>FWWL01008013.1_pt1 | contig 13887 bp, 13 predicted proteins | sample 2228331 | NCBI WGS metagenome assembly FWWL01 (sample SAMEA103939775, study PRJEB20133) | metagenome | reverse complement strand
GGGTTCTTCTGGCACAAAACGTGCATTAAGCCCATCTAGAAAGGAGGCAGTTATGCGAAGGCAAAGAGGTTTTACCCATATTGAGTTGCTCCAAGAGGGGTTGCCAAAGCTCCTCAAAGCCTTGGCCCTTTAAGAGCACCCCCCGGAGAATCTCGATGATGTACCGCGCAGGGAACAGGTAGGTCAGATACCGAAACCCAGGGGGCATGGCTTCTATGGGAAAGATAAACCCCGAGAAGATGATGGTGGGAAAGGCATAGGCATAGGTTCCAAAAACCGCCTGGACCTGGGTCCGGGCCAGGGTTGAGATCAGGACCCCTAAGGCCAAGGAGGTGGCCACGAGAAGGAAAAGGGCCAGGAAGAGGAGTACCAGGCTCCCACGGATGGGCACCCCAAAAACCCAGTGCCCCAGATAGAGGATGAGAAGGGCCAAAAGCCAGCCCAGGCCCATATAGGGGAGGACCTTGCCCAGGACCACCTCAAAAGGGCGCAAGGGGGAGGCCAGGAGAATTTCCATCATCCGGGTCTCCGATTCCCGAACAATGGACAAGGCCGTAAGCAGAACGCTAAAAAGGGAAAGGATAAACCCGATAATCCCCGGGATCATGAACCAGGAGGTGCGGCCCTCAGGGTTATAGAGGGTGTGGACCTGAGGAAGAAGGGGGGGCAGAACCGCCTCCCCTGCCAAGGCCCGGGCCAAGAGGATCCGGCTGTTCACCTCCTGGAGGGCCCGGCGCAGGGCCGCCTGGACCTGGAAGGCGAAGTTGGGGTCGGTGCCATCCAGGTAGATTTCCAGGGCCACGCTCTCCCCCCCACGCACCCGGTCCAAGAGGCCTGGGGGAAGGACCAGTCCGGCCCGGGCCCGGCCTTGGTCCAAGGCCTGGACCACCGCTTCGGGGGTCTTCACCCTTTGGACCAGGCGGAAGGTCCCATCCCTCTCTAGCTCCTCGAGGACCGCTTGGGCGATCCGGTCCTGGGCCCCATCGTAGACCACCAGGGGGATCCCCTTCCAGGTCAGGTTGATGGCGTAGCCGAAGAGGATGAGGAGAAAGCTGGGGAGGAGAAAGATCAGCCGCTGAAGGATGGGGTCCCGCCTAAGCTCCAAAAACTCCTTTTCCGCCACTGCGAGGATCCGGTTCACGCTTCCTCCCGGATTAGGAGAAGAAAGACGTCCTCGAGGCTGGGTTCCACCGGCAAGGAGCCTGAAGGAGGCTCCGCCCCCGGGGCCAGAATGAGCCGCACCCCATCCCCGCTGGGCCAGGCGTCCAGGACTCCAGGCCGGGCCCGGACCGCCTCCAGGTCTGTCCCCCGGGCCAGGAAAAACCCGGCCCGACCCGGGACCAGGGCCTTAAGCTCCGCCGGGGTTCCTTGGGCCAGGATCCGGCCCCGGAAGAGGAGGGCCAACCGGTGGCAGCGCTCGGCCTCGTCCATGTAATGGGTGGTGACGAGCACCGCCACCCCCCTCCTGGCCTCCTCGTGAACAAGGTCCCAGATCTCCCGCCGGGCCAAGGGGTCCAGACCCGCTGTGGGCTCGTCCAGGAAGAGGACCAGGGGCTGGTGGACCACAGCCTGGGCCAGGGCCAATCGCCGCCGCCACCCCCCCGAGAGATGGGCCGCCGGCCTCGAGGCCCAAGGCTTTAGGCCAAAGCGCTCTAAGCTGGCCTGGGCCCGAACCCGGGCCTCAGCCCGGGGCAGGTAAAGCTGGGCTCGGAAGAAGAGGTTCTCCCAAACGCTAAGCTGCCGGTAAATCCCCTCTTCCTGAGCAACGTACCCAATACGGGCCTTAATCCCCCAGAGGTCGCGCAGGTCCCGCCCGGCCACCCGGACCCTTCCTTCCTCCGGAGGAAGAACCCCAGCGAGGATCCGAACCAGCGTGGTCTTGCCCGCCCCGTTGGGCCCCAATAGGCCGAAAACCTCCCCTGCTTTAACCCTTAGGCTAACCCGGTCTAGGGCCCTCACCCCGGGAAAGCCTCGGCTAACCCCTTCGGCCTCAACCACCGACCCATTCTAAAACCCCTTTCCGGGGGTATACTGAAAAAGGAGGACCCTATGAGTTTCCTGGACCGCTTAAGCCGGCTCATCCGCGCCAACCTCAACGAGCTCCTTAAAAAGGCCGAGGACCCGGCCAAGATCCTAGAGCAGGCCCTTCAGGATATGAAGGCCGCCCTTAAGGAGGCCCGGGAGGAACTTGCCCAGGCCCTGGCTGAGCTCAAGCGTCTGGAGCGGGAAAAGGAGAGCCACGAAAGGGAAGCCGGGCTTTGGGAGGAGAAGGCCAAGGAAGCCCTAAAGCTGGGCCGGGAGGACCTGGCCCGGGAGGCCCTGCGCCGCAAGGCCAGGGCCCTAGCCCTAGCCGAGGGCTTTGCCCAGCAGATAGGGGAGCAAAAAGCGGTGACCGACCGGCTCATGACCCAGCTTAGGGCCCTCGAGGCCAAGATTGACGAGGCCGAGGCCCGCAAGAAGATCCTCCTGGCCCGCAAAAAAGGGGTGGAGGCCGCAGAAAGGGTGCGAAGGCTGGAGTCCAAGGTGGACGCCCACCCCGCCCTCGAGGCCTTTGAGGAGATGGAGGCCCGGATTCTAGCCATGGAGGACCGGCACCAGGCCCTCAAGGAGATGGACACCCCGGGCCTAGAAGAGGAACTCAGACGTCTGAACGAGGACAAAAGCCTCGAGGAAGAGCTTGAGCGCCTAAAGCGGGAACTGGGCCAGGTCTAAGCCTTTCCTATGGCTTGGATCGGTCTTCTTCTTACCCTTCTCCTTCTCCTGGTTATCCTGGCCCTCCTGGTCCTCCTCCCCATCCTCCTCCTGGCGCGCTTCCTAGGGAGGAGGTTTACCCCCACCCCTTGGCCCCGGGAGGAGCTTAAAGGCCTGGTGGACCCAAAGGAGGTGGACGAGACCCTAAGGGCCCTCAAGGAGCGGGAGGCCCGGCTCCAAAGGGCCCTAGCCTCCCCCAGGCTTCTTCCCGAGACCCAAAGGGGGCTCCGGGAGGCCCTCCTCCGGGTCCAAGAGGAGAGGGAGGAACTCCTGGGCCTTTTGGACTCCCTGGCCGCGGAACGCCTCCTGGCCCAGGGGGAGGAGAACACGGGGCTTAAAGAAAAGCTCAAAGCCTTAAGGGAGGCGTTGGCCAGGCTACAAACCCCAGAGGGTAAACTCTAGTACCATGAGGCTTGGCCTTATGCCCCTCCTCTTCCTCCTCGCGGCCTGCGCCCCCCAGGTGGCTCCGGGGCCGGTCCGGCCTGTCCTAGAGGGGGTAGGGTTTTTTCCGGCCCTGGTGGGCCTGGAATGGACCTACCTCCCCGAGGGGGAGGCCCTGGGGGCTCCGCCCTACCGGGTGCGGGTGGAGGGCCTCGAGGCCTTCGCCGGACGGGAGGCCCTGCGCTTCCATAGCTTTGGCCGTGGGCAGGACCGGGTTTACTATCGCAGCGTGGGCGGCCAAGGGGTGGAGCTTCTGGGCTTCCGCGACCCCTCGGCCCGGGTGGTCTTCAACCCCCCCATCCTGGAATACCCCCCGGAGGGCCTCCTGGCCCCGGGGTACCGCTGGGGGGGGACGGTTGCGGTCCAGGTGGACCTCCTCGCCCCCGGGCGGGAGGAGCGCCTCACCTCCGGCCGGCTGGAGTACGGGATGGAGGTCCTGGAGGCGCGGGAGGTCCGGGTCCCGGCCGGGGGCTTCAGGGTCTACCGGATCCGCCAGACCTACCGGGACGAGCGGGGGGAGACCCTCTACGAGGTCTGGTTCGCCCCCCGGGTGGGGGAGGTCCGGACCCGGGAGGGGTGGCTTTTGGTGGAGCGCAACTTCCGCTAAGGAGGCGTGATGATCCTAGATCGGGTGAACACCCCCCAAGACCTCAAGACCCTAAGCCTGGACGAGCTCCTGGCCCTAGCCGAGGAGATCCGGAGCGAGATTATCCGGGTCACGGCGCAAAACGGCGGGCATCTGGCGAGCTCTTTAGGCGCGGTGGAGCTCATTTTGGCCCTTCACCGGGTCTTTGACTCCCCCAAGGACCGGATCCTCTTTGACGTAGGGCACCAGGCCTACGCCCACAAGCTCATTACCGGCCGGAAGCACCTCTTCCATACCCTGCGCAAGGAGGGGGGGCTTTCCGGCTTCACCAAGGTCTCGGAATCCCCTCACGACGCCATCACCGTAGGCCACGCCTCCACCTCCCTGGCAAACGCCCTAGGCATGGCCATCGCCCGGGACCGGCTGGGGGAGGATTACCACGTGGTGGCGGTGATCGGGGACGGGGCCCTCACGGGGGGGATGGCCCTCGCGGCCCTGAACAAGATTGGGGAGCTCCAGAAGCGGATGCTCATCATCCTGAACGACAACGAGATGAGCATCTCCGAGAACGTGGGGGCCCTGAATAAATACTTTAAGGAGCTCCAGATCCGCAAATGGGTCCAAGATGCTGAACGGCTGGGCCGGCGGATCCTGGAAGGCATCTCCCCCCGGCTCTTTGAGCTGGCCGACCGGGCCAAGGAGGCGGCCAAACTCCTCCTGCACCAGGAGAACCCCTTTTACGCCTGGGGCATCCGGTACGTGGGCCCGGTGGACGGGCACGACCTAAAGGGCCTGATCCATATCCTGGAGCACCTTAAGGCGCTGGATGGCCCCACCATGCTCCACGTGGTGACCAAGAAGGGCAAGGGGTACAAGGTGGCCGAGGCCGACCCCATCTACTGGCACGGCCCCCCTGGGTTCAATCCGGAAAAACCGGAGAAGGTCTCCAAGGGGTATTCCTGGAGCCAGGCCTTTGGCGACGCGGTCACGGAACTGGCCCGGGAGGAAAAGCGGCTTTTTGTCATCACCCCGGCCATGCGCGAGGGCTCGGGCCTGGTGCGCTACGCCGAGGAGCACCCCGAGCAGTACCTGGACGTGGGGATCTGCGAGGACGTGGCCGTGACCACCGCCGCGGGGATGGCCCTCAGGGGGCTTAAGCCCATCGTGGCCATCTACTCCACCTTTCTGCAGCGGGCCTACGACCAGGTGGTCCACGATGTGGCCCTAGAGAGCCTCCCCGTGGTCTTCGCCGTGGACCGGGCGGGGCTTGTAGGGGCGGACGGCCCCACCCACCACGGGGTCTTTGACATCGCCTACCTAAGGACCATCCCCAACGTGGAGATCGCCGCCCCCAAGGACGCCCTAGAGCTTCGGGCCATGCTAAGGGCTGCCCTTAATCGGCCCAACCCCGTTTTCATCCGCTACCCCCGGGACAACGTGGAAAGGGTGCCCGAGGGGACCTGGCCCGAGATCGCCTGGGGCCGCTGGGAGGTCCTTAAAGAGGGGACGGAGGTTTACATCCTGGCTTTCGGAAAGACCCTGGCCTATGCCCTCGAGGCCGCCGGGGAGGACCCCCGGGTGGGGGTGGTGAACGCCCGCTTCCTCAAGCCCTTAGACCTCGAGGCCTTAAAGCGCCTCGCCCGGTACCGCCTCATCACCGTGGAGGACCACCAGAAGATGGGAGGATTTGGAAGCACTGTTCTGGAGGCCCTAAACGGGCTTGGACTCAAAACCGAGGTCCAGGTCCTGGGCCTCCCCGACCGGTTCACGGAGCACGGGAGCATCCCTTCCCTCCACGCCAAGGCCGGGATTGACGCAGGAGGAATCCGGCGGGCCCTGGCCCGGTTCGGCATAGAGGTCCAAGAGGCCCGTGCCTAGGGTCCTCCGCTTCCGGGCCAACCTCTACCTCCTGGAAGGGGGGCTTCTGGTGGACGCCGGGCTTCCCTGGGAGGCTCCAAGGCTTCTAGGCCTCCTCCCAGAACCCCCTAAGGCCCTTTTCCTCACCCACCACCACCTGGACCACGCCGGGGGGGCCCGGGCCCTATGGGAAAGGTTCCGCCTCCCTATCTACGCCCATCCCCTGGACCTCCCCTACCTCACCGGGGAAAGGCCCAGGCCTCCCTTGCCCATACCCTTCCTGGGCCACCGCTTAGCCAACGCCGCCCCCTCCCTCCCCCCGGAGGCCCTCACCCCGGTGGAGGAGGGGGCGGAGGTCTTTGGGCTCAAGGTGGTCCACCTTCCCGGGCACACCCCAGGGCAGGCGGGGCTTTTGGGTCCGGATTTCCTCATCGCTGGGGATGCGCTCCGGGGAAGGAGGCCAGGCCTGCCCCCAGGCTTCGTGAGCGAAGACCCAAAGGAAGCCCGGCGTACCCTGGCTAAAATCCTCCGCCTGGCCCCTAGGCGGGTCTATGTGGGCCACGGGGGGCCCTACGCCTTAGAGGAGATCCAAGCCCTGGCCCGAAGGCTTGGTGTAGCATAGGGGTATGCAAAAAGCCCTAGCCTTAGCCCTCTTCGCTCCCTGGGCCTGGGCCCAGGCCGTGGTCACCTTATATATGGGGTTCGCCGAGGTCCGGCTTCCCCTAGAGCTTCCCCAAAACGGGGTCTACGCCCTCCCCCTCCCCGAGGGCCTGGTCCCGGGGAGCCTGGGCCTTACAGGGGTGGAGGAGGAGGGCCGTTTCTACACGGGAAACGGCGTAACCCTCAGGTATAAAGGCGGGGGCAGGGCCTGGCTCCGCTACCTCACCCAAGGGGTGAGGAGCCAGGTCTTTTACGTCCTCGAGGAGGGCAGGCTCACGGCCTGGGCCCGGGTGGAGGGGAGTCTGGGCCTTCCCCCCGGGATGGGGCTTCAAGCCCTCCACCTGGTGGCCGGGGAGGTGGAGCTGGAAGGGACCCCCCTGGCCCGGGCCAAGGCCCTAGCCCCGGAAGCCGCGGAAGCCCCCACCCTGGCCCCTGGGGTCTTCCGCTACACCCTCCCCCCCATCCTCCCCCAGGCCCCGGCTACGGAGATAGCCTTCGCCCAGGCCCAGGTGGAACCCACCCGGTTCCTGCGCTACCAGGGCCCCTTTAGCCAAGCGGCCCTTCTTCCCCTGGAAAGGGGGTATGGGTTCCAGGCCCCCTTTCCCCTGGCCCCAGGCCCCATCTGGGTCTGGGACCAGGGCCTCTTCCTAGGCCGGACGGGTCTACCCCTGACCCCCAAGGGGGGAGAGGTCCGGCTTTTCCTAGGCCAGGACCTCGAGGCCCAAGGCCGCCGCTCAGTGAAACTCCTTGAGCTCCGGGAAAAGGAGGCGGTTTACCAGGTGGAGACCCTCTTTCAAAACCCCTACCCCCACCCCGTGGAACTCCTCCTGGAGGAGACCTTCCCCCGGCCCTTTGGGCTGGACCTCCCGGGGGCCGAGGTCCTCCCTGGGGGATACCGTTTGGCCCGGCGCCTCGCCCCAGGGGAGGCCTGGAGCCTGGTCTACCGGGTCCTCCTACCCCGGTAAGGACACCTGTCCCCACCGCCCCTCCGGAGAATGGGGGCATGCGACCGGACTTCGCCCGCTTTCCCTTCCTGGTGGCCTGGGAGATGACAAGGGCCTGCCCCCTGGCTTGCCGGCACTGCCGGGCCAGCGCCATCCCCGAGCCCCTACCCGGGGAGCTCTCCACACAAGAGGCCCTGGCCCTTCTGCGGGAACTCGCCACATACACCCCTAAGCCCATCCTCCTCCCCACGGGGGGGGACCCCTTAAGCCGGCCGGACCTCTGGCTCCTCCTGGAGGAGGCCCGGAGGCTTGGCCTTAAAGTGGGGATCACCCCCGCCGTCACCCCCCGGCTGACCCGGGAGACGGTGCACCGGTTCAAGGAACTGGGGGTGCATCAGATGGCCATCAGCCTAGATGGGGCTAGTCCCGAGGTCCACGACGGGTTTCGCGGGGTACCCGGCACCTTCGCCCGGGCCCTCGAGGCCCTGGACTGGGCCCGGGAGGTGGGCCTTCCCACCCAGGTCAACACCACCGTTACCCGGCTTACCAAAGATGAACTCCCGGGGATCGCACAAATCCTCAAGGCCAAGGGAGTCTTAACCTGGGAGGTCTTCTTCCTGGTTCCCATAGGCCGGGGCGCCCTCTTGGCCCAGCTCTCCCCTGAGGAATACGAGGAAACCCTCAACCTCCTCTATGACCTCGCCCAAAACGCCCCCTTTCACCTGCGCACCGTGGAGGCGCCCCATTTTCGGCGGGTCTTGGTCCAGCGCCGTCAAGCCTTAGGCCTTCCCCCCGGCCCCGAGGCCCACCGGCCCCACGCCACGGACGGCAACGGCTTCGTCTTTGTCTCAGCCACCGGAGAGGTCTACCCCTCCGGCTTCCTGCCCATCCCTGCAGGGAATATTCGGAAACAATCCCTTCTAGAAATATACCGGAATAGCCTATTATTCCAGGAACTCCGCAACAAGGACCTCCTTAAGGGCAAGTGCGGGGTCTGCGAATACCGCTGGATCTGCGGGGGCAGCCGGGCCAGGGCCTGGGCCGAAACCGGGGACCACCTAGCCCCCGATCCCCGGTGCCCCTACCAGCCGGGACAAATATCCCTAGACCCCCACCCGGCCCTAAGGTTAGGGTAAGGGCATGAAGCAAGTAGGAGTCCTCCTCCTCGCTTTAGGGCTTATGGGAGGTGCCTGGGCCCAGGTCAGCGGGCCTAAGCTCTACGCCGCCCACTGCCAATCCTGTCACCAGCCCCAAGGCCAGGGCCTCCCCGGGGCCTTTCCCCCCCTGAAGGAGGTGGGACGGCTAGCGGAAAAGGAACCGGGGCGGGCCTACCTCATCCGCACGGTGCTCTATGGTCTCCAGGGCCCCATCCAGGTAGAGGGAAAAACCTATAACAGGGTGATGCCGCCCTTCCGGCAACTCAAGGACGAGGAGGTGGCGGCCATCCTTAACCACATCCTCAAGACCCTCGCCCCCTCCCAGGCCAAACCCTTCACCCCGGCTGAGGTCAAGGCCCAAAGGGCCAAGGCCTTTAGCCCCCAGGAGGTCGCCCGCTCCAGACCTCGTTAGGCTTCCCTCCCACCCCAGGGGTCCCGTACGGGGCCCCTGGGGCATTTAGGACACCCGCTCCACGCGGATCAGGTTGGTCGTACCCCGGACCCCAAAGGGGACGCCTGCGGCCAGGACCACCCGTTCCCCGATCCGGGCCAGGCCCAGGGCCTTGACCTCCCGGAGGGCAATCTGGACCATATCGTCTGTATCCATGGGGTCGGGGGCCAGGTGAGGATAGACCCCCCAGACCAAGGTGAGCTGGTTCCGGACCTCTGGGCTCGGGGTCAAGGCCAGGATGGGCACCTGGGGCCGCATCCGGGCCATACGCCGGGCTGAACTCCCGGTAGCGGTAAAGACCACAATGGCCCGGGCCTCCACAGCCTCCACGATATCGTCCGCGGCCTGGGCGATGGCGTCCTGGGTGGTGGGGGTGGGCCTGGGGCGGAGAAGGTTAAGCTTCTGAAGGTACTCCGGGGAGGCCTCCACCGCCCGGGCGATCCGGTCCATGGTGGCCACGGCCTCCACCGGGTAGGCCCCAGTGGCGGTCTCCGCAGAGAGCATCACCGCATCCGTGCCATCAAAAATGGCGTTGGCCACATCCGAGGCCTCGGCCCGGGTGGGGCTCGGGTTCTGGACCATGGACTCCAGCATCTGGGTGGCGGTGATCACCGGCTTCCCGGCGGCGATGGCCCGGAGGATGAGGCGCTTTTGCACAATGGGCACCTCCTCCAAGGGCATCTCCACCCCCAGGTCCCCCCGGGCCACCATAACCCCGTCCGCCTCCTCCAGGATCTCCTCAAACCGGGCCACAGCCGAGGGCTTCTCAATCTTAGCCATGAGCCGGGCCCGGGAGCCGTACCGGGCCAGGTAGTGCCGGGCTAGGAGGAGGTCGTCCCGGCTCCGCACAAAGGAGACCGCCACCCAGTCCACCCCAAGCTCCGCCCCCAGGGCCAGGTCCTGGATGTCCTTATCGGAAAGGGCCGGGAGGGAAAGGTCGGCCCCGGGTACATTAATGCCCTTATGGTCGGAAAGAACCCCCCCCACCTCCACCTGGGTCCGGACCTCCCCCGGGAGGACCTCCTCTACCTTTAGGCGGATCCGGCCGTCATCCAGAAGGAGGACCTGCCCCGGGGTCAGGTCCTCGGCCAGGCCGGGGTAGCTCACCGAGGCCTTGTTCTCATCCCCCTCCACGGGCTCCATGAGGAGGCGGAAGGCCTGGCCGGGCCTAAGCTCCACCCTCCCCCCCTGGAACCGGCCCACCCGGATCTTGGGGCCCTGGAGGTCCTGGAGGATGCCCAGGGGCCGGCCCAGCTCCTCAGCCACCTCCCGGACCAGGGCCACCCGCTGGGCGTGGTCCTCTGGGGTGCCGTGGCTGAAGTTTAGGCGGAAGACGTTGGCCCCGGCCTCGGCTAGGGCCCGGATGACCTCCCGGCTGCTCGAGGCCGGCCCCAAGGTGGCCACGATCTTGGTCTTCCTAGAATGCGGCATGGCCTAGGTAACGGGCCGCGGGCCCTAACTCCTCCTCAATCCGAAGGAGCTGGTTGTACTTGGCCAGGCGGTCCGATCGGGCAAGGGAACCCGTTTTTATCTGACCCGTGTTCAGGGCCACAGCCAGATCGGCGATGAAAGCGTCCTCCGTCTCCCCCGAACGGTGGCTGATCACCGCCCTATACCCCGAGCGGTGGGCCAGCCGGACCGTCTCCAGGGTCTCGGAAAGGGTGCCGATCTGGTTCACCTTGACCAGGATGGCGTTGGCCACCCCTTCCCCAATCCCCCGCTCCAGCCGTTTGGGGTTGGTGACAAAAAGGTCGTCCCCCACGAGCTGGACCTTACCCCCTAGCCTTTCCGTAATCCGCCTCCAACCCTCCCAGTCGTCCTCGGCCAGGGGGTCCTCGATGGAGCGGATGGGGTAGCGCTCCACCCAGTCCGCCAGGAACTCCACCATCTCCTCCGAGGTCAAGGCGCGGCCCTCCCCTTCCAGGCGGTACCGGCCCTCCCGGTAAAACTCCGTGGCCGCCAGGTCCAGGGCCAGGGCCACCTCCTGGCCCGGGGTGTACCCCGCCCGCTCAATGGCCTCGAGGAGGAGCTCCACCGCTTCCTGGTTACCCTTAAGGTCCGGGGCAAACCCTCCCTCATCCCCCACGTTGGTGCTGTACCCCTTGGCCTTCAACACCCCCTTAAGGGTATGGAAGACCTCCGCCCCTGCCCTCAAGGCCTCGGAAAAGCGGCTAAACCCCAAGGGCACAATCATGTTCTCCTGTAAATCCACCCGGTTGTCCGCGTGCTTACCCCCGTTCAGGACGTTCATCATGGGCACGGGCAGAACCACCCCCTGGACCCCACCTAGATACCGGTAAAGGGAAAGGCCCAAGGCCTCGGCCGCGGCCCGGGCCGTGGCCAGGGAAACGGCAAGAATGGCGTTGGCCCCTAGGTTGGACTTATTGGGGGTCCCGTCCAGCTCCAGCATGGCCCGGTCCACGGCCTCCTGGTCCAGGGCGTCCATCCCGATGAGTTCAGGGGCGATGCGCTCGTTTACATGAGAAACAGCCCTCAAGACCCCCTTGCCCCCGTACCGCCGGTCCCCGTCCCTAAGCTCTAGGGCCTCATGGGTGCCCGTGGAGGCCCCCGAGGGGACCATGGCCCGGCCCCGGGCCCCAGACTCCAGCTCCACCTCCGCCTCCACCGTGGGGTAACCCCGGGAGTCCAGGACCTCCCGGGCGTGAACGCGCACAATCGTGGTCATGCTGGCCTCCATTTGGAAGCGGTTCCCGCTCCCCCTTCCTCCAGTCTATACCCTAAGGGGGACAACCACAGCCCGGTACCCGTCCGAGGCCTCCAGGGGACGGACCAGGGTGGGGGCGGTAGGACCGGAGAACTCTAGAACCGCCTCCTCCTCGATGGGGCCCAGGGCCTCGAGGAGGTACCGGGCGTTAAAGGAAAGGCTCAAAGGACTCCCTTCCAGCCTAGCCTCCACCTCCTCCTGCCCCCGGCCGTAATCCCCCTCGGCGGAAAGGAGGATCCGGCCCCCCTCCAGGGCCAGGTCCAGGCGGTGGCTCTTGGCGTCGGCCAGGATGCTTACCCGGCGGATGGCCTCCCTAAGCCTTGGGGCCTCCACCTCGACCTTAAGGACAAACCCCTTGGGGATAACCCGTTCGTAGTCCGGGAAACTGCCCTCCATGAGCCTAAGGACCAAGCGCACCCCCCCTTCCTCCCCACTCCAGGAAAGCCCTAGGCCAAATGGTCCCAGGGCCAGCCGGATGGGATCCTCCCCGGGTAAAGCCTTAAGGAGACGAAGGACCTCGTCCACCCCCCGGCCTGGGAGGACCACCTTGCGGGCAAAGGGCTGGGCCTCGGGAAGGTCCTGGAGGGCCAGACGGTACCCGTCCGAGGCCACAGCCCGGAAGCCCTCTGGCCCAAACTCCAGCTGGACCCCTCGGAAAACCCCCCGGTACTCCTCCCCGGAGACGGCGTACCGCACCCGGCTTAGGGCCCGGGCCAAGGCCTCGGCCTTGAGCTCGGTCTTTTCCAAGGCTTCCTCCTCTGAAAAGCCAAGCTCAGGGTAGCCCGTGGGGTCGGCGGTGCCCAACCGGGTCTTGAAGCTTCCGCTTTCCAGGGTCAGGCCCTCACCCCCCACCTCCAGGCCCACCGTCTCACCAGGCAGGCTCTTAAGAACCGCAAAAAAGGGACCGCCAGGAAGGAGGACCTCAAAGGCCCTGGCCCCGCCCTCTAAGGCGGGGAAGTGGGCCTCGAGGTCGGCCTCAGTGTTGGTCCCATAAAGGGTAAGCCAGGGCGGATTCCAGCGAAGCCCCACATGGGTCAGAAGGGGGTTGGGGTTTTTGCTAGGCACCACCCGCTCCAAAAGGTTAGCCCGGTCCACTAGGAGTTTTCTTGGAAAAACTACAGTCATTTTGGCTGCCCTCCTCTCCTACTATTACTACTACGGTTTCTTTTAAAGAATCTTAAAAGATAGTAGTCGTAGTAGTAGGGCCTGTGGATATGTGGATAAGTGGGGGGAAATCCCGTCCCAGACGGGAAACCGCCTGTGGATAACTCCTGTGGATAACCAACCTCTCCCTGTGGATAACCTGTGGAAAACTGGCCAGTTATCCACAGGCCTCGAGCCCCCCCGGGTTTTCCACAGGTTATCCACAAGGTTATCCACAGGAAAACCCGGGTTATCCACAAGGTTATCCACAGGTTATCCACAGCCTACCCCAATGCCTCCTTGAGGCTTTGGATGAGCCTTTGGACCTCCCGGTCGTTTTCCACCAGCTCTTGGATCTTCTGGATGGCGTAAAGCACCGTGGTGTGGTCCCGCCCTCCAAAGAGCTGGCCGATCTCCGGGAGGGAGGCCCGGGTAAGCTCCCGCACCAGGTACATGGCCACCTGCCGAGGCAGGACCACCTCCTTTTTCCGCCCGCCTCCCACCAGATCCTCAGGGCGAAGGCCAAACCGTTCCGCCACCTTTTGGATGACCTCCTGGGGCTCCACCTGGGCCTCCCGGGGGGCGAAGATCTCGGAAAGGGCCCGGGCGGCCACGGCCTTGGTGAGCTCCAACCCGTTCAAAGAGGCGTAGGCGATGACCCGCATCAAGGCTCCCTCCAGTTCCCGGATGTTGGAGGTGACCTGCCGGGCGATGTACTCCAGAACCTCTTCGCTAATCCTAAGCCCCCTTTGCTCCGCGTTCATCTTGAGGATGGCGATCCGGGTTTCCAGGTCCAGGGGCTGGATATCCGTGATCAGGCCCCACTCAAACCGGCTCCGTAGCCGCTCCTCCAGGGTCAGGATCTCCTTGGGGGGGCGGTCCGAGGAGAGGATGATTTGCTTATGGGCCTCGTAGAGGGCGTTAAAGGTGTGGAAGAACTCCTCCTGGGTCCTTTCCTTGCCCGCGATAAACTGGACATCGTCCACCAAGAGGAGGTCCACGGAGCGGTACCTTTCCCTGAACTCCGCCATCCGGTCTTCCCGAATGGCATTGATGAGCTCGTTGGTAAAAGTCTCGGTGGAGACGTACTCAATCCGGAGATGGGGGAAGCGCTTGGCCACGGAATGCCCCACGGCGTGCATGAGGTGGGTTTTCCCCAACCCCACCCCCCC
>FWWL01008012.1_pt1 | contig 13887 bp, 10 predicted proteins | sample 2228331 | NCBI WGS metagenome assembly FWWL01 (sample SAMEA103939775, study PRJEB20133) | metagenome | reverse complement strand
ATTATTATCGCTGGTGAAAATAAAAACTGTATTAGAAACGCTTCCAGGCTCATCGGTTGCAGCAAGCAGAGAGAAATTCTCTTTTTCGTCTTGATCATCTTACGGATTAGTCGGTGATCGGTGTTATTGTGAGGCAGAATATTCCCCGCAATGCGCTAGGATGATCGAGCTTTTCTTTCTCTTCTTACCCCGATCAGCTCTTGACGTAGGTTCAGAATTTGGCTTCGAGAAGGATCGCTTATAACGTATCTGGGAGCGCTTGGCGCTCCCAGATACCATTTTTGCTGTTAGTGAAGCCTTACTTTTTCGGTCTGCTGCTTAAGCCTGGGCTTCTTCGACAATTTGATCCAACCTTTTCTGCACATCGGCTGGTAAAGGTTCGGCTTGATGGGTTTCTAATATTTGTAAAGCCTTCTCTTTAGCTCGTTGACGCAGGCTCTTTGAACCGGCTGCGACCCAGCCATCATAATTGTGGCGGTCGAACAGGGTGGGGTACCAATCCTCTTTGAAGTGCTTGCGGGTGTGGGGGTTGCTGAGGTAGTCCCCATCGGGTCCGATTTTATCGATCACGTCCAAGGCTAAAGTATCGTCGTTGACTTCCAATCCTTTCATGAAGTGCTTGACGTAAGCGATCAGTTCATCGCAGATGATGATCTGTTCGATGGAATTGGTCATGCCGCTATCCAGATAACCGACGTCATGAGCGAGTTGGGCGCCAGCCATCGCTTCGAGCAAGATCGAGAAGGCGGCTTCGGCGGCGGCTTGTTCATCGGGCAGCTTGGAATCGCTGCAGCCGGTCAAACCAAAGATGGGCAAGCCATAGCGATGGGCGACTTCCACCAACATGACTCGATTGGTCGGGTCAGCATAGCAATCAATCGTGGAGCGCATGTCAAACATATCGTTGACACCTCCCGTTAGGATGACCGGCGCACCTTCCCGCTGAAGCTGGGCAATCACCAATCCAGCCAGTTCTCCAGCATTGGCTAAGGCAATGGCTCCTGCAGCGGTGACAGGTCCAGTAGCCCCGCGCAAGACGACGGGTGTGTAAGTTGTCGGAAGGCCTTTTTCCGCCATAAAGAGCAGTTTTTGCAGAGCTTCTTCATTGTGGCGTAAGGGATGGCTGACGTTGATGTAACAAGCACACAGCGGTTGGCGTCTGAGCTGCTCCTCACCGCCAACAACTGCTTCTGCCATGCGCACCGCATCTACACATCCCGGAAAATCCAATGTGACAAAGAGGATGGGTTTGGTGCTATGCATCAACATGGCGCGCATTTGGTAGCGGTCGTAGATTTCTGAAGGCAGGTCGTTGGCAATGCAAAAAGACATTAAAAAGTCAATGTTGGGCAAAGCGTCGCAAACCGTCACTGCCTCAATGATGTCTTGAAGCGTGCCAGGGCGGCGTTCCCCAGTGCGCAGGTCGATCACATTTGGGCAATCCGAACCGGGTCCGAAGAAGGTGTTGTAGCCCTCTAAGGGCATCACTCGCCGTCCATTGCGGTCGTAGAGCGTGGTGCGTTTAGGAGCTACCGAGAGCGCCCATTCGACCAGGCCGGGCGGAATGCGCACTCGGTTACCCTCGTCAACGTTAACGCCTTTTTTTCTCAGCAAATCAATGGCACGGCTTTCGTAGAGGCGAACGCCAGTGCGTTCGAGAATTTCCAGGCTGGCATTGTGGATTTTTTCAATTTGATCATCCGAGAGCTTGCGGAATAGGGGGGCATGGATTGCAGTATAGTTGCTTTGCAAGGTCATGGTGGGGTCTCCTTTAGTAAAAAATCTCGATGTCGGTTCTTCGACATTTTATCCGCGTTTTCGATCGTGAACAGTGAAATAGACCTTTTCCGGCGTAGCTGGGATCGAGCGAATGCGTTTGCCAATGGCGCGGCTGATGGCGTTGATGATAGCTGGGGTGGAAGGCAACATGGCCGCTTCCCCTAAGCCCTTCACCCCATAAGGCCCGAAGCGGCTCTCTCGTTCCACTAGGATCACTTCAATGTGAGGCATTCGGTCGATCATGGGCAGCAGATAGGTGCTGAAACCGTTGGTGAGGCTAGGGAGGTAAGCTTCAGAAAGGGCAGCACCAATACCCATCATAATCGCCCCCTCAACTTGCCCGCGCGCATCGATCGGATTAATGGCTTTGCCGAGATCGTGGGCAGCTACCATCTTGAGCACTTGGACGAAGCCGGTTTCAAGGTCAACTTGCACTTTCGCCACATGGGCGCCGGTGACGAAGAAGGGGACGTATTCTGCGCGTGGGTCACGCGGGAAAGCATTGCTGAGATCGAATTTTCCAACCACGCGCCGCGCCTTGCCAATGCGTTCAAATTCTTGAGCGACCTCCGATAAGCTTAGGCATGGGGTGGGGCTATTCTGAATGCAGACCCCCTGTTCATTGAGTTCAAGCAAATGAAGTGGCTTATCGAGCATTTCGGCTGCTAGGCCGATGATTTCTTGACGTAAGGTCTGGACAGCTTGTCGAACTGCCCCGCCGACAAAATAAGTGGCTCGCGAGGCGCCTTGGATATCACTGTTCGGCACTTGACCTGTGTCAGCATTGACGATTTTGATCTGATCTCGGCGCACCCCCATGCTATCGGCAGCAATTTGAGACATCACAGTGTTGGTGCCTTGACCGTAATCTGGCGCCGAGCAATAGACGACAATTTGACCATCGGTCGCCAATTCGGCGTGGGCTTCAATGCACAAAGTGCCCGCTTTTCCAAAGCGGTACCACATCCCCGCCAAGCCTACCCCCTGCCTAATGGTGGGGTTCTTGTTTTGGAGTTGAAATTGTTGTACTTCGGCTTGTAGCTGTTGATAATGGGGGCGGATGGCTTGTAGAACTTCCTCGTAGCCGATGGTTTCCGCCGCTGGGTAACCCAGAAAAGTGATGTCTCCATCGTGCAGGCAATTACGCAGGCGCAGTTCGAGCGGATCGAGGTTGAGCTGTTCGGCGAGTTCATCTAAGGCGCATTCCAACCCAAAGGTGGCTTGAGCGGTGCCGAAGCCGCGAAATTGTCCTGATTTTGGCCCGTTGGTATAAATCGTTTGGGCTAAACCATCCACCGCTTTCCAGCGATAACAGCCTCCACCCGCGGTCAAAGCGTAATTGGGAATATATTGTCCGCCGCTATCGTAGCCGCCGGTATCTGCGTAAATGCGAAGGTAGAGGGCATCCAGTTCTCCTTCTGGAGTCGCTCCGATGCGGTAATACATCTGATAGGGATGACGCTTCGGAGTGGCTTCGAAGGATTCGGTTCGGCTATAAATCAATCTAACCGCATGACGCACGTGGTAAACGGCAAGGGCGGTAGCAACGAAGGGCCAAGGGTCTTGTTTGCCGCCAAATGATCCGCCAGTAGGAGGGGTAATCACACGCACCTGCTCCATGGGCAGCCCTAAGACCTCGGCAATGTAGCGTTGTTGATTGTGAGGTTGGTGGTTGCCGCCCACCACTGTAATGCGCCCCATTTCATCAATATATCCCAATAGGCTTTCGCGTTCCAAATAGGCGTGTTCTAAGAAGGCGGTGGTGTATTCGGTTTCGATCACGCTTGTTCCACTTGCAAAGGCGGCTTCGATGTCGCCGAAGTGAATTTCGAAGGATGCCAAGACGTTGTGATCGCCGGCAATGTGGATAGCTTGAGGGTCTAGGGCTTCATCAATGGAGAGAATGTGGGGCAAGACCTCGTATTCAATCTCAACTTGTTGCAGTGCTGCATAGCCTTGCTCTGGCGTTTCGGCGATTAATAGAAAGATCGGCGCCCCTTTCATCCGCAGGGTCTCCCCAACCGCAGGCAAAATAGGTTCTTCTTGGCTGTAATGCTCAAAGCCATTGATTGCCGGAATATCTTTCCAGGTGAGGATCTTGTGGATGCCAGGCATCATTTCAGCTCTATGGGTATCTAGCTTGAGCAACCGCGCATGATAGTGAGGGCTACGGCCGACGAGAATTGTCCAAACCTGATCTGCGCGCATGTCCTCGACATATTTTGCTCTTCCGGTGACTTTGGCAAACGAGTCGGTGCGATAGGGACTCCCGCCGATGAACTTTCCCTGCTCGCGTGACATTGAAGGTTGGGAAGAAGTGTTATCTCCCCAATTTGAATCAAAAGTTGTGGCGAGCGGCATAAACCAAAAGGGAAATGAAAACAGTGACTTCTGATAAGGCGAAGGGGAATAGAGATTGATTAACATGATGCTGTTTAATTCCCTACTTTAAGCAAAATCTTGGTAATATTATAGTATAATTTTTCACAGGAGATCGTTAGACATTTGCTCGCTTTCGGTTTGGATTCAAAAAAGGTTTAAGAGTACAATCAGGCTTCAACGAGTGGCGCTAAGGAGCTTCATGGAGGAAAATTGACCGATGTCAACGGTGAAGGGGTGTTTACAAGATCATAAAGCACCATTTCATGCAGTCAATTCGTTGCCGAAAAAGGAGGTGAGACGAAGCAAAGGCTGATTTTAGAAGAGTAAATTCATTCACTCAAAACATCCAAAAAAATTCATGAGGAGAAGTATTATGCCAAGCCAAAAAATCATCAGAACTGTTTTCTATGTCCTGCTCATCAGCGCTTTTCTCTTGCAGGCTTGTGGGGGTCAACCCTCAACGCCACAGGTGAGTGAGCCGCCAGCCGCGCCGCAAACCCAAGCTCCTCCTTCGCAGCCTGAACAACCTTCCCAACCGGCTGCTCCCGAAGAGCCTGCTCCAGCAGGGGGTGAACGACAGGGAGTCTTGCGAGTTGCTACTCAGCCACTATTCCAAATTGATCCAGCGATGATCTCGTCTGACCCAGAGGTCTTTGCAGCCAATCACATCTATGACTATCTGGTTGATGTCACGCCCGAAAACACCATCGCACCTCGCCTTGCCAAAAGTTGGACGGTGAGTGAAGATGGCTTGGTGTACACCTTCCAGTTGGAGGAAGGAGTAACCTTCCACGATGGGTCGCCTTTTAGTGCCAAGGATGTGGTTTGGACGTTTGATCGCTTGCGCAATCCAGATTCAGGTTATCCTACCGCTGATCTGTATGCCAATATTGAAAGTATTGAAGCCACTGGTGAGCTGGAGGTCACCTTTAAACTAAAGCAAACCAATCCCTTCTTTCTTTTTGACCTGAGTGATAACCACGCCTTGATTCTCAAGGAAAATACAGCAGATGCTACAAAATTCAATGGCACAGGTCCCTTCAAGGTGGTTGAATATAGCCCTGAAGACCGCCTGATTCTCGAAGCCAATGAAGCCTATTTTGTTGAAGGGCAACCAAAGCTTCAGGGTGTTGAGATCCTCTTCTTTGCCGATCAAACAGCAATGGTAGATGCCCTGCGGGGTGGTCAGGTAGATCTGGTCATGGCGCTGTCAACCGATCTTTATAGCAGTCTGGAAGGCGAACCTGACATTACCTTGTTAGATGCCCCGACAAACCAATTCGATGTGGTGCGTTTGCGCTCTGACCGCGCTCCAGGCAATGACCCTCGGGTGATGCAAGCGCTTCGGTTGGGTTTGGATCGAGAAGCGGTCTATCAATTGGTCATGGCCGGCTTTGGCCGCATTGGGCGTGACAGTCCAATTGGCCCAATGTACACTGCTTACTATAGTGAAGAGACCCCCTTACCGGCGCGGGACGTGGAAGCTGCCAAGGCATTACTGGCTGAAGCGGGCTATCCGAATGGTTTGCAGATCGATTTGCACACGCCAGACACCGGTGATCGCCCCGAACTAGCTGTCGTGCTGAAAAATCAATGGGCAGACATCGGGGTGGATGTCAATGTCATGGTCGAGCCCGAAAGCGTATACTATGGAGACCAGGGCTGGCTGGAAGTCGATCTGGGTATCACTAGCTTGGGATCACGTCCGTATCCGCAGTTCTATTTGGATGTGATGTTGAAGTGTAATGCCAAATGGAATGAATCTCGCTTCTGCGACGAAGAATTTGATCGCTTAGCTACGACAGCCGGGACAACGCTGGATGAAGCCGAGCGGGTGGCGGCCTACAAAGCGATCCAAAAACTGTTGATTGAGCGGGGTCCGATTATTGTACCCTACTTCTACACGCAATTGGCTGCTATCCGTTCGACCTTCCAAGGGTTCATGGTCAAAGCTTTTTCTGGACGCTCAGACCTACGCCCAGTAACGCTGGTTGAATGATGTTTGAATTGTTCGCCCAATGAGTTTTGAAGCGGATTTACGACATAGTAGTGGTGTCGAGGGACAACATCCTTCGACACCCTCCCTCCCCTCGTCAGATTAGCGCCTGGGCAAAGGCAGGAGTTTTTGTAAAAGCTCTAGCTTCCAAGCCGGCTTCAGCCCTCGGTTTGTTTATCTTTGTTTTGTTTCTACTGATAGCTTTATTTGGCCCTTTCATTGCACCCTATGGGATGAATGAGCAAATTGCCAGCGAGGCACGCCAACCTCCCTCTGCAAAACATTGGTTTGGGACAGATAATCTCGGCAGAGATGTTTTCAGCCGTGTCATTCTGGGGGCTAGAGAGATTCTCGGCTTGGCTGGTTTCGGCACATTGATCGCCGTTCTGTTTGGCACCACGATTGGCTTAGCGACAGGGTATCTGGGTGGATGGTTCGATGAGATCTTAATGCGCATTTTTGATGGTTTGCTGGCGATGCCTTTGTTGTTGTTGGCTTTGTTGCTTTTAGGCACGCTTGGGCCGTCAAAAAACAGCGTGTTGCTGGTCATCGTCATCGTGTATACACCGATTGTCTCGCGGGTGGTGCGCAGTGTTGTGCTCTCCGTGCGTCAACGCGGCTTTATCGAGGCTGCTCGTTTACGGGGCGAAAACATGCTCTACATCCTTTTTCGCGAAATCCTGCCCTCTGTCCTGCCGGCCTTGGCGGTCGAGGCAGCTTTACGGTTCTCTTATGCCATCTTCCTGGTGGCTTCGTTGGGGTTTTTAGGCGTTGGTGTCCAACCCCCCAGCCCAGATTGGGGTTTGATGGTACGCGAAGCGCGCAATAATGTCAATCAAGTCCCGTGGGCGATGTATTATCCAGCCGCTGCAATTGCGGTGGTAGTGATTGGAGTGAACCTATTGGCGGATGGTATCAAGCGGGTGTTACTGGAAGGAAAGTAAAAGAACATTGAGCTTTGGCGCGTAGAGGATTAAATGGTGGATAACCAAGCTGTTTTAGAGGTCAAAGATCTAACCGTTGCGTATCGCATCGCCGACCGTTGGCAAACGGCCATTCGTGACATCAACCTGACCATCGGTGTTGGTCAAATCTATGGATTGGTGGGTGAAAGCGGTTCGGGGAAAACGACCCTAGCAATGTCCATTTTGAACTATTTAGGCGAAAATGGCAAGATTCTCAAGGGATCGGTCTATTTTGATGGTGAAGCGATTGGAGGTTTACCCAAAGAAGTCATGCGATCCTATTGGGGCAAAAAGATCGCTCTGGTACCCCAAAACCCGTTGTCCTCTCTCAATCCTACCTTGCAAGTGGGTGAACAGGTTGAGGAAGTGCTCCGCTTGCACCTAAAGATGAGCAACGCCGAGGCACGCAAGCGGGTGATCGAACTGTTTGAACGCGTCCGTCTAGCCGAACCCGAGCGGGTTGCGCGTTCGTACCCTTATCAAATTAGTGGAGGAATGCAGCAGCGGGTGATGATTGCCATGGCTTTGGCGGCATCGCCGCGCTTGTTGATCCTCGATGAGCCAACCACCAGTTTAGATGTCACCACCCAAGCCTCGATCCTAGACCTAATTAAAGAACTGATTCAGGGTCAGGAGATGGCGGTATTATATGTTACCCATAACCTCGGCGTTGTGGTGGAGCTTTGTCATCGCGTAGCGGTGTTATATGCAGGGGAATTGGTAGAAGATGCTCCTTTGGAATCGCTTTTTTCTCAACCTTTGCATCCTTATACCTATGGGTTATTAAAAAGTGTGCCCAAGCTGGGACAGAACAAAAAGGAGCAAGCCCTCAGCGCTATCCCCGGGCAGATCCCAGCATTGACCCAACGCGGCGAAGGGTGCATCTTTCAATCTCGTTGCCCGATTGCTCTGGAAATCTGCTCAGAGCGTCCTCCTTTAGTGAACATAAACCAAGAACATTCAACGCGTTGTCACCGCTGGCGGGAGATCGCTCATCATCAAGTCGATTTGGATGAGCTTTATGAAGCCGAACTTGAAGAAATGGTGACGGTTCCTGTTCCAAAAGCAAAGGAAGCGGCAGCTCTGGATGCCCAAGGGATTGTGGTTGAATTTGAAACCCAGAGTTCGTTCCTAGAATCTTTTGGCAGACGGAAGTCTCGCAAAGTAAAAGCGGTAAAGGATGTCAGTATTAGCATTGAAGCCGGTGATACCTTGGGGTTGGTTGGCGAAAGTGGCAGCGGCAAGACTAGTTTAGCGCGTGCCATTAGCGGTCTCAATGAACCTCAAGCCGGATCCATCCGCATCTACGGTTTGTCCGCTTCGCCAAAGCTTTCAAGGCGTAATCGAGAGGTGCTGCGCCGTTTGCAAATGGTCTTCCAAAATCCTGAAGAAGCGCTGAATCCTTTTATGACGGTAGGAGAATCCCTGCGACGGCAGTTGTTCGTCTTGCAAGGAATCCGAGGCGAACAAGCGCAGCGTGTAACCGAGGAGATGGTGCGCGCTGTCCAGCTTCCGGTGGATGTCCTCAATCGGCGACCTAATCAACTCAGTGGGGGCGAAAAGCAACGCATAGCGATCGCCCGTGCCTTTATCACGAACCCGGATATTGTTATAGCCGATGAGCCAGTCTCGTCTTTGGATGTGTCGGTGCAAGCAGCTATTTTGAATTTGATCAACCGCTTGCAAGGCAGTTTTAACAACGGTTTGCTGTTTATTTCACACGACTTGGCGGTGGTAGGGTATTTGGCGGATCAAATTGCTGTCATCTACTTAGGCGCGTTAATGCAGTTATGTCGTGCAGCCGATCTGTTTCAACCACCTTATCATCCCTACACCGAAGCACTGTTATCCTCCGTTCCGTCGGTAGAATTGGGTAGAAAAGCGCAAAGCATCCGCTTAGAAGGCGATTTGCCCAGCCCAAGTGAAAAAATCGAGGGATGTCCGTTCCATTCGCGCTGCCCACGCAAGATTGGTGAGATCTGCGAACAAGAAGCTCCCCCGTGGCGAGTGGATGAGAACACGCAAAAGCGAATTTATTGTCACTATACTTTGGATGAGTTGCTCCAACTCCAATCACCTCTTCATGATCAGGGAAGCTAACAGCAATGTGGAAATACTTACTCCGGCGATTGAGTTTCTTAATCCTTACCCTGTTGATCACTTCGATGGTGGTCTTTGTGGTAACCCAGTTGTTACCCGGCGACGTGGCACGCGTCATCCTCGGCCGTGAGGCGGGGGAAGCAGCGCTTGAAGCTTTGCGCGAGGAGTTAGGGCTCAAAGATCCCTTACCGGTGCAATACACCCGTTGGTTGGGGCGATTCGTCAGCGGCGACTGGGGAACGTCGTATAGCACAAAATCCGAAATTCAGCCCCTTGTCCTTGAGCGGTTGCGCAATTCCTTGATGTTAGCCGCGGTGATTTTGGTCATTTCGGTGCCCTTAGCGATCTTGCTAGGGGTTATTGCCGGGTTGAACGAGAATAAATTCATCGATAATGTGATTAGCATTGGTTCTCTCGCGGTAGTGGGGTTGCCTGAGTTTGTCACTGGTCTGGTGCTGATACAGATTTTTGCCTTTCGGTTGAGATGGCTGCCAGCAAATTCTTCGATTCGACCTACGACCTCCTTTGTGGAAGCCTTGCCGATGCTGGTTTTGCCTGCTCTGACGGCAACCCTTGTTTTGCTGGCTTATATTGCCCGCTTGACCAGGGCAGGCGTGATTGAGGAGCTCAAACAGCAATATGTGCGTACGGCTGATTTGAAGGGTTTGCCTTATCGAACCGTCATCTTTAAACATGTGCTTCGAAATGCCCTGATCCCTACGATCACGGTCATTGCGATCAGTATGGGATGGCTCATCAGCGGCCTCATCGTCATCGAGAATGTATTTAATTATCCTGGCTTAGGACGTTTGATGGTTTTCGCCATCGACCGCCGTGATTTGCCTCTGTTACAGGCGGTAACGATGGTTGCGGTGGTGGGATTTGCTTTGTCTAACCTGATCGCCGATATCCTGTATGCCATTTTGGATCCTCGCATTCGGCTAGGTTAAGAACGAATATATCTTAGGGCTGAGGAAGGCCCGCAATCCGAAACGAAAAAATCAGGCGGGAGTATAATCCTTTTAGCTCATCTTTTCGGGAAGAGGTGGATTATGGCGTGGATTTTATCCTTTGACGTTGGCACAAGCGGTTGCAAAGCAGCCTTGGTCAAAGAGGATGGCAGTCTGCAGGGTACTGCATTTGAACCTTACCCAACCGCTTATCCTCGTCCGCTGTGGGCAGAGCAAAACCCCGAAGACTGGTGGATGGCGATTTGCAAGACCACCCAACGGTTGCTAGGCGAGCAGAAGGTACTCCCCTCCGAGATCGCCGGGATTGCCTTTTCGACTCAAATGGTCAACCTTTTGCCTGTCGATAAAGAGGGAAAGCCGTTACGCCCTTGTATCAGTTGGTTGGACGGGCGCGCAGAAGAGGAAGCAGTGCAAGTGATGCGCAAGGTTGGCGGCCGGGCAATTTTTGCTGCCATAGTCGGCGTTGCAATTACGGGGAAAGATGTGTTGCCAAAATATCTTTGGTTGAAAAAGCACGAACCTGAAGTCTATCGCCAAGCTGCAGCTTTAGTCGATTGTAGTGGCTATCTGTTAGCGCGCACGACCGGTCGACTGGTAGCCGAATGGACTGTCTCGAGTGTCAGCGGTTTGTTCAATCTGAAGACCAAGACATGGGATACGGCCATGATGCGCTTTTTAGGCTTGGATAGCTGTAAATATCCAGAGTTAGTCCTACCCTACGAGCAGGTGGGTGGTTTGACACCGCAAGCAGCTCAGGAAATGGGATTGATAGCGGGGACGCCTGTGTTTGGCGGCGCAGGGGATGCCATGACGGCAGCGGTTGGCTCTGGGGCGGTGGGGGAAGGTGAGGGGCATCTCTGTTTAGGCACTTCTGGCTTTGTTGGGATTGTAACCAGCAAACGGGTGGTTGGCAAACGCGGCATTCCTACGATCCAATCGGCTGACCCCCAAAAATTGCTGCTCATCGCTGAGACCGAGACGGCGGGGGCGTGTTTGAAATGGGCGGCGCGCGAGTTTTTCCAATGCGAGCCGGATGGTGAGCTTTTTGCCCGCATGGATGAAGATGTAAGCCGAATTGAAGCCGGTGCGGCGAAATTGCTCTTCACTCCCTGGATGTACGGTGAGCGTACACCCATTGCGGATGAACGCTTGCGGGCAGCCTTTATCAACCTCGGCGCCAACCATACCTATGCTCATATGCTGCGGGCTGTGTATGAGGGTGTTGGCTACAATATGCGCTGGATAGTTGAAAATATCGAAGAGTTGTACGGCTTCAAGCCCAATCCATTGCGCACGATGGGGGGTGGTGCCAAAGGGTTACCCTGGGTACAAATTGTTGCCGATATTACAGGACGGACTTTAGAGTGCGTCGCAGAGCCTCAGCAAACCACCGCCCTCGGAGCAGCCTATTTGGCAATGGTGGGATTGAAGCTGTTGCCTTCCATTGAGGCGGTGAAACAGTTGGTTCGGGTGACGCGAACGGTCGAACCCCAAGAGACCTCTCGCCCGGTTTACGATGAGCTATATGCTGTCTTCAAGCAACTTTACCCCCAACTGAAGGGGATCTATCATCGCTTGAATCACTAAAGACTGCCCAAATATCTGGACGAGTCAGATGAGTGAGTGAGCGGCGAAGTTCGCCTTTGCAACTATCTTTTTGATCCATTTGACTGACTGCTTTGCCATTACGATGCAAGCTGCGGGTGTATAATTCAATCCAGAGGCAACCAAAGTGGATAATTCGAAGGTTTATTACTCGGATGATAAGATCATCTTGATCCATGATGACATCCTGACCACAAAGGCAATCGAACCAGCCAGTGTTGATTTGATTGTTACTTCTCCCCCCTATAACGTCGACATTCAATATCATTCGCATCGCGATGATCTATCTTATCCGCAGTATCTGGAATTTACCCGATCTTGGCTTGAGAAATGTTTTGTCTTTTTGAGAGATGACGGTAGGGCTTGCTTGAATATTCCCTTGGATAAGAATAAGGGAGGACAGCAGAGCGTTGGAGCGGACATCACGACAATTGCCAAACAAATTGGTTTCCAGTATCATTCGACAATCATCTGGAACGAAGGCAACATCTCGCGACGGACGGCTTGGGGTTCTTGGATGAGTGCAAGCGCACCGTTTGTCATTGCACCAGTAGAATTAATTGTCGTGCTGTATAAAAAAAGCTGGAGAAAAACCAGTGGAAGTGGTATTTCGGATATCACCCGAGACGAATTCATGAGTTGGACAAATGGAGTGTGGGTTTTCAGTGGCGAAAGCAAGAAAAAAGATCGGACATCCTGCTCCGTTTCCGCTTGAATTACCGCGCCGCTGTATTAAGCTATTTAGCTTTGTGGGGGATACCGTTTTTGATCCCTTTGCGGGAAGCGGGACTACGCTTTTAGCGGCTGCTTTGCTCAATCGGGTTGCCATCGGCGTTGAAATTGACTCGAAATACTGCGAGCTTGCCAAAAAGCGCTTTCTATCTTCTTCTGAGATTGGTATGATACCTCTGGCTGTGTCATGCCGAACGAAGTGAGGCATCTTCAAGATTCCTCAGTCGCTCCGCTCCTTCGGAATGACATGGGGTGGGGGTGAGTTCCTTCGGAATGACATGGAGTGGGGTTGCTCTTCTTTGGAATGTCATAGGAGTGGTTTTGGAATGATACATTAGGCAAAGCCTAGTGCCTACGGAACGACACAATGGGGTAGTGCCTGCCTTTAGTATGAATCCTCGCGCCGTGTCATGACGCGATTTAATTTATCCAGCGGTTAGAGAAGTCAGGCTTTTCTGAATTGCCGCACTTTGTCCATAAATGCCCGCACGCGCTCGCCGTCCACTTCGTTCCAGATGTAGCCATCGCGCTTGAAGGTTGTTCCGACAATGGCGCCGTCGGCAATGCGAAGCTGCTGCTCGATATTTTCTAGCCGAACGCCGGTGTTGGCGAACACTGGTGTATCCTTGACAGCATCTTTGACGCGTTGTAAGACGGTGGTTGAGGTTTCTTGCCCGGCTGTCAGACCTGAGACCAGCAAGGCATCGGGTTGACAATTGAAGACTGTTGAACGGGCGATCTCGGCGATATCTCTGCTGCCCAAGTAGGTTGCCGCTTCAGGAACGATATTGAAGAGGAGCTTAATCTCGCTGCCGCCTAGCCGATGGAGATGACGCACGGTTGCGCCAGCGTTGGTGTTCCACAAGCCGAAGTCCGATCCATAAACCCCGCTGAAAATCTCACGGATAAATTTTGCCCCAGTGGCAACCGCCAGATCCACAGATGCCTCGGCATCCCACAGGACATTAACGCCAAAGGGGACACGAATTTGACTGCTCAACTCGCCGATGACGCGCGCCATCGCTACTGCTGTAATGCGTTCGGTTTGGGTCATATAGGGAATGCTGGCTTCATTTGAAAACATCACGGCGTCGACACCGCCGTCTTGCAGGGCTTTTAAGTCAGCCGCAGCGCGCTCGATGACAAAATCCATCCCTTTTTTCGGGTCATAGGCGGGATCGCCAGGTAGAGCAATCAGGTGGCACATGGCAATGATGGGTTTTGAGGTACCAAAGAGATCACTAAGCCAAGTCATGGAGAGCTCCTCGTTTGTCAAAAATGGTTATCAGGATACGTTAGGTTGTGATTGTATTGTATAAAAAATGTGTTCAATTGTCAATAAGCAAACTTAATATCG
>FWWL01008009.1_pt1 | contig 13890 bp, 11 predicted proteins | sample 2228331 | NCBI WGS metagenome assembly FWWL01 (sample SAMEA103939775, study PRJEB20133) | metagenome | reverse complement strand
GGTGCAGATAATGATGTTTATGTAATAAAGCTTGATACAAGTGGAAATATACAATGGACTAAAACAATAGGAGGAAGTAATTATGATTGGGGCTCTTCAATTATCCAAACAACAGATGGAGGATATGCTATTGCTGGATATACTATTTCTTTTGGTGCAGGTCTTAGTGATGTTTATGTAATAAAGCTTGATACAAGTGGAAATACTTGCAATGGTTGTGGTATTCAAAGTGTAAATAGTTCATCTTCAAATCCCAATTCTTCTGTATCATCTCCAACACCAAGTGTGAGCAGTGGTGGTTTTGTAAATAGTGGTGGTAGTGTATCAAGTGGTGGAACAGAGTATACTATTTGTTCCTCTGATGTTATGGAGAAGGATTTTGAAAAATCTGCCTCAATAACTTTCTATTCAGAGGGCAAAGTTAAAATAAACTTCGGCAAGGTCTATGAAAATGTGCTAATAAGCATTAAAGACGCATCTGGAAGGGAAATAATGAGAAAGGAAATTAAAAATAAAGACGCAGCTGAAATTGATATAAAAGGAAAAAAGGGAATATACTTTTTAGAATTAATAAATAAAGATAAAAAGACTATTTTTAAAGTTTTAAAAACAAAATAAAAAATGGTAATATAATTTATTGTAGCGGTGCGATTTATCGCACATTTAAAACGCTTAATTTTCAAACGCTCCGAACTCAAATGTCAAACATAGGCTAAACAGGAATTAAAAGAAAAAATATTATAGCAGGCACAAAAAATATAATATTGGGAAGCCAAGCAGATAAAAAGGGAGAAAGCATATCAGCATACCCCATTGCCTTTGATATCTGAAGCAAACCCCAATAAATAAAGGATAAAAATGTTGCAAGGGTTAAAACAAAAGCTTTCCCCCTTTCCCTTATCCTTGAAGCAAGAGAAAGAGAAAACAAAAGGGTTATAAAAACTGAAAAGGGAAAAGAAAAATGAACAAAAAATTCAACCTCCTCCTTTTTATAATCAAGACCAGCACTTTTTAATGTCCTCATAAGTTTAAAAATCTCAAAAAAATTCATTTCTTCAAGAGATTTCCTTTGCGATAACATATCTATCGGTGAAATTTTTATCTCACTAAATAATCTATTTTTAAAACTTTCAAAATTTAAAACCCTTTCTCCATCTAAATCATACTCATACATAACTCCTTCATAAAGCTCCCATCCTCTTTCTGAAAAAATTCCGTCTTTAGCATAAATAAATCTTTTATTTTTGCCTTTCTCCATTTCAAGGATATATATATCATGACCACTTTTCCTCTTTGAATCAATTATCCCAAAATGGAAAAACCTGTCAATATTTCTCATTTTTTCAATAAAATTAAAATCCATTTCAAAAACCCTTTCCCATGGAGCTGGTCTTTTTTCTATCTCCCTATATTTTATGCTTAAGGATTTCCTCATAAAAAAGGGCTGTATTGTCTCATTTACTAAAAAAGAAAAAATTGAAAGGAAAAAACCCATAAATAAAAGGGGCATATAATTTTTCTTTAAATTGATTCCACTTGTTTTTATTGCAATAAGCTCAAAATCCCTTGCCATTCTCCCAATTGTAAAAAAAGGAGCAAGAAGTGAACCAACAGGCAAAAGCAAAACAAAAAGATAAGGAACCTGAAAAAAATAAAAAAGAAAAATTTTAACAGGATGAAAACCCTTAAGAAATTTATCTATATTCTCAAAAAAATCTATTATTATATAAATAACTATAACACCTCCTGTAAAAAGCAATATAAAAAAAATATTTTCAAAAATCATATAACGAACAATTTTTTTACTCATCATAATAAACTTTTTTAAGACCCTGCACCTTTCTCAAAACAAGCGTAACATAACCCCTTCTAAAAAAATTAATTTTTGCCTTACCATCTGCAACCTCAAGAATTATACCTTCTCCCCAAAAGGGATGATAAACCCTATCCCCCCTCCTAAAATACTCTCTTTCTTCATTTACATATTCCTTTTTATCCCATTCTACACAATCAGAAGGTAACTCATAAAGAAACCTGGAAGGAACCATTTCCCTTTTTCCCCTTCTCCATCTTTCTTTTGAATAAAGAAGATAAACTTTCTGCTTTGCCCTTGTTAATGCTACATAAAAAAGTCTCCTTTCCTCCTCTATATCCCTTTCATTTTCAAGGGAAAGATAATGTGGGAAAAGTCCCTCTTCAAGACCCGTAATCACTACAATCCTTGATTCAAGCCCCTTTGCATTATGAACCGTCATTAAAACAAAAGAACCTCCCTTTATTTCATCCTCCTCAACCCTCACCTGAATATTATGAAGATAACTTATTAAATCTTTTTTTTCCTCCCTTTCCACAAACTCTTTTATTGAAGAAAAAAGCTCCATTATATTTTGATACCTTACCTCAAAATTAAATTTATCTGTTGAAATTTTTTCTATATGTCTAATAAAACCAGTTTTTTCAAAAATATACTCCGCAATCTCTAAGGAGGTAAAATTAAACATATTTGCCCTTAAAAAAGTAAACATATCATAAAGTTTTTCTATCTCTAATCTTACATTTTTATTTAAAATATTTAAAAATTCCACATCTTTCATTGCCTCAAGAAGGGATATCTCCCTTTTATCTGATATATCCTTAAGCCTTTTTAAATATACCTCCCCTATACCCCTTTTTGGTGCTTGAAGTAGCCTTTCAAGACTTACATAATCATATAGATTAACAAGAAATTTTAGGTAGGAGATAAAATCCTTAATCTCCCTTCTTTCAAAAAATTTAAGAGCTCCGACAATCTGATAAGGGATACCCTTTAAGTTAAAAACCTCTTCAAAAGGTCTTGACTGGGCATTTGTTCTATAAAGAATCAAAACATCGGAAGGATTATATTTTTTTAAAATTTCATAAACTTTTTCCGCTTCTTCCCTTTCATTCTCACACTCAATTATCCTTATTTTTTCTCCCTCTTTTCTATCTGTCCAGAGATTTTTACCAATTCTTTTTTTATTATTTTTAATAACATAATTTGCTGCCTTTAATATAAAATTGTTTGATCTATAATTTTTTTCAAGGCGATAAATCCTTATATCGGGAAAATCCTTTAAAATATCAAAAACATTCTCAACCCTTGCTCCCCTGAAAGCATAAATTGACTGGTCCTCATCACCCACAACAAAAAGATTTTTGTGATTCTTTGAAAGTATCTTCAAAATCTTATACTGAGTATATGAGGTATCCTGGTATTCATCCACAAGTATATGCATAAATTTATCCTGATAATATTCCCTTACTTTTTTTTCCTTTTTAAAAAGTTCAAGTAAAAGGAGGAGTAAGTCATCAAAATCAAGGGCTTTTGCTCTCCTTAAACTATCTATATATTTTTTAACTATTTCCCTTTCAAACTCATCAGGATATAATATCTCATTTCTTATTTTTGAAATTTTATCTATCCATAAAGAAGGACTTTCTCCTTCTTTTAAAATATCCTTCAAAATTCTTTTACTATCCTCTCTATCATATATAGCAAAATTTTCAGGTAAACCTATATATTTTCCATTTTCTCTTAAAATCCTTAAACCTATTGAATGAAAGGTTCCCATCCATATATTTTTTGCCTTTTCCCCAAGAAGCTCTTTTATCCTTTCTTTCATCTCATCCGCTGCTTTATTTGTAAAAGTAAGAGCAAGTATTCTATCAGGTAAAACTCCCTTTTGAATAAGATAACATATTCTATATGTCAAAACCCTTGTTTTCCCTGTTCCTGCACCAGCAAGAACAAAAGCAGGGCCATTTTCATGAAAACATGCCTTCAATTGCTCCTCATTTAGAAACTTTTCAAAATCAATCTTTTCCATATCTTTTTAAAATTTTCTCAATAATATTTGTTGTGCTTTTCCCCTTTAAAATTGGAACAAGAAAAACTTCCCCCTTTCTTTCAATTACAATATCAGCCCCAACAACCTCACTTATTTTATAATCTGCACCCTTAACAAGAACATCTGGTTTTATTTCTTTTATAAGGTTATATGGAGTTTTTTCATCAAATAAAACAACATAATCTACATACTTTATTGAATCAAGAATTAAAGCTCTTTCTTTTTCCTTCATTATTGGTCTTTTATTTCCCTTTATTTTTCTAATGGATTTATCGGAATTAAGCCCAACAATTAAAATATCCCCTTTTCCCTTTGCCTTTTTTAAAACCCTTATATGACCTAAATGGATAAGATCAAAACATCCGTTTGTAAAGACAATCTTTTTGTTTTCCTCCCTTAATTTTTTAATTATCTCTTTCAGCTTTTTTAAAGTTACTATCATATAAAAAATTTAATGAAAACAAACCCAAAAAGCAAAATAAAACCTAAAATAAGTGTGAAAAACTCATAAAATTTTTCATATTTTGCTTCTCTCACCCTTGCTGGTTCAAAGAAAAAACTATTTAAAAATTTTATATAATAACCAAATCCAAGTATTGTTAAAAGAAGAAGAATAAAAACTTCCTTTACATAACCTAACTTAAAAAGGTTATATAAAAGATAAAACTTAGCAAAAAATCCTCCTGTTGGCGGAAAAGAGGCAAGGGATAATATGAAAAGAAGGGAGGAAAGGGCTATTATTTTATCCGTGAAATAAAGCCCTCTTAATTTTTCAAATTCTATATCTTCATTTTTATCAAAGAAATAATTAAGGGATAAAAATATTCCTCCCTTCATTATGAAATAAATTAAAAGATAATAGAGAAGCACATTCCTTGCATAAGGCTCAGGAAGAAGAATTGAAAACAAAAGAAATCCTGAATGAGATATAGTTGAATAGGCAAGAACCCTCTTTATTTTATTTTCATAAATACCAGCAAGATTTGAAAGTAAAATAGTTATAATTGCAAAAAGAGAAATAGGAAAAACTATATCAGGTAAATAAAACTTTATTTTATAAAGAAAAATAAGTATACCTGCCTTTGGGGTAAGAGAAATTAAGGCAAGATAATTTAATCTCATTTTTTCAAAAACATCAGGCATAAAAAATTGAAAAGGAATAAAAAGTATTTTAAATCCAAAAGCAAAAATAAAAACAAAAAGAACTAATCTATAAAAATAGGGGTCCTCCTTAGTTATTATCATAAAAGCATCATAAGAAAGATTTTGTGCCCTTGAATATATAAGAACTATTGAAAATAAAAGCACTAATGAGGAAAAGGAACCTATTATAAAATATCTCACAAGGGGAGCAATGTCTTTAAACTTTTTTGCCTCAAGCCCTATCAAAATATAAAAGACAAAGGATAAAATCTCAAGGGAAATAAAGAAAATAATAAGGGAATTTGTTTTTAATATTAAATGCAGGGAAATAAGATGAGCAAAAATAAAAAAATTTATATTACAGAATTCCTCAATTTTTTCATTTAAATAGAAAAAGTAAATTAAAAAAAATGTTCCTATATCAATTAAAAATATAAATCCCTCTTCTTTTGAAATAATATCTGAGATAATAAGAAAAATATATGAAACAATTAAAAATAAAAAATATAACTCCTTTTTTCTTGAAAGCATAAAGAAAATGTTGATAACAAGCAAAATTGTAAGAAGAATTTCAGGAAGATAAGTTTTTAAAATATCTTCCATCATCTATATAAGATATATAAAAAGGGGAAAGGTAAGATACCCAAAAAGAAAACAAATATTGAAAGAAATGTAAGGAGAGTCCTTTCTCTAAAATCAATATCAGGTAGATGAATAAGATTTTTATTTAAAATTTCTCCCCATAATGTTTTTTTAATTGCCTTTAAAGCATAAAGAGCACTAACAAAAGGAGCAAAGGAAAGAATTATACCATATTTAAACTCTGTAACAAAAGAGGAAAATATAACAAGAAACTCACCCACAAAGTTTGAAGTTCCAGGAAGAGCAATTGTTGAAAGGAAGAAAAGTATAAAGAAAAAGGAAAATTTTGGAACAATTTTTGAAATACCACCATAATCGGACAATTTTCTTGTATGGGTTCTTTTATAAAGAATTCCAACTAAAACAAAAAGAGCTCCTGTTACAATTCCGTGATTAAACATCTGCAAAAAAGCTCCCTGAATACCTGAAATTTTTCCTGTAGAAAGTCCCATAACAACAAATCCCATATGGGAGACACTGGAATAGGCAATAAGTCTCTTTAAATCTTCCTGTGCAAAGCTCATAAGAGCACCATAAAATATTGAAAAAATTGAAAGAAAAATAATCAAATTCCTGTAAAGCTCAAAGGAATAGGAAAAAAGTGGCATAAGAAATTTATAAAATCCCCAGGTTCCCATTTTTAAAAGCATGCCTGCTAAAATTACACTTCCTGCTGTTGGTGCCTCTGTATGAGCATCAGGAAGCCATGTATGAAAGGGGAAAAGGGGTATTTTTATTGAAAAGGCTATTAAAAAAAGAAAAAAACTTATCTTACTTTTTTCATTCAAAATACCTGTAAGAAGACCAATAATACCTGTCAAAAGAAAAGCGCCTGATAAAAGGGTGTAAAATAAAAATTTATAATTTGCTATTTTTTTTCTTTCTCCTCCCCATATTCCGATTAAAAAGTAAAAGGGAATTATTGAAAACTCCCAGAAGATAAAGAAATTTATGAGAGTTTCGGAAGTGAAAAGAAAATTAAGAGCTACTTGTGATAAAAGAGTCCATATATTAAATTCCTTTATTCTGAAAAAAATATCGTCCCTTGAGAAAAATATGGAAAGGGGAAACAAAAGATTATTTAAAAAAATTAAAAGAATAGCAAAACTATCAATAACAAAAACAAAATTAAATTCTTTAAGATAATATGAAAAAAAGAAAATTTTTAACTTGGGGTCTTTAAAGAAAAAAAATAAAAGATAAAGGGAAAATAAAAGGGGAACAAGGGAAAAAGCAAAAGAAATATTGAAAATAAGATTTCTTTTTTCTTATTCAATTAAAAAAATTAAAAAAACACCAATAAGGGGAAAAGAAAAAAATAAAATCTCTTTCATAAAAAAAGATTTTAAGATAAAGGAGTAAAAAAAATCTTATGCTTTATAATAAAAATTATGGGGAAAACTTTTGATAAAGAAATTTATGAACTCATAAAAAAGGAAATTAATAGGCAAGAGGAAAATCTCATTTTAATTGCCTCAGAAAACTATGCCTCCCCCCATGTTCTTAAAGTAATGGGAACTCCACTTTCAAATAAATATGCAGAAGGTTATCCTTTTAAAAGATATTATGGAGGATGCGAAATTATTGATGAGATTGAAAACATTGCAATTGAAAGACTTAAAAAGCTTTTTAACGCAGAACATGCAAATGTCCAGCCCCACTCAGGGACACAGGCAAATCTTGCTGTTTATCTTGCTCTCTTAAAACAAGGTGATAAAATATTATCAATGAAACTGCCCCATGGAGGACACCTATCTCATGGACATAAGGTTAATGCTGCTGGAAAGTATTATGAGGTGGTTCAATATGGTGTAAGAAAAGAGGATGAAAGAATTGATTTTGATGAAGTGAGGGATGTTGCAAAAAGAGAAAAGCCAAAAATTATAGTATGTGGTTATTCTGCCTATCCAAGGGAGATTGATTTTAAAACCTTCAGAGAAATAGCGGATGAGGTGGGGGCATATCTAATGGCTGATATAGCTCATATAACAGGGATTATTGCTGCAGGATTTCATCCAAACCCATTTCCATATGCGCATGTTGTAACAGGAACAACACATAAAACTTTAAGAGGACCAAGGGGAGGATTTATATTAACTAAAAAGGAATTTGCAGATAAAATTGATAAGGCGGTTTTTCCAGGAATGCAGGGGGGACCCCTTGAGCATGTTATAGCAGCAAAGGCAGTTTGTTTTAAAGAGGCAATGGAACCAGATTTCAAAGAGTATATAAGAGATGTAATTAAAAATAGTAAAAAACTCGCAGAGGTTTTGAAAGAAAAGGGACTAAGAATTGTATCCGGTGGAACTGATACCCATTTATCTCTTATTGACTTAAGAGAGGCAGGAATAACTGGTAAAGAGGCAGAAGATTTACTTGGAATTGCTGGAATTGTTGTAAATAAAAACGCAATTCCCTTTGATGAAAGACCTCCAACAATAACAAGTGGAATAAGAATAGGTTCTCCATGTGTAACAACAAGAGGAATGAAGGAAAGGGAAATGGAGATGATAGCAGAATGGATATATGAGGTTATAAGTTCAAAGAGTGAGGAAAAAGCAAAAAAAATAAGAGAAAAGGTAAGGGAATTAACAAGAAAATTCCCTGTTTATGATAAATATTTTGATGAGATATTAAGTGAATAAAAAAGTATTTATCTTTTTTGTCACCCTGCTATTTAGATGTGTTTATTCATTAAAGCCTCCTTTACCGGAAGGGGTAAAAACTATAGGTGTTGAAAACTTTACAAATAATTCGGAAAGACTTGGTATAGAGGTTTTTGTTACCCAGAGTTTTATTGATGGAATTATAGAGGATGGGAGAATTCCTATAAAGGAGCCTGATAAATGTGATTTATTAATAAGGGGAAAAATTGAAAGATATCAAAGAACACCTGCAGGTGTTATGGGGGAAGGTGAGGTTTATTCTTACAGGGTTATTATAAAGGCAAAAATAAAATTTTTAAAAAGAGAAGGGACGGAATTATTTGAAGAAAGGGAATTTAGTGGAGAGTCGGTTTACGATGTGAGAGAAAAAAAGGAGGAGGAAGCAATAAGAGAAGCTGCAAAAGATTTAGCTATAAAGGTAATTCAGTATATATATGCCCAAACAATTTGAAATAGAAATAGAAAAAATTGTTCAGGAGGGATATGCTATGGGAAGGAATAAAGGTAAGGCTATCCTTGTTCCCTATGCTTTACCAGGAGAAATTGTTAAAGTTGAGATAAAGGAGGATAAAAAGGATGTATCCTTTGGTATGCCTGTTGAGATAAGAGAAAAAAGCCCACACAGGATAGACCCTGAATGTCCTTATTTTGGAAAATGTGGGGGATGTCATTTTCAGATGAGTAAATATGAATATCAACTTAAATTAAAAGAGGATATTGTAAGGGATGCCTTTTTTCACAATGCAAAATTAAGAGATATACCCCTTGAACCAATTGTTCCCTCTCCTAAAGTTTTTCATTACAGAACAAGAGCTCATTTTCCTTTAAAAAGGGTTAAGGGAAAAGTTTATGCAGGATTTTATGAAAGGGATAGTCATTATCTTATTTCTATAGATGACTGTCCCATTCAGAAAAAAATAATAATTGAATGGATGAAGAAAATAAGGGATATTCTTCAGGAGGAAAGAATTACAATTTATGATGAAAAAAAGGATTTTGGAAGATTGAGGTTTTTATCAATAAAAACAAATAAAGAGGAAAATGAAATTCTCATAACATTTGTGACAAGAAAAAGGGGATTTCCTAAATCAATTGTTAAAAGAGTTGAAGAAATTGGTAAGTTAACAGGTATAGTAGAAAATATAAATCCAAAAAAAGGTAATGTTATTTTTGGCGAAGAAGAAAGGATATTATCGGGAAGGAGTTATATATTTGAGCATGTAGGAGAACTTACTTTTAGGGTTTCTTCCAGGTCTTTTTTTCAGGTGAATCCTCACATTATTCCTTCTTTACTAAAAATAGTTGAAGAGGAAGTTAAAGGGTATGATACTTTAATAGACCTTTATGGAGGGGTTGGGCTTTTTGGTTTTTATTTTGCAAAGTTTTTTAAAAAGGTTTATATAGTTGAGATAAGTGATGCTTCATACAATGATGCTATACATAATCAGAAAATAAATGACCTTTTGAATTGTGAAATTATAAAGGATGATGCTGGAAATGCGTTAGAATATTTAAAAGGTGAAGTTTTAATTCTTGACCCTCCGAGAAAGGGGGTAGATGAAAGGGTTATAAAGGGTATAGAGAAGAATAAACCTAAAAAAATAATATATCTTTCCTGTTTTCCCCCCTCAATTGCGAGGGATTCCCAAATTATAATATCAAAGGGTTATAATCTTTTAAGAGTTATTCCCTTTGATTTTTTCCCTCAAACCTATCATGTTGAGATACTGGCAGTTTTTGAAAAAAGTTAACCTATGTTTTCCAAACATTAGTTAGAATTCTTAAATATTAAATCCCATTGACCTTAGGGCTTCTTTTCCTTCTTCTGTCATTTTATCAGGGGACCAAGGTGGATCAAAGGTGAATTCAACATCAACATCTTTTACACCTTCAATTTGTGAAACCTCCCTTATAACCTGGTCTCTTATATAGGGATAAATTGGGCATCCTGGGGCTGTTAGGGTCATTAAAATATAAACTTTTCCTTCTTTAACTTCAATATTATAAACAAGACCCAGGTCAACGACATTAACTGGAATTTCAGGGTCATAAACATTTTTCATTTTCTCTAAAATTTTTTCCCTTGTAACCATAATTCCTCCTTAAAAACGGAGGGGGCGGGATTCGAACCCGCGGACCCCCTTAAAAGAGGGTCAACAGCTTAGCAAGCTGCCGCCTTCAACCACTCGGCCACCCCTCCAAACTTTCCCCAAAATAAAAAAACCAAAAAAAAACTATTGAAAATCAAGAATTTTACAAAAAATTTACTCAATTCAAACTTAACCAAAAAAGTGGGTTTAAAATGCATATAGAAATTATAAAACTTAAGGAATTAAATTATCAAGTTAAAATTGGGGATAGACTTATTCTTATCCCTGAATTAGAAATTTTTAAAAAATAAGGGTTAAAATATAATTTAATAGAGGTATTATAAAATGGACTTGGAGAAGAGGAATAAATTAATTAATAAATTAATTGAACTCCTTAAAGATAAAGACCGGGATACCAGAGAAGCATTCGCATGGGCACTCGGTGAATTGGAAGAAGAGAAGGCAATTGAACCTTTATGTAAAGTATTATTAGAAGATGAAGACCCTATCGTCCGAAAAAGGGCAGCAGAGATACTTGGTGAAATAAGAAGCCCTCGGGCAGTTAAAGCTTTGATTGTAGCTTTAAAGGATGAAAATCCTTCTGTCCGAAAAGCTGCTATAGAGGCGCTTGCTAAAATAAAAGATAAAAGGGCAATCAAACCCTTGAGCTTGTTAATTAAGGGAGAGAAAAATGAAGAGGTAAAATATAAGGCAGAATGGGCACTTAGTAGAATATATGAATATAACCCCCAAAACCCTTTAAAAGCATTAATTGAAAAATTAAAATCCATAATTTATTCTGAAAAAAATGGCTAAGTTAGAAAAAATTAAAGATATTGTAAAACAAGAAGTAAAAAAAGGAGGATTTGATGGTTTTATTAAGATAGATGAATTTGATGAAAAACCTCATTTTTACGCTGCAATTGATACTAAGACATTACACACAATTTGTATAAAATATAATCCTTTCTATGAAAAAATAAAACCTGGTAAAATTTATGAAGTTATTAAAGATATTACAAGACATGAAATAAATCATAAGTGTTACAAGGGATTTAACGGGTGTCCTAGAAATTTAGATAATCATGTTGAATTAATTTTTGAACCTATAGCCGATGTTTTACTTTCATCAAAAAAGAATTATACGGTAGATGATATTCATTATCTGGCAAATGCTTTAGAGGATACTATTTTGCATAGTGATTTAAACAAAAAATTTTCTCTGGAAGGTATGGTCTTATTTTTTGAGGATGTTGGTGAAAATGCTGACAAAAAAATTTTTACTGATTTTTACGAAGCCCATGTAAGATTAAATCTTTACCTCTGGGGTTCAAAAAAACAGAAAAAGAAACTAAAAAAATATTTTGCAAAAAGAGCAAAAGAAAAAAATGAGGTAAAAGAGGTTTTACAGAATTTTTTAAAAAGAACAGGCATTGCCGATTTAAAACAAAAAATAATTGTTAATGGAAAGGAAATTGAAGTTAAAGATAGGGAAAAAATAAGAGAATTTTTAAATAATGAGGAAAACTGGCCAAAAATTGCAAGGATTTATGCGGAAGAATTTTCAAAACTTATGAAACCCTTTTACGCAATGCCCCTTTTTAATCACTCTGGTAAAGGAACAAAAGGAAGAGAAAAAAAGGAAAATGGTGATAAAGAAGGAGAAAAAGAAGGTAACCCTTTTGACAGGGAAATGTATGATAAGGAATTTAAGAAAAAAAGAATAAGAAAAGCTTATAAAAATAATGAAAGTATACCACCTTGGCTTAATTCCTTTGAAGCTCTTGATTTGTTATATGAGAGTCTTGCACAAAAATTAAACATAAAAATTAAAGCCTATACAAAAAGCACACAAATGCCAATTTACTATTTTGGCAGAAGAGCTTTTGACCCGGAAAAAGATAATCTCAAACATGTTGTTTTTGGTTTTGATGATAAAGGTAAAATAGAATTAAAAAAGAAAAGATGGCATGTGGATATTCCTTTAGAATACAAAGTTAATCCAAAAGGATTTCCTGAGATAAGATTTTGTCTTTTAGACGCCTCAGGAAGCATGAAGAATGACCCTCAAGGAGGTAATAATATAGGAAGAAGAAATATAATTGAGTGGGGTGATAACAGCAAGTATCATTATGCCCTGCTTGCCTGGTATGGTGTACTTGAATATTTAAAGAAAAATCAATTGCTTAAACAAACAACAATTAGCCTTGCAAGTTTTAGTAGTGAAACTATTCTTGGATATGGATTAACTGAAGCAAAAAAGGTTGCCTTAAACCCCCAGTTTGAAAACACTTATATTGATCTTGAAAAAATTAAAATTTTATTCAAAGGTCATGGAATTCTTCTTTTTACAATAAGTGATGGTGAAATTATGAATTGGGAATCCATTAAAAATGAATTTATCAAATTAGCAAAAAATCATTTTTATTTTCATTTTCATATTGGAAGGGAAAATGAGTTTACCCAAGACCTTAAAAAGGCTGGATTTCGTGTGGAATATATTGAAAATGCAAAGGACCTTGCCTATAAGGTAATTGATTTAACTGATAAATTATATAGGGGTGAGTTATAATTAAAAAATGAGCAAGATAACCTATCAGGAACTGGAATTACCCTTTTATAGAAATACCCGTATTGTTTTTGCAAATTTAACAGTTTCTGACCTTGTAAAGGCGGCTGTTTTAGCTCCTTTAAATGTTTTGCTGGTTGGTGATACAGGGACAGGCAAGACTCAGTTGGCTAAGGATATATATAATTATTATTTTGGTGGGAATAAGGTAGATGGCGGTCAGGGTGTTATGATTAGAGCCCATCCGGAAATAGATATTTATAACGAAATTTTCACCAAATTAAACATTGATAAAGCAAGAAGAGAACTTACAGAAAATATTGAAGCCTTAGTTTTCTTTGTTGATGAATTGAATCGGGCTCCCACTGTTGCTCAGAACCAGTTTTTTGGTCTTGGGGATGGAAGTATGGACTATCAGGGAAGGTCTATAAAACTTGGAAAAAATGGATATTTATGGCTTATTGCCACAGCCAATTTTGGTAACCGTGAATTTCTTGGAACTTTTGAGATGGATAAAGCTATGTGTAATAGATTTCATATAGTTATTGATTTTGATTATGAAATGTTTAAACTAACAAGGGAAGATGAAATGGAAATTGATAGAATTAAAGCTGACCCTAATGTAAAAGAGGCAGAAAAAAGAGATATTTCTGAAAAAATCATTTCCATAAGTGAAGAAATAGGCAAAATAAGTGAGAACCCTGGTTTAGAGGTATTGGTGGTGTTGAGTTATTTAAGATGGGGTTTGGAAAACTGTCAAAAATATAGGATTAAAGAAAAAAACTGGCCCCATATTTGTCAGGATTGTGAATGTAATAAAGATGACATGGCTTTATGCTCTTTAATCAAGGCTCCCGCAAGGAGAACTCAGAATGCTATGATTAAATATGCTTCTGCCCTTTATTATTTAT
>FWWL01008008.1_pt1 | contig 13891 bp, 8 predicted proteins | sample 2228331 | NCBI WGS metagenome assembly FWWL01 (sample SAMEA103939775, study PRJEB20133) | metagenome | reverse complement strand
TATACATCTTCTAAGGTGCCTTTTGCACAAATGATGCAGACTTTTTTTAAAGGGAATTCTTCTTTTTGCATAGTAGCATGATTTTTAGGTTAAAAATTCACTTTTTTAGACTCTTATACTCATTTGTTTAATATTTACCATGTCTTTTTCATATGTCAATTTTTATTATATATTGTTTATGAATTTTTATTCGATAACCTAATTTTTCATAAATATCACCTATCTTTGTATGTTTAAAATTTATGATAATGCGTTTGGTAATAATTTTTTTGATATGCTTACCTTTGGTAAGCATGTCTCAGAATGGTACAGTAAAAGCTACCTTTATTGAAAAGGGAAGCGAACAGCCTGTAAGCAATGTAACGGTTTGGTTTAATACGGTTAAAGCTCAAACTAATACCGAAGGTATAATCCAGCTTAGTTTACCTTACGGTAAATACATCATGGTTGTCTCTGCCGATGAATACGAGACCTACACACAAGAAGTTGAAATAAATCAGGAAAGCATTGATTTACAAACAATTTCCTTAAGTTTAAAAACAGCACAGGCAACCGATATCTCTATTTATGCCGATCAAACGGTGTCTTCAGACGATATTGATGAAAAACAAGGCGAGAATATCAGTGGGCTTCTCGGAGCTTTTAACGACCCTTTTACTAATATTGCTTCTTTCAACTTAAGCTCATTTAATTTTAGAATGCGTGGATACGATGCCGCTTTAATAGATGTATTCATCAACGGTCTTCCGATGAATGATTTCGAAAATGGCCGTGCTACATATTCTGAATGGGGCGGTTTAAATAACGTAACCCGCAACAAAACATCCTACACAGGTATTGATGCAACACCTTTTGCTTTCGGAAACATAGGCGGTACTACAAATATCTTTATGAACGCAGGAAACATCAGAAAACAAAACAATTTATCTTATGCCCTATCGAACCGTTCGTATCAACATCGCCTTATGTACACCTATGCTTCTGGTTTTAACGAAAAAGGCTGGGCTTATGCAGTAAGTTTTTCAAAGCTAACGTCCGAACGTGGTTATATTAAAGGAACATGGTATGATGCTTACTCTTATTATGCCAGTGTAGAGAAAAAATGGAACAACCGCCATAAAACATCAGTCATCATTTTTGGCTCACCGTATAAAAGAGCTATGCAAGCCCCTGCCACACAGGAATGCTACAATATAATCGGAAGCAACTACTACAACCCAAACTGGGGCTACCAGGACGGAATTGTGCGTAATGCAAAAGTCAGAAACGTGCATCAACCCATAATAATTCTTACCGACCAGTTTAACATCAACGAAAACAATATATTAAATGCTTCAACTGGTTTTCAGTTCGGACGTTATGGCACAACGGCACTCAACTGGTATCAGGCAAACGACCCTCGACCCGATTATTACCGCTATTTGCCAAGTTATCAAACAACTGCACAATTACAACAAATTACGCAGGATTATTGGACTTCTTCACCAGATCATTACCAAATAAACTGGGACAATCTGTATCAAATCAACTATTTAGCAAAGTTTGCTGGAGAATCGGCTCGATACATTGTTGAAGAACAGCGTAAAGACAATATGCAATGGAGCTACAATCTACAATTAACCACTTACCTGAAAAACAATACTTCTCTTTATTACGGTTTAAATGGAATGCTTGGCAAAACACACTATTTTAAAGTAATAAATGATTTATTAGGAGCAAATTACTGGCTCGATGTTGACCAGTATGCAGAGCGTGATTTCCCCTCTAATCCGGAAATGCTGCAAAACGATTTAAACAATCCCAATAAACAAGTTAAAGTAGGCGACATTTTTGGTTACAATTACAACATTCATTACTCTTCAAACAATGTATGGGCAATGTGGATGCAAAAATTATATAAGATTGATTATTATCTTCAAATTCAAGGATCTCAATCATCGTTTTTCCGCAATGGATTAATGAAAAACGGACGCTATCCTGAACAATCCTATGGTAAAAGCGACATAACCTCATTTATTTACTATGCAGCCAAGGCCGGCTTAACCTATAAAATAACAGGACGTCATATCTTAAAAGGCAATGCTGCATATTCAGTTCAGCCACCCTTAGCAGATAACATTTTCATCAACGCTCGCACCTCAGGCAGACTTATCAGCAACATTGAAAAAGAAAAAATACTGGCAGGCGAAGCCTCCTATATTTTCAGAGGAATAAAAGCTTCGGCAAAAATTACTGCTTATCAGACATACATTTTCAATCAAATTTCCCGACGTAGTTTCTACCACGACCAGTATCAGACTTTTGTAAATATTCTGCTAACAGGTGTTGACAAAGTTCACCAGGGCATTGAAGTTGGTGCTGAAGTAAAAATCAGTTCTACTCTTTCTTTAGTTGGTGGCTATAATTTTGGTAATTATCTGTACACATCTCGTCCTACTGCCATCATTTCGTACGATAATGGTTCTAAACCCGACACCACAGAAACTATTTATATGAAATACTTTTATATCCCCGGTCCTCAAAATGCAGGAAGTATAGGGCTGAAATACCGCAACGCTAAATTCTGGTTTGCAAGCATCAACATTAATCAGTTCGATAAAAATTATCTCGACTTTAATCCCGAACGAAGAACCGAATTGGCTATAAGCAATTTAGGTCCCGGCGACCCACTTATAAGCCAAATAACCCAGCAAGAAAAACTCAAAGGTGGTTATACCATTGACTGTTCGTTAGGCAAATCGTGGAAAATTGGCAATCAATATCTTGCATTAAATATCAACATCAATAATGTGCTCAACAAAACCGATATCATAACTGGCGGTTATGAACAGATGCGTTTCGATTTTAGTGGCAAGAATATTAATAAATTTCCGCCAAAATACTTTTACGCATACGGACGTACATACTTTATCATGCTTAGTTATCGTTTTTAATTAATTAATTTATGGTAAAATTTTAATGATAGAAATAATATGAAAAAGTTAATTTTCTCTTCAATTTTAGGTATTTTGATTATCGCCGGATCTACCTCTTGTATTAAAGAAAAATTTGATGAACCACCTGTAACTATTCCTCGTGTAGATTTTCAGGCTAACAAAACGATTGCCGAATTGAAAGCCATGTACAGCGGCGGTCTTGATTCCATTAGCGACACTATTATTATCAAAGGAACAGTAATTTCGAGCGACGAAGCTGGAAACATTTACAAAACTCTGTACATTCAGGACCATACTGGCGGAATTTTGATTGCTCTTGACAGAACAAACCTTTATACAACTTTTAAACCCGGTCAGAGAGTCTATGTAAAATGCAAAGGTCTGTATCTTGGCAATTATGGCGGAGTAGTTCAATTAGGATATATTTACAACAATGCTATCGGACGCATTCCAGATGCCTTGATTGATAGTCATTTGTTCCGCGATAGCTTACCCGGAGCCATTCCCGCCCCTGCACAAAGAGAAATCACCACCATTACAGGGAATGATTTATGTACAAGAATTAAAATAGACAACCTTACGTTCGAAGAAGTTGGCGTTGAATTTGCTCCTCAAACAGCCTCTGCTACCGACCGTAAATTATTAGACCAAAATGGAAATTCCATCATTCTGAGAACAAGCAAATATGCCAATTTTGCTTCTTACAAAACACCCAAAGGCAAAGGTTCGGTAACCGCTATTTTAAGTAGCTACAACGGAACATATCAACTTTATATCAACAGCTATGAGGATTTAGTATGGGATACTACTGCTCAAACATCAACCACGTTGATAAGTGAAAACTTCGATGTAGCTCCAACCAACTGGATAACCTATAGTGTTGCCAGCAATAAAAACTGGGAATTTAATTCAACCTATCAATGTATGTACATTAGTGGTTACGGTGCCGATGTTCCAAGTAACGATTGGCTTATAAGCCCGCCCATCAACTTGACCAACGTTTCAAGTCCAATATTAAATTTCCGCACCTGGACCAAATATACCGATAGCGGACTTAATGAACCTCTTACCGTTTGGATTTCTGAAGATTATCCTGGCACAGGCGATCCTACTCAAGCTAACTGGACAAAAATAACAGCTACATTATCGCCTGCAAATAGCCAGACATGGACAGGTAGCGGAGACATAGACCTATCGGCATACATTGGTAAAACTATCAGAATAGCTTTCAAATACATGAGCTCGGGAACAGGTAGTAATACAACATCAAACTGGGAAGTTGACGAGTTTAAAATAAAAGCATTAGCAAAGTAATATGAGCGACTACGTAGTTTCTGCAAGAAAATATCGTCCTTCTACTTTTAAATCAGTAGTTGGACAGGATATTATTACTACTACGCTTAAAAATTCCATTAAAAACAAGCATTTGGCTCATGCTTACTTATTTTGCGGGCCTCGTGGAGTAGGCAAAACTAGCTGTGCAAGAATTTTTGCAAAAACCATCAATTGCTTCAACCCAACAGCCGATTACGAACCCTGTAACCAATGTGAATCGTGTGTAAATTTTAATAAAAACGCATTGTTCAATATTCATGAGCTCGATGCTGCTTCTAACAATAGTGTAGAAGCTATTCGCGAATTAATCAATCAGGTTCGCATTCCACCCCAGCTCGGCAAATACAGCGTGTTTATCATAGACGAAGTACACATGCTTTCGAAAGATGCTTTCAACGCATTTCTTAAAACTCTTGAAGAACCACCACGCCATGCAATATTTATTATGGCAACAACCGAAAAACACAAAATTATTCCCACTATCTTATCACGCTGTCAGGTTTTCGATTTTAAACGTATCCAGCTAAACGACATCGTTTCGCATTTAGAATATATTGCTCAGCAAGAAAATATTCACACAGAAAAAGAAGCACTCATCATTATTGCTCAAAAAGCCGATGGTAGTATGCGCGATGCACTTTCTATCTTCGACCAGATGGCGAGCTTCTGTGAAAACAACCTTACCTACGAAAAAGTAATCAAAAACCTCAATGTGCTCGATTACGATTATTATTTCAAACTTGTTAATCTGTTTTTAAAGGGCAATACCAGCGAATCGTTACTACTGTTCAATGAAATACTGCTCAATGGGTTTGACCCACAATACTTTATAAGTGGATTGGCGGAGCATTTTCGCAATTTAATGTTATGTAAAGATACTAAAACCATTGCTTTACTAGAGGTGAGCGAAAATGTTGCACGTCGTTATGCCGATCAGGCAAATATTTGCTCTGTACCATTTCTTTACGAAGCACTGAGCATCATAAACGAAGTTGACATCCAATATAAAACCAGTTACAATAAACGATTTTTAGTTGAGCTGATGCTATACAGACTTTGTTACATTCAAAACAAACCGGCACAAACACAAACTACAGTCACAAGCAATCCTACTGTTCAAACAACAAGTCAAAGCGAACCAACATCTCAAATCACAAAAGCAAATCACCCAGAGCCACCAAAAACACAATATCCCGAAAATCAACAACCTAAACCAACTGTTAATGAACCCACACCACCACCAATTTCAAAAAGTACTGATAGAAGCTCAACAAGTGCTATTGCTTCAGGCATCTCTATTAAAAAAATGTCACAGCAATCCTTAAAAGAAAACCTTTCTACAACAACAGAAGAAGCCGCAAAAACTATTTTAAATAAAAATTTTACAATTGACGAAGCCAAGCAAGCATGGACTAACTTTTTAACAAACTCTATTTCTGACGTTCGTTTAAAAAATTTTTACACATCAAACCCCAACTTTATAAACTGGGAAAACACTATTTTAAAAATCAAAGTACTAAATAAATCGCAAGAACTGGAAATCAGAAAAATTCATGATACATTATTAGCTTTCTTAAAAACCACACTTCAAAATTCAAACATTAAAATTGAAATAGAATTGGTACAAGAAGAATTAAAAACTGGCAAACCCTATACTGACAAAGAAAAATTTCAGTATGTAGCTCAGCAATACCCTATTCTCAACACATTGAAAAATGAATTGGAATTGGATTTCATGTAATATAAAGCCGGAAACCCTGTAATAACAAGATTTCCGGCGTATCCTAAAAAAAACTATTATATGGAAGAACAAGCAATTTTAAGACGCTTTTAAATGAATAATTGTTGCATCCATATAAAAAATGATTTTTTAAAAATTGTTAAGTGGTTTCTTTTTATTCATCTTTTCATCATCATTGTATCCTGTAAAAAAGAAAACTTTTACACTGGAAACGATGCAAAACTTAAATTTTCTATTGACACCCTTCAGTTCGATACCGTTTTTACTACTATAGGAAGCGCTACCAGGTATTTTATTGTGTACAATATACAAAACAAACCGATAAAAATTTCCAGCATTCGTCTGGCAAAAGGCAATCAATCGTTTTTTAGGATGAATGTTAATGGAATAAGTACCAAAGAAATAAAAAATGTAGAAGTAGAAGCAAAAGACAGTTTGTTTATTTTTGTTGAAGTAAAAATTGACCCCACCAATCAGAATAATCCTGTAGTCATTCAGGATTCTATAGAATTTCACCTAAATGGAAATATGCAAGACATTGATTTAGTAGCGTTTGGACAGGACGTTCATTTGATTAATGCACAAATAATAAGCGAGCATACTACATGGATAGCCGATAAGCCCTATTTAATCTACAATTCGATGTTGGTTGACAGTAACGTAACGCTTACTATTGAAGCAGGTGCTACATTATATTTTCATCACAAATCCAGAATGTACATAAAAGGTACCTTAATAGCTAACGGCAGTTTGCAATCACCAATTATTTTCAGAGGCGACAGATTAGAATCTTGGTATCAGAAAATCCCCGGACAATGGGATGGCATTTACTTTGTCATGGGAAGCAAAGATAATGTTATGAATTACTGCGAAGTCCGAAATGCCATTATAGGAATTCAGGCTGATACTCTGGCTTCTTTAACTCAACCAACCTTAACCATTTCGAATTCCAAAATCTTAAACATGAATGTAGCGGGAATCTTTGCACAAGGAAGTACCATCAAAGCATGGAACTGCATCATTGCCAACTGTGGCCAGTTTGCAATTGCTCTTACTATAGGAGGTTCGTACGAATTTTATCATTGCACCATATACAATACCTGGTATTACACCAATCGTCAAACACCTTCTGTTTGGCTAAACAATTACTATCAGGACATTTATGGAAATATTCAGGTTCGCCCTCTGGAGAAGGCAACTTTTGCAAATTGTATTATTTACGGAAACAGAGAAACCGAAATCATCATTGACAAATTTCCCAATTCGCCTGTATTTGCTTATGAATTTCGCAACTGCCTTATCAAAGCTGGAAACGATTTAAATACTCAAAATCAAACCAACTGGATTAATATTTATAAAAACGAACAACCTAAATTTATAGATGCTTCTAACGAAAAGTTTGAATTAGACAGTCTTTCGTTTTGCATAGACAAAGGCGACTTGTTTATCGGAACTCAATATCCATGGGACTATAAAGGTAACAGCCGTATATCCGATGCTAAGCCCGATTTAGGTGCTATCGAAAAGCAATAAATCATGGAAATCAATGGTCGTTATTCAACAGCCCGAATATATGCAACTGAACTCGAAGAAGAATGTATCAGACAGATTAAAGAATTGGTTAATCATCCTGCCTTTACTCAGCCAATTGCAATTATGCCCGACGCCCATGCCGGAAAAGGTGCCGTTATTGGCTTCACCACTTTGTTAACAGATAAAGTCATTCCAAATGTCATAGGAGTTGATATAGGTTGCGGAATGCTAACTTCAGAAATTATCTTGCCTAAATACATTTCACTGCCCAAATTAGACAAAAAAATAAAATCGCTCATTCCCATGAGTATCAACATTCACAAAAAAGAACCTGTTCATCATTTCAGTTTTATTGAATTAAACAAACGACTTCAGCTCTTCATAAAAAACTATAACAAGCGTTTTTCGAAAAAATATAAAGCTCCTGTTATTACTGAACAATGGCTTGCTGAAAAATTCAAACAAATCAATTTTCCCGAAGATAAGTTTTATAAATCGCTTGGCACATTAGGTGGCGGTAACCATTTCATTGAAATTGATATAAATGAAAAAAATCGCCATTACTTAATCCTTCATTCTGGCTCACGTCATTTTGGAAACAAAATAGCCACTTATTGGCAGCAGGTTGCCATTAAAAAATTATCGTCTAACAAAAACAAAGAACCCATATCTTCACAACTTGCTTATCTCGAACATGATGATGCTATACAATACTTAATTGACATGGTGATATCACAATACTATGCATCGGTTAACAGAAACACAATGCTTCAACTTATTGCTCAACATGCAGAAATTGAAGTCATCCGGTCTTTTGAAACCATTCACAATTACATAGATTTTGAAGATTTTATCATACGCAAAGGTGCTATTCGTTCATATCTGGGCGAAAAGATCGTTATTCCATTAAACATGCGTGATGGTACTTTAATTTGTGAAGGAAAATCAGAAAAAACATGGAATTGTTCTGCGCCTCACGGTGCAGGAAGAAAATTATCGAGAAAGAAAGCAAAATCGTTATTATCGTTAGATGAGTTTCGTGAAAGTATGAAAGGCATTGTTTCTTCATCAGTAAACAAAGACACCATAGACGAAAGCCCTTTTGCGTACAAAGATCAGGATTACATAAAACAATCCATAAAACCCACAGCTACCATCATTGAACATATTAAACCTATCTTAAACATAAAAGCAAAAGAATGAGAAAGTTAAGCATAGAAGAACTTCATCGAATTGATGTAGAATTGTTTAAAAAGAAAGAAAAACTACCAGTTGTTGTTATTTTAGATAACATACGAAGTCAATTTAATATTGGATCAATTTTTAGAACCTGCGACGCATTCAGAGTTTCTTCCTTATATTTATGTGGCATTACAGCCTGCCCACCAAGTCGCGAGATAGAAAAATCGGCCTTAGGAGCAACTCGTTCAGTTCATTGGCAATATTTCGAGAATACAGTCGATGCCATTCATACATGCAAACAAGAAGGTTTTACTGTGATTGCCGTTGAACAAACAACAGAAAGTATTGATATTAGAAAAATGTCATACGACAACAATCAAAAAGTAGCTTTTATTTTTGGCAATGAAGTAAATGGTTTGTCAGATGAAGCCCTTCAATATTGCGATAAAAGCCTTGAAATTCCTCAATTTGGCACAAAGCATTCTTTTAATGTTTCAGTAACTTCGGCCATTGTTTTGTACGATTATTTTTACAAAACAGATAGCGTTGTTAAAATTTTTTAAGAAATATCTATTTGTTAGTTTATAAATTTATTTGTATCTTTGCAATAACATTGCGGGGTGGAGCAGTGGTAGCTCGTCGGGCTCATAACCCGAAGGTCGTAGGTTCGATCCCTACCCCCGCTACAATAAAGCTGTGGTAGTCGTCGGGCTCATATTCTTCTCATAAAAGAGAAGAACGTAGGTTCGATCAATACTACGATCACCAAATATAGCCTGAGTGTCAGGCTTTTTTTTATGAACGAATTTGTGCTTTACATACTTTATTCTGCTAAACACAACAAATCATACGTAGGAATTACAACAAACCTTATCGAGAGATTTAAAAGCCACCAAATACTGGGAAAGGGATACACAGCCAAATACAGACCATGGATTGTTGTACATGTTGAAGTATTTGACAATAAAAAGGAAGCTATGGCCGCTGAAAAGTATTTTCTAAATTTCCCAGCCTATAATAGTGATGTCGTCTGTTTGAGGATATGAAATTTTGTGATATTTCCAGTTATGTAGTGTTTCTTTTAACCTTTCTTTTTGTTCAAAAAGCGACTCGCTTGAAATGGAAAGCAATAATTTTTTTAAATTTTTGCGAAGAAATTTTTTTCCCTGCTCTCCTCCAAACTGGTCTCCAAAGCCATCGGTTGTAAAATATAGCTTATCGTTACTTTGCAAGGCAAGGATTTTAGATTCAAAGGGTTTCATATAGGGATGAAAACCAACTGGCATTTTGTCCGCTTCAAGCTCTATAAGTTCATTATTTCTTACGATATACAAAGGATTGTTTGCTCCGGCATAAGTTAAGGTTTTAGTTTGTTTGTCGTATGTTACAAAAATCATGTCCATTCCTTCTTTCATTCTTACCGATTGTTCATTTAAGTGAAGCGACTGAATAATGTGTTGACGAAGAAGATTTAAGGTTAATGCTGCATCATCAATAGAGTTGTTATGAAAAAGCTCATTAAGATAGGAAACTGCCATCATACTCATAAACGCACCAGGCACACCGTGGCCTGTACAATCGGCAACAGCCAGATATAACTTATGTTCTCTTTGCTGTGCCCAGTAAAAATCACCAGAAACAATATCGCGAGGTTCAAATAAAACAAAACATTTTCCTAATAAATTGCGAATATACTGTTCGTCGGGAATAACTGCCTTTTGAATATTTTCAGCATAATAAATACTATCCTTTAATGATTTATGCAGTGCTTCTAATTGCAATTTTTGACTTATTACTACATCACGTTGTTGAGAAATTTCTTCTTTTTGTACTGATATTTGATGATTTTTTATTTTCAATTTCCGATTATTTATTTGATTGATTCTTAAGAAATAAGCAACAACCGAAAGTAGCATCACTAATAAAAAAGCTATTCCAATAGTAGCATAAAGTGTAGTTTTTTGTCTTTTATTTTCAGCTCTTTGTAAAGCTATCTCCTTCAGATTAATTTCTTTTTGTGCTTCAAGTCTTTCTATAAGATACTGTTGTTTTTCCGTTTTATATATAGCTTCAACTTCAGCTATAGCTTTCATTTTTTCCTGAGAAAAAAGACTATCACGGGAATTTACATATTTTTCTGCATAATAAGCTGCTTCTTTAAATTGAGATAAACGAAAATATGTTCTCATTAATGATCGATAAATCATAGTTTGATAATGCAATGATTTGACAATCTTATTTAATTGATAAGCATCAGTTGCATATTCTTTTGCACGATATAGCCACTGAATGTTTTTTGTTGTCGTTGAATCAAATTTTTCTAAATAGGTTTCTGCAAGATTCACATAAATTAATATAAAATTATCAGTATCATTAAGAGATTGAACTATTTGTAAAGCTTTGTTGTAATAACTTATTGCTGTATCATACTGAAACTGTTCATACGCAAGCACTCCCAGATTAATTAGCGTTTTTGCTACATTTACGGAGTCATCAAAGGCAACAAAAATTTTATACGTACTTTTATACAACGAATCAGCAATATGTAGCTTTTTCTGATTTTTATACAATATTGCCATATTGTTTTTAACTCTTGCTATATAATATTCATTCTCTAACCTTTTCAGATACTCTAAAGATTTATTGTAAGCATTTAAAGCTTTGTCATATTCTTTCTGAATGACAAAAATATTGGCAATGTTCATATACACGTTAGCTAGTCCAGAAGGGTCGTCTAATTGTTCAAATAGCCTTAGGGCTAAATATTGTTGTTGAAGCGATTTTTCATATAGTGACAGGTAGAAGTAATAAACCCCCAGGTTTGAATAGCAAGCTGCCTGTCCTTTAATGCTTTTGGCTATTTTTGCATAAGCCAGCGAAGTAGTTAAAAGTTTCTCAACCGATTTGTTTGGAATGTTGTTATTGAGGTAAAGGATGGCATGATATCTTAATGCCTTTGAATAAAGGTCTGAAAACGTTATGATTTCTTTAGCACTAAGCGAATGGTTCTGACGAAGTTGTTTTTCGCATAATTTCTGTGCTTTTACATAAAAATAAATGGACGAATCTATGTTTCTGTACTCATATAAATCACCGCAATCAATTAATAACTTAGCTGCAATTGTATCATGCGTAGCATTGGGTATAAGTTTTAACAATGAATCAATGTTGGCATGTAACGATTTGCTAACAACAAATAGAAAAACTGCTAATCGAAACCGCCATTTCATACAACGCTTTATACGTTGTCATCGGCATAAGAGTTTCCATCGCCTAAAATATTTTTGGCTTCTGCCTCTGGCAATTCTGTTACTTCTTTTAACTTGCTTTTAATAACACGTGTACGGGTTCCCACAAGCTTATCCAATTCTTCACCAGCTTTATCAATTTTTTCCTTAGTCTTTTTAAGTACATCTTCAAATTTTCCAAATTCGGTTTTTACTGCCTGTAAAACTTTCCAAACCTCACTGCTACGCTTTTCAATAGCCAGGGTTCTAAATCCCATTTGCAAGCTATTCAACAATGCAGATAATGTAGTGGGTCCTGCTATGATTATTTTATATGTTCTGCCAAGCTCTTCTATTAAACCAGTTTGACGAATAACTTCTGCATACAAGCTTTCTACCGGAAGAAATAATATACCAAAGTCAGTTGTATGAGGTGGTTCTATATATTTGTCGTGAATATCTTTGGCTGCTTTCCGAATTGCATTTTGAAGTTGTACGCTGTAGGTTTTAATTTCTGCCGTATCCGATTTTTCATAAGCCTCATACAAACGATAATAGTCTTCCATTGGGAATTTGGAATCTATTGGTAAATAAACGGGTTGAGATTGTTCGTCTTTACCGGGTAAAACGATAGTATATTCTACAACTTCCTGACTGCCGGGCTTAGTTTTTACATTCTTTTTGTATTGTTCGGGCGATAAGATATTTTCGAGGATTGCTCCTAGCTGTATTTCACCAATAATGCCCCGGTTTTTCACATTCGACAATACTTTTTTCAAATCGCCAACATCGGATGCCAGATTCTGCATTTCGCCCAACCCTTTATGTACTTGCTCCAAGCGTTCGCTAACCAGTTTGAACGATTCTGACAAACGTTTTTCAAGGGTAGTTTGCAGTTTTTCATCTACGGTAGCACGCATCTCTTCGAGCTTTTTGGAGTTTTCCTGTTGAATAATCTCCAATTTCTTTTCTACTGCCTCACGAATTTTTTCGAGCTTGGCTTCCGTGTCACTTCTTAATTGCTCCTGCCGGCTGCTTAAATCGCTGAATTTTTGAACCTGCAAATCATTAAAATCTTTAATACTCTGGCTAAAAGTATCCTGAAAATTCTTCAAATGACGCGATAAATCTTCTTTGTTGTCGCGAAAATGTTGTTGAGTCTGCTCTTGAAAAGTCTTAAATTGTTCATTGAAAAGTGTTGTCAGTTCTTTTACTTGCTTAGAAAAAAGCTCGAACTGCTCCTTTTGCAAATTGCTTAAATTAACTATATTGTTCGATAAAATTTCGCTGAATGAAGCCAGATTTTTGCTAAGTTCTTCACGGTTCTCTTTGAAAGATTTCTGATTTTCTTCCCTGTTTCGTGCAAATTCTTCACGCTGTATATTTTCGAGCCTACCTAAATCTCTCATCAACAGTTCAAGATTTTGTTCTACACTTTTGTTAATTCCTGATGGTCTATACAACTTTATAATAACAACAATGTTAAGAACAACAAGAGCTATTAAACCTAAAAGAATTGCGATTTCTATCATAAAATTTATTTTTCCCCAAATATACATTAAATATTGAAAAATCATTTGCTGACAAATAAAAAAAGGAGCTGTCTGAAAAAGGCAGCCCCCATCGTTATACATTCAATAATTTCCTGAATTATCCTCCAATACCAAAACCTACCTTGAAACTGAAGTAAGTTGCACTTACCAAAGGCGTGAATATATTATAAAAAGAAGCTCCGAAATCAACATTTCCTGTTTTATAACCTGCACCAACAAAAATATTAAAATAAGTATTGGTTGAACTAATAGTAAGATATTGACTTTTAGAACTAAAATGATATATAGTAAAACCAGCACCTCCTTCAGGATAAAATCCTTCGCCACCACCCGAAACATAATATCTGATTAAACCATTAAGAGGCAGATAAAAAGCAGTAGCAT
>FWWL01008006.1_pt1 | contig 13896 bp, 10 predicted proteins | sample 2228331 | NCBI WGS metagenome assembly FWWL01 (sample SAMEA103939775, study PRJEB20133) | metagenome | reverse complement strand
CGGAGGGTTCTCGCCGCCTCGAGGAATAATGAGCACGCCGGCAAACGCACCGGTCGCCTCCGGGCCGAAAAGGTATCCATATCCATATCACCGGGTTTTTCCCCGATGCCGCCCTTTTGGGCTTATGCCGGCATTTATTGGTAATTGTTACCATATAAATGTATGATAAAAATAGATGCCGCTCACATCGGATCTCTTCGCGCCGGGGCGGAAACGGCCCCCGGGCGGCGGGCACTGCAGGTCATAAGGCGCGCGCACGCCGGCTCACGCGAGCCGCGACCGGAGCGGGATAAAGGAGTCCGCCCGACGCCGCCATGTCCACTCGCGCCCCGGGCGGCGGCTTTTCCCTTCCGGGCTGACCGCATGCCCGCCTCCGGGGGGATCGCACAACCGCCGCCTCGCACCACGGGGACGGGCTTTTTTCACGGGCGGACGAAGCGGCATCCGACTCAAAGCGAGTAGAGCTCCCTGTCGCTCATGAGCTCGAAGCCGCTGGCTTCCAGGATCTCCTGCGCCTCGGGTATCTTCTCCACCTCCACCACCAGCACCGCGGTGCGGCGGTCCTGGACCACGAAACCGTAAGCGTCCTCAATGTTAACCCCTCTCTCCCCCAGAGCCCGGCAGACGCGGTACAGGCCGCCCGGGCGGTCGTCCATGATCACCGCCACCACTTCCTTGAGATAAGCGGAGAACCCCTCCCTCTGCAGGGCCCGGTGGGCGCGCTGCGGGTCGTCCACCAGGAGTTTGACCACCCCGTAATCCTCGGCCCCGGCGATGGTTATGGCCCTGATGTTCACGTTCTCCTCCATGAGCACCTGGGTCATCCTCTCCAGCCGCCCGGGCTCATTCCGGGCGAAGACGTTGACCTGATGCGCCACCCTCAATCCCCCCTCGCGTGTTCCCGCATATCCACCACCCGCACCGCCTTTCCCTCACCGGCGGGCAGGGAACCCGGCTCCATGAGCTCCACCCGCGGGGTCACCAGGATCTCGTCCCGCAGCTCCCTCACGATCCGGCGTCGCAACTCGTTCAGCTCCCTCACCTCGCCGTGCCACAGATCCCCGGACACCTCCACCTGCACGCGCATCTCGTCCCGGTTCTCCACCGTCTCCAGGAGGATGCGGTAGTTGGAGCCCACCCCCAGGATGCCGAGGAGCACCCTCTCCACCTGCATGGGGAAGACGTTGACCCCCTTGACGATGAACATGTCGTCCGTGCGGCCCTTTATGCGCGATATGCGGCGGTGAGCACGGCCGCACCTGCAGGGCCCGGGGAGCACGCGGGCCAGGTCGTGCGTCCGGTAGCGCAAAAGAGGCATCCCCTCCCGGTGCAGGGTGGTGAAGACCAGCTCGCCTTCCTCCCCTTCGGGCACGGGCTCCAGGGTGCGGGGGTCGACGACCTCCAGGATGAAGCTGTCCTCCCAGACGTGCATCCCGTCCTGGAATGGGCACTCGAAGGCCACTCCCGGTCCGCTCATCTCCGACAGTCCGTAGGAGTTGTAGGCCTTGATGCCGTAGGATTCCTCCAGGCGGCGGCGAAGGCTCTCGGTGTGGGGCTCGGCGCCGATGAAGGCCATGCGCAGCTCGGTGTCACGTCGCGGGTCCAGGCCGAGCTCGCGGAAGACGTCCAGGAGATACAGGGCGTAGCTGGGGATCACGTGGACCACCGTGGTGCCGAAATCCCGCATCAGCTGTATCTGGCGCTTGCTGTTCCCCGAGCCCGCGGGGATGACCAGGGCTCCGATGCGCTCCGCGGCGTAATGGAAACCTAAGCCTCCGGTGAAGAGGCCGTAACCCATCATGTTCTGGAAGACGTCTGAGCGGCGCACCCCGGTCATGTACATGCAGCGGGCCACCAGATCGGTCCAGGCGTCGATGTCCCTAGCGGTGTGGAAGATCACCGTGGCCTGCCCGGTGGTCCCCGAGGAGGAGTGCATGCGCACCACCTCCTCCAGGGGGACGGTGAGGAAGCGCCGCGGGTCTCCGCCGCGCAGGGTATCCTTGTCCATGAAGGGGAGGGCACGCAGGTCGCGGAGGGAGGTGACCCTGGCGGGGTCGAAGCCCGCCTCCCGGAACCACTCCCGGTAGAAGGGGCTGCGCAGACACCGCTCCAGGACTTCGCGCAGCCGGCGCAGCTGGAGGCTCCGGATCTCCTCCTCGCTCAGGCGCTCCATCTCCGGGTTCCAAAAGGATTCGTCAGGCATCCTTACCTCCCATCATAACCGTCCCTTCTCCCGTTCCCTGTAAGTTCCCCGCCGCCTCCCGCCGCTTCCCGTCGCCCATCCGCGAGCGGCGCCGGGACCCTGGCTCCGCACTCCGCCGCGGCCGCCTCTGCCGTCCCGTGGGACGGACGCCACGCCCAGGCGCACCTCTCGCCCGAGATGCCCGCCGCGCAGTCCTGGAGGCCCGTCGCGCAGCCCTTTCCTCCGCGCGAGGCCACCACTATTTAAACCCATTCAGGGAGGGCTTGCACCCGTCCTGCGGCGGAGGGAGACCCGGGGGCGCAGCCCGCCATCCAACCCAGGAGTTCCAGGACCGAGGCCCCGGAGGCGAGCGGTACCGTCCGTCTCGCAACGGGGGAAAGCGGGGGCGCGCTCGGCAATCGGGCAGGCCTCGTGGGGCGCGCCGGGGACGGGAAAGCGTGGCGGGACATCCCGCAGCCGGTACGGGAAGAGGACCGGCTTGTCGACGTGTCGGGACCGGAGATCCGGCACGTCTCTGATGTATAATATGCGCGTCCGGGAGGGAGTCGGCAGAGGGGAGGGAGGCATATGCGAGACCCCGTCAAGCGCTACTTCAAGATGTTCGGTAACCGCAACCTGGAGGGGTTCATCCACGGCTACCTCTACGGGCGCTTTCCCAACGCTTACGTTTACCGCCTGGGGAAGCTCATCAACGTCGCGGAGAAGGAACCCGCCCACGACCTGCCCCCCGAGCTCGAGGAGATCCTGGAGGTGGTGGTGGGCAAGGTGGCCAGGGAGACCCTGGACCCCGCAACCAGCACCTACCATGCCAAGGTCGTGCGCACGGAACATGCCGTGGACCTGGTCAGCGTGAAGGAGAACATCTACCTTCCCCGCCAGGAGAAAGTGATCCCCTACCCCATCGCCAACGACATCATCCTGGAGGACCCGGACCACATCGGGGTGATCGAGTGCCCGTGCCGACACACCCAGAACGATCCCTGTCTACCCCTGGACGTATGCCTGGTGGTCGGGGAACCGTTTCTGGGCTTCCTCGAGGCCAACAAACCCAACAACTTCCGCCGCATCCTGCCCGAGGAGGCGGTGCGCATCCTCAAGGAGGAACACGAGAGAGGTCACGTGCACTGCGCCTACTTCAAGGACGCCGCCGGGGGCCGCTTCTTCGCCATATGCAACTGCTGTCCCTGCTGCTGCATCGGGATGAAGGCCTACCTGGCCTTCGGCTCCCCCAACATCTGCTCCTCCGGCTACGTAGCCCGGGTGGATGCCGATGAATGCAGCGGCTGCGGCAACTGCGTGGAGGCCTGTCCCTTCAGGGCCATCACCCTCGGGGAGGACCTGGTGGCCGAGGTGGACGGGGACCGCTGCTTCGGGTGCGGGGTCTGTGCTTCCCGCTGCGAACTGGAGGCCGTGCGCCTGGAGCTGGATCCGCAAAAGCCCGCCCCCCTGGACATCAAGGCCCTGGCGGCGGAGGCGGTGAGAGGTCAAGCGTCCCAAGCATCCGGGCCACGGCAACCGCAATAAACAAGCCGGGATATGACAAAGGTCCGGGATAAAGCCCCGAACACCGGATGAGGCGAGGCCATGCCCGGGGCAGGAAAAACGGCTCCGGACTCAATTCCCTGTTTTCCCGGGCGTGGCGAGTTGTGGTCGATAACAGACGGAGAGCAACGGGGGAGAGCAACGGGGGAGACCACTCCGGACTCACCCTCTCGATTTTACCGATCCGGACGTTCATGAGTTCCTTATACACCCTCTGGGGTATCACGATCCAAGACCTGACCCTTTGAAGATCAAAAAGAGGTGGGGGCGCAGTTCGCGGAAGCCGAGACTTCGGTAAAGGGAGAGGGCAGCGTGGTTGTTTACCGCCGCCTCCAGGCGGACCGCCTTGCCCCGGGAGAGGGAACGCCCGCAGAGGAGGCTGCAGGCCGCCGCCGCCAGCCCCCGGCGGCGGAATCCCGGCACGGTGTACACCCCGCCGAGCTCGTCGGCGCGGGGCGTGGATGCCTCCACCTCCGCCTTGGCGGCCGCCCTTCCCTCGCAGAGGGCCAGGGCCACCGACCCCGCCTCCACCAGGCGCAACATGCGCAGCCTAATCTCCCAGTCCCTGGAAACGCTTCCCAGGTACTCGCGCTGGAAAGCTTTTTCCAGTTCCACCAGGCTTTCCAGGTCTCCCTCCTCGGCCAGTCGGGCGCGCTCCGGCTCTCGAGGTTTGAGGTCTCCCGGCTCGAGGATCATGGACACCTCCTCCTCCTTCCGCAGGACCGCCCCGGAGAGCTCCGGGAATCCCCCCAGTATCTTCTCCGCCTCATCCTGGGGAGCCGCCAGGGCCGCGGGAAGCCCCCAGAGCTCCAGGGCGGCGCGCACCAGGAGCTCGCCCCCCTCCTCCGCGGCCAACCTCCATAAACCTAGGTTGTCGCGGAAGAGGACCCCGCGGATCGCCCCTTCCTCACGCAGGGCCAGGAAGGTGCCCTGTTCCGACAGTCCCAGGTTGAGAAGGCCCCAGCGGCGCACGGCCCATATCAGGCGCAGGTTGGCCACCGGGTCGCGCTCCAGGAAGGCTATGAGCTCCCTCTCCTCTCCCGGACCCAGCACCTGGCAGGAGAGCCTTGCGCTCACCTCTTCCCTCCGCTCTCCCTGTACGGGGACCCTTCCACCATATCCCCGCAGGGTCGGCCCTTCACCCCTGACCGCCGAAATCCCGTGCCCGAAACTCCACGGTGGCGGTGAATCTCCCGGCGAAGCCGGAGACCTTCACCCCTGACCGCTGAAATCCCGTGTCCGAAACGAGACGACCCGTGCCGTCCCACCCACGGGTCATGCCGACCCGCCTCTTATGATACGCCTGAGGACCGCTGCAAACCCTCCCCGCAACGCGGCCACCCACGCCGTATTACGCTCGCAGAGACCCGAACGCGTCGGCCGGTGAGTGCTCTCCCCGACCGTCGTCCCCCTTCTGTCCCCCCGACCGCGCTCCCCTTCTGTTACAATTGAGCCGTGGAGAGAGAACGGGTCGAGGACTTGATCGCGGAGTTCACCGCGCGCTATCCCTTTCCCCTGGATGATTTCCAGCTCCAAGCCATAAGAAGCCTGGCCCGCGACCGTTCCGTCCTGGTGGTGGCCCCCACCGGGTCGGGAAAGACGGTGGTGGCGGAGTTCGCGGTGTGGATGGCGGAGCGGACCGGGGGGAGGACCTTCTACACCACCCCTCTCAAGGCGCTGAGCAACCAGAAGTTCCGCGACTTCGGGGCCGTCTACGGACCGGACAGGGTGGGCCTCCTCACCGGCGACAACAGCATCAACCCCGAGGCACCGGTGGTGGTCATGACCACCGAGGTGCTGCGCAACATGATCTACGAGCGCTCTCCGGACCTCATCGACCTGCGCTACGTGGTGCTGGACGAATGCCATTACCTCATGGACCCCTTCCGGGGCCCGGTGTGGGAGGAGATCATCATCCACCTGCCCACGGACATCAAGATCGTGGCCCTCTCCGCCACCGTCTCCAACCACCAGGAGTTCGGGGAGTGGCTGAACGACCTCCGGGGCGACGTGGACGTGGTCTACCACGACCGACGGCCCGTCCCCCTGCGGCACTACTACCTCATAGGGGGCATCATGGTGAATCTCCTCTCCGACCGGGCACCGGGGGTGGTGGAGGAATACGAGCGTTCCATGAAGGGGAAGGGGCGGGGAGGGAGGAAACCCCGCACCCGACACCTCATCCCCCGCCGGGCGGACGTGGTGGAGAGGCTGCGCAGGTCGGGCATGCTCCCGGCCATCTACTTCATCTTCAGCCGCGCCGGCTGCGACGCCGGGGTGGCCCACTGCCTGGAAGAGGGTGCCGACCTCACCACCCCCGAGGAGAAGAAGGTCATCGAGGAGCAGGCTCTCTCCCGAGTGGCCTGGCTTCCCGCCGAGGACCTCAAGGTCTTCGGGTTCGACCTCTGGCTGGAGGCGTTGAAGCGGGGGCTGGCCTCCCACCACGCCGGGCTCCTCCCCATCTTCAAGGAGATCGTGGAGGACCTCTTCGCCCAGGGGCTGGTCAAGGTGGTCTTCGCCACGGAGACCCTTTCCCTGGGGATAAACATGCCCGCCAAGACGGTGGTCATCGAGTCCCTGTTCAAGTTCACCGGCGAATCCCACGAGTTCCTCACCCCCACGGAGTACACCCAGTTCACCGGACGGGCCGGGCGGCGGGGCATCGACAAGGTGGGCAACGCGGTGACCCTCTACAACCCCATGGTCCCCTTCTCCCAGGTGCGACGCCTGGCGGAGATGGAAAGCCTGCCCATAACCTCCAGCTTCTCCCTCTCCTACAACATGGTGGTCAACCTGCTGCGCTACTACGACGTGGAGACCGCCGTGCACATGCTCAACTCCAGTTTCGCCCAGTTCCACGCCGACCGGGAGGTGGTGCGCCTGGAGCGCTCCCGCTCCCGCCTCGCCCGGCGGATGGCCAACCACAGAAGGAGGATCGCTTGCGACCGCGGTGACCCCATGGCCTACCTGAAGGCGCGAGACGAGATATCCCGCCTGGAGAAGGAGATGGCCGCCGAGCGCCGGCGCCGGCGCCGCGAGCTGGTCAACCGCGAGCTGGAGGAGCTGGTCCCCGGAGACGTGCTGGTGCTGCACCGCCGGGGCTCCCGCAGGGCGGCGGTGGTGCTCTCCATCTCCGAGGACAAGCACGGCGAGCCGCGCCTCGCCGCCCTGGACGACCGGGGGCGCATGCTCAAAGTCTCCTACCAGCATTTCCCATATCCTCCCCAGGTCATCGGCCACCTGGGCAAGCCGTTCCTCCCCGTCCAGAGCAAGGCGGACGAGAAGAGGTTGCGCCGGGCCCTGGCCGGGTTCCGGATCCCGCCTCCCCAGGACTGGGAGGAGGAGCTCCACCTCCCCCACCGCGAGGAGATAGCCGCGCTGCGGGACGAGCTGGAAAAGAGCCCGTGCCACGCCTGCCATAAGCGCGAGGAATGCATGGACGTCTGCCGCAGCATCCGCAACCTCCAGACGGAGATGGACCGCGTGGAGCGCCAGATGGAAGCGCGCAGCGACGTATCCTCCCGCCGCCTGGGCAACGTCATGCGCGTCCTGGAACGCCTCGGATACCTGGAAGGGGATAAGCCCACCCCAAAGGGCATCATCCTCTCCCGCATCTACAACGAGTGCGACCTCTCCCTGGTGGAATGCCTGGAGGAGGGGTTGTTCCACCATCTGGACGAGGCGGAGACCGCCGCCCTCGCCTCGGCCTTCGTCTTCGAGACCCGCGAGGGTCCCGCCTCCCGGCGCCGGGGCGGCAAGCCCTACCGGGAACCGGCCCAGGCCCCCTCCATCCCCACCCCCGCTCTGGAGGAGGCGCTGGCGGCGGCCCGCACCCTGGAGGGGAGGATCAAGGCCCTGGAGAGGCGGGAGGGCCTGGACCTCTTGCGCCTCCTGGACCCCGGCTTCATCCCCGTGGTCTACGACTGGGCCACCGGGGAGGACCTCTCCTACATCTCCTCCGCCTATCCCCAGTATTCGGCCGGAGATTTCGTGCGCTCCATGAAACAGGTGCTGGACATCCTGCGCCAGATGAAGGAGGTCACCGAGGACCCCGTCCTGGCGGATAAGTTCTCCGGGGCCATGGAGCGGATCCACCGCAGCATAGTGGCCTACACCAGCGTGGTCGACGCCCTGGAAGAGGAGCTGGAGAGCGGCATCCCGGGGCGTTGAGATCCTCCCCTCCTCCTTCCCCCGACTCGCTGAGCACGGCGGTTGGGAGGCTGCCTCGCCTCCCATGCGGTCCACGTGCCGCAAACCTTCGTCCCCACCGGGGTCACGCGGCCGGAAGCCCGCATCGCCCTCGGGGCTGTTCGGCCGCCCGGGCGGCGCGATATACGTCCAAACCCCCGCAGCGGGGAGTGGCCTCGCCGGGACGGTTGAAGATCACGGAACCCCGAATTCGAAGAAACGCTTGCGAGCCGCAGCGGGGAGTGGCCTCGCCAGGGCGGTTCAAGGGGGGAAGGGACCATGCCGATATGATAGAATTAAATGGCTTTGAAAGTCATTTCCTTTTTCAGGAAAGGAGAAAGGTGGGAAGGGGGGTCCGAGGGATGAAGAGGTTTCTTATCATAACCCTCCTCTGCTTCCTGCTCCTGGCCATGCTCATGGGTTGGTCGTGGGCGCAGGAAGGGGAGAAGGCGGGAGAGACGGCCAAGACCGGCACCGGCGAGGAGCAGGAGGGACCAGCCGAACCGACGAAGCCTCACGTCACCTGGGGAGACTACCGCTACATCTTCCGCAACGCCGTCCCCTCCTCGGACGTCGACCCTCAGAGCGTGATGATCGACGTCCTCTCGCCCGGGGCTTACAACTCCGCCTGGAGCGGGGCCAACTACGTGCACCTGTACTTGACCGTGGAGTGGCTGACCAACGACCGCCCCCTCGATTACATGCCGCTGCAGCTCGTCCTGCACAGCGGCGGCCGCTCCTACATCCTCTACGGCAAGGGGTCCAGCTACAGCTCCTACCTCTGGAGGAGGGGAAACCACGACCACCACGACCTCGGGGCCCGCTACCCGGACCGCCCGGGAGGGAGCACGCGCCTCATCTTCACCTTCGACACCAACGGCGCGGCCATCGACCCCGCGACCTCCTACATCGAGGTCAACGGGCTTCTCGAGGTGTGGGACTGGGGCCTGCCCAGCAAGACCTACACCTATCACGTCAATCCCTACGGGTATGCCCAGGACCCGGGTTGGACCCGCAACGGGAGCGGGTATTTCACCACCACCCATCTTGCGGACATCCCCCTCTCCCAGATCATGGAATATTGAACGGTGGGGTCCGGGCGTCGAGGGGCGGGGCGACCCGCCCCTTTTTCACGGACCCTCGCGGTGTGCAAGCGGGTTCTCCACCAACCGGAGGCCCATCTCCGCCGGCAGCGTTGTCCATCTCACGCTATCTCATGTGCGCAAGCGGGCTCCCTACCCTCCGAAGGCCCAACCACACCCTTCCCGCGGGGACTCCCCATCACGCGGCGGGCGGCAGCATGTCGACGGGGTTCGCCGATCCGCCCTGCGGGACGCCCGTCCGCCGGGAAACGGTTTCGCTGGACTCGAGAAACTGCCCTCCGAACGCCGCGAAAAGAAGGCGTCCGCCAACTCTCGCCTCCGTGGGAAGCCGACGCGGCAGGCTCTTCGGGGGAGGCGGACAGAGGGATAAAATGGAGCCGGGGCGTGGTCGAACCCCGGGAGGAACGGTCGGGCGTCCCGGGAAGAGAGGGGCGCGGGCGGCTCTGGAGAGCCCCGGCGAACGGCGTGAGGCCGGCGGAGGAAGGACGAAAGGGACGTGGACCCGGGCAGAGGCGGGGTCGATCCTACCCGGGAACGGCCTCCCCGCGGCTCCCCCTGCGAGCGGCCGCGGGTTGAGTGGAAAAGTATGGAAGGTGCTCCCGTGGCGGGACTCGAGGTCGAGGAAAGAACATGGATTTCCGTAAAAGACTGGCCGGACAGCTGACCGTCTTAGCCGCCGCGTCCGTTGTGGTCGTGGCCTTCATAATCCACCTGCCGCACGGGCAGGAGATGGACCACTCCATGCTCTACGTGGTCCTCGCCGCGCTCTCGGTCCTCGTGCTCGCCCATCACCTCGTCCTCCTCTACCCGAGCCGGCAGGGGAAGATACTGCCCCGCATCCCGCCCTATTTCCTGGGGCTCACCCTCTATCACGCCCTGGCCTGCGTGGCCGTATATTTCAGCGGCGGGCTATCCAGTACCCTCTACTACGCCCTCCTGGCCGGATCGGTGACCGCGGGGGTGTTCCTCGAGGCCGGAGCGGCCATGCTCAACACCACCCTGCTTGCGGCCATGTACCTGGCGACCTCCCTCGCCGCCCGGCCCTTCGCCGTCGAAGACCTGCAGGTCCTCTCCCTCAACCTGCTCCATCCCTACCTGGCGTGTTTCCTCTCCCGGAAGATGGCCCTGGAGCTGCGGCGCCTGGAGGAATCACGCCGGGAGGTGATCAGGCTGGGCGATTTCATGCGCCGCCTGGAGAAGGCCAAATCGGAATACGTATCCATGGTGGCCCACGAGATACGCACCCCACTCACCTCCATCCAGGGTTTCAGCGAGATGGCGGCGTCTCCGGACGTCGCCCCGGAGAAGAAACACGAATACTACCGCATCATCTACCAGGAATCGGAGCGCCTCTCCCGGCTGGTGACCAACCTGCTCAGCCTCTCCCGCATCGAGGCCGGACTGGAGCTGAACCGGGAGCCGGTGAACGTCCCCGAGTTGATCGCCGGTGAGATGGAGTTCTTCCGCACCCAGACCGACGCCCACCGGCTGGAGTACGTGGGGTCCCCGGATATCCCCCCGGTCCACGCCGACCCGGAGCGGCTGCGCCAGGTGCTCCAGAACCTTTTGAGCAACGCCATAAAATACTCGCCCGGAGGCGGGAGGGTGGAGGTCCGAACCGGCCTGGAGGGGAGGTATGTGACCATCTCCGTGCGGGACGAGGGGATCGGGATTCCCCCCGAGGAACTACCCCGCATCTTTGACAGGTTCATCCGAGTGGAAAGGGATGAGGCCACCGGGATCAGCGGCACCGGGCTGGGCCTGACCATCGTCAAGCACCTGGTGGAGCTGCACGGCGGGAAGATAACGGCGAGGAGCGAGCCCGGGAAGGGGAGCACTTTCACCGTGTACCTGCCCGTTCGGGGAGGTGACGGCAGATGAACCGGGCGCAACCTCGTCCCCCGGCTTGTGGGGAACCCGTTGCCCGCCGCTACCGGCACCCTGCGTACCCGGCCGCTTCTCCTGGCCCGCGGGTAGCCCACTTCCCGGACCTCGCAGAGGAAGTGGAGGCCGGCGACCGCTCACCCGGTGCGAGGCGCCCGGGACCGGGGGGTGAGCCTTGATGTTCAGGGGGAATATGGCCAGGACCCTGACCCGCTTCCTGTGGGTGGCCGTGCCGGCGGTGGCCGGCCTTCTCCTCCTCCCCCACGCCGCGGACATGAATCCCTTTACGGCGCTCCTTCCCCTGCTGGGAGTGCTCCTGGTCAACGCGTTCACCGTGCTCCTCCCCCGCCGGGAAAGCGCCCTCGACCGGCTTCTCCTGCCCCTGTCGTTCCTCGTCCTGGTGCTGGAGCTCTCCTTGCTGGCCGCGTCCGTGGCCCTGAGCGGGGGTGCGCGCAGCCCCCTCTTCCCGCTGTTCCTCCTGACAACCGCCTTCGGCTGCGGGCTTCTCTCCGCGCCCGGTCTAACCGCGGCACTCATCCTCATCTCCGCGGTCGCCCACCTGACGGCCGCCGCCTTCCTCAACCGCCCCGCGGCGGGGGAAGCCCAGCTCATCAGCTCCCAGGTCTTCTTCCTCGTGCTCATCTCCCTGCTCTTCGACCGCCTGAGCGCGGAGGCGCGACATCAGCGCCGGGAGAGGTCCCGGTCCACGGAGGAACTGCGCAAACTCGCGGAGATGAACCGCGCCGCATCGGGGTTCGTCTCCGCGGTGAGCTTCGAGATGCGCACCCCCCTCACCTCCCTGCAGGGGTTCAGCGAGATGCTGGCCTCGCGGACTCTGAGCCCGGAGCGGGAGAGGGAGTACCTGACCATAATCCAAAGGGAGGCGGAAAAACTGGGCCGGCTGGTGGAGGACCTGCTGGACGTATCCCGCCTGGAATCGGGGAAGGCCACCCTGCAGCTCGAACCCTACCCCCTGCAGGAGCTGATCGAGGCCGGCCTGGCCTACCTCCGTCCCGTGTGCGAACCCGGGAAGGTGGTGCGGGACCTTCCCCCCGCACTTCCCGTCCCCATGGTGGACGTCAAGCGGATGGGCCGGGTGATGAACGGCGTTTTCGACTTCATCGCCCGCCGCTTCGGGAGCGGTTCGGAGGTGCGCGTCTCCCTGAAGGCTGAGGAGGGCGAGCTGGTGTTCACGGTCAACGTCCGGAACCGGCAGGCGACCTTTCTGGGGAAGGACACGGGGATGCAGCCCATGGCAAGCTGGGGCGCCAGCGAAGACGACCTGGACCTTGCCATCGCCCGCCGCATCGTATCCGCCCACGGAGGCGTCTTCAGCGTCATAAGAGCATCGGGGGGATGGCTGACCCTGGTCACCCGGCTCCCCCTGGCCGGGGAGTCGGCGGTACCGGAGGCCCGGGGAGCTCCCGGGCCGGGTCACGGGACGGAGACTTGAAGGCCGAGGGCTCTGAGGGAGCTCGATAGCGCCAGGCCCGGCCTCGTGCCCTGATGGACGCCATGTATCGCCCGCCGGTATGGTGCTCGCGGAAGACCCGGATATGGCGTCGTCTCCTCCGCTCGCCTTGAGCCCTCACGCCGTCCGCAATAAACCGCGCCGCGGGAAAAAAGTCTGTTACCTGCTGCACCGGCCTCCGCGACCCGCTCACCGCGTCGTCCGCGACGAACGGGAACGCGGAAAGGCCGGGGTTCGCCTGCAGCACCCGTTGGCGGAAAACCCGCGGTTGGCCGGGTGCTGTCTACCCAAACGGCGCGGATCCGTATAACCCCTCCTCGCTGCCTGACCCCGGTGGGTCGCCGCGGGGCGGGAAAAGATACCGGCAGCTGATGCGGGAGGGGGTCGGCATCAAAGCAGGGCGGGGCCTCCATCGTTCGCTGCGGGGGGAAAGGGAGGAGAACGGCCGGACCGCACGGGCCGGCGGGCCGCGGCTTCGCCCGCGGCGGGAAGGGGGAAACCCGGACCCGTGCTATATTTTAGGCATGAAAAGTCCACGGGAGCTACCACTGCCGGAGGCGGAGGGGCGGTGCCGCATGTGCGGCGCGCGCACCAGGGTGCTACGCCTCACCGAGTTCAACCTCAAGCTCTGTCCCCCCTGCTACCTGCGCTTCTTCGAGAGGCGCATCAGGCGCGCCCTGGAGGAACACGACATGGTGCGGGAGGGGGAGAAGGTGGCGGTGGCCCTGTCGGGCGGCAAGGACTCCGCGGCCATGCTCTACGCCCTCAAGCGCCTGGGCGTGGTCATGGGTTTCGACCTCGCCGCGTTCCATTTCCACCTCAACATGGGGGACTTCTCCGACCGTAACCTGCGGGTAGTCCAGGAACAGTGCGCCCTGGCACAGGTGGACCTCCAGGTAGTCCGCCTCGGGGAACTGGGCCTGAAGGTGCAGCGGGTCAAGGGGTGGCATCCCTGCGCCGTGTGCGGGGCCATCAAGCGTGCCCTGTTCAACCGGGAAGCGGCCAGGATGGGGGCGCACGCGGTGGCCACCGCCCACACCCTGGAGGACGTCCTGCTCTTCGCCTTCAAGAACCTGCTCTCCCGGAATTACCTGATCCCCCCGCCGGTCCTGCCCCCGGAGAACGGGCTCCTGCGCAAGATAAAACCCCTGTATTACATGCCGGAGAGGCTCAATCTGGTCTACTGCCGGCTGCGCGGCCTCCCGGTCTTCGAGGAGAAATGCCCCACCTGGAGCCCACACGGCCACGCCCTGAAGGATGTCTTCGAGCACATGGAGAAGGTGATCCCCTCCAGCAAGCTCCAGTTGGTCCTGTCCCTCAGGCAGATCATGGGCTCTCGTGACCCCAAGCGCATCAATCCCGTGAGGCCCTGTTCCCGCTGCGGGGAGGCCTCCACCCAGGACCCCTGCACCCTTTGCCGCCTCGCCGACTGGTTCGCCGGCCGGGAAGGGGATATGAGCGTCCCGGCATCAGAGGACTGAGCCCTACCCAAGAGGGCGTCGGCC
>FWWL01008005.1_pt1 | contig 13898 bp, 13 predicted proteins | sample 2228331 | NCBI WGS metagenome assembly FWWL01 (sample SAMEA103939775, study PRJEB20133) | metagenome | reverse complement strand
TGGCGTCGTAGAAGCGGGGGATGAGGTTGACGATGGTGGTCTTGCCCGACCCCGTGGCCCCCACCAGGGCCACCATCTGGCCAGGCTTGGCGGTGAAGGAGACGTCCCGCAGCACGTACTCGCCCCCGAAGTAGCGGAAGGAGACGCGCTCAAAGGTCACCTCGCCACGGATGGGCGGCAGGGGACGTGCGTTGGGGGATTCCTTCACCTCGGACTCGGCGTCCAGGATCTCAAAGACCCGCTCGGCCGAGGCCCCGGCACGGGCCATCATGCCCAGGATCATCCCCAACACAGCGATGGGCATCATGAGGAGGCCCAAGTAGGTGTTGAAGGCCACCAGTTGCCCCAGGCTCAGCCGGCCCCCTATGACCTGGAACCCGCCGAACCCCAGGACGATGGCGGTGCCCAGGCTGCCGGCGAAAAAGAGGAGAGGCAGGTTCACCGCCACAGCCCGGATGGCCCGCAGGTTCTCGCCCAGGAGGGCCAGGTTCTGCTCCTCAAAGCGGCGGAACTCGTAGGGCTCGCGGGCGAAGGCCTTGACCACGCGGATGCCGGCCAGGTTCTCCTGGAGGATGGTGTTGAGGCGCGCCAGTTCCTGCTGCACCCTCATGAAGATGGGGCGCACGGTCCCCACGAAGCGGGCAATGGCGAAGGCCAGGAGCGGCATACTCACCATGCTCAGGGCCGCCAGTTGCCAGTCCATGCGGAAGAGGATGGCCAGCGTAGCGACGAGCATCACGATGGTGTTCAGGAACTGGAGGAACCCGAAGCCGACGAACATGCGCACCAGTTCCACGTCGTTGGTGGCGCGGGTCATCAGTTGGCCGGTCTGGGCGCGGTCGTAGTAGCCGAAGGAAAGGCGCTGGAGCTTCTCGTAGAGCGCGTTGCGCAGGTCAAAGGCGACCCCTTCGCCCACCCGGGCCGAGAGGTACCCCCGCAGGAAGTTGAAGAGGCCCTGGGCGGCGGCCACCAGGACGATGCCCACCGCCGCCAGGGACACAAACGAGAGGTCCCTCGCGCCGATACCCCGGTCAATGACCATCTGCACGAGGCGCGGCATGGCCAAGTTGGCCGCCGTGGCCAGGAGGAGGCTCGCATAGGCCCCGGCGGCCAGCCAGGCGTAAGGTTTCATGTAGCCCAAGGCCCGGAGGAGGTAGCGCATGCCCGTCTCCGATTCCCGCAATTTGCTTAGCAAACCTAAATATTCTACCATCAGAGGGCTTGCCCTGTCAAGTGGCACAGGGAGAGTTTGACATTTTGGCAGAACCGTGCTATCTTTGAGGCCACACCGCCCAGGAGCAAGGACCTCATGTCCTGTACAGGTTGGGTTGACGCCCTTAAGACTGTCCCTGCACCAGCGGGCCTTTCTGGCCAGCAGGGCGGTGACGCGCGCTGCGCGGCCCTCCAGGGCTACTACTATTATTTCGCCTTTCTCCCCTCCTGCCCGGGCTCCGCGCAGCGTGCAGGGCCGTAGGCCCACCTAGCGCACAGCGGCTGGCAACTCAGGAAGCGTGGAGCCCGAAGGGGCCCCACGCTTCCTCGTTCTTAACGACAAAGTCCGCCTCGCCCTCCCGCGGGGCCGCTGGCGGCCCCGCCCCCTCCCCGTCCTCCGGAGAGGGGGGAGGACCGGGGGTGGATGAGGGTGAGGTCCAGCCTTTGCATTGGATGCTCTGTGCACCAGCATAATGGAGGTCCACATGGCGTGTCGGGGTGTGCGCGGCGCGATCACGGTGGAAGCGGACGAGCGGGAGGCCATCCTCGCCGCGTCCCAGGAACTCCTGTTGGCCATGGCTCAGGCCAACGGCATCCACCCGGAGGACTTGGCGGCCGTCCTCTTCACCTGCACACCGGACCTGACGGCGGCCTTCCCCGCCGAGGCAGCGCGGGGGCTGGGATGGACCCACGTCCCCCTCTTGGACGCGCAGGAGGTCGCCGTGCCCGGGTCGCTCCCGCGCTGCATCCGCATCCTCATGCTCTGGAACACCGAGCGCTCCCAGGCGGAGATCCGCCACGTCTACCTGCGCGGGGCTCGCTCCCTGCGCCCCGACCTGGCCCAACACCCGGACGAGACGCCCCCAAGGCGCTGAATTCTGAAAAGAGGAGGAAGAGATGATCATCGTCATGAAGCGAGGAGCCACCCCAGAGGAATTGCAGGCCGTCGTCCGTCAGGTGGAGGAACTGGGCTTCCGCACCCATGTTTCGCAGGGGGAGGAGCGCACCATCGTCGGCCTCATCGGCGACGAACGCCCCCTGATGGAGAACCTCCACCGCTTTGAACTGATGCAAGGCGTGGAGCGGGTCCTGCCCATTCTCCGGCCCTACAAACTGGCCTCCCGGGAGTTCCACCCCGAGGACACCCAGATTCAGGTGAACGGCCAGACCATTGGGGGCCGCCGTGTGGTGGTCATCGCCGGGCCCTGCGCCGTGGAAAGCCGGGACCAGATCCTGGAGGCAGCCTGGGCTGTGCGGGAGGCTGGCGCGTCCTTCCTGCGGGGCGGGGCCTTCAAGCCCCGCACTTCCCCCTACTCCTTCCAAGGGCTGGGCGAGGAGGGCTTGGAACTCCTGGCCGAGGCACGGGAGGCGACGGGCCTGGGCATCGTCACCAAGGTGATGGCCCCGGAGCAGGTCCCCCTGGTGGCGCGCTACGCGGACATCCTCCAGGTGGGCACCCGCAACATGCAGAACTACAGCCGCCTCCATGCCGTGGGCGAGGCGAAGAAGCCCGTCCTCCTCAAGCGGGGGTGGATGTCCACCCTGGAGGAGTGGCTGATGGCCGCCGAATACATCCTCTCCCACAGCAACCACCAGGTCATCCTCTGCGAGCGGGGCATCCGCACCTTTGAAACCTACACCCGCAACACCTTGGACATCAACGCCGTCCCCGCCCTGAAGCAATTGACCCACCTGCCAGTGATGGTGGACCCCAGCCACGGGACCGGCCGCTGGGAACTGGTGACCCCCGTGGCCCGCGCCGCGGTGGCTGCCGGGGCCGACGGCCTCCTGGTGGAGGTCCACCCGCACCCGGAGGCGGCCTTCTCCGACGGGGCTCAGTCCCTCAAGCCTTGCCGTTTCAAGGCCCTGATGGAAGAGATACGGCGGGTGGCCGAGGCGGTGGGGCGGGAGGTCTAGGGAGAGGGACCCATGTCGCTTTCGTCTGCACGGGTCGCCGTAGTGGGCCTGGGCCTCATGGGAGGCTCCCTGGCCGCGGCCCTCACACGGCGGAGGGCCTGCGCCGAGGTGGTGGGCGTCGCCCGCCGCCCCGAGACCTGCCAGCAGGCCGAGGCGGAAGGCTTCGTCCACCGGGCCACCACGGACCTCCAGACCGGGGTCGCCGGGGCCGACCTGGTCGTCCTGGCCACGCCCGTACGGACCATCCTGCGCCTCCTGCCAAGGCTGGGCACGCTCCTCGCGCCCGGGACCGTGGTCCTGGACCTGGGAAGCACCAAGGCCGCCATCCACCGAGCCATGGAGGACCTGCCGGCCGGCCTCCAGCCGGTCGGCGGCCACCCCATGTGCGGCAAGGAGGTCCACGGCCTGGAGGCAGCCACGCCGGACCTGTACGAGGGCGCTCCCTTCATCCTCACGCCCTTGGCACGCACCAGCGCGGAGGCCCTGGCCCTGGCGCGCGGGTTGGCGCGGGCCGTGGGGGCGTGGCCCCTGGAGATGTCCCCCGACCGCCACGACCGACTGGTGGCGGCTGTGAGTCACCTCCCCTACATCCTGGCGGTGGTCCTCACCCGTCTGGTGGCTCGTGCCGGCCAGGAGGACGCCGAGGTGTGGGACCTGGCGGCCTCTGGTTTCCGCGATACCTCCCGCCTGGCCGCGAGCGACGTCACCATGATGCTGGACATCCTCCTCACCAACCGGACTCCCATCCTTGCCCTCCTGAAGGGCGCCGCCACGGAATTGGAGCAAGTTGTCGCCCTCCTGGAGCAGGGGGATGAGGAGAGGCTGCGTGAGGTGCTGGCCGCGGCCCAGGCAGCCCGGAAGGAGTGGAGAGGATGAGTTCACCGCTGCACGTCCACCAAGCCGAGAGGGGGTTGCGGGGTGCGGCCCGTGTCCCGGCCGACAAGTCCATCACCCACCGCGGCCTCATCTTAGGGGCCGTGGCCACGGGAGAGAGCCGACTGGCCAACCCCTCCCCCGCCGGCGACTGCGCCGCGACGTTGACCTGCCTCCAGGCCCTGGGGGTCCAGGTGGAGCAAGCACCCGGCGAGTGGCGCATCCGAGGCCTCGGGCTGCGGGGCCTCCAGGAGCCGACCGACGCCCTGGACTGCTGCCGCTCCGGGACCACCATGCGCCTCCTGGCCGGGCTTCTGAGCGGTCAGGAGGGGCTCTTCGTCCTGCGGGGCGACCCCCAACTGCACCGCCGCCCCATGGGGCGCATCGTGGAGCCCTTGCGGGCCATGGGCGCGCAGATCACAGGCAGGGCCGGCGGGAAGTTCCCTCCCCTGGTGGTCCAGGGGAGCCCCCTGCGGGGGACGGTCCACCACCTCACCGTGGCGAGCGCGCAGGTCAAGTCCTGCCTCCTCCTGGCGGGCCTCCTGGCGGAGGGGACGACGACGGTGCATTCCCCCGCCCCCAGCCGGGACCACACCGAGCGCCTCCTCCGGGCCACGGGCGTGCCCCTGCGCGAGGACGGGACGACGGTATCCGTGGAAGGCCCCATGGAGGCCCTCGCCCCTCTGGACCTCACCGTGCCCGGCGACTTCTCCTCGGCGGCCTTCCTCCTGGTGGCGGCTTGCCTTGTCCCGGGGAGCGAGGTCGTCCTCCAGGGGGTCGGGCTGAACCCCACCCGCATCGGGCTCCTTCACGTCCTGCGCCAGATGGGGGCCTCGGTGGAGGTGCGGATGGACGAGGCTTCCAACGCGGGCGAACCAGCCGGCGACCTCCTCGTGCGGTGGAGCCCTCTGCGTGGGGCCGAAGTGGGGGGCGAGTCCATCCCGGCCCTGATAGACGAGGTCCCCATCCTGGCTGTGGCCGCTACCCAGGCCGAGGGGGTGACAGTGGTGCGGGATGCGGACGACCTTCGCCACAAGGAGAGCGACCGCATCGCCGCTACAGTCCAGGAACTGCAGAAACTGGGAGCCCGCATAGAGGAGCGGCCGGACGGCTTCGTCGTGGAAGGACCGGCGCGCCTGCGCGGGGCGCGGGTGGAAAGCCACGGCGACCACCGCCTGGCCCTGGCCCTGGCCGTGGCCGGCCTGGTGGCCCAAGGCGAGACGGTGGTGGAGGAGTTCGGCCGCGCCGCGGACTCCTTCCCCGGCTTCCCAGAAGTGCTGGCCGGCTTGCTCGGGACGCGGAGGTAATCCCATGCCGGAGATCAGCGGGACGACCAAGGTGGTGGGGCTTCTGGGGTGGCCTGTGGCCCACAGCGTCTCACCGCAGATGCACAACGCCGCCTTCCAAGCCCTGGGGCTGGACTGGTGCTACATCCCTTTGCCCGTGCCTCCGGAGGCGCTCGGCGATGCGGTGCGGGGCCTGCGGGCTCTGGGCCTGCGGGGCGCCAACGTCACCGTGCCGCACAAGGAGGCCGTGATCCCCTTCCTGGACGCCCTGAGCCCGGAGGCACAGGCGGTTGGTGCGGTGAACACCCTGGTGGTGCGGGAAGACAGCCGCTTGGAAGGCCACAACACCGACGTGGTAGGGGTTCGGGCCGCCCTGGAAAGGGCCGGTTGCCCCCTCCAGGGGGCCCGCGCCTTGGTCCTGGGGGCGGGCGGGGCGGCCCGGGCGGCGGCCTACGCCCTGCTCCACGGCGGCGCGGAGGTGCGGGTCCTGGCCCGCCGGCCGGCCCAGGCCGAGGCCCTGGCGCGGGACATGGAACAGGCGCTTCCCGGGAGCCGCATCATCCCGGGGCCCCTCGCGCCGGAGAACCTGGTCCGGGCGGCCGAGGAGGCGGACCTCCTCGTCCAGAGCACACCGGTCGGCATGTGGCCCCACGACGACGGCTCCCTCTGGCCAGAAGGGGAACCCATCCCCCCGCACCTGTGGGTCTTTGACCTGGTCTACCGGCCGAGGGAGACGCGCCTCCTCCGCCAAGCCAGGGCGGGCGGGGCGCGGACCGTTGAGGGGGCGTGGATGCTCATCCACCAGGCCGCGGCCGGTTTCCGCCTGTGGACCGGGGCGGAAGCGCCCCTGGAGGTGATGGCCAGGGCGTGCTGGGCAGCCCTGTAGGTGCACGCCACGAACTGCCCTGGCCGCAGGAGGCGACCATGTTGCGGATGCTGACGGCAGGCGAATCGCACGGACCCTGTCTGGTGGCCATCGTGGAGGGCCTCCCAGCAGGCGTCCCACTGGATGAGGAAGCCCTGAACCGGGACCTGGCGCGGCGACAGGTAGGCTACGGCCGCGGCGGGCGCATGCAGATAGAGCAGGATCGGGTGGAGGTCCTCTCCGGCGTGGCCAGCGGCCGGACCACCGGTGCCCCCCTGGCCTTGCAGGTCCGCAACCGGGACTGGGAGAACTGGCACGGCCGGGAGGTCCCCCCTTGGACCGTGCCCCGCCCCGGCCATGCGGACTGGGCCGGGGCCCGCAAGTACGGCCTGGACGACCTGCGCTGGGTGGCGGAGCGGGCCAGCGCCCGGGAGACAGCAGCGCGGGTGGCCGTTGGCGCAGTGGCCAGGGCCCTCCTCTCTGCCGTGGGCATCGTCGTCGGAAGTTACGTGGAGGCCATCGGCCCGGTGCGGGCGGACCTCCCGCCGGGGGACTGGCTGGCGCGGGCCCAGGCCGCGGAGGCCTCCGATGTGCGCTGCCCGGACCCCGAGGCCGCCGAGAGGATGCGCCAGGCCATTGACCAGGCCCGGGCCGCAGGCGAGAGCCTGGGTGGGGTCTTCGTGGTCTTCGCCGTGGGGGTGCCGGTGGGTCTGGGTTCCTACGTCCAGTGGGACCGCCGCCTGGACGCCCGCCTGGCCCACGCCCTCATGAGCATCCCAGCCATCAAGGGGGTGGAAATCGGCGATGCCTTCGCCAACGCGGCGCGGCCCGGGACGGAGGTCCACGATGCCTTCGTCCAGGGCGCGGACGGCCGCTGGCGCCGGGCCACGAACCATGCGGGCGGCCTGGAAGGGGGGGTGAGCAACGGGGAACCTCTTTGGGCGCGGGCGGCCATGAAGCCCATCCCCACCACGGGGAAGCCCCTGCCCAGTTACGACGTGCGCACGGGGGAGGCGGCCCCTGCGCCCTACCACCGTGCTGACATCTGCGCCGTGCCCGCCGCCAGCGTGGTGGGCGAGGCCATGTGCTGCTGGGTCCTGGCCGATGCCCTGGTGGAACGGTACGGTGGCGATACGTTGACGCGCATCCGAGAGGGGGTGGACCGTGATCGCTGAGGGGCGCAACCTTGTCCTGACCGGCCTCATGGGGACGGGCAAGAGCCGTGTGGGACGTCTCCTGGCCGCCGCCCTGGGCCGGGAATTCGCCGATACCGACGCCCTCATCGTCCAGCGGGAAGGGCGATCCATCGCCGAGATCTTCGCCCAGTCCGGCGAACCCTACTTCCGCCAGGTGGAACTCCAGGTGTGCCGGGAACTGGGGGAGCGGCGCGGCCTGGTCATCGCCACGGGGGGCGGCGCGCTGACGCACGAAGCCGGGCGGCAGGCCCTGGGGTGGAACGGCCTCGTCATCTGCCTGCGGGGAACCCCGAAGACCCTCGCACAACGCGTGGTGCAGGACGAGGAGACCCGCCCCCTCCTCCTGGGGAAGGACCCGGAGGCAGCCCTGGAGGCCCTCTGGCGGGCGCGGCGCAACGCCTATGCCCTGGCCCCCCTCCAGGTCGCCACCGACGGCCGCACCCCCGAGGAGGTGTGCCGAGCGATCCTGGACGCCCTCCAGCCCCGCCTGGATCGTCTGGAGCAGGTCCCCGTCTCCGTGCCCGGGGGCGAAGGGTACGCCGTCTGGTTGGGGGTCGGGGCGCTTTCCCTCACACCCCAGATGGTCCCCCTGCCGAAGGGCCGGCTCGTGGCCCTGGTGTGGGACGCCCACATCCCAGAGGGCCTGCCGGAGGCCGTCCGCCGGGCCTGGGAGGAGGCAGGGTGCCGCGTGGCCCCCATCCCCCTGGAGGTGACGGAGGAGGCCAAGACCTTGGAGACGGCCGCCGCGCTGTACGAGAAGTTCCTGGAAGCGCGCCTGGACCGGGGGAGCCTGGTCCTCATCCTGGGGGGCGGGGTGACGACGGACCTCGTGGGGTTCGCCGCGGCCACCTTCATGCGGGGCCTCCCCACCTTTACCCTGCCCACCACCCTCCTCGGCGCGGTGGACGCCAGCGTGGGCGGCAAGACCGGCGTCAACCTGCCCCAGGGGAAGAACCTGGTAGGCGTCGTCTGGCCGCCGAAGGCCGTGGCTGTGGAACCGGTGGCCTTCTACACCCTTCCGGACGAGGAAGTCCGTGCTGGCCTGGCCGAGACGGTCAAAGCGGGCGTCATCGGCTCGCCCGCGCTCTTCGCCCACCTGGAAGAGCGCGGCCTGGAGGATCTCCCCTGGATCGTGGCCGAGGCGGTGCGGGTCAAGGCCCGCATTGTGAGCGAGGACCCTTACGAGCAAGGGCCTCGCGCCTACCTGAACCTGGGGCACACCTTCGGCCACGCGCTGGAGGTCCTCTCGGGATACCGCCTCTCCCACGGCCGAGCGGTGGCGATGGGGATGGTCGTGGCGGCGCGCCTGGGCGAGGTCCTTGGGTTGGTGGACGCATCCTTCACGGCGCGCCTCGTGACCCTCATGGAGGCGCTGGGCCTCCCCACGCGTCCCCCAGACCTCCCCTTTGACGAGGTGTGGCAGGCCATGCACGCCGACAAGAAGCAGAGGGCCGGCCGGCTGCGCTTCGTCGTGCCGGCCGGCATCGGCCACGTCCTCCTGCGGGACGATGTGACAGACGCACAGGTACGAGAAGCCTGGGAAAGGAGCATTGCACCATGACCCATCGCATCCTGGTCTTGCAGGGCCCGAACCTGAACCTCCTGGGCACCCGGGAGCCGGAGATCTACGGCACCATGACCCTGGAGGACATCCACCGGGCCATGGAGGAGTGGGCGCGGCCGCGCGGGGTGGAGTTGCGCTTCATCCAGTCCAACCATGAAGGCGACCTGGTGGATGCCTTGCACGAGGCGCGGGAGTGGGCCACGGGGGTCATCTGCAACCCTGGGGCCTACGCCCACTACGGCCTTGCCCTGCGGGACGCCATCGCCGCCGTGGGCCTGCCCACGGTGGAGGTGCACCTCTCCAACATCTACGCCCGCGAGCCGTTCCGGCACCACTCGGTCCTCGCGCCCGTGTGCCGAGGGGTCATCGCCGGGCTGGGCTGGCGGGGGTACCTCCTGGCCCTGGAGGCCCTGGCGGGGGTCTGACCCCGCCGCTCCTGGCGCGCGGTGGCACGTCTCGCTGAGGCGTGAAGACAAAATGGCAGGGCACGGCTCCTGGTGTGCCGCTGGGCCTGCGCCCCGGCTTGACAAATCTCCCCCTTCGTGCTAACCTAGGTTGCAATGTGTTAGCACTCTCCCTTGTAGAGTGCTAAAAGTGCCCCGGGGAGAGGGGGTCCCGGGGCTACCCTGTTCCGCCTCACCCCCTGTACAGACGAAGGGCCCCATGGACAACGGCAAGGACTATTACGAGATCCTGGGCGTTCCACGGGACGCCAGCGAAGAGGAAATCAAGAAGGCGTACCGCCGGCTGGCCCGCCAGTACCATCCGGACGTGAACAAGTCGCCGGAGGCCGAGTCCCGCTTCAAGGAGATCAACGAAGCCTACCAGGTCCTCTCCGACCCGGAGAAGCGGGCCGCCTACGACCGCTTCGGCCGTGCCGGCCTTTCGGGCATGGGCGGCTTCAACGACTTCGGCTTCGGCGACTTCGGCTTCGGCGGCTTTGACGACCTCTTCGAGGGCCTCTTCGGCTTCGGCCGGCGGACGGCGGCGCGCCGAGGCCCGGTCAAGGGAGAGAACATCCAGGTCAACCTCACCCTGGATTTTGAAGAGGCCGTCTTCGGCTGCGAGAAGGAGATTGAGGTCACCCGCCTGGAGACCTGCCCCCACTGCCAGGGGAGCGGCGCCGAACCCGGCACCCAGCCCATCCGCTGCCCCACGTGCAACGGCACCGGCGAGGTCCGCCGGGTGCAGCAATCCCTCCTGGGGTCCTTTGTCAGTGTCAACACCTGCCCCCGCTGCGGCGGGACCGGCGAGGTGGTCGTCACCCCTTGCACTGCCTGCCGCGGGACGAAGCGGGTCTCCGTCACCCGCAAACTCCTGGTGGAGATCCCCCCAGGGGTCACCGACGGGACCCAGGTCCGCCTGGCTGGCGAGGGCCACCCCGGCCTGCGGGGCGGCCCCCCCGGCAACCTCTACGTCGTCCTCTCCGTGCGGGAGCACCCCTATTTCAAACGCCGCGGGGACGATATCTACCTGCAACTCAACATCAACGTGGCCCAGGCCGCCCTGGGCGACAAAGTCCGGGTGCCCACGTTGGACGGCGAGGTAGAACTGACCATCCCGCCAGGCACCCAGACCGGCCAGACCTTCCGCCTGCGCGGCAAGGGCGTCCCGCACCTGCGGCAGAACGGCCGGGGGGACCAGTACGTGGTGGTCCAGGTCGTGGTGCCCACCCGTCTCACCCCCGAGCAGCGGGAGTTGTTCATGAAACTGGGCCGCACCCTGGGGCGGGAAGTCGTGCCACAGCAGGAGAAGACCCTTTGGGAACGGTTGCTGGAGGCCCTCGGCGATGCCTTCAAGCCCTGATGCCCCGGAGGGAGCCCATCCTCCTACATCGGAAAGCCTGGCCTGGGTGGAGGTAGTCCTCACCAGCACCTCTCCAGAGGCCCTGGGCGCCGCCGTCCCTCTCCTGGAGCGGTGGGGCCAGGGCGGTGCCGTGTTGGAGGAAATCCCTGGTGAAGGCGGTTTCCGCCTCAAGGCCTACCTCCCCGCCGACCCCGCTGGCGAGAGGGCCCGGGAGGAACTGACCCTCGGCCTCGCGCTCCTCCAGCGCCTCTATCCAGACCTTTCAGAGCCGACCTTCCGGCGCCTGGAGCCGGACGCCTGGGCCGAGGCCTGGAAGCGGGCCTACCGCACTCAGCACATCGGCCGCACCCTGGCCATCGTCCCCTCCTGGGAGGACTACGCGCCCCGGCCTGGCGAACATGTGGTGCGCCTGGACCCGGGGATGGCCTTCGGGACCGGCCTCCACGAGACCACGCGCCTCTGCCTGGAACTCCTGGAAGAGCACCTCTGGCCTGGGATGCGCCTTCTGGACGTGGGCACGGGCTCGGGCATCCTGGCCATCGCCGCGGCCTCTTTGGGTGCAGCGCAGGTCGTGGCCCTGGACGCCGACCCCCTGGCCGTGCGCGCAGCGCGCGAGAACGCGGCCCGCAATGGAGTGGAGGGGACCGTAGAGGTGCGCTGGGGAACCGTGCCCGGGGGCGAGGACAACGAATGGGGCGCGCCGGTCCTGGACCTGGAGGCCTTGGGAGGCTTCTTCCACGGGGCAGTGGCCAACATCCTGGCCGAGCCCGTGATCCGGATGTTGCGGGCTGGCCTCCCCCAGTGGCTCGCACCGGGCGGGGTGTTCATCGCCTCGGGGTTCCTCGTGCGCCAGGAGCCCGCGGTGGCCGAGGTCCTCCGGGCCTCGGGCCTTGCCCTGGCAGGGCGGCGGGAGGCTGGGGAGTGGGCCGCCCTGGTGGGGCGGAAGGAGTGAGGCCGTGACCACGCCACGCTTCTTTGTCCCTCCAGAGTGGCTGGAGGGAGAGCGGGTGGTGCTGAGGGGTTCGGTCTACCACCAGGTGAGCCGGGTGCTGCGCCTGCAGCCCGGGGACGAGGTCATCCTCCTGGACAACTCCGGGTGGGAGACCGTAGTGCGGCTGCAGGACCTCTCAGCCGAGGAAGGCCAGGGCGAGGTGGTGGCCCGGCGCCTGGCCAAGGGCGAGCCCAAAACCAAGATCGCCCTCTACCAGGCGGTGCTCAAGGGCCGGCACTTTGAGTTCGCGCTCCAGAAGGGGACGGAACTGGGCTTGGTGGAGTTCGTCCCCATCGTCACGGACCGGTGCATCGTGGCCGACCTGGACGCCATCGCCCAGAAGGAGCGCCGGTGGCAGAAGATCCTCCAGGAGGCAGCGGAGCAGAGCGGCCGGGGACGGATCCCTCAGTTGCGACCGGCCCTCCTCTTTCCCCGGGCCTGTGAGCGGGTGCGACGGACGGGCGGCCTCTCGCTCCTCCTGTGGGAGGGGGGTGGGACCACCAGCCTGCGCGCGCTCTTCGGGGGGGAGGTCCAGGCAGGGAAGGCGCTCCGGGCCCTCCTCGCGGAACTGAAGATGGCCCCACCCGATCCCCCTGTCCCGCCAGAGGGGGCACAGCGTCAGAGGCCCTTCTCCATCAACCTCTTCGTGGGGCCGGAAGGGGGCTTCACAGAGCAGGAGGTCACCCTGGCCCGCCAGTACGGGGTCCTCCCAGTGGGCCTGGGCCCTCGCATCCTGCGCGCGGAGACAGCCGGCCTGGTCGCCGCGAGCGCCATCTTCTACGCCCTGGGGGATTTGGAGTAGGGCATCTCCCCCTCGCCCCCTTCCCCTCTCCCAGCCGGAGAGGGGAAGGGGGTTGGGGATGGGGTGAGGGTTACTTCACCTCCACCGTCGCGCCTTCGGCCTCCAGTTTGGCCTTGGCGTCCTGGGCCACTTCCTTGGAAACGCCCTCCAGCACGGTCGCCGGCGCGCCATCCACCAGGTCCTTGGCCTCCTTCAGGCCCAGGTCGGGGCGCAGGGTGCGCACGACCTTGATGACCTGGATCTTCTTGGCGCCCGCTTCCTTGAGGATGACATCCCACTCGGTCTTTTCCTCTTCCTCCACAGCCGCCGGCGCTCCTGGTGCTGCCGCGCCAGGCACGGCCGCCACCGCGACCGGCGCGGCCGCGCTGACGCCGAATTCCTCTTCCAGCGCCTTCACCAGTTCGGCCAGTTCCAGGACCGTCATGTTCTTGATGGCTTCAATCAGTTCTTCCTTCTTCATCTCTGCTTTCACTCCTCAGTTGGGTTTCCTTCCAATGTTCACCGCACCGTGTGCGGCTTCCCCACGCGGGGCTCCCCCGCGCGAGGGCGATCAGGCTGCCTCTTTCAACTGCTCGGCGCGGGCGTTCAGCACGTACAGGAGGCCCCGCAACGGCCCGGCCAGGACGTTGACCAAACCCGAGATGGGAGCCTGCAGCGCGCCCAGCACCTGCGCCAGCAGTTCCTCCCGGCCAGGGAGTTGCGAGAGGGTCTCCACCCCAGCCGCGTCCACGAACCGGTCCCCCAGGAGCGCGCCCCGGATCTGCAGGACCTTGGAGTCCCGGGCGAACTTCGTGAGGACCTTGGACGCAGCCACCGGGTCCTCCGCAAAGGCCACGGCCAAGGGCCCCTGGAGGAGGGCCTGTGGGGCTTGCTTGCCCGCCCGTTCCAGGGCCAGGCGGAAGAGGGTGTTCTTGATCACCTCGTACGAGGTGTTCGCCTCCCGCAGTTGGCGGCGCAGCCCCTCCAGGTCCTTGACCGGCAGGCCCCGGTAGTCGGTGAAGATCAGGCCTCCTGCCCGCTCCAGAGCCTCCACGTACGCCCGCAATCGCTCTTCTTTCTGCTCTCTCGTCAGCGGCAAATCCATCACCTCCTTCGCTGGCATGAAAAAAACCCTTGCCTCCGAGGCAAGGGTTCGCGCCGGCATGGACGAGGTCCACGGCTCTCGCCACGCCTTCCACGTACCCCAGCCTCGGCAGGCTTCCCGACTGGTCCATTGAGCGTGTGCCCACGCGCCTGCTGTCTTCGGCCGGGCCTCCCCCGTTGGGGAGGCTGGTGGGGGAGGGACGCCCAGAAGGATCTCTCTGCGCCTCCCGCCCCCTATGCAGTTTGGGGGACGGCTCAGGCCGTCCGCAGGGCCGCCAGTTCGTTGACGTCCATCCGCACGCT
>FWWL01008002.1_pt1 | contig 13899 bp, 8 predicted proteins | sample 2228331 | NCBI WGS metagenome assembly FWWL01 (sample SAMEA103939775, study PRJEB20133) | metagenome | reverse complement strand
CGCTCGGTACGGGTCCCATCCTCGATGTTTGTTGTGGAACCGGGGACCTAGCCCTCGCGTTTTGGCGGTATGGGAGAAATCGCTTTCCCATCGTGGGCGTTGACTTTTGCCGAGAAATGGTGGAATTGGCAAAGCGAAAGGCCGATCGGCGTGGTGCTCACATCCATTTCATCGAAGGGGACGGCCTGCATTTGCCTTTTCCGGATGACACCTTTGCCGTTGTGGCCGTCGCTTTTGGGCTCCGCAACATGGCCGACACTGCGCGGGGACTCTCGGAGATGGTCCGAGTTTGTCGGCCTGGGGGAGAGGTCATGGTGCTGGAGTTCACATTACCGACGCTCTTTCCTATCAACTTAGTTTATCGGGTGTACTTTCGTTTTGTGCTTCCGATTATCGGCCAAGCTTTGGCTCCCAATCGTCAGGAGGCTTACAACTACCTTCCGGCCAGCGTGCATGAGTTTCCTCAAGGAAATGCCCTGCTTGCCGAGATGGCCGAGGCCGGCCTAGAAGACTTGGTGCTTAAACCACTCTCATTTGGGATTGCTACGTTGTACAAAGGGTCAAAATGAAAAGGCAGATTGTCGTTGCAATCACCGGCGCCAGTGGTGTGACTTATGCCATCCGCCTTATTGAAGTCCTTCTTGCGGCTGCCTGTGATGTGCACTTGACCATTAGCCGGGCGGGTCGGACGGTCTTAAAAGAGGAGCTGGACCTTACCGTCGATCTGGATAATTTCCAGCCATCCTCTTTACTTCTCGATAGTCAAGAAAGTACCGAAGATACCAAGCTCCGGCTTCTCCGTGGAATGGCGGGCGTGGCGGGAGAGTCAAGTCACGTCCTCGGGGTGCCCATCGGTGAACCCGGCACGCTCCATTACCATCATTTCAAGCGGCTGACGGCCCCCATTGCCAGCGGATCGTTTGTGACGCATGGCATGGTGATTTGTCCCTGTTCGATGAGCACGTTAAGTACCATTGTGCACGGTGGCGGTAATAACCTCATTCACCGAGCGGCAGAGGTCCATCTCAAGGAAGGAAGAAAACTGATCCTTGTACCCCGCGAAACGCCGTTGTCCTTGATCCATCTTCGAAACATGGCACTGGCGGCTGAAGCAGGAGCCACAGTTCTTCCGGCTATGCCGGCCTTTTATCACGGCGTGTTAACCGTTCGTGATTTGATCGATTTCATCGTGGCCCGGATTATCGATCAGCTCGGTATCGAAAACGAATTGATCCGTCGTTGGGGCACGTAACAGACGAATCTCTCATCAGAGTTTTTACGTATGAAAGATGAGGTGTTGTCCTCAAAAGACGGTGCGCCGAGCGGTTCGGGAAGCAAATCGTTGGGTGAAGGTCTCGGATACGGTGTCGGGAGATCGTTTTCGCCAATGGCTTGGTTGAGGAAAGTGCGTCATTTTCTCGAGTTGATCAGATTCAGTCATACCCTATTCGCTTTGCCCTTTGCAGCCTTGTCGGCGGCTATGGTGTGGAAGTTGGTGCCGTTTCAATGGCGGCACCTTTTGGGTTTCTTGCTTTGCATGATCTTTGCCCGGAGTACCGCCATGGCCTTCAATCGCCTGGCCGATCGAGACTTGGATGCGGCCAACCCCCGTACGGCGGGCCGACATATTCCGCGCGGAGTGCTGGGCGCTCGTGAGGTTTGGGTCTTTACCATTCTCTGTGGCGTTGGGTTTGTGTTATCGACGTTGCTCTTCTTGCCGAATCATTGGCCATTGTTGGCCTCAGGTCCTGTGCTGGCCTTTCTTTGCGGCTACAGCTATATACACTCTTTCACCTGGTTATCCCATTTCTGGCTGGGGACGGCATTGGCTTTGGCACCGCCAGGCGTATGGTTGGCCATTCAAGGCACTTTAGGCTGGCCGCCGATCATCCTGGGGTGTGCCGTAATCTTTTGGGTGGCGGGGTTCGATATCATTTATGCCTGTCAAGACTATGACTTCGACCGCCACCAAAGACTGTGGAGCATTCCGGCCGTCTTCGGGATCGGGCGTGCCCTCTGGTTGGCAGCGGTTTCTCATGGTTTGATGGTTGTGTGCTTGGCAACCCTGCCTTTTGTATTTGCTGAGTTTGGTTGGCTTTACTGGCTTGGACTTGCCCTTGTGGCTGCACTTTTGATCTATGAGCACTGGCTCGTCCGTCCGGACGATCTGCGGCGTGTCAACGAAGCGTTCTTCCATGTCAACGCAGTGGTGAGCGTAGGTCTGCTGATTATAGGGACGATCGACATTTGGCTTTTGTGAAAACGGCATCGCAGGTAAAAAAATAATCTCCATGTTAGACCAGCACATCCCACAAGCAGAGCGAACTGTTGAATCGCGTCTCGATGAGATCCGCAATAAGATCGAGGCAGGTCGCCGATTGTCGTTTGATGATGGGGTCTTTCTCTTCCAGCCTTCGGTGTCGTTGCACGTTGTCGGACAGTTGGCCGATCTTGTGTGTCGCCACCGGCACAGTCGTAACGTCTATTACAATTTAAATACCCATCTGAACCCCACAAATATTTGTGCTCACCGGTGCAAGTTGTGCGCCTTCTTCAGATCGGAAGGTGATCCGGACGCCTATATGATGTCGAAAGAGGAGATTCTAAAACGGGCGGAAGATGCCGCTCAGGTGGGCTGCACCGAGTTGCATATCGTCGGGGGGCTCCCGCCGAGCGTGCCGTTTGACTGGTACCTAGGTATTATCGAGGCCATCCATGCCCGGTACCCGCGACTCCACTTAAAGGCCTGGACCGCGGTTGAGATTGCGTGGTTTTCCCGAATTAGCGGTCTCTCCGTAAAGGAGGTGCTCCTTCGCCTTATCGACGCCGGCTTGGGGAGTCTGCCGGGTGGCGGTGCCGAGATCTTCCACCCCGAGGTCCGCAAGCAGATTTCCTCGCACAAAGCAGACGGCCAGACGTGGCTCGAGGTCCACCGGACAGCCCATAATCTGGGACTGAAAAGCAATGCAACCATGCTATTTGGGCATGTAGAAACAAGCCACCATCGTGTGGATCATCTCCTTCAATTGCGAGCACTTCAGGATGAGACTGGTGGATTTCAGGCCTTCATTGCCTTGCCGTTTCATCCGCAGAGAACGGCCTTTTCTCATCTGCCAAAGCCATCCGCGTTCGACTGTTTGCGAACAATCGCCGTCGCCCGGCTCTTGCTGGATAATTTCGACCATATCAAAGCGTACTGGGTGGCCTTGGGGATTGGTGTCGCGCAAACCGCCTTAGAATATGGGGCAAACGATCTGGACGGGACGGTGCGATATGAGAATATTTATCATGATGCCGGGGCCGATTCTCCCGATGTCCTGACGGTCGAGGAGCTCTGTGCCCTCATTCGAGAGACGGGACGCGAACCCGTGGAACGAGACAGCCTTTATCGCCGTGTTCGGCGCTTGGGACGGGAATGGGAATTGGATGACAATCAGGACAGCGCTCGCAAACAGGAGTGAATCGTCCCGGCGGCGAAGCGTTGCCAGGTTGTACAAAGCCTGCCAAGATCATGATGAACGAGGAAACAAAGCCATCGGCGGTCTCGCCAAGGGATCAGGACCCCCTTCGGCTTCCCATTCAGTTTGTGAAAGGGGTGGGACCACGTCGGGCTGAAATCCTGGCCAAACTGGGGATTGAAACCGTTAGCGATGCCCTCTTCTTTTTCCCGCGATCTTATGAGGACTGTAGCCACGTTCGACCGGTGAATCAATTGGAAGAAGGGACCGTCCAGGCAATTGTTGGCGTCGTGGAAGACGTGGAGAGTCGAGTCCTGCGGGGTGGCCAGAGTGTGGTGGGCGTCCTGATTGCTGGAGAGGGCGGATACGTCCGGGCCGTGTGGTTTCAGCAGCCCTATCGCCGTGATTATTTTCGGGAAGGTCAAAGGGTCATGCTGGTGGGCAAACCCAGGCGGAACGGGCTGATCTGGGAGATGGTCCATCCCCGGGTCGTGGTTCTTGGAGAGGACGAACAACCGAAACTTGCCCCGCTTCCCGTCTATGCCTTGACTGAGGGAATCCAGCAGTGGGAGATGCGAAAACTGATCGGACGGGTGGTGGCCCAATACAGCGGATACTTGGAAGAGGTCCTTCCCGAGAAAATCCTTGCCCAACAGCGACTCATGCCGATTCACGAGGCGGTCCAGCAGATTCATGCTCCGACTGGTCAGCAGCAAATCCAGGCGGCACGTCGTCGGTTCATCTACGAGGAGCTATTCATTCTTCAAGTCGCCTTGGCCTTGAAACGGTATCAGCAGATTGCCAGGAGAAAATCGCCCGTCCTTCGATTGACTCCCAAGATTGACGAGAGAATTCGGCGACTGTTTCCTTTTCGATTGACGGCCGCCCAAGACCAGGCCGTTGCCGAGATTGTTCGAGACATGGAACAACCCGTCCCCATGAATCGGCTACTCCAAGGGGATGTGGGAAGCGGAAAAACGGTCGTGGCCGTCTATGCCATGCTCCTGGCCGTGGCAAATCAGCATCAGGCTGCGATGATGGCCCCCACCGAGATTCTGGCCCGGCAGCATTTTCAGACGATCAACCAGTTGCTTGAGAAGAGCCGTGTCCGACGGGCATTGCTTGTTGGTGGGTTGCCACCACAGGAGCGGTCTGAGATTCTTCGTCAGATCGCCGAGGGTGAGATCGACTTGGTTGTGGGCACACAAGCGATCATCCAGGAGGAAGTCAAGTTTCATCGACTTGGACTCGTGGTGATTGACGAACAGCACAAATTTGGGGTTCGCCAGCGGGCGGCCCTAAAAGGGGCGGGCGAGGAACCACACTACTTGGTCATGACGGCCACCCCCATTCCGCGAACAGTAGCGATGACCTTATTTGGGGACTTGGATTTAACCGTGCTTAATGAATCCCCGCCGGGGAGAAAACCCGTTCGTACCTATTTGGCGACCAGCGAGCGACGTGGCCAGTGGTGGGAGTTCTTCCGCAAGAAACTTCGTGAAGGGCGACAAGGCTATGTGGTTGTGCCACTTGTGGAAGAAGGCGACGAGGAGGTCCGCAGCGTCGTAGCCACTTACGACGAACTAAGCCGCACGGAGCTTGCCGGATTTCGACTGGCAATGATCCATGGACGAATGAGTGGGGAGGAAAAAGACAAAATTATGTCCGATTTTCGGGAGGGACGGATCGATGTTCTTATTTCCACCTCTGTTGTGGAGGTTGGGATCGACGTTCCCAATGCCACATTGATGACCATCGAGAATGCCGAACGATTTGGCCTTGCCCAGCTTCACCAACTCCGCGGCCGGGTCTCGCGGGGCAAGTATCCAGGTTTCTGTTGTCTGTTCTCGGACTCGGCTTCACCCGAGTCCCGTGAACGGCTGAAGGCCTTTTGTAGCACGACGAATGGTTTTGAATTGGCGGAGATTGACTTCGCCCTTCGTGGCCCTGGGGAACTCCTTGGGACACGTCAACACGGCGTGGCCCCGTTCCGCATTGCCGACATCCTTCGTGACTCGGACATCGTTTTGGAGGCACGGCGCGACGCATGGGAATTGGTTCGTGAGGACCCCGGCTTGGCCCGCCCCCAGCATGCTCGATTACGTCAAATGGTGTTGCGGCGTTACGGAAAGTCGCTTTCGCTGGCGGATGTCGGTTAATTCAGGGCCATCATAAGCCGGGATTTTGAAACGAAATGGCCAAGCCCTATTAAGGTTTTTGGGGATGCTGGAGGAACTTCTGATACGCTTCCACGGCCAAACGATCACAGGTCTCGTTTTCAGGATGGCCACTGTGGCCGTACACGTGATGAAACTCCACTTGATGGGTTTCCAAAAGCTCACTGAGTTGACGCCACAAGTCTTCGTTCTTGACAGGCTCGTTCTTGCCCCGTTTCCAATTGCGTGCCTTCCATGCGGCAAGCCATTCGGTGAGGCCGCGTCCCACATACACGCTATCCGTGAAGAGCTGGACACGACTTGGTTTACGCAGCGCTTGGAGCCCCTTGATGACGGCCGTCAGTTCCATGCGGTTGTTGGTCGTCTCGCGCTCCGCTCCCGATTGGATTAGCTTCTTTCCCGATGCGGGATGATAGAGGATGAACGCCCACCCGCCAGGACCTGGATTCCCGCTACAGGCCCCGTCGGTAAAAAGCTGCACCTGGGGACGATGGTTTTCCGCTTCTCGGCGAGACTCCATTGCACCTCGAAACGACTATGAATGGGTGGTAAATTTTTTTCGGGATAAAAGCGGACCGTGATGGGCCGTCACCGCGGGCCTTTCTCGCTGGCCGGTGTCGGGCGGAGTCGCTTACTGACGCGATCACGATCAAATCGCATGTTTTCGGCATTGCTGGGGAGAAAATATGGCGGTTGATCTTCCCCTTCAGCGATCTCAAGCCGCCAGGGCAGGCGAACCGTGAAGACGCTCCCCCGCCCCAACTCACTTTCCACACTCACCTCACCGCCTAACAGCCGACAAAGTTCCTTCACAATGGACAGCCCCAGTCCTGAACCGGGGTATTCCCGTTTGAGGGGGTCACCGTCCGGCATGGCGGTTCGCCCCTGGCGAAATTTTTCAAAGATGATTTGACGATCCTCCTCGGCGATCCCGACACCCGTATCCGCAACACGCAAAATCAGGTCACCATTATTATCTCGACGGACAATCACGCGAATGGCACCGCCTTCCGGGGTAAACTTGATGGCGTTGGAAAGGAGATTGTTGAGAATCTGGGCGACGCGATTCTGGTCTTGAAACATTGATGGCAAATCGGGTTGGACATCGACCGTCAGTTGTAAGTTCTTCTTTTCCGTTAGCGGCCGAGCCATGTCACATTGGGCCTGGACGACCTGCTCGATGGAAAACTCGGTCGGACGGATCTCCATGCGGCCGGCTTCCATCTTGGCAAGGTCCAAGACGTTGTTGATCATTTCCAAAAGGATCCGCCCCGACTTTTGAATGTTCTGCACATAGCGACGCTGTTTCTCATCAAGCGACTGAATCGACGCGAGCACTTCGCTGAATCCCAAAATGCTATTAAGCGGTGTCCTCAGCTCATGGCTCATCGTGGCCATGAAATCGCTCTTCACGCGATTCATTTCATACAACTGCATGTTCAACTGAGCGACCTCGTCGAGCTTGGCATCCAGTTCGGCATTCACCTGACGGAGTTCGTCTTGAACCGCCACCAGGTGACTCAGCATGCGGTTGAAAGCATTTGCCAAAAGCTCGAATTCATCTCGGGTGTGGATGTGGGCCCGCAACGCCGTATTACCTTCGGTGATCGCCTCGCTGACCGCCCGCAGGTGCCGCAACGGTCGTACAATGACGTAGCGGATTGTGACGTAGAACGCAATCATGGCTAAAAAAGCCGTGACAATAGCGACCGCCAAAAGCATGCTCCAGTACTTCATCACGGCGGCTTGAGTCGGTCCATTGGGGATCGTAACCTGCAAGATGGCCATCAGGTCCCCCTCACGAATGGGCATCACGATACCCCCCGAGGTCGGGCTGTAACCTGCACCCTCCAAGGCGATGTGGCACGGAACACATGACTGTTCTGCCCAAATCGGCTGATAGTACTGATAGGTGTTTCCCCCATCAACCAGACGCTCTGCATAAAGTTGGACATCCGGCTGCGCCCGTTCTTCTTCGGTCATGGCCATGAAGCGTTGAATGAGCTCGGACTCCATGGCGTCCAAGGGTGGTCCGGTATCCTCCGACTGATTCGTCAGCCTCCCCGGGGGACGTATGAACCGCCACCGATAACCTTGTTGTGACCGACTCTTGATGACGCCGGTCAAATAGTCCACGAAATCCTTGTTCGGTTCCATGGCTTTATAGTGCTTGGTGAGCATCACCTGGTCCACAAGGAGCCGGGCTGTGTCAGGATTCTGCCGCGTGACCACTTCCCCGGTGACCCGCCAATAGAGGAGAACACTCACGGCGATCACGAGAACCAAAAATACCCCAAAAAGGAAGAGGCATTTCACCTCGAGGCTGGTTTCGACGAGAGCACGATTCAATCGTCGTTGGGGCATCTTCGTTCCGACCTGAGACAACTCATCCCTCACCGGGCGGGTAATCCCCGCTGTTGATCGCTTTTCTTCATCTTATTCAATTATGAGAGAATGCGAAACGGTAAAGCGTCGGCCCGAAATGGGAGGGAAACACGATTCTCAGCCCGGTCACGTTGGGTTGGTAGCCGAATCTCCTCATAGCATGTCGATTGGGTCAACGTCGATTGTCCAGGTGACGCCTGATGGAGGACGACACACCTTTTGGGCCATGCCGATAACGTTGAGCAGTGGCAGATAGTCTCGTCCCATGACTTGGAGGTGGTAACGAAATTTGCCCCGGAGCTTTGCAAGAGGGGCAGGCGCGGGGCCGACGACTCGTATTTGATCGGCCAGACCACCTCCTTCAGCCTGGATACGGATCGACTCGGCGAATTCGCGGGAACTTGCCTCCGCCGCGTCGCTGGTCTCCGAACTGACCACAATTCGCACCAGCCGCCAAAACGGGGGATAGCCAAAGGCCTCGCGGACCTTCAGCTCTTGCTGGGCAAATGTCTCGTAGTCGTGGCGGAGGGCTGCTTGAATGGCGGGGTGCTCGGGTGTGAACGTCTGCACCAGGACCTGCCCACCATGGGGACCGCGACCCGTTCGGCCTGCCACCTGCGTGACCAGTTGAAAGGTGCGTTCAGATGCGCGGAAATCGGGAAAATGGAGGGCCGTATCGGCATTGACGACCCCGACAAGCCGGACGTTTGGAAAATCCAGGCCTTTTGCGATAATCTGTGTCCCCACCAAAATCTGGATGCGCCCTTGGCGGAATTCGGCAAAGGCCCTTTCATACGCCAGGCGGCTTCTCATCGAATCGGCATCCATCCGCAGGCAAGTCGCGTGGGGAAAGCGGGCCTTGATTTCCGCCTCCAGCCGTTCTGTTCCCGTTCCACTAAAACGGATCCGTGGCGAATCGCACTGAGGACACGTCCGCGGTGTCTCGACCTCGTAGTCACAGTAATGACAGATGACCCTATTTGCCATCTTGTGGTGGGTCAGACTAATATCACAGTGGGGGCAGCGCAACACGGTACCGCAGGCGGGACATTGCACGTGCGTCGCAAAACCGCGTCTATTCAGCAGAAGGATCACCTGCCCCCCCTCCTTGAGTGCCTCTTCGATCGCCGCATGTAACTGACGGGTAATCACCCCCCGTGTCTCGGTTGCCCGTTTGGGCTCCCGAAGGTCAATCGTCTTAACGTCCGGGAGAGGAAGATTGGCGATCCGGTGGGGCAGTTGGACAAGAATCGCCTCTCCGCGTTGTGCCCGGTACCAAGATTCCAAAGAGGGGGTTGCCGACCCCAGTACAAGGGGAATCCGCTCAATTTTGGCACGTTGTTCTGCCACTTCCCGGGCATGATAGCGAGGGGCCGATTCTTGCTTGAACGATGATTCATGTTCTTCATCGAGGATAATCAGCCCCAACCGCGGCGTCGGCGAGAACACCGCACTCCGCGCCCCAACCACAACCTCCACTGCCCCTGAGGCGATCCATTCCCACTGCGCGGCCCGCTCGGCATCCGTCAAGTGGCTATGAAGGACTGCCACATGGTGGAAGCGACTGCGAAATCGTTCCACCGTTTGAGGTGTCAGACTGATCTCCGGGACCAAGACAATCGCTTGGCAGCCGCGGCGTACGACCTCCTCAATGGCTTGAATATAAACCTCGGTCTTACCGCTGCCGGTTACCCCGTGGATCAAAATCGTCCTGTGCGTTCCCGAACGGATGGCGTCCACAATCGTTTGGAGCGCCACGCGCTGCTCGCTATTGAGGGTGAGCGATTCGCTCCGGGGGGGCCTGTCATAAAAAAGGGCCTTGTCTCGCACGTGACTGATCTCCCTTTCGATCAGTCCCCGCTTGACAAGATTGGCTAAGACGGCCGGGGAACATCCCGCACGGGCAACAAGGGCTTCTGCGGTCAACGGCCCCTCGGCGGCTGCAAGTACTTCCAGGACCCGTTGTTGCTTTGCCGTCAAGCGGCCGGTGTGTTGTAACCCATCTTTCGAAGGGGCTAACCGATACGTGGAGACCTTGCGTAGCCCCACGTTTTCGCGGACACATTTTGGCAGGACCGTCTCCAGGACTTGACCCCAATCACAAAGATAATGCTCGGCAATCCAGCGGGTGACTTGCAACATGCTGGGCGACAAGAGTCGCTGTTCGTCCACGATGGAATGGATTGCCTTCAGCTCGGAGGTGACACAGGACTTGTGAGTTACGGAGATGCAGTATCCAATTTGCAAACGGTTAGACTTGCCCAGGGGAACCCGAACCCGCTGTCCTGGCTCCAACACCGCCTGCAAATGTTTCGGGACGAGATAATCAAACTCTCCTTTGGGCATTTGGCCAAATACGACGCTGGCCACCATTGCCACCGTGCTTGGTTTTTGCGGTTCCGAGGCAAAAAAATCGTCGAAAAGGGTCAATTGTCTGGGGATCATGCAACGCCGTTATCAATCCTCCCAAATTGCATAAATCATGATGAGTTACCCTATTAGTCCGCGAAGGCTCGAGGCGACATCTTACTGACCCGTGTCACCTGATTGGCCAATATCCAGGACGGCGACATCCTCTGCCTGAAGGCGAAGTGTTACCTTGCGGTTCACGACGGTCAAAGTGTTTCCTGTGACAAGTTCCCGAACCGTCCGCGGCAGGTCAACATCGTTATCAAAAGTGACCTCGGCCGTTGCCTCCTCGGATCCATCGTTGAAAACGGTGAAATATCGATCGCCGAATTGTTCCATATAGACGGCAGGCACATCGCACCGTGCCCGGGTGACGGGTTCCCACCCCTCCTCGGAGAGTCGCCGGCAAAGAGGTACATACTTTTTGAAGAGGGGGCGGTCACGATTGTACAGTTCGGGTCTCGTGAAATAATGTCCCCCTGAGGCATTGGGACTGAAGAAACCGGGGAACATGCCATAGGCCACGCATCGTTTCATATATTTTTCGACAAGGGTGTAATCAAATCGGTCGAAATTAGTGTTCATTAGGAAACAGTACGGTTTTTTTCCGCACAACGCCCGTCGGAAAAGAAGCTCCGAGTCACTCATGGGCCGCCACTGACCGCCGGGGTTCCAGTCTGTTTCTGTGCCCATTACGTCGAGTAGTGGCGCAAGCCAGCACAGGTGTGACGGCGTTCCGTTAGCCATCATGTATTTGCCCATGGTGTGGATATCCTCGGCAATGGCACGCACGTACTCAAAAACGATGAGGCCGCGAAAGACCGCCGGCTTAAAACTTGACGAGTCGTACGTCAATGGCCGCTCACCAACGAAGTGCTCGCGCCGGAAATCAAGCTCATCGGTGACATAACCCTCGCTTGAATCGATGTACTCTCCATCCAGATTTCCTTTGCGATTTGGTCCGTAAAGGGACTCCCGAATCTCAGGATTCCATTTGAGCTTAAAATCGGTGATCTCACCGGGAATCTGGGGGAGGGAATTCATGCTCCAAACGGCCCCGTTGCACCAAGGGGTGTCTAAGAGCCTCAACGGGATTCGCCCATTTTCGTCGCGAAAACTGCTCGACAGCCACGCCCTCGCTTGAGGCCGTCCCTGCTGAACCAATCGTTCCGCCTCGGTCACGGCAGCCTCGTATGTTCGCGGTATCTCTGGGGCCATCGGCATCCACCAGGTCATAGGCTCCGTGTAGCGGAACGTCAGGATATCATGTGCGTCATCCCACTGTGTTTCGTTGTTGCCTTCCTTAAAGCGAAATCCGAAGTCCTCCCAATTCTCGACCGCTGAGATCTTGGCAAACGGCATCCACTGGCCGTGTTTGGAAATCCGTGACGAGAAACACTCGGGGAAAATCTCCATATAACGGGCCCACGCCGAGCGGAAACCTCCTTGGCCCGGAAAACGGAAGGTAACGAATCGCAAGTGGGCCTCCGGTTTTTCCTTGGTGAGTGCGATATCGTATGCAACGAATAGTTGTTCGTAAGCGGCGTTATAACCCACACGGAAGACCGCCGGGTACCGCATGTCGATACCAACACCATGCCCCTCTGAATCATTTCCCACGGCTGCCAAGGGCCAACGGCCGAGCCGTTGGGTGGCCCCAGCTCGTGTTCGGACGGTCGTCGCGTACTCCCGGGTCGCCGAAACGGTTTCGCTCCGGCGAGGGTTTTCAAGCCAAAGGATCGGTTTCTCACCAGAGGAAGTGCGTTTTACCGGCTCGATGAAGGCGACTGTTATGGCACGATCCTCATCAGATCGACTCCGCAGGATAACATCATGGGTCCTGACGTCGTCTTTTTCCGAGATATTGCAAATACAGTCGATTCCCAAGGCCGACTGTTGGAGGGCCACAAAGTCCGAGTTTTTCGCCACATCACGCACGACCAACCCCCGGTAATCTCCAACGGCCCTGGTGCACGGAATCCCGTCAAAGAGGGCGGTTCCCGGCGTGCTTATTTCGTACAAACGTGGATTTCGAAACATGGCCGTACCGCGGTGCCCACGGAAGAGCAAATAGTAAGACAACCGGCGGATGGGCTTTTCCGGAAAGATGACAACCCTTCGCTCTTGCCAGTCATGGGTTCCCACATCAAAGGCCGCCGCCTGACCCCAAAGGGGCGTTCCGTCGATGTACTCGATGTCGAGATAGACAGAGTAGTTGTTATCTCGGGCACCATCCACGCCCTGGGCCGCGCTTTCGGCGATGGCGACCAATGGCCGAGGTTCTTTTTGATTCAAAACAATCGACTGAACGGCCCCCGCACGCCGCCGCGAGTCATCCCTATTGTCACAAATGATAACACCATCGACTTCTTCAAATCCTTGTTCATATTTTCCCCAGGTCCCTTCGGCAAGAAGATTTTTCCCTTCCTGCTGGCCGCGGATCACAGCGAAAACGACCTGCTCGTCTGAAGGGCTTGCGCCCACGGTGATGGTGGTCATTCCGAAGGCCGCCAGGGAAATCGCCAGGATGCCCAGACAAATCCGAAACAAATCATACAATTGCCGTGGGTGATCAGGATATTGTTTGGTCCGCATCGCTATGTCCTTTCGTTCGCTCGTATCGAGATTGTAGCTACCGAAGCTATGCCCTCACCAGCCAACACGAATCTCTAGGGCCTGCCCTTGCCGGACAACAACAGGTTCGTTGAGAACACAAGAAAAACGGCCTTCGGCATACCGCAGTGTGCATGGGATTTCGTGTTTTCCCAGGACACACTGCACTGTTTTCGGTGTGGTTCCGGCAGGCGTTGCCCCCTCGAATGTCTTGAGGCGAAGCTGACCATAGCGGATACTCAAGCTATGGTACTGCTGCCGGTCATCCCGCGATTGGCGATAAACGCCCCAGCCCTCTGCGGCGGTGAAAAACGATACATGGTCTTCCGGTTGCCAGACGGGAATGAACCCAATCCGTTGAGCTGGCCCATCGTAGATAAACCCCTGACACGCCAGGAGGACTGACCACACGCTCATGGCGCGGGCATAAAACTTCCCACACTCGTCATCGCCAAAGGGATTACCCGAATACCCCCAATTGCTAAAATTGCCTCCACCGGGGAAGAACCGTTTGCGACCATCGTAGCGGAGGGCAATTGCGCGGCAGACCGTCAGTCCTTCTTTGACGAGTCCCGCCTGGATCATGGCGTCAGCCGCTGCATACTCAAAACCAGTCATGACCTCACTGGCATAGCGGATGGTCGGTACGGGCGGTTTGGTTGTCTCGGGCCATACAAACATCTGCATCCCCCCGTCGTCGTCGGCCACAAATTTTCGTGGCAATTGGGGCAGACCTTCCATGCGACCTCGAAAGTTGAGCGTGAAAAGAGTTTTTAACGCCGTTGTCACGTGCTCTGGGGGATAGACCCAACCCAAATCAAGTTGATGGGCCCACCATTGGCCGAGCACCCGGTCGA
>FWWL01008001.1_pt1 | contig 13901 bp, 13 predicted proteins | sample 2228331 | NCBI WGS metagenome assembly FWWL01 (sample SAMEA103939775, study PRJEB20133) | metagenome | reverse complement strand
TCATCCGCAGGCGCCAGCGGCTGGCGTCGCCGCCGAGTGCGCGGGCGACCAGGGCAAGTTTTGGGAGATGCATCACCTGCTCTTCGCCAACATGTCAGCATGGTCGATCAACAATCCGGTGCCAGTATTCGCAGGATTCGCTGCAGAGCTTGGGCTTGATCCAGATGCTTTCGACGCCTGTTCCAATGACCCGGCCACGATGCAGCGCGTCATGAGCGATCTCAACGATGGCGCGCCGTTCGTGCAAGGGACGCCAACCTTTATCGTGCTCTACAACGACGAGGGCCGCATCATTCCTGGCGCGTTGCCGCTTGAGACCTTCGCACAGGCGCTGCAGGAGATCGTGGACATCGCACAGTAGCGGCTCAACAGCATCGTGAGAATCGCGCGCCGGAGATGATGGCGACCAGTCACCCGAATGCAACAGCATTCAACTGGTTTTCATGCTCCGGCGCATTGGCTCGACAAGCCGTCTCTCACCCACCGCGCAGATACCGTCGCACATTCTCCAGGTGCTCGGCATAGTCGCGAGCGAAGACATGGCGCCCACTGCCGTCGGGCAGGGCGACGAAGTAGAGGTAGTCGTGCGGTTCAGGATAGAGCACAGCACGAATGCTGCTCAAGCCCGGCGCCGCAATCGGGCCAGGCGGGATACCTGGGTAGAGATAGGTGTTGTAAGGGCTATCGACGCTGCTGTACTCCTCCAAAAACACCGGCGTCTTCCACCACTGCCCGGTCGCTGGCTGATAGCCCATTGCATACTGCACGGTCGGGTCGGCGTCGAGCTTCATGCCGATTGCCAGCCGGTTGAGATAGACGCCCGCAATCGCCGGGCGCTCTGCCGGGACAACCGCCTCACGCTCCACAATTGATGCCAATGTCAATACATCATGCAGGGAAAGTTGTGTACTGCCGCTGCTGCGCGCTTCCGCGTAAAGCGGTGGCACGCGCTGTGCGAAGGTATCGAGCTGGCGCGAGAGCACGTCGATAGCGGTCGGATCGGTCGCCGGAATCAGGTAGGTGTCGGGGAAGAGGTAGCCTTCGAGCGAGGCGCCGGCCGGGCGCTCCTGCAAAAAGGGATATCGCGCCGGGTCGAGACCGCTCAAGTCACCCGCGACCGCGATTTGTCGATAGCGCGCACCCTCGGCAGCGCCGAGCAGACTGCCGCTGCTCAGGTAATCGGCGGTCTGTTCGACCCGCCAGCCTTCCGGAATGGTGATGCTGATGGCGGCGGCACGCGGGCTGGTCAGTGTCTCGGCAATCTCACGCAGCGTCATCGACGGCGCCAGCGTGAAGGTTCCGGCGGCCAGGCGGCCATCCAACCCATTGACGCGCACATACGCCTCGAAGAGCGTTGCATCACGGATCAGCCCAGCGCGTTCCAGGTTTTGACCGACCACCCGCGCCGGTGTGCCCGGTTCAATCGTGAATTGCACAGCACGCGTGTCGACGCTGGCAGGTCGGTCGAGCGCATCCTGATTCGAGCGCAGGTAGATGTCTAGCCCGACGCCGCCCCCGCGCGAGCAGCCCGCAATCAGGGTGATGGCAGCCACAAGCAACACAATTCGCCAGAACCTGCCCGATGCGGAGAGCTTCACGCGACCGGCGCCTTTTCTGCACGAATGCGCGCGCCAAAGCGCACATCTTGCTCGTAAAATTTGCGCAGCCCATCGATCAGCTGTGTGTGCGGCTTGTACTTCAAGAGCCGCCGCGCTTTGGTGAGATCAGCCACGAGATGCTGAATGCCCCCTGATGCTTCGCTGTTCTCGATCACATTGGCGCGTGAATTGACAACGGCGCTGATCTTGTCGACCAACTGCAACAGCGACGTCTCTTCACCGCTGCCGACGTTGATGATCTCCTGATCGACCGCTGCGGCGGTGGATGCGCTGATCAGGGCGTCGACGACATCGTCGATGTAGACGTAATCGCGTGTCTGGCGACCATTGCCAAAGATGATCACGGAGCCGCGACCGATGATCTGCTGCATGAACTGCGGGATGACGGGTGCGTGCGTCGGCGGCAGCGGCTGCCCTGGCCCATAGGCATTGAAGATGCGCAGCGCCACGGTCTCAAAGCCGCTCAAGCGCCCGATCGTGAAGAGGTAGCGTTCGGCAGCCAGCTTGCTGACGGCGTAGGGCACAGCCGGGTTGGGCGTCATATCTTCCGTCACCGGCCAGGTTGGCTGATCGCCGTAAACGGTGGCGCTGCTCGCCAGCACGACGCGCTTGACGCCGACATCACGGCACGCTTCGAGCAAAGCCACCGTGCCGCCGACGTTGACATCGTTGTACTCGCGCGGGTAGAGCACCGAAGCCGGCACGCTGACGCGCGCCGCCAGGTGAAAGACTACATCCACGCCTTGCAGCAGCGACCAGAGTTTGGGCACATCGCGCACGTCGCCGCGATTGAAGTTGACGCCTGGCGACAGATTCGCCGGATCGCCGCTGCTCAGATCGTCGAGCACGCGCACGGCAACGCCGCGATTTACCAGCCGATTGGCAAGATGGGCGCCGATAAAACCAGCGCCACCCGTGATCAACACTCGCATACTCATGCTAACTCCTTACACACAACGCTCGACCCGCCTCAGTCCCCCAAAGATGAGCCGTCGGGGCTGGAACTAAGCATAGCATAGAGCAAGAATGTGAGTGGAATGAAGCGAACAATCGTGGCGCAAATGGCAAGGCGCCGCTCCAGCACATCGCAAAGCAGGAACAAGCGCAGTCGATCGCCCCACGCCCTCCGCAACTCGCCCCTGTTTCAGCGGCGGCGGTCGTCGGGATCGGTGGAGCGCCGCGTCGAGGAGCTGGGCAGGTCATCGCGCCGGCCGCTGCCCTTGCCGCTGGCTGGCGTTGCAGGCGCAATCGGCGCGGTGAGGTCGTTGTAATGGTGACAGGCATTGACCAGGTTGGCGGCGGAGAAGTGGCCGAAGGTCCACCAGCGCAGAGGCGGTTCACCGCCAAAGAGCATCTCGACGATCTCGCCAACGCTGCGCCCCTCGCTTTCGAGTTTACGCACCTGGTTCGCCAAGTGAATCAGATCGCCGATCTTGCCGAGGAGATCGGGCAGCGGGGTGCGGCGTACCGTGCCGCTGCCGGGGAAGAGGCGCTCTGGGCGCAGCGTCGCCAGCGTGCGCAGGCTGCTGACGATGGCGAACATGTCGAACTCCGGCGCCCATGCCACGTCGCGCCCACCGATGAAGGCGTCGCCGCAGAAGAGCCAACGGTAAGCCGGCTCGAAGTAGCTGACGTGGTCGCGGCTGTGGCCCGGCGTCTCGATGGCGCGCAGCGTGAACTGCGGTGTGCGGATCACATCTTCGACCTCGTCGAGCGAGCGGGCGCCGCTGTATGCTTTGGGCTTGCCCCACACCGCCTGCCGATAACGCTGCATCCCGATCAACTCCGGGTTCTCGATCATCGGCAGCGACTGGCGCGAGGCATAGACACGCGCGTCGGGATAGCGCGCCAGCACCGCCGCCAGCCCGCCGATGTGATCTTCATGCGCGTGAGTGATGGCGATCTGCTGCACCGGCGCCTTTTCCAACACACGCACCAGTTCACCCGCTGTACAATCTGGCCCGGTGTCGATCAGCAGCCCGTCCAGCCAGTACGCCGCGGTCCAGTAGAGCGGCCGCCCAAACATCGCCCGCGCCATCCGTATCACTGTGACTGAACCGTGCTGCTCGACTTGAATCATTGGCACCCCGACTGTTGCCTTCTCACGAAACAACTGGAAAGACCGCCCAAACACGCTACCGAAAATCACAAAAACTCTTTGTGTAAAAACGCAAGAACTGTGGTATACTTTATAGCAGAAGCGCCACTGGTCACCGAAACCCATACCGAGCGTATGGTGAGCTTTCCGCCGGAAAGAGTAGGGGCCAGGGCGTTTTTTGCTATCCGGCTGGCTGCCACCGCCAGATATTCATCTTCCGCTCGAACCTCTCCGTAGACCACTGCAAGGTCGGCCATCCCATTCTAGACGCAATATGTGTGACAAGGGACAGCTTGGCTTCGCTGCCTGCACGTCCATTCCAGGCATAGCTAACCGCCCCCAGCAGCACATCGGTCAGTTGAATCAAGTCATCATCATGTGAACGTCGTGGCTCAACTGCGCGCAATGGTTCGACGCCAGCACGTCGTTGCCACCAGCGGTTGACCGTGATCTTCAATGTCGATAGCCGGCTGCCGCGCCGATTGCGACGCTCATCCGTATACAGCCAATAAAGATCGCTGGCAGTCAGATTCCGGCTAATCAACTGAAAGTAGAACTTGTAGAAGCCCAACTCCTTGTCACCGCGGTGGAATCTGCGATAGTCCAGAATATGCGTGTCAATCACAATACACCGAAATGACAACTGTTCGTGCTCGAAAAACGTATCCACAAATGCACGATATGCGGGCAGCATGGTTGACGAAACTTTTGTCCATTTCATCTCTGCCTGGAGTCGATATCGCTCCCGAACCGCTTGTAGGTCGCTGCGAACAGAGGGTTCAATGCCCCAATTCGACCAAATGCCGCCGATGAGCATGTAGCGTGCCTCGGAGATGGAAGCCTCGTCAGCGTAGATGTTGTAGCGCATCGTGGCGGGTCGTCTTTATTTCGGCGCTTGCCCTTTATGATCTCGGTCGAGTTTTTCTATCCCGGTCTGCAGCCGCGCCATCACCTCATCGGGAATGCGCGCCATGCGCCCTTCCAGGTCGACGCAAATGTGGTCAGTGGCGCCGGTCATCAGGAGCTGGCCGGTGGCGGCGTTGGTGACCACGTAGTCGAACGTGACGCGGCGGCTGCGCAACTGGCGCACGCTGGCTGTCACGCGCACGGTGTCGCCAAAGCGCGCCGGGGCGCGATACTCTCCGCTGACGCCAACCACGGAGAAGTGATGGCCACCCGCCGCAAACTCGCTGTATGGCATCCCAACCGCGTCCATCCACGCCACGCGCGCCGCCTCGAACCAGATGATGTAGTTGCTGTGGTGCACCACGCCCATGGCGTCGGTTTCGGCAAAGCGCACCGGAAGCTCCAGCGAGAAGGCGGGGAAACCTTGCTCGCCGGAGCCATTCGTTTTCGCTGTCATGGCGGTGGCCTGACTCACATATGAATTGGATGCCCCTCGACGGCGTGCGCGGCTTCCATCAGCACCTCGCTCAGCGTCGGGTGGGCATGGACATTGCGCGCGATCTCCGCCGGCGTGATCTCCATCATCTGCGCCAGGCTCAGCTCGGGCAGCAGCTCGGTGACGCCTGGCCCCACCAAATGCGCGCCCAGGATTTCGCCGTATTTGGCGTCGGCGATGATCTTGACAAAGCCGACTTTGGCATTGAGCGCCTGCGCCTTGCCGTTGGGCATGAAGGGGAACTTGCCGACCTTGACCTCGAAGCCCTTCTCCTTTGCCTGCGCTTCGGTGTAGCCGAGACTGGCAACCTGCGGATCGCAATAGGTGGCGCGCGGCATGAAGATATAGCGATCCGCCGCGATCGGCATCGTCGGCGCGCCGGCGACAGTTTCCGCCGCCACAATCGCCATCGCACTCGCCACGTGCGCCAGCGCTAGCTTGCCGGTGCAGTCGCCGATGGCGTAGATGTGCGGCACGTTGGTGCGCATTACTTCGTCGATCTCGATGAAGCCGCGCTTCTCCATCTTGACGCCCGCGGCGTCGAGACCGAGACTGTCGGTGTTGGGCTGCACGCCGATCGCCATCAGCACCTTGTCGGCGGTGAGCGTCTGCACCTGGTCAGTCTTGAGATTCTTGACCGTGACCGTGACGCCGTCGGCGCCGATCTCGACCTTCTCGGTGCGCGTGCTGGTGAGCATGGTGACGCCGCGCTTGCTGAAGACCTTCTGCACTTCGGCAGCGACTTCGGCATCCTCCAGCGGCAAAATCTGGTCGAGCATCTCGACGACCGTCACTTCGGCGCCGTAGGTGCTGTAGACATAGCTGAACTCCATGCCGATGGCGCCGGAGCCGACGACGATCAGCTTCTTCGGCACTTCCTTGAGCACGATGGCGTCGCGGTATTGGATGATGCGCTCGCCGTCGATCTGTGTGCCGGGCAGGCTGCGTGCGCGCGCGCCGGTGGCGATGATGAAGTTCGCCGCCGTGACTGTCTGCTCCTTGACATCCGGCTTGAACTCCGAGGGCGTCACCTTGAGCGTGTGGCTGTCCACAAAAACGCCGTGTCCTTCGATGACCTCGATCTTGTTCTTCTTCATCAAGAAGCCGACGCCCTTGGTCTGGCGCGAGACGATGTCGCGACTGCGCTTGACCGCCTTGCCAAAGTCGACGGTGAGATTGTCGAAGCTGAAGCCGTAGTCGGCGGCGTTGTGCAGTTCCTCCAAAATCTCGGCGTTGTGAATCAACGCCTTGGTTGGGATGCAGCCCCAGTTCAGACAGACGCCGCCCAGGTTTTCGCGCTCGACGATGGCGGTCTTCAAGCCCAATTGCGCGGCGCGGATGGCGGCGACGTACCCACCCGGCCCGCTGCCTACGACGACAACATCATATTTATACCCGTGCTCAGCCATAAGGTGTTCCTTTCGTGTTGCTTGTTTCGTGTTTCGTGGTGCGTGTTGTGTCGTGGGACAGAGTCAGTCGCTGACAAGCACGCAACACGCAGCACGCAACAATTTAGCTTTCCCAATTCTCCAATTTTTCTTTGACGGCTGTCAAGAATTTATCACCCTGTGCGCCATCCAGCACGCGATGGTCAAAGGTAAAGCTGAGGTAGCACATCGGGCGGATGGCGATCACATCGTCGGCGCTGGGCAGGAGCGAGGCGCTGCTGCTGCGCACGACCGGACGTTTGACGATGGCGCCGACGCCGAGGATGCCGCTCTGCGGCTGGTTGATGATCGGCGTCGCCACCAGACTGCCGCCTGTGCCGTGGTTGGTGATGGTGAAGGTGCCGCCCTGAATTTCGTCCGGCTTGAGCAAGCCTTCGCGCGCACGGTTGACCAGGTCATTGAGCGCACGCGCAATGCCAGCCAGGCTCAGCTCGTCGGCGTTGCGGATCACCGGCACCAGCAAGCCGTCCGGCAGCGCCACCGCCACGCCGACGTGCATCCGCTGATGGAGCACGATGCCGACGTCGGTGAAGCGGCTGTTCGCCATCGGCGCCGCACGCAGACCCGCGACGGCGGCGGCGATGAAGTACGCCGTGTAGGTGAGCGTGGCGCCGTTGCGCGTGTAGGTGCGCTTGTTTGCCTCGCGATGGCGCACGACGTTGGTCATGTCCACTTCGCAGATCGTGGTGACGTGCGGGCTGGTGCGCTTGCTCAACACCATGTGCTGGGCGATGGCGCGACGCATGGTCGTGAGCGGCTGGAGCACGTCGTCGGCGTCGAGCGTTGCGGACGCAGGTGCAACCACCGCCGCGCCCTCCTCGCCCTCCGCCACCTCGCGCTTGACCGCAGCCAGGTACGCCTCCAGGTCCTTGCGCGTGATGCGCCCGCCCATGCCGGTGCCGGTGACGCGCGCCAGGTCGATGCCGTGCTCAGCCGACATGCGCGCCACGACCGGACTGACAAAGGCGCGCCCGGCAGGTCTTTCTGTCGATACTTGTGCAGCGGTGAGTGCATCGACGGCGGCAGGCTGGGCTGGCGCCTGCTCAGCGGATGTTGGCGGTTGTACGGTTGGAGACAATCCTGCGCTCTCGTCGGGCGCGCCGATCGTGGCGATCACTGTGCCTGCGCTCACGGTTGCGCCTTCGACCGCCGCCACTTCGAGCAGCACACCATCGACCGGCGCAGGCACTTCGGTGTCGATCTTGTCGGTGCTGATCGTCAGCAGCGGCTCATTTTTGGCGACGCGCTCGCCCGGTCGCTTGAGCCAGCGCAGGATCGTACCTTCGACGATGCTTTCGCCCAGACGGGGCATTCTCACGGCAGTTGCCATCAGGCTTACCTCCCTATTCGACCATCAGCCGATCCGCCAGTTGCGGTGCGTCCATCCCGGCGTGCTGAAAGAGATATTGCTTGCCGGGCACTGTCGTGAAACCGGCATGTTCGCCAGCGGGCGTCAAGGTCACGATGTTCATGTATTGTCCTTCGGCGGCGTCGAGCCTGCGCAGGTCGCGCAGCGCCTCGCGCCCGGCGTCGACCAACGTCATGCCGCACTTGAGATAGAGCACCAGGCTGCGCGCCGTGCTGACGCGGATCGCCAGCTCGCCCATGCCGGTGCAGGCGGCGGCGCCGTAGCGGTTGTCGCAATAGTTGCCAGCGCCGATCAGCGGGCTGTCGCCGACGCGCCCCGGATATTTCCAGCCAAGACCGCTCGTGCTGACCGCTGAGGCCAGGTTGCCGTGCGCGTCGAGCGCGATGAAGTTGACCGTGCCCAGCGTATCGACGCGCGCCGCTTTGTAAATCTTGTCCTGCAAGTTGAGCGGGCGCGTCAACGTGCGCGCCACGTCGCGCAGATTCGCCGTTGCGCCGGACGCAGCGCCTCCTCGGTGCGCTGATCTTGCGGCGACTCACCCAGCTCGGCGGCCAGCCGCTCCGCCCCGCGCGCCACGATGAGCACGTGCGGCGTCTCCTCCATTACGCGCCGCGCCAGCGTGATGGCGCGGCCGTAACCCTGCACCGCCGCCACGGCGCCGGCGCGCAAGGTTGCCCCGTCCATGATGCTGGCGTCGAGTTCGACTTCACCGAGCGCGTTGGGAAGCCCGCCGAAGCCGACGCTGTGGTCGTCGGGATCGTCCTCGACGATACGGCACGCCAGTTCAACGGCATCAAGCGCGCGGCCACCCTTGCGCAGCAGCGCCATCGCCGCCAACATCCCGCGCCGCCCATTTTCACTTGCCACCATGATTGGTATCGACACAATTGCCTCCACGCGTTGAAATCTCCAATCTCGAATCTCACCGGAGATTGGAGATTAGAGATTGGAGCGTAAATGTTGCTCAATCTGTGTTTGAACCGGCTCGATCAACTCCTCCCACGCCACGTCGGGGAGCTTGTTCACCGTGACGAAATCCTGCACCATAAAGACGTTGTAGACGCCGCCAAGCGCAAAGATCGCCGCCGCCAACGGGTGCGCCGCCGCCTCCTGCGCGCTGGCAAAGCTGAGCGGATTGGGAAAGATGCGCTCCGGCAGCACGAATTTCATGGCGTTAGGATTGGGCGTTGGTTTGGCTTGAACTGACATGGTGCGCACTCAATCACCATCACTCTGAGTAAAACAATGCGGCCTGCACAGGCACAGTTGACGCCTGGATCGCACGAGGTGCACTTTCTGAAAATACATAGATTGCGTCTAGATCCTTGATCTCCGCACAGTTCCTCGTGAACCGCTTACCCTGTTGTGCAGCAGCAATCATCTGCTTTACGTGCGTGATCGCAACTTGCTTGTTCTGCGCCGAAACCCACCAAGGATAGGGAAGCCGCTCCACATCCTTACCCTGAATGTTCTTCGTATGGTTGATCACTTCCTTGAGCAGTCGATTGCAGAGATTGGTCAAAGCCCACCCAAGAATGAAGTACAGCTCGTCATGCTCGATGCCAGCGCGCAGAAATGCGCAAGGTGCGCCGCTGTCCAGAATGTATCCTGCCGGCAAATAGCGCATGTGCAGGTTCTGAGCAATCAACTGCCAGGTCAGCCCCTCCCGCCCGAAATATGGCTGGCCCCCAACGCCGTGCAAGTACCAGTTGCCGTTCTTCTTGAAGGTCAGCACGGCATCGCCGTGATCCCGCCAATAGATGACATGTGTTGGAGCGCAGTAGACGATTTCATTCGTGCCTTTGTTGTAATAGCGATAATCAGGATGAGGAATCGCAATTCGCACCGGCTGCGCACGCCTGACGACCCGCACGTTGCGCCTGGTCAAGCCTGCCGCTGTCTGCTGTCGTATCTTTTCAATCTGGCTTGCAGAAAGCCTGCCCAACCGCGCCCGTTCTTTCTCTCTTTCCAGCGTTATCGGATCTTCGAAGAACTCAAACGTGTACGGCTCGATAATTGCACCATTCTCGATCTTACGCACGAAGTACTCATTCTTGCCGACAGTCATTCCGCTGGAAGCAATGATGTAATCACCAAGCTTCGGTCCGTCGAAATACCTGGCATAGTCATCGGAAATACGCCAGGAGAAGTTGTCAGTCAACTCTATCTGATGGCGTGATTTTCGCTCGCCATCCACAATGACTTGATTAGCATAACCAGTCTTAGCAAGTCGCAAAACAACCATCGGATGATTGGTTTCGTCAGAGAATTGCGTAAGTGTCTCGATCTCCACTTCACCTTGGCTCATCAACAGACGACGCAGCCCGCGCATGGTGTTGATGGTGAGAAATGTGTCCGAACAGATAAAGAGCAGTTGACCATCTTTCGCCAGCAAATCAAGGCTTTTGACGATAAAGAACGAATACGTCTCCTTCTTGATTTTCTCACCATTCCTGAATCCGTAGATTCTGTCTAGTTCGTCCTGAATCGTCAGGTCAAGAGTTCCGCCAAAAGGTGGGTTGCCAACGATGTGCGTAAACGTTCGCACGCCGAAGTTTGCTTCAGTCACGGTTCGCTGATGTTCGGTTGCCAGAAACTGATGACGAAAAAAGTCATTGCACACCAGATTATGTTGCGCCGGAAGTTCGCCCCATCGTTCACGGATGTTTGCCAGACAACGAGAGAAAAGCGCCTCATCCAACTCAACACCATAGATGTTGCGCTGCAAAACTTGTGCAAGTCGCTCAGCCACCGAGCCACGATAGAGAGGCATGAACCGCTCAATCAAAGGAATAACGAAAGCGCCGTCACCCATGCTCGGTTCCAGAACACGGTCGTCGACGTCCAGGTCTAGCGTCTCAACCAGTTGGCGTGCCAATGGTTGTGGTGTAAGGAATTGGCCGAGTTGACGTTTTTTTGCACGCTGGGTCTTTGCCACGCTCATCGTAGACGCAGCGCCTCCTGTGTCCCTGGTGTCACGCGGTGAGAACCCGAGTCTGCATACTGTTGCGCTCGCTCACGATAGATAGCCAGACTGCGCTTACGATTCTCGATCAATCTTCTTTCGCCATCTTCCAGCAAATCGATCAACATCTCCACCTTCTGGCCAACCATCCCGTGGTCTTGTCATCGACCAGATCAGCGATACGGTGACCGATTTCCTTGCCCTGCGCAAGCGCCACAAAGTACTCTTTTTGTACCTCGCGCTCCCAGAACGCCTGGGAACCCGACTCAATTTCCCTAGCCTTGTCAGCGTTTATCATTTGGCATTGCCTTTGAGAGCCTTGATCGGTTCTGGTGATTCTCAAAACGGTTGCCCAACTGCAGTGTGCCGAAAAGTATATCAAAGACTTGACCGATTCGAGAACTGACGCCAGAATCTCACATGAATCGCAAAGCAGATACGATCAGCAGCCTGTTGCGAGGGGCAATGGGCGCTGATCCGATCCATCCGCTGCATCCGCGTTCCATCACTCGCCGGCTTTTGCGCGCTTCCAGATCAGCGCCGTGCGTTCGAACTCGATCACCACGACGCCGTTCTGGTTGCGCCCGGTGTGGCGAAAGCGAACGATGCCCTGCTGTGGGCGTGAGCGTGACTCGCGCACTTCGAGCACTTCGCTCGTCATGTAAAGCGTGTCGCCGTGAAACATCGGGTGCGGATGCACGACGCGCTCGTAGCCCAGGTTGGCGACCAGCGTGCCCTCGGTCAACTCCGGCACGGTGATGCCGACCGCCAGCCCCAGCGTGAAGATGCCGTTGACGATGCGCTGCCCGAATTCTGAATGTTTGCGCGCAAAGTCTTCGTTGATGTGCAGCGGCTGTGAGTTCATCGTCAGCGCGCTGAAGAGCACGTTGTCCATTTCGGTGACGGTGCGCGCCAGGCTGTGTTGAATCACCTCGCCGACGCGCAGCTGCTCGAAGTATCGTCCAGGCATACGCCCTCCTCGTTCAATTTGCACGCGCACAGATCGTGTGCCACCATTTGCACATTATGCCATCATCATCCGAATTTTCGCTGCTCGTCCTCGATATCGGCACTTCTTCGACGCGGGCGTTGCTCTTCGATGAACGCGCCCGGGTGCTGGCTAACGGCGTCGCCCAGATTCAGACCGCCGCCGAGATTGCGCCGACCGGCGATGTCACCTTCGACGCCGACGCGCTCTTTGCCGCCGCCGTCGCCGCCATCGACCAGGTGATGGCGCGCCCGGTCGCCAGCCAACGACCCGTGCGCGCCGTGGCGAGCTGCACCTTCGTCACCAACATCGTCGGGATCGACGCGCACGGCCAGCCGCGCACGCCCGTCTTCACCTACGCTGCACCGGGCTGCGCGGCTGCGGTCGGCGAACTGCGCGCGCTGCTGGGGGAAACCGCCGCGCGCAGCGTTCACGACCGCACCGGCTGCCTGTTGCACACCTCCTATCTGCCCGCACGCTTCCGCTGGATCGCACAGCAGCGCCCGGATTGGCTGAGCGATGTGCAACACTGGCTCTCGATCGGCGATTACGTGCTCTGGTGGCTGACCGGCGCGCGCAACCCAAGCTACAGCGTGGCATCGTGGACTGGGCTGCTCAATCGGCGCACCCTGCAGTGGGACGACGAATGGCTGGCGGTGCTGGGCGTCTCCGCCGACCGGTTGCCGTCGCTGGTCGAGGCGGCGCCGCTCACGCATAGGCTGCTGCCGGCGTGGCGTCGACGCTGGTCCCCGCTTGCCGAAGCGATATGGATTCCCGCCATCGGCGACGGTGCGGCGGCTAATGTGGGCAGCGGCGCGGTGACCGGCGACCGTGTCGCGCTCACCATCGGCACGACGGGCGCAATGCGCATGATCGTGCCTGCGGCTGCGCCGCACGTGCCCGACGGTCTCTGGCTCTACCGGCTCACGGCGCAGGAAGGGTTGCTCGGCGGCGCCACCACCGAGGGCGGCAATCTGCTGGCATGGCTGCGCGCAACGCTGCGCCTGCCTGCGCTCGACGAGCTGGAGGCGGCGCTGGCGGCGGCTGCACCCACGACGCACGGCTTGACGATGCTGCCCTTCATCGCCGGCGAGCGGGCGCCTGGCTGGAAGGATGCAGCGCGGGCGGCGTTGGTTGGCTTCACCCAATCGACGACGCCGCTCGACATCTACCGCGCCGCGTTGGAAGCCATCGCCTTTCGCTTCGCCTTGATCTTTCAGCGCCTGGCGCCGCATCTACCGGACGCGGGGCGGAACAGCATGGTCGTCGCCAGCGGCGGTGCGCTGACCGGCTCGCCAGCCTGGCAGCAGATCGTGGCGGACGTGTTGGGACAGCCCTTGCTGCTGCTGCGTGAGACCGAACTCTCGGCGCGCGGCGTGGCAGTACACGCGCTGCGTGCGATCGGCGCCATCGACGCACTGGCTGCGCTGCCGCCAGCCGCAGCCGCACAGACCATGCCCGACGCCGACCGCCATGCCCGCTACCGGGCGGCAATTGCAGCGCAGGTCGATCTTTACCGGCATCTCGTCGATTGACGCCCAAGCAACGCCATTGAACTGGTTGGATGTGCCCCGCTCGCAGCGTGGTCTACAACGGTGCGATAGCCCCCTTACAGTATGCTCATCCGGCTGCGTAACTGCGTTTGCCCCGACATCTGGGATCGACTACAATTGCATCGTACAGTTGACATGCACAATGCAGCGACCGAGCCTGATCAACCTGAACACCGCCCACCCGATGAAGTCTTCCCAAAGGAGGTTTTCTCATGCCACAGGCAATTGCCAGCCCTGAAGAGTTGGAACGATTCGCCCGCGAACTAAAGGAGTTCAACGCACAGTTGGCGCAGAGCGTATCGCGTCTGCAAGGACAGTTCAACCGCCTCGGCGACACCTGGCGCGACCAGGAGCAGCAGCGCTTTGCCCAGGAGTTCGAGCAGACGGTGCGTATCCTGCAGCAGTTCTCCCGCTCCTCGGAACAGCAGATTCCGATCCTGTTGAAGAAGGCGCAACACC
>FWWL01007999.1_pt1 | contig 13903 bp, 11 predicted proteins | sample 2228331 | NCBI WGS metagenome assembly FWWL01 (sample SAMEA103939775, study PRJEB20133) | metagenome | reverse complement strand
ATTCCTTTGATTTTTTACTTTTTTAAAAAGACGTCCTGGTATCAAATTTCTTTTTATGTGTTGATGTTAATGATCCCAACTCTTTTGTTTTTTGCCATGCGATATAACGCGATCGGAACACACGCAGAGCTGGACAAAACAACCATGATTGATAATTTACTGGTTGCCGCACCTGATGTTTTCTCGCGTTATGCAACCGCTATTAAAATATTAGGTCTGTATTTATGGAAACTTATTGTGCCCTATCCTCTGGCATGTGATTATTCTTACAATCAAATTCCAATAGTTGGTATTACCAATATCTATTTTATTCTTTCGTTTATAGTTTATTTGGCGTTATTGTGGATTGCCATAAGACTGTTCAAAAAGAAACACCTTCTTTCTTTTATCATATGGTTTTATTTAATAACCATGTCCATTAATTCTAACTTATTTATTTTAATCGGAACATCTTTTGGCGAACGTTTGCTTTTTGTTCCTTCTCTGGCTTTTGCTTTGTTTGTTGCTTTTATAATAATGAAAATCACAAAAACACCTGTTGACCAACCCATAACAGTTGCAACAACCAGTAAGGTAATCACTTCAAAAGCTTTTCTTCTATCATTCATAGTTCTTATTCCTTATTATGTTTTAACCGTTCATCGTAACAGGGATTGGCAGTCGAGTTTTAGCTTGTACAAGGCAGACATAAAAAAGTCGCCAAACTCAGCACACATGAACTATTATTATGGACTTGAGCTGATGAAACAAAAGGCAATGGAAAACGATCAGGTCGTTAAGCCGGAATATCTTGATTCAGCAATATTTTACTTTTCAAAAGCCCGAAAAATTATTCCAACGTACGCCGATGCGTTCGATCAGCTAGGTTTGGCCTATTTCAGAAAAGGCGATTGGGATAAAGCATTGGCATATTACGATACTTGTTTGACACTGGCGCCTGGCAAGCCAATTACTTACAGCAATATGGGGGTTATTTATTTTAAGCGTCAGCAATACGATAAGGCACTGGAATTGTACGAAAGAGTTGTTCGGCTCGATCCAAAATTTGCCGACGGATGGTTTAATTTAGGAAGTACATACGGAACCTTAGGACGTTTTCAGGATGCGGTGTTCGCTTTTCAGAAATGCCTTGAATTTAATCCACAGAAAGCCGAAGCTTATTATTTTCTTGGAATAACCTATCAGAACTTAAACGACAAGCAAAATGCAGAATATTACCTCAACAAAGCGTATGAATTGAATCCTTCGTTAAAAAAGTAATAGTCAGGGGTAAAGTCTATATATATTCCAACAGTTGTTGTCGAATTCGTAAACTAGTCTATCGTGCAATCGAGAAGGCATTCCTTGCCAGAATTCGAAATAAAAAGGCAACACACAATATCCACCCCAGTGTTCAGGTCTTATTGCTTTGTTATGTTTTAGCGATTGACGATATTCTTTTAATAGCTTATTTCTGCTTGATAAAACACCACTTTGTTTTGAAATCATAGCAGCATGCTGACTTTCTATCGGTCTTGAATAAAAATATTCGTCAGATAAAGAAGGTAGTATTTTTTTTGCAGTACCTGATATTCTGACTTGTCGTTGCAATCGTTGCCAGAAAAATAGCAAACTAACTACACGATTATGTTCGATGTGTCTGCCCTTGTTGCTCTGGTAGTTTGTAAAGAAAACAAATCCGTCATCTGTAAAAGATTTTAGCAGAACCATTCGGGCATGTGGGTGGTTTTGTTCATCAACAGTAGCTAAAACCATGGCATTGGCTTCGCCAGATTCTGTACGAATTGCTTCGTCAAACCATTTTGCAAAAAGCTCAAATGGCGTATCTGTCGGTCTTATAATTTTACCAGTATAATTTTTTCGGAAAGTAGAAAGGTCGTACTTTTGTCTGTCCATCATAAGTAATTATTTATGGAACGCAAAATAATAGGTTTTGGTGAAATAGTTTATGATATTATTTTTAAAAATCAGCAACCAGTAGAAGCTCGTCCGGGAGGCTCAATACTTAACATGATGGTTAGTTTGTCAAGATTAGGTGTTCCCGTTGTGTTGATTGCCGATATGGTTAAAGATGTGGTTGGACTGCATATTGCAAAATTTCTGAACGAAGAAAATATAGATACTCACTACTTGTACTGGCATACAGAAGGTCGTTCACGATTGGCATTAGCTTTTTTAAACGAGCAGAACGATGCAGACTACCTTTTCTATAAAATGCAAAACGAACAATTGCCTGAATTTTGCTTTCCCGAAACCAGACCAGATGATATTCTGATTTTTGGGAGCTATTATGCCATTAAACCAAGTATTAGACCAATCGTTGAGCCATTTCTGAAAAAGAGCAAAGAAAAAGGAATGACTTTACTTTACGACCCTAATTTCAGAAAGAGCCATCTTTCTATGTTGCCTCAGGTAAAATCGTTCATTGAAAGTAATATTGCACTTTCTACTGTTACAAAAGGTTCAATAGAAGATTTTGAGCTGATTTTTAATACAAGCAGCGTTTCGACTATTGCCGAAAGAGTAACGCAATTAGGCTGTCAGCATCTAATTATTACCAGAGGTTCAGATACGGTTGTCGTTTATAATAAGGGCGAACTGCACGAATGTACAGTACCACCAATTTGTCCGGTTAGCACCATAGGTGCCGGCGATGCATTTATGGCAGGACTGGCTTATGGATTTTTTTTGTATAATAAAAAAACAGAGGGTATAGAACAAAATGATTGGTCAAAATTGATAGAAATAGCTATAAAATGCAGTCAAGAAGTTTGTTTGTCATACGATAACTATTTACCGAAAGATATAGCATTACAATTGAAAAACTTATAGTTCAAATATAGTGTTGTTTTACCAATAGTTTTCTTTTTGTCATTCTTATTGTTTAAGAAAATCTTTACTTTTGAGAAGAAAATTACCAGTATATGAGCAGCTATCAGCACATTATTGAATCAAAAAAGTACACGTTTATAGATACTTCGTTTGAAATGTTGATGCAAAAGCGAATCTATAAAGCATTGCTTATTTGTAATGCCTATGATGCGTTTATGCTTGAAGAAGATGGACGGATTGACGAGCGATTGTTTAATGAATATACTCAACATAGTTTGCGATATCCTCCTTTGATATTGCAGGCTCATACCCCCGAAGAAGTGTACAAAATACTGACAGAGGATAATATAGATCTAATCATTACCATGCTCAATATAGGTAACGTTGATGCTTTTCAGTTGGCAAAAGATATTAAGTCGAAATATCCATTAAAACCCATTGTAATATTAACTCCTTTTTCGAGAGAAGTTTCGCTACGTCTGGAGAAAGAAGATTTAAGTGCAATAGACTATGTCTTTTGCTGGCTTGGTAATGCTGATTTGTTGCTGGCCATCATTAAACTGATTGAAGATAAAATGAACCTTAAGCATGATGTGGAAGAGTGTGGAGTTCAGGCTATTTTACTGGTGGAAGATTCTATTCGATATTATTCATCTTACCTGCCTTATTTGTACAAGATTCTGTTTCAGCAATCGAAACGTTCAATGCTCGAGGGCTTGAATGAGCATCAGAAAATGATGCTTATGCGAGGCAGACCAAAGATTATTCTTGCAACCAACTACAATGAAGCCGAAAGGCTATTTATGAAATATAAAGAAAATCTGATAGGTGTTATAAGCGATATCAGTTTTCACAAAGATGGAGTAAAAGACCCCGAAGCTGGTTTAAAATTGTTGTATAAGGTAAAAGAAGAAGACAAACACATGCCGTTTCTGCTTCAATCGAGCGATGTTCAATACGAATCAATTGCTCATCAACTGGGAGTTGCTTTCATTAATAAATACTCAAAGTCTTTGTCAGTTGAGCTTAGAAACTATATTATCAAGTACATGGCTTTTGGCGATTTTATTTTCAGAAACCCCATAACTGGCGAAGAATTGTGTCGAGCAACTGATTTGAAAAGCCTTCAGGAAAAAGTTCTTAAAGTTCCCGATGAATCACTGGAATATCACGTCCAACAAAACCATTTCTCGAAATGGCTCAATGCACGTGCACTTTTCCCTATAGCCAGAATGTTGAAATATGTTACACCCGAAGATTTTACTACCATTGATGAAATCAGGACATTTATTTATGATGTTATAGACACATACAGACAGTATCGTGGGCGTGGTGTTATAGCCAAGTTTGATGGCAAAAGCATAGATGAGTATCTAACTTTTAGCCGAATTGGAGATGGGAGTCTCGGTGGAAAAGCCCGTGGCTTAGCATTTGTAGATTTACTGATAAAAAAATATGAGCTTTTCGATAAATGGCCTAATGTGTTGATTTCTATCCCAAGAACTGTAGTGATTAGCACAGATGTGTTTGATGAGTTCATGGAAACTCACGATTTGTATAAAGTAGCTCTGCGTAACGATATCAGCGATGAGGAAATATTAAGAAAATTTGTTGAAGCTCGTTTGCCAAGCAATGTTTTACAGGATTTGTATGCCTTCATTTCTATGGTGAAGGGACCTATTGCCGTTCGTTCATCAAGTAAGCTCGAAGATTCGCATTATCAGCCTTTTGCGGGTGTATATAATACCTATATGATCCCTAAAATTCATAATGATTCTAAAGAAACACTCCGATTGCTTACCGAAGCTATTAAGAGTGTGTATGCCTCTGTGTTTTTTAAAGCCAGCAAAGCATACATGACAGCAACTTCCAATGTGATTGACGAAGAAAAGATGAGTGTTATATTACAGGAAGTTGTTGGAAATACTTACGAAGGAAAATATTTTTATCCTACTTTTTCGGGTGTTGGGCGTTCAATAAATTTTTATCCAATTCCTCCCGAAAAGTCAGAAGATGCGGTTGTAACAATTGCTTATGGGCTGGGAAAATATATTGTGGATGGTGGGCAGGCATTGCGTTTTTGTCCAAAATACCCTCGTAAAACATTGCAGCTATCAACACCAGAAATGGCACTGCGCGATACACAAAAATATATGTACGCACTTGATCTTAATCCAGAACGATTTATACCATCTCCCGACGACGGCATTAATCTGGTTCAGCTTAGTATAAGGCAGGTTAAACACCATACAGCTTTTAAGTATGTTGCTTCAACCTTCGATTACGATAGCAATATGGTGTATGATGGTTTGCGCGAAAAAGGTATGCCAATTATTTCTTTCTCCAACATTTTACAATACAATACGTTTCCTTTAGCAGAAATAATGCAGCATCTGTTATTCATTTCTCAAAAAGAGATGGGGAATCCGGTAGAAATAGAGTTTGCAGTTAATCTGGATGTACTACCTGGTGATCCAGCAAGATTTTATTTTTTACAGGTTCGTCCAATTGTAGAAAATAAGGAGATTGTTAGGGTTGATATAGAAAACATTAATCAAGCAGAAACCATTATCATAAGTCAATCTGCACTTGGGAATGGAATGATTGATAATCTGTACGATGTAGTATTTGTTATGCCTAAGTCCTTCAATCCAGCTAAAAATCCTTTGATAGCAAACATACTGGACAAATTAAATGAACAATTTATCAAAGAAAATAAGAATTATATTCTGATAGGTCCTGGTCGCTGGGGTTCGAGCGACCCATGGCTGGGCATTCCTGTTAAATGGGCACAAATATCAGCAGCCAGAGTTATTGTAGAGTCAGGGCTGGAAAACTATCGAATAGATCCCAGTCAGGGAACTCATTTCTTCCAGAATTTAACTTCGTTCAGGGTTGGTTATTTCACTATTAACCCATATTTAAACGATGGTTATTACGATGTTGATTTTCTTATGAATGCACCGGTAATATACGAAGATGAGTATATTCGCCATGTTCGTTTCTCTGCTCCTTGTATAGTTAAAATAGATGGAAAAAGCAACCACGGGGTTATTTATAAACCTCAGTAAATTTTTGTGATGCAGATTATTTATCCTACTTTTGCATCATGAAAGCACTTGTTTTAAAAGTAGTAGGGAAGCAATATACTGTTTGCGATGAGAATGGAAAAACGTGGAATTGTTCGTTGAAAGGGAAGTTGAGACTTGAAGAGAGTAAGAGCACAAGTCCTGTGGTGGTTGGCGATTGGGTTGATTTTGAACCTATAGATGCAGAAACAGGCGTTATTTTTTACGTTCACGACAGAAAAAATTTTGTAGTCCGTAGATCGGTTAATCTTTCAAAGCAACTGCATGTTATAGCAGCTAACGTAGATTGTGCCTATCTGGTAGTAACTTTGATTTTTCCTGAAACTAACCTCGAATTTATAGACAGATTTTTAGTTTCTTGCGAAGCTTATAGAGTTTCGGCAGCTTTGATTCTTAATAAGATTGATTTGTATGAAGATATAAAAGAACAGGTTTCTGAATTTGAACACATATACCATCTGGCAGAATATCCTGTATATAAGGTGTCTGCCAAAACCGGAGAAGGTATAGAAGAATTAAAAAAACAGCTAACAAATAAAATTAATTTGTTTTCGGGAAATTCCGGTGTTGGAAAATCCTCGATTATCAATGCTATTCAACCAGGTTTGAATTTGAAAGTTCAGGAAATTTCTTTTGCTCATTTTAAAGGAAAACACACTACTACCTTTTCGCAAATGTTTGAACTGAACAATGGTGGCTATTTGATTGACACGCCAGGCATAAAGGGTTTTAGCTTTATTGATATAAAAAAAGAGGAGTTGTTTCATTATTTTCCCGAAATGCTGCGTCTAACCAGTCATTGTAAGTATTATAATTGTACTCACACAAGCGAGCCCGACTGTGCCGTTAAGCAAGCTGTTGTAGAAGGAAAAATTCACGAAATAAGGTATCGAAATTATTTAAATATGTTTTTCGATGAAAACGATAAACATCGTCCTGCCTATTGACATTTTTTAAAATTTAAAATAAATTTGTAAAACCAAATATTATATGACAATGTCACAACGTTTCAACGGTTGGGCAATACTTTTTGGACTTACAGATTATTTAAGCTCATTGATTTTACATCGTTTAAGCGAAACAAACATCTATCAGGTATATTCTGCAATTTTTTATTTACTGTGTTTTTTTCCAGTTATTAATATTATCGGGCGTGGTTTTATTAGTAATGAAAAAAAAGAGCCAACTTATTCTTTTGTCACTTTTTTAGGTTCGTCATTTATCACTTCTTTGGCTATTGCTGTGTTTTTTGCAAATTTATTTTGCAATTTTGTTTTAGGTGAATCGGGTTGGTGTTCTTTTATATTTTATTTTGTATTGATTGTATTTTTCAGTACTAACTTTTTTAGTTTAAGGTTGTCATCAAATCAGATGTTTCAAAAATATGTTAAAATTTTTATTGTCATTGTTTTTTATGTTATCATTTCCAGCATTCAGCTATTAATTGATTATTATTACAAAAACATATTTGGATTGATACAACCATACATAATTGCAAACACAGAAGTTCACTTTATAGCAAAATTTTTTATTAGTACTGCATGGATTATCATTTTTTCATTACTTGTTTGGATTAGTACATGGATGTTTCGAAATAACCTGAATTTGATTTTATATTCTTCTGTTCTTAAAGGAAAGGATTATTTTATCAGCATCCTGTTAAGTTATTGTTTAAAAGTTTTTGCATCATGAAGAACAGTATCAGATGGCCATATTTATTTTATGCTTCGCTGTTAATAGGGGCTATTGTTTCACGATGGTTGATTAATTATTCAGCAGCAATAACCATGATCTTTTTTGTGTTCGTAGTAAGCTTTTATTTTATTTTGTTTTTCTCAACTTCAAATATTTCTATTAAGAAAAAAAATACATTCGTTTTTTTTATTTTATTACACTCAATCTTTCTTTCCATGATAATGATTTTGTCAATAGGAGAGTATTATCCACACTTTCTTGAAGAGAAAAATAAAACTTTTTCCATTATTTTAGGAGTAAGTTATGCTTTTTGGTCGCTGTTTTTAATTCTTATACCAGTGTACATTTCATTTACAAAGGTAAAAAGAGATAATTCTCAAACTGAAGAAGAAATAGTTGATGTAAAGCATGGTTTTTGGAAAAGATTTCATTTCGATGAATCAAGTAAACTCAAGGCACTTTGGATAGTAGGTGCGTTTTTGGCATTTGTGTTGCCATATTATCCGATGAATGCGTTAGTTGCTGCTGAAGAAAAAGAGGTACTATGGTTTTTATTATCGTTAGTGTTAGTTCCTTCATTTCTGCTTTTGTTTCTTAAGCCTGTCGAAATGATATTGTTTAACTTAAATACAGTAAATGTTCCCCAAAAAACTTTATGGCTCTATTTTGTTGCTTCATTATTGATGATTTTTAGTGCTTTTGTTTTTTAATAGAATGCTTTATTTGAGTTTTGTAAACATGAAAATTATCTGTTATTTTGCAGAAAAAAAATAATTGAATTCAGTTCGTTCACTGATTAGTCAAACAGCAATTTATGGCCTTAGTAGTATTGTTGGCCGCTTTTTGAATTATTTACTGGTTCCTTTATACACCAATATTTTTAGCCCTTCGGAATATGGGGTTGTTACAGAACTTTATGCTTATTCATCGTTTTTGCTTATTATTTTTACTTATGGCATGGAAACAGCTTTCTTTCGATTTGTTCAGGAAGAATCGCATGCTTCTAAAGTATATCCTACTGCGTTGTTTTCCATTCTTTCCTCTTCTTTTGTCTTTCTGCTGATTTTTGGTTTTAGCATACCTTCTTTATCAAAGGTGCTTCATTACGAACAACAGTCTTATTTGCTATGGTTGTTGCTGCTGATTATTATTACCGACAGTATTGCTGCTATCCCCTTCGCTTATCTTCGTCAGCAAAATAAAGCATGGAAGTTTGCTTTTATTAAAATCATTAATATTTCTGTCAATATTATATCGAATCTTGTGTTTTTATTATTGTTCCCTTATTTGTCGGCAAAAGGTGTACATCTTGGTTGGATATATAATCATTCGTTAGGGGTAGGTTATGTTTTTATATCTAATCTCCTGGCAAATGTTGTTACCTTGTTTATGCTTAGCCCATCTTTATTAGTTCCGCTAACTGTTGATGTGAAACTATTGCGGATGATGCTGATGTACTCTTTACCATTGCTTATAGCTGGTCTTGCAGGCATGGTCAATGAAACTTTCGACCGTGCTATGCTTAAATATCTGGTTACCGATAAAGACTCTGCCATGTATCAACTGGGAATATATGGTGCAAATTATAAAATCTCTGTTTTGATGACCTTGTTTATTCAGACTTTTCGATATGCAGCAGAGCCTTTTTTCTTTAATAAAGCAAAAGAGAAAAACGCCAAAGAACTTTATGCAACAGTTATGAAGTATTTTATACTTTTTGGCTTGTTTATCTTTCTGCTGGTCATGCTTTATCTTCATTTCGTTCAATATTTTATCGGCAAGGAATTTAGAGTCGGACTACACATCGTTCCTATTTTACTGATGGCAAATTTATTTTTAGGTATCTTTTTTAATCTATCCATCTGGTACAAGATAACAAACAAAACCCGATATGGTGCAATTCTTACTGTTTTTGGGGCTATCGTAACTATTGTGTTAAACGTTTTGTTAATTCCAATTATGGGATACGAAGGTGCAGCATGGACAACATTGATTTGTTATGTTTCAATGGCAATTTTTTCCTATTGGCTCGGACAGAGACATTTTCCTGTGCCTTATCCGGTTAAGGAAATATTCTTTTATACGGCTCTTTCGTTACTGATTTTCTTTGTTTCTTATTTTGTTAAAATTGATGCTGTCTGGTTAAAAACAATGTTCAATTCTGTTTTATTGCTGATGTTTGTCGCGGTTGTATATGTTAAGGAGCGTCGAAATATTCTGAAAATACTATAATAAGTATTTCTAATACGTTTAATTTTTCTCTATTTTAGCAACAAAAAATGTCAATCCTTTTTCATGATAGCATATATGGTCCTGTAAAAAGCCGGCGTTTTGGTTACTCGTTGGGAATTAATTTATTACCGTCGCAATCAAAACTTTGTACATTCAATTGTATATATTGCGAATGTGGTTGGAATCCCGAACACATTAGTGGGAAGGTAGCAGAGAAGAAGGAGCTTATGGAAGCACTGGAAGAAACACTCATTTCTATTCAACAATCGGGCACACCGCTCGATGTTTTAACTTATGCAGGAAACGGAGAACCTACACTTCATCCCAATTTTTTAGAGATCGCAGAATCTGTAAGTAAACTGAGAGACCTATATGCTTCGGGCAAGAAAATAGTTTTACTTACCAATGGTACAACTGTTCAAAAGCCAGACATTAAAAAAGCTTTAAGTTTTATTGATGTTCCAGTGTTTAAACTCGACTCAGCCAACGAACAAACCATGCAAACCATTAACTTGCCCAATATAACTCTTAACCTGAACGAATATATTGACACACTGAGCAAATTAAGCCATCAAATTGCTTTGCAAACAATGTTTCTTAAAGGCAGGTACCATGATGTGTTTATAGACAATACTACCGAACAGGAACTTTCCTTATTAATAGAAGCGTACAGAAAAATACATCCATGGTATGTTCTAATTTACAGCCTGGATAGACTTCCACCAGTATCAACTCTTGAAAAAATTGATATGGATTTGATGAAATCTATTGCTCAGAAAATAGAATCTGCTGGTATAAAGGTAAAATGGGTATAGCAAACAAATCAAATAATGTACTTTTATGTCCGCTTGATTGGGGATTAGGTCATGTAGCAAGGATTGTCCCAATTATCAGACGATTGCAGAAAAGAGGTTATACCGTATATGTAGCCTGTTCCGATAAGCAGTATTATTTTTTACAGCAAGAAGTAGAAAATATTGAATGGATTCCCTGTTCCTCTCCAAAAATTGAATATCGGAATGGTCCGTTGCGAACCATTGATTTAATTAAGCTCATCCCAAAAATCTATGTCAGCGTTGTTCGTGATAGAAGAAAGTTGAAAAAAATTATTAAACAATATTCTTTTGCTGCCATTATTAGCGATAATCGCTATGGTTGTTTTCATAAAGATATTCCTTCTGTTATTATAACTCATCAATTATCCATTAAACTACCAAAAAAAGTTAAGTGGGCCGAAGATTTAATAAATTCAGGCATCAGTCATTTAATTAAACGTTTTTCTTACTGCTGGGTGCCCGATGTTGTTACTATTCCAAATTATGCAGGTGATTTAAGTTTTAACAAACGGCTCAGTCCTGTTTATATTGGGCTCTTGTCGAGGTTTGAAGGAAAAAATGCAAACCAAACCGAATCAACGTACGAAGTTCTGGGGATTGTAAGCGGACCTGAACCACAACGTACTATATTTGAGCAGCAATTGCTAACACAAATGAAAAGCCTTCAAAAACCCTGCGTGCTTGTTAGTGGTAATGTCAAAACGAATTTATTTCCTTTTCAGGATGATAATGTAATGGTCTATCCACTAGCAACTTCCGATTTGTTATTAAATTTCGTAGCACAATCGAAATATATTGTTTCCCGTTCGGGCTATTCTACGATAATGGATTTGATACATCTGAAAAGAACTGCCGTTCTCGTACCTACCCCCGGGCAAACCGAACAGGAATACCTTGCAGAATATTACAACATGCGTAAATTATTTGTAGTACAGTCGCAGCAGGAGTTCGATTTACAGACAGCCCTCTGCCAGTTGTCTGTATATTCGATGAATATTCGCTATGTACCGGACAACAAGCTCGATAAAGCTATAGATGATTTATTAGGGATTAAAGAAGAAACAAACAGCGAAAAGTCTGACGTTGTTAAATCAACAGTGATGGTTTGAAAAATATAATAGGTAAGGATTGAATGTCTTTTTGTGGTCCTATTAAAATTCTACAATCATGCCAACTTTTCGGAAGTTTTGAAGGGTAGAAAACGAAAAATAATAAAAATAGCGTAATGATTATAGCAACTATCACCCAAAACAACCCCTTTTGGTGTGTAATAAAACCAACGAATAAAAAACATTGAACGTAAATCAACAAAAAAACCTCCCCAGTTGAGGAGAGGTTCTAAAGAAAAAACCTGGTTATTATTTTTTTCTTTGGAATATTTGATGATTATATGGAACAGAGAAACTTCCATTAACATTATTTCCTAATGAATCAGATCCTGTAAATGTTCCCTCTACCAAACCATTTGTATTATATTTTGTAAATTGTATAGTTCCATTTGTTAATGCTAATGGAGTTTGAATTTGTTGAGTTCCATAAACTACTGTATATTGATCAGGAATTGTGTAAACTACGTTAACTACTGGTGGGAATGATGCAGAATTTTCATCAATACTAAACATTCCAGAACCAGTAACATGAACGTAAATTGAGATCGTATCTTGAAAGTAACCAGAAATATCCACATCTTGTGGTTGTCCGGTTATATTAAAAATAATCTGGTCATTGACAATTAATTTATTTATACCTAAATTAGGGGGCATATGTAAATCTTTTTCTGTATCACCTGTTAGGTTATATATGTAATCTGTAACTTGCTGTGTTGCTGTTTGTGCTTTAATAGTATATTGATAAGCTCCTCCTGGAACAAGCAATGAATAAAATCCATATTGGTCGCTAAATGTAGTTATAACTTTATTATTTCCATTAAAATAAAACTCTACAGAAACTTTTGCCTGTTTAATTGGCTGCCCTGTATTTGAGTAAACAGTTCCATAAATAGTGTAAAGATTAGGCATAGTAAGCTCAATATTATACTCAAAGGTTTCGCCATCAGATAATGCAGAAGGTAAAGTAAAATCGCTAAAAGCATTGGTTGGCGAAGAAATGACTATTCCGGGAAGATTGTCCGGAACTTTTACTTCGTATTTCCCTTCATTGTTTGTTAATACAATCTGGCGTCCTACTCTTACAGGAAAACCTCCCATGGGCTTTTCTTCACCATTAACCATTTTCTTTACATATCCATGAATAATTGCATGACCGGAATGGGTTTTATCGCAGCTCCAGTAAGTAAAGTGTCGTACTTCGCCCTGGTAGCTGTCTCCTGTTTTTACGGCGCTGCCTTTTCCTTGCTTTACACCAGGTCCGGGTGCATATACGTACATGTCGATAGTGTTTGGAGCATCGGCCTGTAATTGAGGCGGTATTTTCATTTTTACTATCGCTCTTTTATTGTTGGTACTGTCTAATTGCAAAGGATTTCCTTGAGGATCTTCAAGAACTACATTAAGTCCGGCAAAAGGATTCAAATAAACATCATGCCCGGTGGAATCTTTGGCATATAAATCGCCACCAAACACATACATGCCATAAGAATCCCAGGTAGGATCTAAGTAACATCCCTTAACTACAACATTTCCGTTGTATGGGGTATTGTTTGCTGTAACAAAAGCATTGGCAGGAAAACTGACTACACTTCCATCGGGTAGAACAAGAGAATCTGCCTGAGAAGAGTTAAATGTTTTTTGTGCTGCATATTGAAAATCGGTTTCCGAAATCAATCCGACATTCAAAACAATTGGTTTTCCAGGTTGTAGTACACCAGAACGATGCAGCGTAAAATAGCCTTCTTTTTCAAAAGTTATTTTGAACCGGTTGGCAGAAAAGTTTGCAACAGGTATAAAAAACGAACCATTCCAATCGGTTGTGGTGGTATAGTTGCCTGCTTTAACGGTAACTCCCGTAAGTGGATTTCCATAAATATCAATAACACTTCCGGCTAAAGGAACTGTTAAAGTTGTAGGATTGGGATTTGGAGTTGGATCATCTTTTCTGTCTTTTTTGCAGGAATTAAAAACAATATTAATTGACAGAAGTAAAAAAATAAAAGTTATAACCTTTTTCATAATTGTTGAATTTATAATTTTTACAAAGGTAAATTTTTTTAAATAAACAAAAAAAGAGTTATGGAATTTTTTTTGAACAAGACTAAATTTT
>FWWL01007998.1_pt1 | contig 13904 bp, 13 predicted proteins | sample 2228331 | NCBI WGS metagenome assembly FWWL01 (sample SAMEA103939775, study PRJEB20133) | metagenome | reverse complement strand
CTGGGAGAGCGGAGCAGCAGCGGGCGCTGAGGCACGACTCCCGCTGACGCGGGGGATTGCTGCGGGCGCTGACGCGCCCTCGCAATGACATAGATCGAGGCAGCGCGGCGCGCAATAGCATGGTGGCTGAAGGGAACACGCGCCTCAGCGCCATGATTCTCGCGCGGAGGCTAACGCGCCGACAGCATCTCCCTTGCCAGAACGGCAGAGCGCCATTGCAAGGCAATGGCGCTCTGGGCATCGCTCTGAGGATGGTATCGCTACAAAATCTGGCTCAGGAAGAGTTTCGTGCGCTCGTTGCGCGGATTAGAGAAGAACTGGTCAGGTGTTCCTTCTTCCACAATCTGGCCCTGATCCATGAAGACGATTCGATCGGCCACTTCACGGGCAAAACCCATCTCGTGGGTGACGCAGAGCATCGTCATACCGCTGCGCGCCAGCGTCTTCATCACGTCAAGCACCTCTTTCACCATTTCCGGGTCAAGCGCCGAGGTTGGTTCATCGAACAGCATGATCCGCGGTTCCATGGCGAGCGCGCGGGCAATCGCCACCCGCTGCTGCTGACCACCTGACAGTTGACCGGGATACTTGTAAGCCTGCTCTTTGATACCCACTCGTTCGAGCAGCTCAAACGCTTTAGCTTCCGCCTCTTTGCGCGTCTTTTTGCGCACCCAGATCGGCGCCAGGGTAATATTCTGCAACACGGTCAGATGGGGAAAGAGGTTAAACTGCTGAAACACCATGCCCACTTCGCGGCGGATGGCATCAATGTTGCGGATATCGCTGGTCATCTCGATGCCATCAACGATGATCCGTCCTTCCTGGTGTTCTTCGAGACGGTTGATCGTGCGAATAAAGGTGCTCTTGCCGCTGCCCGACGGCCCGCAGATGACCACCACTTCGCCGCGCTTCACGCGCAGACTCACATCCTTCAGGGCATGGAAATTGCCGTACCACTTATTGACATTTTCACAGATAATAATCGGTTCGCCAGAGCCATTTCCGCTCATACTGTTCTCCTTCAGATCAGGCCGCGAGCCAGGTCGGATGATTAACTACCCTTTAATCAGTGTCGGCTACGGGCAATCTGATCTTCGATTCGCTTGCTCACCCGCGACATCGTGAAGCTAAACATCCAGTAGATGGCCGCAATCACGAGGAAGGTCTCGCGCCAGACACCGCCGGGCGTGCCGAGCCATTCCGGTTGACCAACCAGATTTTGCGCGGCGCCGAGCAGATCGACCAGACCGATGATCACCACCAGCGAGGTGTCTTTGAAGAGGGCGATGAACTGGCCGACCAGCACCGGCACCACGGCGCGCAACGCCTGCGGCAAGGTGATGAATAGCGTGGTCTGCACGACGTTCAAGCCCAGAGCGCGCGCCGCTTCTACCTGTCCTTTCGGAATGGCCTGCAAGCCACCGCGCACATTTTCGGCCAGATACGCGGCGCTAAACAGGGTCACCGCCACAATCGCCCGCACCAGCGCATCAATACTCTCGCCGCCGGGGAGGAAGAGGGGCAGGAGCAGCGCGCCCATGAACAGCACGGTGACCAGAGGCACGCCACGGATCAGCTCGATGTACAAAACGCAGAAGGTACGGATAACCGGCAGCGAGCTGCGCCGCCCTAGCGCGAGCAAGACGCCGAGCGGAAACGAGAGCACGATCCCGCTGATTGCCAGGATCATGGTGAGCATCAAGCCGCCCCAGAGTTTTGTCTCAACGATCGGCAGCCCAAACCCACCGCGCAGAATAATGATCACTATTGGATAGGACAGCAACCAGCCGATAATTAACGGCCAGCGGAGAGCAGCCTGAAACCGGCGGGCCAGTTGATCGCCGCCGACCAGCATTGCGGCGCAGAGGAACATGAATAACCAGCCCGGCAATGAGGTTTGCCCAGGCAGATCGGGAAAGGTGAAGGCGGCAATGCCGAGCGCGACACAGACCAGCGCAGCGCCGAAGGCTACCATGCGCACCATACCGCCCCAGACGCCCGAACTCAGGCCGAACAGCAAGAGCACAAACCCCATAGCGGCCTGCGGTCGCCAGAGCTGATCAACGGGATACGTCCAGGTCAGCAACAGCTTGATATTGGTAAACGCTGCCGGCCAGCCGGGCGCCTGCACAACCCACGACACAAACGAGGTTACCACCTGAATGATGAAATAGATCAGCGCCAGCGAAATGATCGAGTTGTACCAGGTTGAGAAGAGATTTTTGCGCAACCACTCGATCAGACCGATCTGCTGACGCGGCGCGCGGCGTGAAGTTGGGCGACTTACCTCAGTAGCCACAGGCGTCTCCTTAGCGTTCGACGAGCTGAATCCGGCGGTTATACCAGTTCATAAACAGCGAGGTCAGCAGACTCACCGAGAGATAGCTGGCCATCAGCATCAGAATGACCGGTATCGCCTGGCCGGTCTGATTGTTGATCGTGCTGGCGACGTAGAACAGATCGGGGTAGGCAATGGCGATGGCGAGACTGCTGTTCTTGGTCAGATTGAGGTATTGGCTGGTCAGCGGCGGGATGATCACCCGCAGGGCCTGCGGTAGAATGACCAGTCGCATCGTCTGACCGGGAGTCAAGCCGAGGGCGCGCGCCGCTTCGCGCTGACCTTTGCTGACTGCCAGAATGCCACTCCGCACGATCTCGCCGATAAACACCGCCGTGTAGATGACCAGGCCAACCAGTAAGGCAGCAAAGCTGTTCGTGACCGTAATACCACCGACAAAATTGAATCGCTGCAACTCAGGTAGCGAGAGACTAACCGGCCAGACGCCATTGATCAGGTAGGTGACGAAAAAGCCGATCAGCGCGATGCCGAGCGCGATCAAGATCGCATACGGCAAGGCCACACCGGGCCGGTCGCGGCGAATGAACTGGATCCGGCGCACTGCATAGAAGATGATCCCGATCACAATTCCGGCGTAGACCCACACCATCCAGGCGTCAAAGTCACTGCCTGTCTGTGGCCAGGCCATGGTCACGCCACGATTATGGAGGAACAGCAATCCGCCGATGTCGATACTCTCCTGAATGCGAGGAAAGAGGCGAGTAAGCGAAAACCAGAAGATCAACTGCAAAAGCAACGGCACATTACGCACAATTTCAACATATACCAACGCCACATTTCGCAACAGCCAGTTATCTGACAACCGGGCAATACCGAGCACAAGGCCTAGCAGCGTTGCCAGCATAATCCCGATCAGGGCAACGCGCACCGTATTGAGAATGCCAACCACGAATGCGCGGCCATACGTCATCGATGGATCATACGGGATTACGCTCTCGGCAATGGGAAAACCCGCCGGCGCCGACAGAAACGCAAATGTCGGCAGAAGATTGGCCCGCGCCAGCCCACTCATCATATTTGAATAGAGATACCAGAGCAGGGCGACCACAACGATCGCGAAGACAACCTGAACAATGATGGCGATTACTCTGGTATCCCGATAGAAGGGGATAGACACCTTTCCCGACGGGACTGGCGGAGAACCTGCTGTCATACCTTACTCCTCATACATACCGCAATGTTGCTGTGGATGATAGAGTAGAGCAGGCGGAGGAGCATTGTCCTCCGCCTGCCGGTAGGGTCTAGCGGAACGGCGGCGAGTAGAGCAGGCCGCCATCAGTATAGAGCGCATTCAGGCCGCGCGGCAGATTGAATGGGGTGTCAGGACCAAGATTGCGGTTGTAGATCTCGGCATAGTTGCCCACGTGGCGGATGATGCGCACAGCGAAGTCATTGGTGAGGCCAATGCCGCCAGCCAAATCGCCTTCAAGGCCGAGGAAGCGGCGAATCTCCGGCACATCGCTGTTGAGGAACTCGTTCAGATTCTGCGAGGTGATGCCATACTCTTCAGCCTGGAAGGTGGCGAAGACGATCCAGCGCACCGCGTCGAACCACTGCGCTTCACCCTGCACCACTGCCGGACCAAGCGGTTCCTTCGACATGGTGACTTCGAGAATCTTGTGATCCGCCGGGTTGCTGAGCAGGGTCAGACTCGAAATCAGACCCGACTTGTCGGTCGTAAAGCCGTCGCACTGACCGGCATCGTAGGCCGCGCGGGTCGAGTCGCCATCGGGGAAGACCACCGGCGTGAAGGTCAGGCCGCGGGCGCGGAACTGATCGGCCAGGTTCAGCTCAGTTGTCGTTCCGGTCTGCACACAGATGGTCGCGCCGTCCATGTCCTCAAGCGTTTCGATGCCGCTATCCTTGCGCACCATCATGCCCTGACCGTCGTAGAAGGTGGTCGGCGCCCAGTCGAGACCGAGGTTGCCATCGCGGCCAAGCGTCCAGGTGCTGTTGCGGATGAGCACGTCGATCTCACCGGTCTGCAATGCGGTGAAGCGCTCCTGGGCGCTCAGCGGACGGAAATCAACCTTGTTCGGGTCGTCGAAGAGAGCAGCGGCGACAGCGCGGCAGAAATCGATGTCAAATCCGCGATAGACGCCTGCGGCATCGACCGTGGCGAAACCGGGCAGCGGGTTGTTGTTGACGCCACAGATTAGGGTGCCGCGGCTGAGGATCGTCTGAATCCGACCACCTTGAGCGGGCTGGGCAGGAGTGCCGCCTGCTTGACCTGTCGGCGCGGCAGTCGCTGCCGGCGCAGCAGTTGGCGCCGGCGCAGCCGTGGGCTGTTCGGGGGCGGTGGTTGCCGGCTGGGCCGGCGCGGTGGTGGGCGCTTGCTGAGCCTGCCCGCCGCATGCGGCAAGCGCCAGGCTGAGCAAGCCAGTAAGCATGAGGATGACTGTTTTGCGCATACTCTCTCCTGTGCAATCTGATACGGTTTCGCGGCTATGCCGGACCTTCCGGGGCTGCGAACCGCGCGGTCCCTCCGGTGATGAGGCATAGTGGCCTCGTGCAGCATCATTGCGCGACATTGACTTCGTGTCACTCGGATTGTTGAGAATGATACCATGACTTACCCAAATCCGCAAACAGGTGCGGAAGGCGGGTGATGGCATATCCCTTCCACCAGAATCAGAGATCGCACCTTTTCGCGCCCGTGGCGCCTGCGCAGGCAACGATTCACAATCGGTGTGCGGGTGAAGCTGCCTGCGCCAGTGGGATGGAACGCGCAAACTTCATAAGAGCCGCCCCGCCGACGCGCCAACGTCATGGGTGCGCTCGTCTCTTTGATGAGAACGCTCGTTGTCGCGCTACTCCAGCGTGATCGCCTGCAAATCCATTCCTACCTCAGCCTGGCCGGAAAAACCGCCGGCGGCGACTTCGGCCAGGGCCTGGTCAACCGGCATTGTCCAGCGCGGGCTGAAGTGGACGAGCACAAGTCGCTCGACACCAGCAGCGGCAGCGATAGCGCCAGCCTGACGCGGCGTCGTATGACCAGGGAAGGGGTCGGCAGTAGTGGCCTCGTGGATCAGGATGCGCGCGCCTGTCGCCAGCTCCGTCACCGCCGGGCAGGGTTCAGTATCCGCTGAATAGCAGACCGGCAGCGTCTGCGGCGTCTCGAACCGGGTGGCAAGACAGGGCCGACTGTGCGCTGTGAGCGCCGTCGCTACCGTTAAACCATCGCTCAGGCGCAGACTGTCACCAGCGTTCAGCGGGCGCCATTCAACCGGAGTGGCCCACTCTTCCAACCCTGCCGCGGCGAGATAGCCGGCAGCCAGATCGAGGGTTGGGGCAAGGCCGAAGATCGGTAATGGATCGGTGCGCCCGGCCAGCCGCAGACTGAAGATCAGCGCGGGCAGGCCGTTGATGTGATCGCAGTGGCTGTGGGTCAGGATGATGCCGGTGAGCTGCTGCGGATCGATCCCCACTGCAAGCAGGCGGCGATAGGTCTCGCCGCCTACGTCGATTAACAGCGGCCCGCCCGGACCATCCCAAACCAGATGGGTGTAGGCGCGATCGGGATCAGGCAGGCCGGCGCCGGTGCCGAGTAAGATGACACGTCTGCTCATTGCTCATCATCCATGGGAACAAGGCGCTTGCGCAGCGCATAGATAGCTACCTGGGTGCGGTCGGCCAGATGCAGCTTCGAGAGAATATTGCTGATATGGGTCTTCACCGTCTTTTCAGAGACGATCAGCGTGTCGGCGATCTCGCGGTTCGACATACCCTTCGCCACCAGCCGCAACACATCCATCTCGCGTGGAGTGAGCTGCTCAACCGGCGCTTCGTTCGGACGCGGGGTATTGAATTCCTGCATCAGTTTGGCTGCCACATCGGGATGGAGCACAGCTTCGCCGCGGCGGGCAGCGCGAATCGCATGGGCCAGCTCTTCGGGTGAAATGTCTTTGAGCAGGTAGGAGATGGCGCCGGCTTTGATGGCAGGAAAGACCTTGTCGTCATCGGCGAAACTGGTCAGCACGATCACCTGTGATGAGGGGCTGACCGCCTTCAAGCGACGGGTAGTCTCTACCCCGTCAATCCCTGGCATGACCAGATCCATCAAAACGACATCGGGCAACAGCTCACGAGCCAGCGCAATGCCCTCTTCGCCGCTGGCAGCTTCGCCAACGATTTCAATATCGGGTTGAAGCTCGAGGAAATCGCGCAATCCCTGACGCACCACCCGATGATCGTCAATCAGCAGCACTGTAATCTGTTCCACCTGTTCCCCCTTTCACCTACTCCCCGCCATTCCCGCGCCCGCGTAACGGCACGATCACCTCGATCTGGACGCCCGTGCCAGGCTGGGATCGCACGCTGAACGAGCCGCCTAACTCGGCTGCACGCTCGCGCATACTGAGCAACCCCAAATGCCGCCCCTCTCCGGAGGGTGGAGCTATCGGATCGAACCCTTTGCCGTCATCGATCACGCTAATGCGCACTCGATCGGCGGCGAATTCGAGCGCGATCTGGACATTGCGCGCCGCAGCGTGCTTCACGACATTATTGAGCGCCTCTTGCACGATGCGAAAGAGCGGTTGTTCGATGCCGCGGGCATGGCGCTCATCGCCGGTAACGTTCAGCTCAATCCGCAGCCCTTCACGATGGGCGAGATGCTGAGCATGCTGCTGGAGCGCGGCGACCAATCCCTGATCGCGGAGAGCCGGCGGGCGCAACTGGAAGATCAGGGCGCGCATTTCAGCCAGCGCAGCGGTTGCTGTCTCTTGCAAGCGATCGAGCAAGGCCGGCAGTCGGGACGGATTGCGCTCTAACTGGGCGCGCGCGGCCTGCGCAGTGAGCGTGATGCTGAAGAGTTGCTGACTGACGCTATCGTGCAATTCGCGCGCCAGCCGGTTACGTTCCTCGAAAACGGCTGCCGCCTGCGCTCGCTGGTAAAGCCGCCCATTCTCGACGGCGCCGGCCAACATATCGGCTACTGTTTCCAGCACTGCCGCATCTTCTTCAGTGAGACCGGAAGGCAACGGCGACTCGATGTTGAGCACGCCCAACACGCGACCATTGGCAATTAACGGCACGCACAATTCTGAGCGAATCTCGACTCGCTCGCTCAGACCGAGATAATCGACTTCGGCGGCCACATCGGCAGCGCGGACAATACGCCCACTGCGCGCTGCGCGTCCGACCAGGCCCAGATTGATGTGCTGGCGATAGCCAACCCGCGCCGGCGCATATTGACCGGCGGAGGCGACCAGCACCAGCTCGTTGGCGTCATCTTCAAACAGAAAGAGATCAACCTGCGGGTAGGCAAAACCGCGCTGGATTTGCGCCGTCGCTTGCGGCAGCGACTCGCGCAGATCGAGGGTGGCAGTGACGATGCGCGCAATCGAGTTGAGCACCGCCAGTTGATCGGCGCGGCGCTGCACCTGCGCCGCCAGACGCTGCGATTCGGCGTAGAGCTGAGCGCTGACGATGGGGCCGCTGACCTGCGCCGCGATCGCTTCGAGCAGATCGACATCTTCGTCGCTGAAGGCATGGACACGCTCACTGACAACGCTGATCACGCCGATCACGCGACCGCCGCTGCGCAAAGGGGCGCTCATGCACGAACCGATCGGCGCGCCGAAGACCGCTGTGGCGGCTGGATCGGATTGACAGTCGTCGATCACGAACGGCTTGCCGTGCTGCACCACCCAGCTCAACGCGCTGTGCGTCAGCGACAGCGGCTGACCGGCGCGAGCAATCGTAGCTGGTTGGGCTGCTGCCACCACCAGCTCTCCAGCCTCGTTGAGCAGCGCCACGATACCACTGCCAAACGCTGCCGCCAGTCGATCAAGCGTCTGGCTGACAATCGCGTTCAGATCGAGGGTTGCGCCCACCGCTCGCCCTAGCTCGGCCAGCAACTGCTCTTTTGCGAGCAGGCGAGCGCTGCGTTCGGCGAGACGAACATTCTCAACTGCTAACGCGGCCTGACGAGCAATTGCTTCCACCATGCGCACCATCGTCAGATCAGGTTGCGCCGACCAGGCAATCACGATCACCCCGATCAGGCGGTCACCGCGTCCGCGCAAAGGAATGAGCAACGCCGAGGCAGGAGCAATAACAGCAGTATCAGGCAGATCGGGAGGCAACGCCGCAGCGGGAATGAGGTACGAATCGCTCAACCGGTATTCGGCGCGCAGCAGCGGTTGATAGATGGCAGGGCCGATCGGCGTGGCGCGCACCTGTTCACACAACGTCGGTTCGACGCCGGCAAAGGCAACGGCGCGCAAGACGCCATCACCATTCGCGTGCAAGCGCGCGTACCCACACGAACTGCCGGCAATGCGGCGGATGGTTTCCACCACCTCGCTCAACAGACTCTCCGGCGTATCACCGCTGCGCAGCGCATCACCAAACGACAGCAAATCGCTTAAGGGAAGAGACTGGTTTGCGTTACCCATCGTCATCCAACCAGACACCTGCAATGCAGAGATTGATACCGACTCCATTGTCGCACAGACCAGCGTCGTTCACAACTCCCGCTCGTCAGCGTCGCTGGTCTCAACCGGCGCAACACCGCGACCGATGGCAATCGGCCCAAATAACACGGTCTGTTCAACCACAATCGCGCGTCGCTTGAGCAGTTCAAGTATCGCCCAAAAGGAAACAATCACCTCTTCCGCAGTCGGCTGCGCCGAAAGCAGATCACTGAAATCGAACCAGGCCGCGCGCTCAAGCCGCTCACGAATACGACTGGCAACCTCTGCAACGGTTAGACGGGGAGCAAGCACGAGACGTTCGGGCTGATCGAGCGGCAACCGCAACTGAATTCGCCGCGTCAGCGCCTGCGCCAGCTCGGAGACATGGCACCTGACCAGCGGCGCAGCAGCGATAACGGGCGGCGGGGCGATGCGGACAAAGGTGCAGTAATCGCGTTCATAACGCGCGCGCAGCACCTCGGCAGCCTGCTTGAAACGACGATAGAGGGCAAGCTGAGCCACTAACTGCTCGGCATCTTCATCAACCGGTTCGGCAGCCGCCACGGGTGAACGAGGCAACAACGCGCGCGATTTGATCAGTACCAGTCGGGCAGCGAGACTGACAAACTCGGCCAGTTCGCGCGGTTCGACTGTGGCCAGCGCGCGGACATGAGCCAGATATTGGTCAGCAACGCTGGCCAGCGCGATGGTTGTAATATCGAGTTCGGCGCGCTCGATCAGGCGGAGCAGCAGATCGAGCGGGCCGGTAAATTCGGGCAGGGTTACTTCGTAGGGCATAGGTCGCTGTGGGCAACAACTAGTTCGGGCCTCAGTGCTGATTATCGGCCCACTGTAAGCGCGCTGCGCGCCCGGTCGGCTGCGGATCGTGATAATGGCGGAGCGTCTCAACGATTTCAGGCGGACAACCGATGGCAGCAGCCATCCGCGCGCCGCGCGCCGCATGTTCGGCATAGATGGCAATGGCCGGGATCAGGCGCGCGGCGATCAAATAGATTGCCGGCCAGCGTTTGAGGATCGTCGCCAGCACATACCAGCCTAAAGCCATCGGACGGCCAGCATCATCAACTTTACCGCAATCGTGGTAGAGCGCTGCGCGCAACAGCAACGGATCACGCTCGCCCGCCGCCACCAATGTCTGGTAGACATCGAGACAGTGGCGCTGATCGTACAGCGGCATCTGCCAAAACAACTGCTGTTCGGCTGGCGTCAAAATCTGGGCCACCAGGCCATATTCGGCGGGCGAAACTTCTGCGCGCAGCGCATTGCGAAACTGACGAATACGGTATGATACAGACATGACACTCTATACATTGGCGGTGATCGGTACCGATCTGCCATTATACGCGAGACAGATCCTGCCGACGCCGTTGATAACACTCGTGATAGAATATTGCTATGAGACACGCAACACTCTTGCTCAGCCTGTTTCTCCTTATCCTGACGGCCTGCGCCAGCGCGCCAGCCACGAGCCAGGCACTGATTGTGGGCGAGACGCCGATCGCGCCGGAGAGCCGATTGATCGATGTCAGGCCGGAATGGGCCGCCATTCCCGGCGAAAGAGCGCCCGATTTCAGCTACACCCTCCCCGATGGCGTCTACAAACTAAGCGACCTGCGCGGCAAGCCGGTTGTGGTCAACTTCTGGGCAACCTGGTGCCTGCCCTGCGTCGAAGAGATGCCGACGCTCGATGCTGCCCGACGCGCCAACCCTGATCTCGTGATTCTGGCGGTTAACCGCAACGAGTCAACCGATGCGATCGCCGCGTTTGCGCCAAAGGTCGGCGTTGGCTTTCCGCTGATTACCGACCGCGACGGCGCCATTGGCGAACGGTACGGGGTGATCAATCTACCGACAACCTTTTTTATTAATCGTGACGGCACGATTGCAGCGCGACACGTGGGCGCGCTAAACGCCGCGCGACTCGATGAACGACTGGCGGAGATCCGATGAGCAACTACACCCCTGAAGAGATTGTACGCATGGCGCAAGCACGCGTTGCGGCGCGCAAACAGACGGAGCGGCGACCGCTGCCGTGGGGGCCGATCTTTCTGGGCAGTTTCAGCGCCCTGATCCTGGCCTTGCTCTTTAGCCCCGGCATGCCGCTGGAATGGAAGATGTACGCGGTCGTCCATGGCATCTGCGCGCAACAGCACAACATCTTCGTCGGCGGGCTGCAATTCCCGCTCTGCGCGCGCAATAGCGGCATCTACCTGAGTTTCATGCTCACATTTCTCTACCTCTATGCGATCGGACGAGGACGCGCCGGCAAGATTCCACCGTGGCATATCTCGCTCACCCTGCTGGCCTTCGTTGGGATCATGGCGGTCGATGGCTTTAATTCGCTCTTCGTCGATCTGGGTCTGCCCAACTGGTACCCGCCCGACAACTTTCTGCGCACAATTACCGGCATGGGCATGGGCATCACTGTCGCTACCCTGCTGCACATCGTGCTCAACAACACCCTGCGCCAAAACGTCGAGTCGCATCAACCCGTCTTCGCCAGTTGGTGGGAACTGTTCGGCATCATCGTGATCGACCTGCTGGCACTGGCCGCCATCTACGGTAACCTCGGCATCACCTTCTGGCCGCTGGCCTTCTTGGCCTTCTTCGGCATTCTCGGCGTCCTCTATTTGGTCTGCCTGCTGCTGACCAGCCTGGTGATGGGGTACGAGGGGAAAGTCACCAGTGTGCGTCAGCTCGCAGCTCCGGCAACGATTGCTCTGCTGCCGACTCTGCTCATTGCCGGCGCGATGTCGTGGCTGCGCTTCTGGATGGAGAGCATGGGGCTGGTGTTGTGAGGCGGCTCAAATATAGTACATCATGGCATCGTTACGGCTCCGCTTGCGCTGACACAAATCGTCAAGCGTGATCGTCGCCAGCCGTCGCTCGATGGTCGCGCGCAGCTCCTGCCAAACCTCATCGATCAGTTCGCGATCGGCCAGATCGGACGGTTGGAGATCGTCACGCCCGCTCTCGGCAGGCAGAATCGGACCTTCAAGCACCGTCAGCGCCTCAAGCAAGGTGATCGTCTCCGGCGAACGGGCCAGCAGATGACCGCCCTGCGGCCCGCGCAGACTCTCGACCAGTCCGGCTCGACGCAGCGTAATCAGGAGTTGGTTGAGGTAGTTGACAGGAATCCCCTGGCGGTTGGCAATTGCCTCGCTCTGAACCGGCCCTTCGCCGTAGCGCTGCGCCAGATCGAAGAGTGCGCGCAAGCCGTAATCGCCCTTACTTGAGATACGCATCGTTGCCTCCCCATAGTCAAGTAGATCACTTAACATTGTAACACATTACCGGAGGTTGCGGGTGAAAGTTCAGGGTGGAGACAAAACACACCGCGACCACCCTGATCTGGATGTCGGCAGAATGCCCGCGCGGAATATCCTGGCCATCAGTAACCAAATATCTCATGCCACGAAGGCGCGAATCCACAAAGGCCGCGCTGATGGATCACAGAGCGCCTGAGCTGGAGAAGACCGCGCCACCGCGATCCCGGTCAGCGCGCGGATGCAGGATCGCCCGCAGCAATCCCCTGCGAATGCGGCAGGAATGCCTCACCGTCCCGTGTCTTCTCGCAAGGTGGGAATTGCGCCGCGCCCTATGTGGCGCAGCGCCAATAACCAGAGCGGCGCAGGGAAGATTCTTCCGCATGCTTGTTGATATCCTGACCATCCGGGTTAGTCACCGGTAGAAAGCTGTTCATTGGCAACTACGGCGCATGGCGGAAGGATACCACGGAAAGGTATACGAAAGGGGCATCCGTTATGGATGCCCCTTTCGCCTTACCCGCTCTGATTATCGCTTACCGGTTGCCGCCGCCGAAATCGTCGAAGGTCGCGTTGCTGGCCTGGTGGAAGAAGACGCCGATGCGACCGCCGCGATTGACGTATAGATTGCCGACAACCGTCGTCGTATCTGCGACGCCGATCAGTTCACAGTTGACGTAAACCCGCACCGAACCGTCGGCCAGCGCGCGCGCGCCGAGCACGTCGCCAGCGTTGAGGGTGATGTTCGGGAAGATGCGCACGGTGCGCCATCCCTGCCCCTGCTGGAGCGCTTCGACGACGATCTGACGGTTCACCGCGTCGTAGGAGACCAGAATGGCGCCCTGGGTCGCATTCGCGCCCCGTCCTTTCAGCAGCAGTGTGTGGTGCGGACTGTTCGGGTCGATGCTGGTCAGGGTCATGAAGGCTTCCTGATCAGCGCCGAACTGCCTACTCCATAGCAGCACCCCGCCCTGCTCGACATCAACCTGATTGCCGCTGATGCGGTACTGATCGAGTTGGGTCGCCCCTGTCCAGTTGCGTCCCAGCCGTCCATTGGCGCGGTTGAAGGTGTCGAGGATGGCGGTCGCCGGGAAGGTGGTGACCTTCACCGTGATCGATTTCACGTCTTCGACCGCGCCCCATTCGTCGGTCGAGAAGAACTCGACGAGATTGGTTCCCTCAGTCGTGACGGCAAATGGCGCAGCGTAGGTCTGCCACGGTCCGCCGTTGATACGATACTGGGTTGTGGCTGGCTCGTCGGTGGTGAGGGTGACGGTTGCGCTGCCGAAGAAGCAGTCTGCCGGGCAGAGCGGCGTGGTTGGCCCGCTCACGCTGGCAGTGGTCACCGGCGGAATGGCGATGCCGCTGAGCAGGATGCGCCCGCTCGTTTCTGTCTGACCGTCGGTTGCAGTAACGTTGATGGAGACCGGTCCGGCGTAGTTCGGCGCCGGCGTGAATACCAGATTGGTCAGCAGAGTGTTCACGGCGGCAGGCGTGCCGCTGGCGCTCGTGGTAGTGAGCGTTCCCGCCGTTGCCGGTGACACCGCAAGCGTGACCTGTACCGCTGTCGAGTCGGGATCGATCACGATCGGATCGTAGAGCGCCAGCGGTGTCTCTTCAGTGTAGACCTGGGTGAAGAGCACGTCGCCGAGCGGGACGCGCGCGACGGTCAGAGTGTTGCCGACCTCATTAGCGGCCAGCGCGTACAACGCGCCATCACGCTCGAACAGCTTCACCCCTTCGGGAGCAGCGTCAGCGGGGATGATCTGGAAGACGTTCGGCGCTGCCGGATTGGTGATGTCCACCAGCGCGATGGCATTGGCGCGCTCCAGACCAACG
>FWWL01007994.1_pt1 | contig 13907 bp, 11 predicted proteins | sample 2228331 | NCBI WGS metagenome assembly FWWL01 (sample SAMEA103939775, study PRJEB20133) | metagenome | reverse complement strand
AAATGCTCCGATGACGTTTCTGGATTTTGCCCGATTCCGGGAAGCGGATTTGGAAACAGATTTACGCAAACGAGATTTCACGATCAATGCTATGGCTATTCCATTGCAGGAGTCCCTATTTGTCCCAAATACTACCATTTCGGTTGTGGATCCCTGTGGTGGCTTAAAAGATCTCAGAGATAAGACGTTAAGAGTTTGCTCTCCCTCATCTTTTGAGGATGATCCTGCCCGAATCTTGCGTCTGGTGCGTTTTGCTCAGAAACTTCAATTTCGAATCGACCCAGACACGTTTCAACTGGCGCGTGATGCTGTCCCACTCCTCGAACGGGTTTCGGCTGAACGAAAAAGGGATGAAGTCTTCCAGATTTTGGAAGGAACAAAGATTCGTCTGGGAATTGAATTGCTGGATCGTCTTGGTGCTTTAGCAGTTGTTTTTCCTGAATTGGAAAGGGTGAAAGGGGTTCAGCAGTCAAAACCCCATGTTCATGACGTGTGGTACCATACGCTGGAAACGGTAAGCCGGTTGGAGTTGTTGCTGAATGTGCTCGCGGATGATCTGTCTGAAGAATCTCCCAATGGATTGTTCGCAGCACAAGCATCTCTCTGGTTGGGACGGTATCGAGAGCACTTCAAAGCCCATTTCAATCAGCAGATCAATCCACTTCGCCGGTCTCGTGGATTAACCTTTTTTTCGGCTTTATATCACGATGTTGGAAAACCGGATACTGCTTTCGAAGATGAAAATGGACGGATCCGTTTTTTCAACCATGAAGAAGTCAGTGAGCAACTTGCTGTTTCCCGTGCCCGCTCTCTTGCCCTGAGCAATGATGAGGTTGAGTATGTAAGGAAAATCATATCTGGTCATATGAGGATCCATTGGCTGGTTTCGGAAGATCAGGAACCTTCACCGCGTGCAATCTATCGGTTTTTCCGAGATTTTGGTGATGCCGGAGTAGATATTTGTCTTCTTTCACTGGCAGATCTCTGGGCAACATATTCTCATACATTGACAGGTGATCAATGGGTGAAAGAGTTAAAAATTTGCCGGATTCTCCTGGAAGCAAAGTGGGAAAAGGAAACTGCTTTGGTAAAACCTCCCGTATTGGTAAATGGGGATGATCTCATCCGGGAGTTTAAATTACAGCCCGGACCGATCATCGGAAAAATTTTACAAGCCATCCGGGAGGCTCAAGTAGAGGGTTGGGTTACAGATAAACCTTCTGCTCTGGCTTTTGCGCGGGAATGGATTGAGAATTCGTCTCCTCACCAAAAGGAGGATTAGGAGATGGCACAACAATCGATACAACTGTATTATGAGGAACATGGGCAAGGAAAACCCATAATTTTAATTCACGGTTTTCCGTTAGATCATTCCATCTGGAATGATGTGGTCCGTCAACTTGCTGAAAAGGCGCGGGTAATCACTCCTGATTTAAGGGGGTATGGCGCTTCTCCCAAACCTGAAGGTGAGTATTCCATGCGCGCCATGGCAGATGACATTCTGGCATTGATGGATCAGTTAGGGTTGGAAAAAGCCATTGTGGCAGGTCATTCCATGGGAGGATATATCACCCTTGCCTTTGCCAAAGCCTATCCTCATCGTTTGAACGGGATCGGACTGGTTGCTACACAGGCAGCCGCTGATTTACCCGAGCGGCGGCAAGCCCGTTTGATTCTGGTAGATGAGATCAAGCGGAAGGGACCTCAGGCTGTAATTCCTGCCACACTGAATAAATATAGCCGCAATCCCGAAGTGCTCAAATATACTCAAGAACTGATGCAGAATGCCGATCCCCATGTCCTGATGGCGTGCTTGAAAGGCATGGCAGATCGGGAAGACATGTTGGACTTTCTAAAGGAAATATCAGTTCCAACAGTGGTGATTGCAGGAGAACAGGATGACCTGATCCCCATAGAGAGGGCGTTTGAGGTGGTAGAGCGCTTGCAACGGGGATGGATGGTGTCTATTCCTAATGCCGGACATATGCCCATGATGGAAGCCCCTGAGCGGGTATCATCGGCATTCGTTGAACTTCTTCAACAAACCTGAGAGGTTATTATGTACATGGTGATGTTTGTTCTGGATGACTCAACCTTGTTGGATGAAGTTTTGGATGCGTGGTATAACGCTGGCATCACAGGCGCTACTATCTTTGAATCCAATGGAATTTTCCGTCAGCGGGCAAAACGGTTTAACCTACCGGTACGGTACTCTTTACCCCATGTTACAGCCAGGATAGAAGCCAACTACACCTTGATGGCAATTGTCCCGGATGAGGAAACTGTCCAGGCATGTCTGAAAGCCTCTGAAAAAGTGGTTGGTGATCTGGACCAGCCATACACGGGAGTCTTTGCTTCATGGCCCCTGACCTTTGTGAAAGGGGTGCGGATAGAAAAGAAATCCCCCTCTGCGGGGGAGTGAAATTTGTGCAAAGTCTCTAGGGAAAGATTTCTGTCAATAACGGCTGGTAGGTACATTTGCATCCATTTGGGTTTGAACACCCATCTACGGGCAGAGTAGGAACCTGGTCTTTGGGGTAAGTGCCTTCCACAGCCATGCATGTCGGACAGGCATCTGCGCTCACTGCTACATGAATAGCATAGACTCGGGGATTCTCGCGCATCTGTTTCAGAGCAACAGCCGTTGTGGATTCTTCGCGTAAATCAGCCTGACAGGTAGGACAAACCACTACTTCATCCGAAACCACGGTTTTACAACGAGAACAGGTTTGCATAATTTGCCTCTACTTTGGATGATTTTCCGTTATTTTACTACGGTTCTCTACAGGCTGAGCCCTGGCTTTGTCAGGCTTTTTTTTACCAGAGAAGATCTTCGAAGAAGTTTGTTGATTTGTGCCGTAAGAATGGCGCTTGAAATTGGTTTGGAGAGGAAGCCATCTGCCCCACTGTCTAGAACTTGAGCAATGACCTTGGGGGAATCGAGGGCTGATACAACCAATATGGGTACCGAACTGAACTCTCTAATTTTCTTGCAAATTTCTACTCCATTCATCTCTGGCAGGAGCAGGTCGAGGATGATGATATCAGGTTGCCCGGAACGGGCTAATTCCAACCCGTCAGAGGCGGTATTGGCAACAAGCGTATCTGCTCCAGACGGGGCAAGCAACACCGAGAGCAAATCTGTCATTCCAGGGTCATCATCAATGATGAGGATCTTCATGCCTTCTTCCTGATCCAAGTAATTTCTAGGTAAACCTATTATCAACCATATCTGAGTGTTTTTACCTTTCAATGGGTTTACAGTCTTCTAGGCAGTTGGATACTCCCCTCTGATAAAAAACTTTGCCAATCGATGGCTTTGTGGTAGAATTTCGTGGATTTTGGCGAAATATCCCCTGCTATGGGGTTGTTCATCTTTTCATGGAGGATTCCAAAATGACGCAGAAAAAATGGGTATACGTTTTCAATGAATTGGACCAGGCTTCCGCTTATGTAGGAGGTTCCTGGGACGCCGTGCGAGGTTTGCTGGGTGGCAAAGGAGCAAACCTGTTCGAGATGTATCGCATTGGATTGCCTGTTCCTCCCTTCTTTACCGTAACCACTGAGGCTTGTAACGCTTACCTGGCGGCTGGGGAAAAGTTCCCTGAAGGTATGTGGGAACAGGAACTTGAGGCTCTTCATAAGATCGAAGAAGCCAGCGGGAAGAAATTTGGCGATCCCAGCAACCCCTTGCTGGTGTCTTGCCGTTCTGGCGCCAAATTTTCCATGCCCGGCATGATGGATACGGTTTTGAACATCGGTTTGAATGATGAAACCGTTCAGGGCATGATCAAACTCACCAACAACCCGCGCTTTGTGTACGACTCCTATCGTCGCTTGATCATGATGTTCGGCGCGGTGGTGTTGGGTTTGCCCGATGAGGCTTTTGAAGAGCCCATGGAAGCCTTCAAGCACCAGAAAGGCGCTAAAGCCGATACCGACCTGACCGCAGAAGACCTTAAAGAACTCTCTGAAATCTTCAAGAAGGTCGTTCGCGAGAACAAAGGGTTTGACTTCCCGCAGGATCCCATTGAACAATTGCGCCTTGCTACCGAAGCCGTGTTCAAATCTTGGAACGGAAAACGCGCTATTGACTATCGCCGTGCCGAGGGCATTCCCGATAATCTTGGCACCGCTGTCAATATCGTTACCATGGTCTTTGGAAACATGGGCTGGGATTCTGGCACGGGCGTTGCCTTTACCCGCAATCCATCCACGGGCGAGCGCAAAGTCTTCGGTGAATATCTGCTGAATGCTCAGGGTGAAGATGTGGTTGCCGGCATTCGTAACACGGATCCCATTGAGAAGATGGCAGAAACTCTTCCCCAGGCATACCATGAATTCATGAAGATTTGTGAGATTCTGGAGAAACATTACCGCGACATGCAAGACATGGAGTTCACCATTGAACGCGGTAAGTTGTGGATGCTCCAGACCCGTAACGGCAAACGCACCGCAAAAGCAGCCATCAAGATCGCTGTGGATATGGCGAACGAAGGGCTGATCTCCAAAGAAGAAGCCGTCATGCGGGTTAGCACCAAGCAGGTGGATGCGATGCTTCATCCTCAATTCGACGAGAATGCTCGCAAGTCTGCCAAGAAAGAAGGACGTCTCTTTGCTACGGGTGTGAATGCTTCTCCGGGTGCGGCAGTAGGACAGGTCTTCTTCGATGCCGATACGGCTGAGAAGAAGGGCAAGGAAGAGGGCTTGCAGGTGATCATGGTTCGCCCCTTCACCAAACCGGATGACGTACATGGGATGCTTGCGGCAAAAGGCATTCTGACCAGTGAAGGTGGTGCGACTTCCCACGCGGCTGTGGTGGCGCGTCAGTTTGGCGTTCCCTGTGTGGTGGGTGCTTCTGCCATCCGCATTGATCTGGAGAAGCGCCAGATGAAGGTCGGCGATGTGGTGGTCAAGGAAGGTGATTGGATTTCACTGGATGGTGGCACGGGTGAAGTTTTCCTGGGTAAATTAGACCTCACCGTTCCCAACCTTGAAGAACAAGAGGATCTTCTCACCCTGCTGAATTGGGCGGATGAAATTGCCCGCCTGCAGGTTTGGGCAAATGCTGATTATCCCAAGGATGCCCGCCGCGCTCGTTCCTACGGCGCCAAAGGCATTGGGTTATGCCGCACTGAACACATGTTCTTTGAGCCTGAGCGCCTGCCCATTGTTCAGCGCATGATTTTGGCAGAAACCATTGAAGAGCGCAAGAAAGCATTGGATGAACTGCTCCCCTTCCAGCGTTCGGACTTTGAAGGTTTGTTCGAAGCCATGGACGGGTACCCGGTGATCATCCGTCTGATTGACCCGCCTCTGCATGAGTTCATGCCCGATGAAGAGAAACTGTTCGAAGAGGTCATCACGATGCGGGTCAAGGGTGAGACCAAGGGCCTTGCAGAAAAAGAAAAATTGCTTGCCAGCATCCGCTCCATGCATGAAAGCAATCCCATGATGGGCTTGCGCGGTGTGCGTCTGAGCATCTACATGCCTGAAATCGTAGAAATGCAGGTGCGTGCGATTTTCGAAGCCGCTGCTAACTGCACCCTCCGTGGTGTTAAAGTGAAACCCGAGGTCATGATCCCGCTGACCGGTACGGTAAAGGAATTGGAGTGGATCCAGCCGCGCCTTGAACGCATCGCCAAACAGGTGATGAGTGAGAAAGGTGTGAACTTCCCGTACAAGTTCGGTACCATGATTGAGATCCCGCGCGCCGCGGTGACTGCGGGTGAAATTGCTCGCCTGGCTGAGTTCTTCTCCTTTGGAACGAACGACTTGACCCAAATGACCTTCGGGTACAGCCGTGATGATGCCGAGCGCAACTTCCTCATCAAGTACGTCGAGGAAGGCATCCTGGAGAAGAATCCCTTCCAGACGCTTGATCGTGAAGGTGTTGGACGTCTCATGCGCATGGCAGTTGAAGAAGGTCGCCGCACTCGTCCTGAACTGGAAGTGGGCATCTGCGGTGAACACGGTGGCGATCCTGAGTCCATTGAGTTCTGTCACTTGATTGGTCAGAATTACGTGAGTTGCTCACCGTTCCGCGTGCCGGTAGCGCGTCTGGCGGCTGCACAGGCGGCAATTAAGAACCGCTAAATTTGTAAACCATCTGTAAACTTAAAAAGGGTCTGGAGAACTCCTTGAAAAGGTATCTCCAGACCCTTTGTACTATAATTTAGAGAGGTTTATATCGCCTTGGAGGAATGACGGATGGCAAATCAGAATCCAGAGCAATCATCAAATTCTCGTACCCTCAATGGTTTCATCATCCTTTTTCTGGCTGTTGCTTCCATAGGGATTTTTACCTCCGGTTTGTTCCCATTTGCCGCTTTATTAGGGGATTTTCCCGGCACAAACATCACGTTAGCCCTGGTCGTTGCTTCTGTTTTGGGCATTCTCCTGGTCTATATTTATTCCTCCATTGGAGCGCTATCTCCTTATCATGGTGCTGATTATGTTTTGACATCTCGAACGCTTACCGGTTCTCTTGGCTTTGCGGCTTCCTTTACCATGTTGGTTGGGGTGGTGATGCTGGTAAGTGGGTTCACGGGCACCCTTGCAACTGTGGCTTTCCCTTTCATTTCTAAAACCGCCGGAATTACTGCCAATGCAGGATTATCGGTATTGGAAGGGCTACACACGCCAACGGGTATCATTGTTGTCGGTTCCATTTTGATTGTTCTGGCTTTTATGGTGAGTATTCTCCCTGTGCACATTGCCCAAAATTTTCTACGCTTGGGCTTTTTTCTCACTTTGCTTAGTTGGGCGGGACTGCTTTTCCAGTTGGTTGCACCGATGCAACCCTTTGCCGATGCATGGAATACCTATATGGGGTTTGGCGCTTACGATCGACAACTTTTCCTTGCCCGCCAGTTGGGTTTGACAACGGGACCATTTCCCAATGCGTTCCTGTCTTTAGGTTTGATCACCACCACGGTATTATTTGTTGGAATCGCTTTGCCTGTCTGGATGGCAAAAGAAGTGAAAAAGCCTCAGCAGGATCTGTTTTTAGGAAATTTGGGGGCTGTACTGATTGCTTCTGCCATGTTTATTCTGAGCAGTTTGTTTTTACTGCGTCTGGTCCCAATCAATTGGCTTTCTGCGCAAAGTTACATTTATCTGGTGGCTGAAGAAGGAAAAGAATCGATCTATCCATGGTTGTTTTTCTACGCCAACATCCTTAGACCCAATCCCACGCTAGCGTATTTGTTCTTATTCGGGTGGTTGATTGCTACATTCAATTTACTTGTTGTTAGCATCATGGCGGGATCAAGAATATTATTAGCCTGGTCAAAGGATAAACTACTACCCGTGTCATTTTCGTTCAAACATCCTTCTCTGGGAACGCCGGTTGTTTCTATTCTCTGGATGTCTTTGTTTTTGGAACTCGGATTGATGATTTTTGCTCTTACTCATACCCATCATCTGGAAAGCATCAAACCATTTTTCTTCGTTATTGCCTTCGGGCAGATGATTTCCGCTGTGGCTTTAGCGGTTTATCCCCTAAAGACTGGAGAGGAATTTAAGAAGATTTCAGGTCCAGCGGGATGGAGGATCGGAAAGATTTCTTTCGTAAGCCTTGCTGGATTGATTTGGGTCGCTTATGGAATTTACTTGTTGAATTATCTTGCCCTCAGTCCGAGGGGATTTGAATTTAGACCCTTTGGCTGGATTTTATGTTCTTTTGGAGTGGGTTTGGTTTTTTACTGGTTCCGCAAGAAAAACTTAATGAAGCAAGGAATTGATTTGGAAAAAATTGTCTCTACCTATCCTGAGGATTGAGGATTATTCATTTCACTTGAACAGGCAAATCACAGGAGTGTTCAACCCCTGTGATTTGTTTCTTTCTATGGATATAATTCAATTATGAAAACTCGCTTGCATCGCATTGTCATAGGGATTGTCATTGGAGCATTGATGGGAGGGCTTTATGCCTGGTTCAGTCAAGCCATCAACGGGTTTTTACTTTCAGGTGTGCCATTGGAGCCACCCGATGGAAATTCCTTGCTGGAATTTGTCTTGAATTATGCTCTTTCTGGCGCATTATTGGGGGCTGTGGCGTCGTTTCCAGAGTCAAAATGGCTAGGAACGGTTTTGGGAGGCTTTGCTGGTGCATTAGGCATAACCTTACTGGGAATTTCTTCCCTTCAGGGTGGGGAGGAACGTGCATTAGGGTTGTTTGTCATGGCTTTTTATTTATTTTTACCCCTGGTCGTGATATCTCTCCCTTTTGCATATCTGGTAAGGTTCGGAGTATCCTCGCAGATCCCCGACCATGATCATCCTGAACTTTGGGCGCGAAGATATCTTGTCCCTCTTGGGCTTTTCCTTTTAGTCCTTGTGGTTTCTTTGTTTTCGATTTATGGACGTGCTGAGCGGAGAGCCTTCCAAATGGTTCACCAGTTGATTCAGGATTCTCGTGCCTTCTCTGATGAACAGGGTTTGCCTGTCTCATTTCAATCTGTGGAAGGTTATTGGGAGAATGCAAAAGGAGAATACACCCTCCGTTTGAGCGATCGAGTTGACCTTTTCATGGGTCCACAACCAGTCAATTCACCTTTATCTCAATTCCTGATCATAGCAAAATTTGAAAACGGTTTTCAATTTGCCTGTATTTTTCAAGGGGAGCAAACGATTGTTCCATATTGTACAAATTATTCTTATGATTCTTAGGGTTTGTTATAATTTTTTTAGAAAATTACCGGATGGTTTTGTCTTAAAGAGATAAATCGGGTATAATTTAGCGGTTTTGTCGTCGCCTGAGTGGTAATTCATCAAAACCCAATGGAGGTTTCATTCGCTATGGAAAAAGACGAATATTTACGCATGTATAAAGAGATGGTCATCATCCGCCGACTGGAAGAGCGTTCTGCCGAACTGTATCAACAGGGAAAAATCGGCGGATTTCTTCATCTCTATATTGGACAAGAGGCGGTCAGCACGGGATTGATTTCAGCCAGGAAACCGCAAGACCGTGTGATTACCGCCTATCGTGACCATGGTGTTGCCATCAATTGCGGCTTATCAGCGCGCGAGGTTATGGCAGAGTTGCTCGGAAAAGCCACGGGTTGCTCAAAAGGAAAAGGTGGCTCGATGCATCTTGCCGATGTTACCAAAAACTTTTGGGGAGGGCATGCTATTGTTGGCGCCCATTTACCCATTGCCACTGGACTTGCATTGGGAGATGCATATACGGGACAAAAAAATGTCACCATCTGCATGTTCGGCGATGGAGCAACCAACATTGGATTCTTCCACGAGGCTTTGAACATGAGCAAAATCTGGAATTTGCCTGTCTTGTGGGTGTGTGAAAATAATCAATATGGTATGGGAACGGCCGTGGAACGAGCCTCGGCAGTTTCTGAGATTATTCAAAAAGCCCAGGCATACGGCATGCCCAGTCGACGGGTAGATGGCATGAATGTGATGGCAATGCGCCAGGCGGCGGAGGAGATGATCGAAGCCATTCGTGAGGGTGCTGGACCTATGCTGATGGAAGCCATGACCTACCGTTTTCGTGGGCATTCCATGGGCGATCCAGAGCGTTACCGTAAACCAGAAGAAGTTCACCGCTATCAGGCAAACGATCCTATTGGGATTTTCCGAAAATTTCTCCAGGAGAATGGCATTGCCACGGAAGAAATGCTCAATCAATTAGATGATGAAGCAGAGGCTATTGTGGAAGATGCTGTTCAGTTTGCTGAAGCCAGCCCTGAACCTCAACCTCACGAATTGTTTGAGCATATTTACGTAGAAGCATAGGGAGGACATATGGCAAGGATTACCATGCGCGAGGCAATATCTCAGGCTTTGTGGGAGGAGATGGAGCGTGATCCCAGTGTATTCATCCTGGGTGAAGAGGTTGGGGTATGGGGTGGCACCTATGCGGTGACCAAAGGCTTTTACGACCACTTTGGTCCCGACCGCGTTAAGGATACACCCATCGCTGAAGCCGGAATTATTGGCGCCGCAATTGGAGCAGCGCTGACCGGTTTGCGCCCGGTAGCCGAATTGATGACAATCAATTTCGCGTTCTCTGCCATGGATCATATTGTCAACCAGGCAGCCAAACTTCATTATATGTTTGGCGGACAAATGGTATTACCTCTGGTGATACGAGCGGTTGGTGGTGGGGGACGTCAATTGGGGGCTACGCACTCTCAAACGCCCGATTCCGTTTTTGCTCATTTCCCGGGGTTGAAAGTGGTTGCGCCGGGCACACCGGCGGATGCTAAAGGACTGTTGAAAGCCGCAATCCGCAGTAATGACCCAATCCTGTTCATTGAACACGCCACTTTGTATCAGATGCGGGGTGAAGTTCCGGAAGGGGATTATATTGTCCCAATCGGAAAATCCACCATCCAACGTCCCGGGAGAGACGTCACCATTGTTACCTACAGTAAGATGTTGGAAATTTCGCTAAAAGCAGCAGAACAATTGTCGAAAGAAGGCATTGAGGTTGAAATTGTGGATTTGCGCACCCTGCGTCCCTTAGACATGGAGCCGGTGCTGGAATCCTTTAAGAAAACCAATCGCGCTGTCATTGTGGAGGAAGGCTGGAAATCCTATGGGGTGGGTGCGGAAATCGCTGCCCGAATTTACGAAGAGGCATTTGACTATGTAGATGCTCCAATTCGTCGTGTGGCACAAAAGGAAGTTCCGTTACCTTACAACCGTACCCTCGAGCAAATGGCATTGCCCAAGGTTGAGGATGTCGTTCAAGCGGTCAGGGAGGTGTTGAATGGCTGAGACGATCAAGATGCCCAAACTCGGGTTTGATATGCAGGAAGGCACTCTGGTGCGTTGGGTCAGGCAAGAAGGCGAGGGAATTGAAAAAGGACAGGTTCTGGCGGAGATTGAAACCGATAAGGCTACAGTCGAGGTAGAGTCTACCGTCACTGGTGTGGTTCATCGCCACCTTGTTGACCAGGGCGCCATAGTTCCTGTAGGGACACCGATTGCCATCATTACTGCGCCCGGAGAGGTTGTTTCAGAAGAACCGACTCCAGAACTCTCTTCGAAGGCAACCGTAGAAGAGAAAGTTGAGCCGCAAGCCTCACAAACGATTGGTGTTCCCATGGTCGAAGAAAGCCAGCGGGTTAAAGCCTCTCCATTAGCCAGGCGAATTGCCCGGGAGCATCATGTGGACTTAAACGCTATTCGAGGAAGTGGCCCAGGTGGAAGAATTGTTCGAAAAGATATCGAAGCCTATCTGGCAATGATGAAAGCCCCGGTTCAACAACCTGTTGAAATTGTAGAGGCACTTCCCTCTGAGCCGGTGCCTCCATCGGTTACTTTGCCCGTATGGACGGGCACAGCAAACGTTCCAGCGGATGAAATTGTTCCCATGGATCGTCTCCGGCAAGCAATTGGACGCCGGATGGTGGACTCCAAGCAGAACTATCCTCATTTTTATGTCACGCGTTCGTTTAATGTGGAGGCATTGCTCTCTCTACGAGAGCAGATTAACCAGTTGATGCCTGAAGGGCAAAAGTTAACCGTGAACGATTTTGTGATCAAGGCTGTGGCTCTGGCTTTGCGCAATTATCCCAATCTGAATGCCTCTATTTCTGGAACGAATATTGTGCGCCACGGACATGTGAATATTGGGGTGGCTGTTGCCGTAGAGGGTGGATTGCTTACGGTGGTGTGCAAAGATGCAGACTTGAAACCGGTGAGGACCATTTCTGCGGAGATCCGTGACATGGTATCCAGAGCAAGACAGGGGAAAGTCCGTCCTGAGGACATTGAAGGATCGACTTTCTCGATCAGCAATCTGGGAATGTTCGAGGTCGAACATTTCGTCGCCATCATTAATCCCCCCGAAAGCGCCATTCTCGCGGTTGGCGCTGCTCAGAAAGTTCCTGTGGTAGTCGGGGATGAAATCAAACCCGGAATTCGAATGAAGGCCACCCTTTCTGCCGATCACCGGGTGACGGATGGTGCGGAAGCAGCGCAGTTCATGCAAGTTCTGGCGCGATATATTGAAAATCCTATCTCGCTTCTGGTTTAGTTGGTGCAGGTGTAAGAATGGGGGGCTGTCCGAAAAGTAGCCGGGCAGCCCTTTTCTTTTTAGAGGAAACGTGATTCAATGGGGGAATGAAAAGGAAACCTGCGGCTCCTGTGTTCAAACCCTACGTGATGGGACAACCCTATTTGCTGCCCCCCAGTTATGATGATCTGATTGAGCCAGGGCATCTGGTGCGGGTAGTGAGTGATGTAATCGACCAGCTCGACTTGAGCCCCCTGCTGGCGAAGTACAAAGGGGGAGGCGCCTCGAGTTATCATCCGAAGATGCTGCTGAAGGTGCTGGTGTATGCCTATACTCAGAAAATCTACTCGTCGCGCAAGATAGCCAAAGCGCTGCGGGAGAATATCCATTTCATGTGGCTGAGCGGAGGGAACTGCCCGGACTTTCGCACGATCAACGACTTTCGGGGCAGCCGGATGAAGGGCGTGATCGACGAGGTGTTTAGCGAAGTACTGGAGTATCTGAGCGAGGCGGGCAAGGTAAAGCTGGAGACGTACTTTGTGGATGGGACGAAGATCGAAGCGGACGCCAACAAGCACAAGGTGGTGTGGGCGAAACGGAAAGAGACCTACGAGAAGCGCGTGCGGGAGCAGATCCGGGAGTTGCTGAAACAGATCGAAGCGGAGAACGAAGCCGAGCAGGCCATGTATGGGGAGGAAGACCTGGAGGAACGGGGAGGCTCGGAAGGCAGTGGTGGGGAGATGGATGCGGAGCAGCTGCGGGCGCGCATCGAGAAACTGAACCAGCGGCTGCGGGAGCGGCCACCGGGGAAGGAAGAAAGCCAGGCGACGCGCAAAGCGATGAAGAAACTGCAAGAGGATTGCCTGCCGCGACTGGAGAAGTACGAGCAGCAGACCGAGACCCTGGCAGGACGTTCGAGTTATGCCAGAACGGACCCGGATGCCAGTTGCCTGCGCATGAAGGAAGACCGCGGAGTGGAGAAGCCCTGGCCGAAACCCGCCTACAATGTACAGGTTGGCACGGAGGGGCAGTTCATCACCGGTTTCAGTGTGCACAAGCGGGCAGGAGACACCCCCTGCCTGATCCCGCATCTCGAACAGGTGCGCCAAAACATGGGGGGACGCTTACCGAAAAAGATTGTGGCAGATGCCGCTTACGGCAGTGAAGAGAACTATACCTACCTGGAGCAACACGATGTCGAGAACTTCCTCAAGTACAACACCTTCTACCAGGATACCCACCGCTACCGCAACCCGCAGGTACTGCGCGCCCACCAGTTCCGCGCCGAACACTTTGTCTATGATCCCACAACCGACACCTTTCTATGCCCGGCGAACAAACGCCTGCATTTTCAGTACACCTCGCGCTACACCAGTGACAATGGCTACCCCAGCCAGCGCCATACCTACGAATGCTTTGACTGTGCCGAATGTCCCCTGCGTAGCCAATGCACCCGAGCCAGAGGCAACCGCAAGATCCGCATCTCCTTCCGCTTACTGGAATACCGCCGCAAAGCACGCGAGAACCTGACCAGCCCTGAGGGGCAGCGCTTGCGAGCCGCACGCTCCACCGAAGTTGAGACGGTTTTTGGGCATATCAAACACAATATGGGGTTCCGACGATTCCACCTGCGCGGGTTAGATAAGGTCAAAACCGAGTGGGGGCTGGTAAGCATAGCCCATAATTTACGAAAATTGGCCGCCTGAAGAGACGGCCAATTTTTTTCGCTGGTCAAAATTCCTCTATCCTGACCTCTTTTCCCTTCCTAAAGGGCTACCTGGATCTTCTTTCCAGACAGCCCATTTTTTATGGCTTTTGTTCGTAGAACAATCGGTATAAATTATATAGTTCTACAATGTTCATGATGTATTGGCGGGTTTCCTGGAAACGAATCACTTCTAAAAATAAATCGGGA
>FWWL01007991.1_pt1 | contig 13911 bp, 11 predicted proteins | sample 2228331 | NCBI WGS metagenome assembly FWWL01 (sample SAMEA103939775, study PRJEB20133) | metagenome | reverse complement strand
GGTTTGCGCCTCGTTGTGGATGGCGCCATGCAGTATCTCTGCGGTGAATAGCAGAGTGACCCAGACCAGCAAAAACGCCAGCACATGGTAGTGCGCAATCCACCGAGTGCGCATGGCGTAAGTATACCTCGCTCTGGTGCCCCAAGGAAGCAGGAAATCCACTGCTGAGGGCGTAGTAAGGCACTATGAGTAAACGAATGACCAAACCCATGCTCACGCGTCGTCAGTTTTTGAAGGGTACGGTGGCGTCGATTGCGCTTGCATCGCTCCCTGTGGAGATGTTCGCTCACGCTCAAGGTTCCGACCGTATCCGAGTTGGGTTGGTAGGGTGCGGAGGGCGCGGAACGGGTGCGCTTTTAGATGTCCTGAACGCTGACCCGGGCACCGTCGCCTATGCCTTAGCCGATGTGTTCCCAGAGCGCATCGCCCAGTGCCTAAACGCCCTCAACGAGAACTTTCCCGACCGCACCGACATTCCCAAAGAACGCCAGTTCGTCGGCTTCGAAGCGTACAAGCAGGTTATCGATAGCGGAGTAGATTATGTGCTTCTCTGCACGCCCCCCGCTTTCCGACCCCCTCACTTCCTGTATGCAGTAGAGCGGGGCAAGCATGTGTTCATGGAAAAGCCCGTCGCGGTCTGCCCAGAAGGCGTGCGCATGATTTTGCGCGGGGACGAGATTGCCCGTCAGAAGCGATTGGGGGTGCTGGCAGGCACGCAGTATCGCCATCATCCGGGCTATCAAGGCGTGATAGGGCGGATTCGAGAAGGGCACATCGGGCAGATTCGCGCCATGTTCGCCTACTACAACGCCGCAAGCCCGCGCGGGGTCGTCGCACGCGAACCGAACTGGAGCGACCTCGAATATCAACTGCGCAACTGGCTGTTCTATATCTGGCTCAGTGGTGACCAACCCGTGGAACAGTTCGTTCACAACATCGATGTGATGAACTGGGTGATGGGTAGTACCCCTGTCAAAGCGATTGCGGTCGGGGGGCGTCAGGTGCGAAGCGCACCCGAATATGGCGATGTGTACGACCACTTCTGTATTGAATATGAGTTTGCGAACGGTGTGCGCGTGATGGCGATGTGCCGTCAGTGGGACAACACGAGCTATCGCGTCTCCAACCGCGTGCTCGGCTCGGAAGGCGAGGCGCTATTAGAGCAGTTCACCGACTTCTATGTGCGCGGGAAGCAGACTTGGGAGCCGAGCAAGCAGTGGCCCAACCCCTATGTGCTGGAGCATCGCAATCTGCTTCAGAGCATCCGCAAGGGGGAGCCGTTCAACGGGGCGCGCCAGATTGCCGAAAGCACTCTCACCGCCATTATGGGGCGAAGCGCCGCCTACACAGGCAAAGAGGTCACTTGGGAACAGATGCTGAACTCCCAACTGAACTATGTCCAGCGCGTGCTGAACCTCAGTTGGGACACGCCTGCTCCCCATGACCCAGTGCCCATCCCTGGCAAGACACCGCTTGTCTAAGCCATGCGCCTGCTTACCCTGCGCCTGTGGAACTTTCGCAATATTGCTCAGGCACAGATAGACCCCCATCCAAGCCTGAACATCATCGTGGGGGCAAATGCGCAGGGCAAGACAAACCTCTTAGAGGCACTCTACTACCTCAGCACCCTGCGCCCTCTGCGCCCTGTGCGCGAGGTTGACCTGATTCGCTGGGGTTCGCCAGAAGCGCGACTGTATGCCCGTTATACCCATAATGGGCTGAGCGACGAACTGCACCTGCGCCTCCATCGCGAGGGAAAGCGTACGCTGGTGCTAAACGAGCAACCCATCACCCGCCAAAGTGGGTTTGTCGGCACTCTGTTAGTGGTCTGCTTCACTGCCCAAGACCTGCAGGTGGTGCGAGGCGAGCCTGCCGACCGTCGACGCTTTTTGGACTCGGAGCTGAGCCTCCTCAGCCACCGCTATCTTTACTCGCTCAGCCAGTACCGACGCGCGTTGGAACAGCGCAATAACCTGCTCCGCGCCCACTTGGAAGGAAGCGCCACGCTTGAGAGCCTGCCCGAATGGAATGTGCAGTTGGTGAAGTATGGTGCGCGCCTCTTTCAGGCGCGCCGAAAGTTCCTCGACCAACTGAACGAGTCGGCTTCGGAGGTGCATCAGTCGCTCACAGGCGGTAAAGAAAGCCTCAGTCTGGTCTACCAGCCCGGACTGCCCGTACGCGATTCGTCTCATCCCTCGCCTCATGCGCCCCTATTCCCTGAGAAGGAAGAGGAGTGGGCAGATGCGTTCACCAGTGCCCTTCGTCAGGTGGAGGCGGAGGAAATCCGCCGAGGCACCACTATTCTCGGACCCCACCGCGACGATTTTCTGATACTGGTGGGCGGGGTGGAGGCACGAACCTTCGCTTCGCAGGGGCAACAGCGCACATGCGCCCTGAGCCTCCGCCTGTCCGAAGTGCCCCTGCTCGAAACCCTGCGCGAGGAGCCTCCGATAGTGCTGTTGGACGATGTGTTTTCGGACTTAGACCCCCACCGCCGAGCGCGACTCGTGGCATACCTCCAGCCTCGCACCCAGACCTTTATCACCTGCACCGACTTGGGCTTTTTTGAACCCGCCGTCTTAGAGCAGGCACGCCTGTTCCGTGTGCATGAAGGGCAGGTGAGCACAGATGGCTGAACTACGCCCTGTTGGACAGAGCCTTCAGCGACTCTTGAGCAAGTGGGGGCTGGAACGGCAGTTTGCGATTCGGTATGCCCTGTCGGCTTGGGAAGAGATAGTCGGGGAGCCGATTGCGCGCGTCGCACGCCCGTTGCGCTTTGAGAACGATACGCTTTGGGTGGCGGTGCGCACTGCCACTTGGGCACAGGAGCTGAGTTTCCACAAAACCACTATCCTCCAGCGGTTGAACGAGCGCATCGCAAGCCATCTCTCAAACAGCGAGCCAGTGCTGAAAAACCTGCGTTTTGTGGTGCGCAATCCCCTCCCCTCTCGCTTTGGGCTTGGAAGCGAAGAAGGGGCACTTCCTACGACCACGCCTGCGAATATCGAGCTGAGTCAAGCGGAGCTGGAGGCGATAGCGAACAGCTTTGCGGATGTTGCCGATGAGCGTCTGCGCACTGCGCTGATACGGGCGCGGATTGCCTCCCTGCGCTATGAACGGTGGCGCAGATAATCCCTTACTCTCTTTTTCGCGTCGCTATGGAAAGTAGGGGAACCTCCATCTAATAGTGGCGGTCTAAAAGATTGTTGGAGGAGGAGGTACGGTTATGCACACAATAGCACTGATAGCAGAGTGCATTATACACAGAAGAGAAAGCTGGATGGTGTATGTTGCCGTGCTGGGGTTTGGTCTCGGCACGCTCGTCCCGTTGAATGCCCAATCTCTCACTTGGCTCGGTAGGCACCCTCATCTTCCTTCCCATACCACTGCGGCTCTCGATGTCTCGGCAGATGGCACGGTGGTGGTTGGCACAACTCTTGACGACCCACTTTCCCGGCGCGCTTTTCGTTGGACGCCCGAAGAGGGTATGCAAGACCTCGGCATGCTTCGCCCTGGCGGTTCAAGCGAAGCTCATGGTGTCTCAGCGGACGGTACGGTGGTCGTGGGATTCTCTCTGGGCACCACGGGCACCACTATGCGCGCCATTCGTTGGGTAAGTGGAGAGATGCAAGACCTTAGTAGTGGCTGGGCTTATGATGTCTCGGCGGATGGCACGGTAGTTGTGGGATCGTCGGGAGGTCGTGCGTTTCGTTGGGAGAACGGGCTATTCCAAGACCTCGGCACGCTCGGTGGCAATCGGAGCGTGGCTTTGGGTGTTTCGTTAGATGGCATGGTGGCGGTAGGTGTGGCTCTGAACGCCAGCGGTGTGCCTCGTGCCTTTCGTTGGACGCTTGAAGAGGGAATGCAAGACCTCGGCACGCTCGGTGGGGATAGGAGCGACGCTTATAGTGTATCGGCAGATGGTAGGGTGGTGGTGGGGTACTCTGAAAACGCCAATCGTCAGTGGCGTGCGTTTCGTTGGGAGAATGGTGTGATGCAAGACCTCGGTGCGCTCGGTGGGGATATGAGCATGGCTTATGGTGTATCGGGGGATGGCACGATAGTCGTCGGGATGGTGGTGTACAGTGGTAGTCAACAGGGTGCCTTTCGTTGGACGCCTGCTGGAGGAATGGAAGACCTTAACCAAGCCTACGCCTCCCTACTAACCAATGGCTCTCATCTTGCGGCAGCATTTGCTATCTCGTTCGATGGACGCTATATTGTGGGCTGTGGCTACAACGCCAGCAGGCGGCGAGCGGAGGCATTCTTATTGGACACTTGGCGCACAGGGGATACGAACGGCGACGGCTGTATCGATGAGGGAGACCTCCTGAATGTGCTGTTCGCCTTCGGTTCGCCCGGCACAGGCTACACCCGCCACGAGGACATCAACAAAGACGGGACTGTAGACGAAGCCGACCTACTGGAGGTGCTGACCAACTTCGGCAGTGGGTGCTGATTAGCCCTCACCTCCTGCCTTTTGTATCCCCCCTTTGATTCCCCCCTTAGTAAGGGGGGCAAGGGGGGATTCTTACGAAGGGGGCAAGGGGGATTGGCTCCTCCCACTCGTCATTCTGAGCGAAGCGAAGAATCCCAGCCCTCACCCCTGCCCCTCTCCCATAGGGAGAGGGGAGCAGACCCTTCGCATTCGCTCAGGGTGACGGGAAGTGGCGCCGCTCACCCCCACTTGTCATTCTGCACGCCCCCACTTGTCATTCTGCGCTCTCCCACTTGTCATTCTGCGCGCCCCCACTTGTCATTCTGAGCGAAGCGAAGAATCTCCCAAGCAGGATACTCCGTGCTCCAAACCTCGATTTTTCGAACAGCCTCAGAGGTACACTCTTATTGATGCCTGCGCTTTTTGCCCTAAAATCGGTTGGTAGGCGCATTCGGGTGTTCTTGGAGGCAATCAAGTTTGAGCACACGATTTTTGCGCTTCCGTTCGCCCTGATGGGGATGCTCTATGCCACTGATACAATGCCCTCGGCGCACACGCTCGGTTGGATTCTCGTGGCGATGGTGACGGCGCGCACCTCTGCGATGGCGTTCAATCGTATAGCCGACCGTGAGTTCGACGCCCTCAACCCGCGCACGCGCACGCGCGCCCTACCTGCAGGACTTCTCACCGTACGCCAAATGACATTCGCACTCATCGTCTCTGCCTGCATCTTCGTCTACTCTGCGTGGCAGTTGAACTGGCTCTGCTTTGTGCTTAGCCCTGTGGCGTTGGGAATTATCCTCGGCTACTCCTACTCCAAGCGGTTCACGCCCTTATCGCACTATTGGCTGGGTTTATCGCTGGGGATTGCGCCCTCCGCCACTTGGATTGCCGTTCGTGGCACCTTAGATTGGCAACCGCTCCTGCTGAGTACCGCAGTGGCGTTCTGGGTGGCGGGGTTCGATATCCTATATAGCCTACAGGACTACGAGTTCGACAAGACTCACGGGCTACGCAGTCTGCCTGAGACGCTGGGCAAGGCACGGGCAATAAGGGTCTCGCGCCTTTCGCACTGGCTCTGTATCGTCTTCTTCTTACTGTTCGGCTGGGCGATGGGAGTCGGGTGGCTCTACTATGCAGGGGTTGTGTTTGCAGGGCTTATGCTCGCCTACGAGCAGTCCATCGTCAAGCCCGACGACCTCAGCAGATTGAATGTTGCCTTCTTCACCCTCAACGGTTATGTAAGTATTGGCATGTTCGTCTTTAGCCTGTTGGAGCGATTGCTATGAGAAAGTTCGTTATCGGCAGTGTGCCTTATGTAAATGCGGTTCCCCTTACCTATAGGTTGACCACTCCGGAAGGTTCCCGATATGCTGTGGTGCGGTATGCGCCTCCTTCTGTGCTTGCCCAGTGGCTTTCTGCTGGCGAGGTCGATGTTGCGCTCGTCTCGTCGGTGGAGCATTTCCGCCGCCCAGAGACTCGGTTCATCCCCGGCTTGGCAATCGCCTCAGAGCGGGAGGTGCTCAGCGTTCGCCTGTTCAGTAAGGTGCCCATCGATCAGATTCGCACTGTGGCACTCGATACCAGCTCACTCACTTCCTCTGCTCTGGTGCGCATTCTGCTACAGAAGGTATTTCGAATCAGCCCTCACTATTCCAGTATGCCTCCGAACCTCAACGCCATGCTTGCCGAGCACGACTCTGCCCTCCTGATTGGCGATGCAGGTATGCTGGCAGATTCGACTGGGCTTGTCGTATTAGACCTCGGTTCAGCATGGTACGACTGGACAGGATTGCCGTTCGTGTGGGCATTATGGCTTGCAAACGCCGATGCCGACATTCCTGCACTTACCGACCTGTTGCAGAGTGCGCTGGCTTGGGGCGAGCACCATCTGGGCATGCTCATCGCCCACGAGTCGGAACGGACAGGCATCCCCTATGCCCTCTGTGAACGCTACCTGCGTGAGGTGATGGTCTACCGTATTGACGAGCGGTTCCTGAAGGGGTTAGAGCGCTTCCGAACCGAGTGGCAAACAGTTAGTGTGCCTAACACTATTGCTTCTCCAAACGAAGCCCTTTGAGATGAAACTCTTTCAGACCCACAAACCAAAACTGTAGCACAGGCATTCCTGCCTGTGTTTCAGCACGCACAGACATGAATGTCTGTACTACACTCATAGCATATAGCAGATTGCTTAGGCACGGATGAGCACAACATCCTCGAGATTAACCCCCGCCGACTCAAGTATCAAGCAAGCATATAGCACGAAATCACCAGTAGTGATTCTCTTGTCCGCTTCCACCCACACCTTGTCGACTTGAGCAGGCTCGACGAGTCCGTCGGGAGTAAGAGCCATGAGAGGGCTTTTTTTGATTCTGCGTACGATAGGCAACTTGAACGATAGGCTTTCCCAGTGATTCTGAATCACCCATCTGGCAACTTTCAGGAAAAGGTCTCGGCCGTTAGCAATCTTCACTTCCTCTCCATTTGGAAAGCGCAGTATACCTTTCACTCTACCTGCCCCCCCTCCTGAACGAAGCCGTTTTTGTAGTGTTGCCAACGAGATAGCCTGTGGAGAGAGGGAAGATTGGGAACGGTCTCCTGCTGAAGCCTTCTCTTGGAGGGGGACTACTCCCTGAGGGAATGTAGTTTCGCTTGTTGTACTGCGACCTTCCGAAGGGGCGATGAGAGGCACAGGTGCGGGTAGGGCAGTCGGCATCGCAGGACGCCACAGAGCGAGCAGTTTTCGGGCGGACTCACCCAGACTATCTTTGCTAATCTGGAGGCGGAAGATTTCTTCTCCGCCCATCTGCCTTAGGTCATGCAGTTCCCAAAGGTCACCATCAGTGACCACAAAGAAGGGTACTTTATGTTTCCAGCAATACCGAAAGCCCTCATCGCGCGCTTTATCAAGGCTCGTGCCCAACGATTTGGCTTCCACCATAACCCACACACTACCTTCCCATAGTAGCCCGTAGTCTGGGCGACCCTGTTCGGTAGATATTTCGGGTTGAACTTGGTCAGGGTCTTCGGTGTCCCAGCCGAGTGCGCGCAGGAGAGGGTCAATCAGGGCATAGCGGGTGAGCATTTCGCTTTTCCTCAACAGTGCTCCATGCAGGTCAATTCTCTTCCTTACTCGCTCGATAGCCTCTAACAAATCGCCCATGCTCACCTCTTACAAGTAGGGGTGTACCTTCTTTAGTCTTTCGGGGTAATGCGCTCCAACCCGTGCATGTAGGGGCGCAGGGCGTGGGGGATCACCACAGAACCATCGGGTTGCTGGTAGTTCTCCAGTATCGCTGCCATCAGGCGTGGGGTAGCCACTCCTGAGGCGTTCAGGGTATGCACAAATTCTGGCTTGGCGGTTGGCTCCCGTCGGAATCGGATGTTTGCTCGACGCGCCTGAAAGTCCTCAAAGTTGCTACATGAAGAGACCTCCAACCACTGTTGCACGCCAGGTGCCCATACTTCGAGGTCGTAGCATTTCGCTGCGGCGAACCCGAGGTCGCCCGTGCAGAGGAGCATAATCCGGTAGGGGAGTTCCAGCCGCTGGAGCACTGTTTCCGCATCGCGAAGCAGTTTCTCGTGCTCTTCGTAAGAGGTTTCAGGGGTGGTGAACTTGACCAGTTCCACCTTGTTGAACTGGTGGACGCGCAGAAGTCCGCGCGTGAGCCTGCCCGCTGCGCCCGCCTCGCGTCGGAAGCAAGGGCTGTAAGCCACCAGATACTGGGGCAGTTGCTCTATAGTAAGAATCTCTTCGCGGTAGAGGTTCGTGACGGGCACTTCTGCTGTCGGGATAAGATAGAGCGGGTCATCAGCACAGCGGTACATCTCTTCTTCGAACTTCGGCAGTTGTCCCGTGCCCTGCATCACTTCAGGGCGCACCAGAAAAGGAGGGAAGACCTCCGTATAGCCGTGCTCGCGCACATGGAGGTCGAGCATAAACTGGATGAGGGCGCGCTCGAGTTGGGCACCTAAGCCAGTGTAGAACATAAACCCGCTTCCGCTGACTTTGGCGCCTCGCTCGAAGTCGATAATGCCGAGTGCCTCCGCAATCTCCCAGTGGGGGCGCACTTCGAAGGGGGCAGGGTGGGGCTGACCACCACGCCTGACCTCCACATTTTCGCTTGCGTCCTTGCCGATGGGCGTGGTGCTGTGGGGGATGTTAGGAAACATGAGCAGGAGTGCTTCCCGCTGAGCCTCCAGCTCGCGCCGTTCCGCCTCCATCTGCTTGATTCGGTCGCTGAGCGCACGCAGCTGGCTCAGCAGTTCCTCCACATTCTCGCCTGCCTTTTTGCGCTGGGGAATCTCTTTAGAAAGGCGGTTCTGTTCAGCAGTTCCGCTCTCCACCTGCGTGGTCATCTCTCGCCAGCGGGTATCGATGGCAAGCCATTCGTCGACCATAGCGGGGTCATAGCCCCGATTCGCAAGCGCGCTCTTGACCAGCTCTGGCTCGTGGCGCAACAGTCGGTAGTCCAGCATAGCAGGAATTGTACCTGCTATTTCAAGAGGGGCGAATCCCAGTAGTATTGGGTAGTGCAGTGAGAAGGGGAGGCGCAACTGCGTGAGGAGTGCCTCTGAGCAGAGTAGACTGCCCAGAGGCTGGCGATTGCAACAAGCCAAAGTGCCCACAGAATCCACTTCTTCAGCATCGCCTTCCCTCACAATTTCACATAACCGCCGAGCAGGAACGCCATCGCCCAGCCGATGAATCCCACCAGCAGGGCACCAATCAGCCCGACAAAGAACGGCTTCAGCCCAACCCCCTTGAACACGCTAAACGAGGTGGCTAAGCCGACCGATGCCATCGCCGTGCCCAACGCACGGGAACCCCAAGTCTCACCGATGGTTTTCGTGAGCGACTTCCAGCCCTCGGCATCCCAGATGCCGAACGCTAAGCCTTGGTTCGCAACGCTGGCATCCCCGATAGAGCGGACTACTGCCATCAGGATGAAGCCCAGCACGAACGAGGGGAGAAGCTTCGTGATGTTGACTTTGTTCTGACCTCCCTCTTGACGACGCAGGTAGAGGTACGACACCAGAGGCACAACCACTGCCAAGAAGAGGTTGCGCGTCAGTTTGGTTACGGTGGCAGACTTGAGCACTGTCTCGTCGTTGAACACTTCCTTGTAGGTAAGCGCAGCGCCCACCACCTGGGAGGTCTCATGCACGGCAGTTCCCAAGAACAGCCCGATCTGCTCGGAAGTGTGCAAGATATAGGGTGCGATGTAGGGGTAGAGGAACATCCCCAACAATCCGAACAGAGTGATGTTTGCGACGGCGTATGCGACCTCTTTCTGGTCTGCCTTGATTGCGGGCGCAGTGGAGACGATAGCCGTGACTCCGCAGATGCCCGTGCCAGCGGCGATGAGCGTGCCCAAGCGTTCAGGCAAGTTAAGTTTGCGATTGACCCAGCTCACAAAGAACAACCCGCCGAAAATAGCGGTCATCACCACAGGAATGCCCCATATGCCCAGCTTGAACACATCCATTAGGCTGAGTTTGATGCCCACAAGGATAATGCCCAAGCGCAGGATTTTAGTGGTGCTGAACTGGATGCCTTGTTCGATTGCCTTTGGTAAGGGGAGCAGATTGCGCACCAGAATGCCTATCACAATCGCGGTGAGCACCGCCGAGATAGGGCTTGATTTGCCTGTTGGGTCGATTCCTTGCAGGCTAAGCACCCAGCGCCCTATCATCTCGGTGAGCGGAATCGCAATCAGCATAATCGCTACTGCCAGCAAGAAGCCAGGAATAATACGCACGACCCCTTGCCAGTCGTCTACCCCCAGAAGGGCATATAACAACCAGTTCTTTCGTACTTTTATTGTTTCTGTCGTTGCCATTTGATTGTACCTCCTTAGAAAATGGGCAACGATGGGGTTCCACCGTTGCCCCAGAGATTGTGCGATGGTATCCGAGTGCTTAGTTATAGGCTCCTGCCAAGGCGCATACATTTTTGCCAAGTTCTAACTCGCTTGCCTTCTCCTCATCGGGTACAAGCAGACCCGCGTTCACCCGTTTGATGTCCACATACTGAGGCGGGAAGACAGGCAGAGTGCTGAGCATGAACTCAACAAACGCCTCCTTGCTTTCTGCAAGGTACTCCTGCGGATTGTTGCGCTTGATGGTGCCCAGCGTTTCGAAGAAGGTGCCGTCCTCGCGCTCTTCCTTGCTCGCTGTAGCGAAGTGAGCAGGGAGCACTATCGTCTCGTCGGGCAGGGTGAGCAGTTTCTTGTAGAGCGACTCGTAGTGCAGAGGTGCCCACTCTTGCCCGCGTCCACCTAAGTCAGGGCGTGCTACCGATACGATAAAGATCGAGTCGCCAGTGAACAGGTAGCGGTCGTTCACAAGGAACGCCATGTTGCCCAAGGTGTGCCCTGGGATGTGGATACCCTTCAAGGTAGCGTTGCCAAACTTGAAGGTGAAGTTGTCCTTTAGATACTCGTAGTCGATGGTGGCAGGGAGCATGTCGATGGGGTGGATGCCGTCGTACGGGTGCAGGAAATAGGGTATGCCCAGTTCCTTCGCCAGGCGCGGTCCACCGCTAATGTGGTCGGCATGGGCGTGGGTATCAAAGATTGCCACGATTCGGAACCCTTCGCGCTCGGCGAGGTCGGTGTATTGTTCGACATGGCGGGTGGGGTCGATGAGGATGCCCTCGCCATTGCTCACGACTGCATAGGCAAGGTCGCCTCGTGCCACACGGATAATCTGGTAGATGGCGAGGTCGTTGCCCGTATCAGGGATACGGCGCACTCGGTAGTAGTTGCCCCAAGCAATCATTCCGCCCTCAAGGTTGAGCGCATCGTACCCACACTCGCGCAGAAGCCCTGCTACATAGTCCGAAGCACCACCTTTTGCGCACACCACCACGACGCGCATGCCCTTCGGGATACGGGCGATGTTCCCTTCCTCGTTCTCGAGGAAGGCAAAGTAGGGAATGTGAATGGTCTCTACAGGGTTGCGTCCTTCAATTTTCCATCGCTCGAACTCATCCTGATTGCGCACATCCAGCAACAGGAAAGGTTCACCACGCATCAGCATTTCGTCCAGTTCGGCTACATTAAGCGAAGTCTTCACAATCGTTCCCATAGTTCTGTCCTCCTTGTAGGTTTGGTTTGTGTATCACTCTGTTAGAGGCACAGGGGTGCAAAAAGGATTCATGCGCCCTGAGTGGAACCCAATTGTGTGCATCGGCTGGTCGTGCTAATGGTATGGCTCTTGGGCGTGCTCGCCTTAGGGCACACACGGGTGCTGGTGGTGCATGTGCAGGGGGGTGATGCCATGTTTCGCCAGAGCCAGTGGGTTCAGAACGCCATTCCGCATGGGGTGAGCGGATGGCTTTTGGCAGGCAAGAGGGAACCCCTCTGGAGTCATCCCGAATGGAAACCGCTGGCATGGCTAAGTGACACAGGGAGTTTGCGCGAGCCTCAGCCAAACTCGTCCATTTCCCTCGTGCCCGACTCGCGCTTCGCCTATGGCGTTCGTACCCGCGAACCCGACCGTAATGCCCTTCGCATGCTTGAGCGCGCAGAGTGGGCACAGATTGACCTTGGCGAGGTGGCGCGTGCTTTGCGCTATAGCGAACTCTGTACCCCAAAGCAAGCAGAGCAACTCCAATCGCTGGCGTGGGAGCATATCGACCGCTGGCTCTCTGCACTCGCCCGTACGCTTGACTTCGAGAGCGACCTCCTGATTGTGGTGGGCACACCGATGGAGGGCACGCTATGGGCGGTCTTCATGCGGGGCAGGGATGTGGGAAAGGGAGCGTTGTATGACCCTGCTGTGAGGGTTCCGCTCTTAGCGCAAGCAGAGAGCTTGCTGGAGTTGGTAAAGGGCGGTTCAGAGGGGCGTATGAGCGTCTCACGGGATACCCCTCTTTCCCCTGACGAACTGTACCGAGCACGCGACCAATGGCTTGCGCATGAAGGGGTGCAGGTGCTGTATGTTCCGCTCTTGCTGATGTGGTCTCTGATTGCGGTGGTGAGCAATCTGTTTGTCTATCGGTGGGTGCGCCACCGCCAAGCAAGGGCAGTTGTGCAGTTGCGTAAGGAACTGCGTCGTGCCTCTTCTGAAGAGTCGTTCGTTCAGCCTCATCCTCAACCTCGGCTACCTCCCGTCTGGTTGGCGCAGGTAGCGTTCGCACTCGGTGTTGCCAGCCTCTTTTCAGGCGGGCTTGCAAACCCGACACTCGCCACCTCCGCTGGGGTTGTGGGGCTGGGAACAATCGGGCTATTCGGGCTGATGCGCTATCTAAGAGAGCCTCTGCCCGCACTGGGCGCGGCGAGCGGGATAGGCATAATCCTGCTGGTTCTGGATTCACTAAGTGGGGGGGCATGGGCGCGTTGGGGGCTATTGGGCTACTCCCTCTTGGAGGGGGAACGGTTTAGTGGGATGGGGGAGGGCTACGGGACGCTTGCACTTTGCTGGGCACTCATGCTGACGCTGGTCTGGCTTCGTATTGAGGGCAATCCGCTGGGGGTGGTCTATTTCCTGTCTTTGTTTGCCCTCTGGCTGGGTTGGCGTGCGGAGCATTTTGGGCTAACCCTCAGTGCGTGCTTTGTAGCGGGTGTACTGGGGGGTGCCGTTCTGATACGCGAGCACCACGAGCGCAAGCGTCTGCGGATTGCGATGCAAAATCGCCCTGCGCGGGTGGTGCCAGTGCCTCCAGCACGCACCCTTTGGAAACACTGGGTTCTATTGGTGGGGATTGTGGGGTGTGCGCTGTGGCTGTCGCGGTTCAGTTTAGAGCGCTACCCCTTGCATCTCACGCTACCGAAGCCGAACGCCTGGCTAAGTGTAGAGGGTGGACTTTTCCTTATAAGCGGGGTGTTGTTCTTGCTGTTGCGTCGCACATTTCTTTGGCAATCGGTATCGAAACCGTTTCGTTGGGCATGGTTCGGGGCGGGAGTGCTCTTGCTACTCACCAGCCCACAGGGTGTATTGGCAATCGCTTTGCTCCTGTTCCACTTCTGTGCCCAGATTCTGGGTCTTCAACAGCAGGAAGATTCGGTACCCCGTCGAATGGGGTGGTACGACAGGAGGTAACAATGCGCATGTGGAAGAAATACGCAAACGGATTGGCTGTATTGGTAGTGTTGGCTTGTCCGCTCAGTGCTATGGCACAAGATACAGAGACGCCACAAGAGCAGAAAGAGCCACCAAAGTTGAACTACGACCTGCCTCCCTTGCCTGACCTTTCTGCAATTGTGGCGACCGTCAACGACGAGCCGATTACTGCGGAATATCTGCTTCGTTGTGCCTATGATTGGTTCGCAGCGAGTGCCATAGAGGAGATAATCTTAGAGCGTCTCGTAGAACAAGAGGCAAAGAAACAAGGGATAACCGTCAGCGAAGAGGAGATTGAGCGCTCCATACGCCAGCAACTTCAGAATGCCGAGGCTCGAGTACCTCCAGGCATGTCGCTGGAAGACTTTCTCAAGCGCAGTGCTTTTCCCCCGAGCCGACTC
>FWWL01007987.1_pt1 | contig 13913 bp, 16 predicted proteins | sample 2228331 | NCBI WGS metagenome assembly FWWL01 (sample SAMEA103939775, study PRJEB20133) | metagenome | reverse complement strand
CGCGTCCACCACGCCTGCGCGCCGCAGCACCGCCAGCATGCGCGGCGTGCGTGCCCAGGTGGCCCGGGCCGCCCCGGCCGCGCGCTGGAGGACCGCCGCGGGATCCTCCACCGGGGCGCTGCTGGCTTCCGAAGCCAGGGCGTCGGCCACCGTGAGGACGGTCCCTTCCACGGGGGACTGCACCGCCTCCCGGGCGGCCCGTGCGGCCGCGCGCAAGGCGGAGGCCACCTGCTCGCCCGTGGCTTCCCGCAGCCCGCGCCACGCCACGCTGAGCCCGTGCAGGTACTCCGCCAGGATGGCGCCGGAGCTGCCCCGCGCCCCCAGGAACGCGCCGCGGGATGCCGCCTCCGCCACCGGACCCAGCTCACCGGCCGGTGCCGCGCGGGCTGCCTCCACCGCGGCCGCGAAGGTGGCGCACAGGTTGGTCCCCGTGTCGTGGTCCGCCACGGGGAACACGTTGAGTGCATTTACCTCCGCGCACCACCGGCGCAGCTCCTCCAGCGCGCCCTGTAGCGCGGCGAGCAGCTGTGTGCCGCGGAAGGCCCGGTCCGCCACTTCTCCGCCCCCACCAGGATACGTCCTGCGGGACGGCCCGGAGGCGCGTACAATAGACACGCGGTTTGGAGACCTCACAGGCGAGGTGATGCCCTTGAGCCGGCACGACCCCTTCGGTGCGCGTTCTGCCCTGCCCGGAAGCGGGGCCGTGTACTACCGCCTGTCCCGCGTGGCGGAGTTGCTGGCCCTGCCCCTGGACCGGCTGCCCTTCACCGTGAAGGTCCTGTTGGAGAACGTCCTGCGGCACGCGGGGCAGGAGCCCTTCCGGGAGGAGGACGTGCGTCGGCTGGCGGGCTGGAAGCCCGGCGAAGCGGGGTGGGAGGTGCCGTTCTTGCCCGCCCGGGTCCTCCTGCAGGACTTCACGGGCGTGCCGGCTGTGGTGGACCTGGCGGCCATGCGGTCTGCCATGCAGCGGCTGGGCGGAGACCCCAAGCGGATCAACCCCCTGGTGCCCGTGGACCTCGTCATCGACCACTCCGTGCAGGTGGACGCCTTCGGCTCCGCCTTCGCCTTCCAGTTCAACGTGGAGCGGGAGTACGAGCGCAACCGGGAGCGGTACGCCCTGCTGCGCTGGGCGCAGAAGGCGTTTTCCAACTTCCGCGTGGTCCCGCCGGGGACCGGCATCGTGCACCAGGTGAATTTGGAGTACCTGGCCACCGTGGTGGCCACCCGGGAGCAGGACGGCCTGCGCGTGGCGTTCCCGGACAGCCTGGTGGGCACGGACTCCCACACCACCATGGTGAACGGGCTGGGGGTCCTGGGCTGGGGCGTGGGCGGGATCGAGGCGGAGGCCGTGATGCTGGGCCAGCCCATCTACCTGCCCGCGCCGGAGGTGGTGGGCTTCCGGCTGCACGGCACGCCCCCGGAGGGGGTGACGGCCACGGACCTGGTCCTCACCGTCACGCAGGTCCTCCGCAAGGTGGGCGTGGTGGGGAAGTTCGTGGAGTTCTTCGGCCCCAGCCTGCACCACCTGTCCCTGCCGGACCGCGCCACCATCGCGAACATGGCGCCGGAGTACGGGGCCACCGCGGCTTTGTTCCCCGTGGACGGCGAGACGCTGAGCTACCTGCGCCTGACGGGGCGGGACCCGGACCACGTGGCGTTGGTGGAGCGCTACGCCAAAGAGCAGACCCTGTTCTGGGAGGCGTCCGCGGAGCCCGCCTTCAACCAGGTGGTGGAGCTGGACCTGGGCAGCCTGGAGCCCAGCGTGGCGGGCCCGCGCCGGCCGCAGGACCGGGTGCCCCTGAAGGACGTGGCGCGGAGCTTCTACGCGGCCTTCGGGGACCGTGTGGGGCCGCCGGCCAACAAGGACGGGGAAGTGGCAGTAGGACGGCTGGAGGGAGAGGGCGGACGGCCCACCTCCGGGGAAGGCGGGGTGGCGGTGGCCGCCCGCCCCAAGACCGTGGACGTCCGGCTGGACAGCGTGCACGCGGAGCTACGGCACGGGTCCGTGGTGATCGCGGCCATCACCAGCTGCACGAACACCAGCAACCCGTCCGTGATGCTGGCGGCCGGGCTGGTGGCGAAAAAGGCGGTGGAGCGGGGGCTGGTGGTGAACCCCGCGGTGAAGACCAGCCTCGCCCCGGGCTCCGCGGTGGTCACGGAGTACCTCCGGCGCGCGGGCCTCATGCCGTACCTGGAGGCGCTGCGGTTCCACCTGGTGGGCTACGGCTGCACCACGTGCATCGGGAACAGCGGGCCGTTGCCGGAACCGGTGGCCCAGGCCATCCAGGAGCACGACCTGGTGGTGGCCGCGGTGTTGAGCGGCAACCGCAACTTCGAGGGCCGCATCCACCCCCTGGTGCGGGCCGCCTACCTGGCGAGCCCGCCCCTGGTGGTGGCGTTCGCGCTGGCGGGGACCGTGGACGCAGACCTCACCCGGGACCCCGTGGGCTACGACCCCAACGGGCGGCCCGTGTACCTGCGGGACATCTGGCCCACCGCCCGGGAAGTCCAGGAGCTGGTGGAGCGGCACGTGAGCCCGGAGCTGTTCCGGGAACGCTACCGCGACGTGTTCACGGGCGACGACACCTGGCGCACCCTCCCGGTTCCGGAGGGCGACCTGTACGCGTGGGACCCGGACTCCACCTACGTGCAGGAACCGCCCTTCTTCCAGGACCTTCCGCCCCAGCCGGCTCCCCTCCAGGACATCCGGGGCGCGCGGGTGCTGGTGGTGCTGGGCGACTCTGTGACCACCGACCACATCTCGCCCGCGGGCAGCATTCCCAAGGACAGTCCCGCGGGAAGGTACCTCATCGACCGCGGGGTGCCGCCCGCGGAGTTCAACAGCTACGGGGCGCGGCGGGGCAACCACGAGGTGATGGTCCGGGGGACCTTCGCCAACATCCGCCTGCGGAACGCCCTCGCGGGCGGACGGGAGGGCGGGTGGACGGTGCACCTCCCCAGCGGGGAACTGGTGACCATTTACGAGGCCTCCGTCCGCTACCGCCAGGAAGGCGTGCCCCTGCTGGTGCTGGCGGGCAAGGAGTACGGGGCGGGCAGCTCCCGGGACTGGGCGGCCAAGGGGCCGCTGCTGCTGGGGGTGCGCGCGGTGGTGGCGGAGAGCTACGAGCGCATCCACCGCAGCAACCTGGTGGGCATGGGGATCCTGCCCCTGCAGTTCGCGGACGGCCAGAGCGTGCAGTCGTTGGGGCTCACGGGCCGGGAGGTGTACCACGTGGAGGGGGTGAGCGACCTCCGGCCTGGCGGCCGGGTGCGGGTGCGCGCGCAGCGGGAGGACGGGGGCGAGGTCGCCTTCGAGGCGGTGGCACGGGTGGACACGCCCACGGAGCTGGAGTACTACCGGCACGGGGGCATCCTCCAGATGGTCCTGCGACGGCTGCTGGCCGCGTCCTAGAAAAACGCTGGGGAGGTCGCAAGACCTCCCCAGCGCCATCCCCACGCAAACCCTCGGTTACCGGCGCGCCACCTCCTCCGCGCCCGGCCGGTACACCCGAAGCTTGGCCCGCATGTACGGGTGCACCGCGCAGATGTACTCGTACTCCCCTGGACGGGTCACCCGGAAGGTGAACCGGTCCGCGTGCTTGAGGAGGGGAGAGGCCAGCTGGGTGGGCCCCTTCAGGGCCGCCACGTTGTGTACCCCCGTGCGCTCCCCCTCCAGCAGGTCGAACACGTCCTCGTTCACCCACGTGACCTGCGTGCCGAGGGGGACTTCCAGCACCTTGGGCCAGAAGCTGTTGCCCACCGCCCGCACGAACACCGTGTCGCCGGGCCGCGCCCGCACGGGCACGTCCAGGTCGGAGGACCCCAGGCCGAAGGGGTCCACCACCCGCTTGGGCTTCGCGGGAAGCGGCAGGTTCGGGCCCTCCGGGCGCACCACGCCCACGCGGGGCGCGTCCTTCTTCGCGCTGAGCACGCCCACCGCACCCTTCATGGCCTGGGTGCCGAAGGTGTGCGTGACCAGGAGGAAGGGACCCTCCGCGGGCACCCGCCACTCGATCACCCAGGAGTCCGTGGGTGCTGCGATGGTGGTCTGCAGCCCGCGGGTCACGTTGTGGGGGTTGCCTCCCGCGTACGCGTACTCCCAGATGCCGCCCACCGCGTGGAAGCTGCCCACCAGGTTGGGTCCCACGTTCAGGTAGTAGAACCGCACGTAGTCCCCGGGCCGCGCGGGGATGGGCTGGTGGACGTACCGGAAGTTGTACCCGTTGAACATCACGTACAGGGCCCGGCCGTCCGCGAAGTCCTTGCCGCTGGAGTACACCTCGTGCTGCACCACGTACACCCGCAGGTCCGGAGGCCGGCCCAGCTCCTCCTCCAGCCGGTACTTGGTCCGCTTGGGCTCCACCACGATCATCCCGAACATCCCGCCCATGGTGTGGGCCAGGATCCCGTGGCCGCCCGGCGCGCAGTGGTACATGTACACGCCCGGGAAGTCTGCCCGGAAGCGGAGGGTGCGCGACTGGCCCGCGGGGAGGTTGCCCACCACCAGGGAGGTCTGCGTGTTCGCCGCGTGGATGGACAGGCCGTGGGTGATGGTGTCCGCGTTGCGCACCGTGAGCTCCACCTCGTCCCCCTCCTCCACCACCAACAAGGGCCCGGGGACACGGCCGTTCCACGTGAACGCCCGCCACACCACGCCCTCGTCCACCACCAGGGTCTTGCGGGTGGCCACCAGCTCGAGCTTCTTGGTCTGCGCGGCCGCGGGCTGGCCCAAGGAGGCCACCCCGGCCGCCACCAGGGCCGCCAGGACCACGGGAAGGATCTGCCGCACGGTCACCACCTCCCTTGTCGCGTTCCCTACTCCACCACCAGGGTGCCCGTCATGCCCGCCTCCTTGTGCCCGGGCACGCTGCACACGATGGGGTAGCGGCCCTTCGCCTTCGGGGTGAAGGTCAGCTCCGCGGTCTTGCCCGGCTGGATGGCGGCGGTCTTCACACCGAGCTTTTCCACCACGATGTCGTGCTCGATGACCCCCTTGTTCTCCAGCACCAGCCTGACGGGCTGTCCCGCCTTGACCTTGACCTCCTTGGGCTCGAAGGCGAACTCCTTCGCCGCCACCTTCACCACCTTGGGCGCGGCACCTCCCAGCGCCGCACCCACCGCCACCGCCACCACACAGGCCGCTACGGCCAGTACCAGCCACTTCCGCATCCCGCTCACCTCCTGAGGGTTCCGTGCTTGCCAGCGTTTTCCGCGCCGTCCCACGAAAACAGCCCGGCCGCCCGCCCCGCCGCGAGCGCCGGGCCTGACGGACCCGTCGGGTCCGCTTTTATCGTAAACGGGTTGTGAAGGCTGGCCATCGGGTGTGGGACCGATTTTTGCCTTCCCTCCTCCGCCCGACCCGCGCAGAAGGGGGGATGTTGCGGCACCGTCTGTGCAAGCACCCTCCCCGCAGGACCGGACCGGGGAGGTGGAGGATGCTGAGGGTCCTGCGGGCCGCCGCCTCCGCCATGTCCGCGGAGCAGCTGCGGGCGGACCTGGTGGCGCACAACCTGGCCAACTCCGACGCCGCGGGCTTCCACCGCCTGGTGGTGGCGGTCCGGCCAGGGGAACCGCAGGCCCTGTACCGCCGGGACGGCGGCCAGCCCGTGGGGTCTGTGGCCGCCGGCCCTGCACAGCCGCAGGCCGCGGTGGAGGTGGGCCCGGGCACCCTGGTCCCCACGGGCGACCCGCGGGACCTCGCGGTGGACGGACGTGCCTTCCTCCTGCTGGAGGGCGGCCGTCTGGCGAGCGGCGGGCGGCTGGAGGTGGACGCGGACGGCTACCTGACCCTGAGGGGCCTGCGGCTGCAGGGAGTCGAGGGGCCCCTGCGGGTGGGCCGGGCGGCCTTCCAGGTGCACCCGGACGGCCGGGTGGAGGCGGAAGGCCGCGAGGTGGGCCGGCTGCGGCTGGTGCAGGCCGGGCCCGCGGAGGTGGTGGTGGCCGGACCCGGGCTGTACGCGGCGTCCGCGCAGGCCCTTCGGGAAGCGCGGGCGTCCGTGCGGGTGGGGTTCCAGCGGCGGGCCGACGTGAACCCCGTGGGGGAGCTGGTGCAGCTGATGGCCGGGCTGCGGGCGTACGAGGCCGCGGCCCGGTGCGTGCAGGTGGCGGACGACACCGCCTCCCGCCTGGCGGAGGTCGCTCGCGTGTAGGGGAGGTGCACAGGTGATCCGCGCGCTGTGGACCGCAGCCACCGGCATGGTGGCCAAGCAGACGGAAATCGACGTCATCGCCCACAACCTCGCGAACGTGAACACCACCGGGTTCAAGAAGGCCCGGGCGGAGTTCCAGGACCTCATGTCCCTGGGCTTCCGGGCTGCGGGGGCGCCCGCGGACAACACGGGGGTGGTGCCCACCTCCGGCCAGGTGGGGCTGGGCACGCGGGTGGCCGCGGTCCAGCGGCTGTTCAGCCAGGGCGACTTCCAGTACACCGGCAACCCCCTGGACCTGGCCATCGAGGGCGACGGCTTCTTCCAGGTGCGGTTGCCCGACGGGACTGTGGCCTACACCCGGGACGGCACCTTCAAGCTGGACGCGGAGGGGCGGCTCGTGACCAGCGACGGGCTGCTGCTGGAGCCCAACGTCACCATCCCGCCCGGGGCTTCCAAGGTCACCATCAGCGCCAACGGCATCGTGTCCGCGGTGCTGCCCGGGGAGTCCGCGCCCACGGAGCTGGGCCGGATCGAGCTGGCGCGGTTCAGCAACCCCGCGGGGCTGGAGGCCGTCGGCCGCAACCTGTTCGTCCCCACCCCGGCTTCCGGAGAGCCGGTCACGGGGCAACCGGGCGCGGAGGGGATGGGCACCCTGGCACAGGGGTTCCTGGAGTCCTCCAACGTGCAGGTGGTGGAGGAGATGGTCCGCATGATCGCGGCCCAGCGGGCGTACGAGGCCATCAGCAAGGTCGTCAGCACCGCGGACGAGATGATGGCGCAGGCCAACAACATGCGGAGGTAGGCGGTGCGGCCGGCGCTTTTGGCCCTGCTCGCGGTGTGGGTGGCAGCAGCCCCTCCCACGGCGGAGGTGGTGGTCCGGCTGCGGCCGTCTGCGCAGGTGGGGTCCGCGGAGGTCACGGTAGGCCAGCTGGCCGGTGTCTCGGGCCCTGACCAAGCTGTCCGTGCCGTGGGCGCGGTGGTGGTGGCGGAGGGGCTCAGGCCGGGCGGCGTGGTCCGTCTGACCGCAGACCAGGTGCGCCAGGCCCTGCGGTCCGCGGGCTTCGACCCAAGGGTGGTCACGGTCACCGGAGCCCGGGAGGTGGTGGTGCGCCGGACGGAGGCCGGCGCCACCGTGCGCCGGGGCGCGTGGGTGCGCGTGGTGGCCGCGGTGGGGGCCGTACGGGTGAGCGCACCCGCCACCGCGCTGGAAGCGGGGGACCCAGGCGACGTGGTGCGGGTGCGGGTGCTGCCCACCCGCAAGGAGGTGCTGGCCCGGGTGGTGGGAGCCGGGCTGGTGGCTGTGGAGTTCTAGTCCGGGGCGTAGGAGGCAGGGCGTGCGCAATTGTGTCCGCTGGCTCGCCGCATTCCTCCTGGTCGCCGCGCAGGCGGCCCACGGGCAGTCCCTGTGGCCCGAGGGCGGGCGGTCCATGTTCACCGACCACCGCGCTTCCGCGGTGGGAGACCTGGTGACCGTGGTGGTGAACGAGGCGATCTCCGCGCAGACGCAGAGCCAGGCCAGCCAGGCCCGGTCGGTCCAGCTGGACCTGGGCGGCGGCAGCGGGGTGCTGAGCCTGTTGCCCGGAGGCGGGTTCGAGACGGGGCAGGGCGCCAGCAGCAGCCGCGCCGTGGGCAGCACGGTGCTCGTGCAGGCGCGGGTCACCCTGCGGGTGGCGCAGGTGCTCCCCAACGGCGTGCTGCGGCTGGAGGGCGCACGGGACCTGCTGCTCCGGGACGAGCCTTACCGGCTGCGGGTGAGCGGGTGGGTCCGCCAGGTGGACGTGCAGGCGGACAACACCGTCTCCTCGGACCGCCTGGCGGACGTGCGGATCGTGCTGGAGGGGCCGCGGCGGCCGTTTACGGGCAACAACCCCCTCCAGTGGGTGCTGGACGGGTTCGGGGCGCTGTTGCGCTTCCTGTTCTCGTGGCTGGAGTAGGAGGTGGCCCGGTGGGCACGGCACGGAGGTGGGTTGCCGCGTGGCTGGCGGTGGCCGCTCTGGCGCTGGAGGGAGCGGCGCAGGCGCCAGAGGTGCGCATCAAGGACATTGCCCGGCTCAGCGGGGTCCGCGCCAACCAGCTGTTCGGCTACGGGCTGGTGGTGGGACTCGCGGGCACCGGGGACAGCAGCGGGGCCTTCTTCACCGTGCAGTCCGTGGCGAACATGCTGAACCGGCTCGGCGTGGTGGTCCCTCCCGCGCGGCTGCGGGTCCGCAACGTGGCCGCGGTGATGGTCACCGCGGAGCTGCCGCCCTTCGCCCGGGAAGGCGACCGGGTGGACGTCACCCTTTCGTCCCTGGGCGACGCCCGCAGCCTGGTGGGTGGGGTGCTGCTGCAGACGCCCCTGCAGGCCGCGGACGGGAACGTGTACGCGGTGGCCCAGGGCCCTGTGACCGTGGGCGGTGCCGGGGAGCAGGCAGGCGGCAGCAAAGCCCAGATCAACCACCTGACGGTGGGCCGGATCCCCGGTGGCGCCATCGTGGAGCGAGCCCTGCCGGGGTCGGCCACGGAGGTGTCTGTGGTCACCCTCGTGCTCTTGCAGCCGGACTTCTCCACCGCCACCCGGGTGGCGGAGGCGGTGAACCGTGCCCTGGGAGGCTCACCCGCCACCGCGGTGGACGCGTCCCGGGTGGACGTGGCCGTGCCGCCTGACTACCCCGGTGGGCTGGCCGCCTTCGTGGCGCGGCTGGAGTCGGTGTCGGTGCGGCCCGACGCGCCGGCTCGGGTGGTGGTAAACGAGCGCACGGGCACCGTGGTGATCGGCGGGGCGGTGCGGCTCCTGCCGGTGGTCATCGCACACGGAAACCTGCGGATCGAGGTGCGGGCCGAGCCGCAGGTGTCCCAGCCGCCGCCGTTTTCACCGGGGCAGACCCAGGTGGTCCCGCGGACCCAGGTCACCGTGACGCCTGAGCCGGGAGCCCTGGTACCCCTGCCCGGCACCAACTCCGTACAGGACCTGGCCCGGGCGCTGAACGCCCTGGGCGTGACTCCACGTGACCTGATCGCCATCCTGCAGGCCCTGCGGGCCGCGGGCGCCCTGCAGGGGGAGCTGGTGGTGCAGTGACCTCCGGGCGCGCACTTTCCCCCCTCAGCCGGCGAGAAGCCGCCGGTCCGCAGCCCGACCGGAAGGAGGCGCTGCGGCTGCGGCGGGCCGCGCAGGAGTTCGAGTCGCTGCTCGTTGCACAGATGCTGAAGTCCATGCGCAGGGCCGCGGAAACCCTGGGGCCCCCTGGGTCCATGGCGGGCCAGGCGGTGTGGCGGGAGGTCCTGGACGAGCAGGTGGCGCTGGCCTTGGCCCGTTCGGGGGGGCTGGGGCTCGCGCGGTACCTGGAGGAGGCGCTGGGGCGGCGGTGAGCAGGCAAGAGCCGGCAAACTGTCCCCGCTGCGGCCGCCTCAGCGCGGTGCTGGTGCGCGGCCAGTGCGGGCAGTGCCTGCGGGAAGAACACGACCAACTCCGCCGGGTCCAGGCCCTGCTGACACAACGGGGCCCCCTGAGCGCGGAGGAGATCGCCGTGGAAACGGGCGTGCCCGTGGAGAGGGTGCTGCGGTGGCTCCGGGAAGGGAGGCTGGTGGCAACCGGGCAGACCGTCCGCTGCCGCAGGTGCGGCCGGCCCGTGCGGATGGGCCTCCTGTGTGCCGTGTGCCGGCTGGAGCTGGCGGTGGCCCTGCAGGAGCTGGAGGCCTCCCTCCGGCAGCCACCCACGCCACCGCCCGCAGCCCCGCGGCGGCGGCGCCTGCGGCGGGAGCCTGCCCCGAACCGGTTTGACCTGTGGTAGGGGCTCAAGGGGCAGCCGGGCACGCCGATAACCTGGCCGAAGACCGGGCCAGGAGGAGGGAGCCGTGAGGATCGACCCCCTCGGGCCTCCGGGTGTACCGCCGGACCGGCCCTCAAGTCCCTCCGCACCGAGGGGCGGGTCGCCGCCCCCCACGGGGGACCGCGACCGGGTGGAGCTCTCCAGCTCGGGACCGCACCGCCAGGTGGACGAGCGGAAGCTGAGGCTGGAAGCGCTGCGGGAGGCCATCCTGCAGGGACGCTACCACCTCCCGGAGGACGCCCTGGCCCGGGCCATCCTCCAGGCTGTGAGGGCCCGCCATGACCGACCCGTTTGAGAGTGTCGTAGGCCTGCTGCGGGAGGAAACCGAAGCCCACCGGCGGCTTCTGGAGCTCGCCCGGGAAGAGCAGCGCGCCCTGGTGCGGGGGGACGTGGAGGCGCTGCAGCGGCTGGTGGCCGAGCAGGAACAACTGGTGGGTGCCGTCCGGGGCCTGGAACGCGCGCGCATGCAGCTGCTGGAGCTGGTGGCGGAGCGCGCGGGCCGGCCTGTGGAGGGACTGAGCCTGCGGGAGCTGGTGTCCAGCTGTCCGCCGGACGTGGGCCGGCGGCTGGAAGACCAGCGCCAGCAGCTGTCCGAGGTGCTGCGGGAGCTGGCGGACGTGAACAAGGCGAACGCCCTGCTCGTACGGGCCCACCTGGACTACACACGCCACCTGGTGGGCCTGCTGGCCCACGCCGCCGAGGGACCTGCAAGCCTCGCGGTGGACCGGTGGACGTAGGGGGCCGGGGTGTCCAGCTTTTCCGCCATCGAGCTCCTCCGGCGCGCCCTGGCCTCCCACCAGCGGGCGCTGGACGTCACCGGCCACAACATCGCCAACGTGAATACCCCCGGCTACACGCGCCAGGAGGCGGTGCTGGCCTCGGTCCCCCCTCCGGGTGCCCTGTCGCGTTTCGCGGTCCCGCTCCTGGCAGGGGGCGGGGTGCGGGTGGCGGCCCTACGGCAGGCCCGGGACGCGTTTTTGGACCGCCAGCTGCGCGAGGCCCGGCAGACCACCGCGGAGTGGAGGGCGCGGGCGGACTTCTGGTCGCAGGTGGAGGCGGTGTTCCCCGAGCCGTCGGACACCGGGCTGGGGGAGCTACTGTCCCGCTTCTGGAACGCCTGGCAGGAGGTGAGCCTGAACCCGGAATCCCTGGCGGCCCGCACGGCCCTGGTGCAGCAGGCCCAGGTGCTCACGGACGCCATCCGGCAGGCGGCCCAGCGGCTGGACCAGGTCCGCCAGCACCTGGACGCGGTGGCCGCCGCCCGCGTGGAGCGCATCAACCAGATCGCCCGGGAACTCGCCGGCCTGAACACGCACATCGCGCGGCTGGAGCTGTCCGGCCAGCGGGCGCTGGACCTGCGGGACCACCGGGAGCAGCTGCTTGGGGAGCTGGAAGAGCTCGTGGACGTCACCCACACGGAGACGGAGACCGGGGAGCTGCTGGTGTACCTGCAGGGGCGGGAGCTCGTGGGGCCCGGGGGCCGGACCACGGAGGTCACGGTGCAGGAGCCGCCATCAGGCGGCGTGCACACGTTCCGGTGGCCCGACGGAGAGGACCTGGCTGTCCGCCGGGGGGAGCTGGCGGCGGTGTTGCAGGCGCGGGACGGGAACATCACAACTCTCCAGGGACGGCTCGACGCCCTGGCCGGGAGCCTCATCCAGCAGGTGAACGGCCTGCACCAGACTGGCTACGACCTGGACGGCAACCAGGGTGAGGCCTTCTTCGAAGGGACGGATGCGCAGACGATTCGGGTGCGCCAGGCCCTCCTGGACCAACCGAAGCGGGTGGCGGCCTCCAGCGCCGCCGGCGAACCCGGCAACGGAGCGGTCGCCCTGGAGATCGCCAGGCTGCGCGGCAGCGAGGAGATCGACGGGAGGTACCGGGCCCTGGTGGCCGAAGTCGGGGTACGCGCCCAGGAGGCCGCCCGCCAGGTGGACTACCAGGAGCTCCTCGCCGACCAGGTGCGGCTGCGGCGGGAGGCCACAAGTGGCGTCTCCCTGGACGAGGAGATGACCAACATGCTCCGCCACCAGCACGCGTACGACGCGGCCGCCCGCATGGTCCGCACCGTGGACGAGATGGTCCGCACGCTGCTGGAGGTGGTGGGACGCTGATGCGGGTCACCCTCACCGGGCTCACGCTGAACTTCCTCCGCAACCTGAACGCGGGCCTGGAGAGGCTCGGCCGCCTGCAGGAACAGCTCGCCACCGGAAAGCGCATGCACCGCCCGTCCGACGACCCCGCCAACCTGCCGCCCGTGCTGGTCATGCGGGACGCCCTCCATGCGGTCCAGCAGTACGCCCGCAACCTCCAGGACACCAGGACCCTCCTGGACGCGGGCCAGCGGGCGCTGCAGGACGCGGTACAGGTGGTGCACCGGCTGCGGGAGCTCGCGGTCCAGGGGGCGAACGGGACACTTTCCGCGTCCGACATGCAGGCGCTCGCGCGGGAAGTGGAGGCCCTCCGAGGGGAGCTGGTGGCCCTGGGCAACACGCAGGTGGCCGGCAAGTACGTCTTCGGGGGCACACAGACCACCTCGGCCCCGTTTGAGCCGGACGGCACCTACCAGGGGAACGCCTCCCGGATCGCCCGGGAGGTCGACCGGGGCATCGTGCTGGAGGCCACGGTCCCCGGAGACGTGGCCTTCTCGGGAGCTTTCTCCTCCTCCCAAGCGCTCCAGGCCGCCCTGGAGTCCGGGGACCACGACGCGGTACGGGCCACCCTCGTCGGGCTGGACGGCGCCCTGGACCAGCTCCTCACAGCGCAGGCGGAGCTGGGGGCACGGGCGAACCGGGTGGAGGTGGTCCAGGCCCGGATGGGCGACTTCGAAGTCCAGCTGCGGGAGCTGGTGAGCGTGCGGGAGGACGTGGACCTCGCGCAGGTGGTGATGGACCTCCGGATGCAGGAGAACATCTACCAGGCGGCCCTGGCGGTGGGGGCCCGTCTCATCCAGCCCTCGCTGGTGGACTTCCTGAGGTGAGGCGCGTATGGAAGTGCGGACGCGGCACTGGGGCGTGGTGGAGGTAGACGACAACCGGGTGATCCACTTCCCGCAGGGGCTGCCCGGGTTCCCCGCGTCCCGGGACTTCGCCCTGGTGGGTGAGCCCGGCGCGGTGTTCCTGTGGCTGCAGTCGGTGGACGAGCCGCACGTGGCGCTGCCGGTGGCGGACCCCTTCCCCCTGTTCGCCGGATACGAAGTGCCCCTGGACGAGGAGGACGTGGAGGTCCTGTCGGTGTCCAGCCCGCAGGAGGTGGCGGTGCTGGTGGTGGTGACCGTGCGGTCGGACCCGCTGCAGGCCACCGCGAACCTGGCGGCGCCCATCCTGGTGAACACCACCAGGCGCCTGGCCCGCCAGAAGGTGCTGGCCCAACCCGCCTACCCCGTGCGGCACCCGCTGTTCACCAGCGGCTAGGAGGGCGCGGTGCTGGTCCTGACCCGCAAGCCCAACCAGGCGGTCCGCATCGGCGCGGACGTGGAGGTCCGCGTGCTGGAGGTGTCTGACGGCCAGGTGCGCCTGGGGATCACCGCGCCCCGGTGGGTGCCGGTGCACCGGGAGGAGGTGTACCTGGAGATCCAGCAGGCCAACCAGGAAGCCGCCTGCACCGGGCCGGAAGACGTGGCCGCGGCGGCCCGGGCGCTGGGCCGCAACGGCGCAGGCCGGGTGGTCCAGGGGCCCGCGGGCGGGAGCCCTCAAGGTCGGTAGCTCACCTGCCGATACCTTCCCTCGGAAGACACTGCGAGGAAAGGCAGGTGGGGCGTAGCGGAGCACGCGGACCCTCGGGAACAGACAGGGCGACGCCGGCCCGCCCCAACAGAGCCGGCAACGAAAACCGGGCACGGAGGCCCGAAAACCACTTCAAGGAGGAAGGTCATGGGACTGAGGATCAACCAGAACATCGCCGCGCTCAACGCCCACCGGAACCTGGTGGCCACGGACAACGCGTTGAGCAAGTC
>FWWL01007986.1_pt1 | contig 13913 bp, 3 predicted proteins | sample 2228331 | NCBI WGS metagenome assembly FWWL01 (sample SAMEA103939775, study PRJEB20133) | metagenome | reverse complement strand
CCTCACCCTCACCCCGTCGCCGCAGGCAGAACGGGGGAGAGGGTGAGGTTTCCCCCTCCCCGTGCGGCGAACGCCGCAACGGGGAGGGGGGCAGGGGGGTTGACAAGGGTAGGTTTTTGGGGTGGTCTTTCCAGCCCCGCCGTTTACGGCGGGGCTGGGGAAAAAGGGCGCTGAAAGCGCCCTTCTGGAGCTCAGCCTGACCGTTTACGATCAGGCGAGAAATTACCCCTCCGCAGCCCAGAGCAACGCGAACCGCGAACTGCGAACTGTGGACTGTGGACTGTGGACTGTGGACTGAACTATGCAACATTCAGCAATTGTGGTATCATTAAACTGCAACCCTGTTCACTGGAGATCTTGTGACCCGCATCCGCTGGATTCCTGCTCTGCTCATCGCCACGGGCGCGCTCGTCCTGCTCCTCACCCTGCTGCGAGCCCCCCTCCCCGCCCACAGCGCCACGGTGGTCCTGGACGGGTTCCCCGACTCCGCCTATGGCTCCGCCCTGGCCAGTGACCCCGCCGGAGACCTCGCCAGCCCAGGGCCGCGTGATTGGAACGGCACCCACTGGACCGACGTCATCAGCCTTTACGCCACCAGCGACTCCCAGAACCTCTACGTCTTCGTCCCTCTCTACGCCTACACCCGTACCCTCTCCTCCGGCTCCTTCGGCCTGGTGATCGCCACAGGGCGCTACACCGCCACTGGCGGCACCCCTCCCCGCGACCCCTGGATGAACGCCATCACCTTTGCCTACACCTCCACCCACGCCAACGTCGGCGGGATGCCGGTCATCCTCCCCTACCGCATCATCCCCGACGCGGTCATCCGGGGCAATATCATCGGGAGCGGGAGCGGCGGGGACGACAACGGCTGGACGGAACTGCGCCGCTGGAACGGCAGCGACTACTCCATCGGCGCCGGGGTCAACTGGGGCGGCGCCAGCCCCACCCGGATGGTCGGCGACCACGTCGCCTTTGCCGATGGCGTGGGGATAGAGTTCGCCATCCCCTTCGCCGACCTGGGCATCTCCTATGCGCCGGGCCTCCCCATCCACCTCCAGTTCTACGCCACCCAGACCTCCAACTCCAAAGGGGCCTATGACACCGTCCCCAGCGACGACCAGTCCACCGGATGGGACGACCCGACCACTCAGCGGTATCTGGCAACCTGTGTGCTGGCCCCTTCCCAGGAATTGCGCATCACCCACCCGCCGGAAGGGGCCTTTTTCGTCCACCCGCACATCACTGTCACCGGCTACGTCTCCCCGACCGGGGATGTCACCGTCGTCCTTTCCGTCAACAGCACCGCGTTCTTCACCCCCGCGCTGGACGCCCAGGGCCGTTTCACCCAGCCCGTGGAACTCCGGCGGGGGGCCAACACCATCACCGCCACCGCCACCGGGCCGCTGGGCGAGGCGACGGACGTCCGCCACGTCACCTTCGGCGCCACCCACGACGATAACGTCTTCTGGGACGGCCTGCTCCACGACTCGCGCGACCCCCTCTACCGCACGCCCACCGGCCCCGTCCCCGCCGGAACCCCGGTCACCCTGCGGCTGCGCGCCTTTGCCGGCGACCTGACCGACGTCCGCGTCCGCATCTGGGACGACCGCACCGACATCGCGACCGTCCTCCCGATGGCCATCGTCGCCTCCGACCCCGCCTGCGACTACTGGGCCGTCACGATCACCCCCACCCACCCCACCGTCCTCTGGTACCGCTTCATCGTCCAGGACGGCGCCGACACCGACTATTACGAAGACGACCACGTCGTGGACGGCCTCTACCGCGGCTACAACGAGGGCGGTCCCGGCCGTCCCTACGAGGAGTCCCCCGACCTCTCCTTCCAGTTGACCGTCTACGACCCGAACTTCCGGACCCCCGACTGGCTGAAGGAGGCCGTCGTCTACCAGATTTTCCCGGAGCGCTTCCGCGACGGCGACCCCTCCAACAACGTCGTCTCCGGCACCCACTTCTTCTACGGCAACCCCACCGGCGGCATCACCTACACGGCCTGGAATTCCCCGGTCATTGACCCCCGCGACCCGGCCGGGCCCTACACCGAACGCTGGAGCGAGGACTTCTACGGCGGCGACCTCCAGGGGATTACCCAGAAACTGGACCACCTCCAATCCCTGGGCGTCACGGCGATCTACCTGAACCCCATCTTCCGCTCCCCGTCCAACCACAAGTACGACACGACGACCTACGAAGAGGTGGACCCGCACCTGGGCGGGGGCGCGGCCCTGGCCGACCTGCTCTCCGCCGCCCAGGCCCGCGGCATCCGGGTGGTCCTGGACGGCGTTTTCAACCACACCTCGTCCGACAGCATCTACTTTGACAAATACTCCCGCTACCCCACGCTGGGCGCCTACGAGTCCCCCTCCAGCCCCTACTACGGCTGGTACACCTTCTACCAGTGGCCGGACAATTACCAGTCGTGGTGGGGCTACACGACCCTCCCCGTCCTGCGCTCCTCCAACCCCGCGGTGCGGACCTACATTTACAGCGGGACGGGCGCCATCGCCACCCGCTGGATTCTCTCCGGCACCGCCGGCTGGCGGCTGGACGTGGGGGGAGACGTGGACCCCGGCCTCACCCGCGACCCGTCCAACCCCTACTGGGAAGAGTTCCGCGCGCGGGTCAAGGCCGCCAATCCCGACGCCGTCATCATCGGCGAGGAGTGGGGCGACGCCACCCCCTGGCTCCTGGGGAACGAGTGGGACGCGGTGATGAACTACCGCCTGCGCAGCGCGCTCCTCTCCTTCCTCCGGGAAACCCGCTACGAGGACAACGACAACAACCCCGCCTCCTCCGGCGGCGTCCTGGACCCCATCACCGTCTCCCAGCTGGACGCCTGGATTCGCTCCATCGCCGAGGACTACCCGCCCCAGGCCCTGCAGGCGATGTTCAACCTGGCCGGAAGCCACGACACCAACCGCCTGCGCTTCGTCCTCTCCCACGACCAGAAGGGGACGGGACAGCCCTTCACGCCCGACGAGACCGACCCGTACCAGAAAATGCTGGTGCTGTTGCAGTTCACCCTCCCCGGCGCGCCCACCGTCTACTACGGCGACGAGGTGGGGGTGGAGTCGCCGGGCCGGTGGTACAACGGGAAGTGGGAAGACGACCCGTACAACCGGGTGCCCTTCCCCTGGGACGACACCCCCGGCCACTACAGCCGGCGCCCGGACATCCTCTCCTTCTACACCCTTCTGGGCCAGACCCGCGCCGCCCATCCCGCCCTGCGCACCGGTTCTTTTGACACCCTCCTCACCGACGACAACCGTCGCCTCTACGTCTACGGCCGCCGCTGGATTTCCGGCACCCTGGGCGACGCGGCCATCGTCGTCCTGAACCGCCACACCGCGCAGACCCAGACGGTCGCCTTCCCGGTGGTCGGGTACATCGGCGAAGGCGCGGTCTTCACCGACGTCCTGAACGGCGGGGCGGTCTACACCGTCTCCGGCGGGGCGCTCACAGTGCCGAACCTGCCCCCGATGGGCGGGGCGCTCCTGGTGCGGGCCTCCGGCGACGTGGTGCCCCCCGCCGCGCCCGTCCTTTCGGCGACCGAAGGGGCCGGGCAGGTCGTCCTCTCCTGGACCGCCGTCCCCGGCGCGGTCGGTTACCGCCTCTACCGCTCCGCCCTCTCCGGCGGCGGGTACGAGCGGATCGCCGTCACGGCGGATACCGTCTACACCGACACGGACGTGACCAACTCCGTCTGGTACTACTACGTCGTTGCGGCGGCGGACGGGGCCGGGCTGGAGGGGCCGTTCTCCAATGAGGCGGCCGCGCTCCCTCACCACCCCATCGGCTGGGCCAACCTCCAGGGACCCGACGAGATCACCCACACCATTGGCCTGACCCCCACGGATTTCATTTACGGCCAGGTCTGGATCACCGACGTGACCGGTCTGCCGGGCGCGACGCCGGGGCTGATCGCCCAGTTGGGCTACGGGCCGACGGACACGCCGCCGATCCTCTGGGACTGGTGGGTGCCGGCCGTCTACAACACCGATTCCGGCAACAACGACGAGTTCCGGGCCCGCCTGACGCCGGAGTACACGGGGACGTTCCACTACCTCTACCGCTACTCCACCACCGGCGGGCGGGACTGGGTCTACGCCGACCGGAGCGGCATCATTGACCCGACGGAGGTGGTGAGTCCGGGCCTGCTCCACGTCCTGCCGTCGTCCGATACGACCCCGCCTCCTGCGCCGACGAACCTGCGGGTGACCCGCTGGGGCGCCGACCACATCGCGCTGGCCTGGGACCCCGTCGCCGCGGCCGACCTCTACGCCTACGACCTCTACCGCCAGGGCGAGGGGGAGACGGGGACGACGTTCCGGGCCCGCGTCCTCTCCCCGACCGTCGCCTACACCGATACGGCCGTCGTCACGGGCCGCTTCTACACCTACACCGTCCGCGCGGTGGATACCTCCTTTAACTGCTCCGGCTTCTCCAACCCCGCCGGGGCGCGGGCGGAAGCCCGCTGGGTGACGGTGACCTTCGTGGTGACCGTCCCGGCCTTCACCCCCGCGGAGGACACGGTCTACATCGCCGGGGACGACGCGCGGGTCTTCGGCGCGTCGTGGAATCCGGGGCACCTCCCGCTGACCCGGACGGGGGCCAACCGCTGGACGGTGACGGTCCGGGCGCCCGAGGACGAACCGCGCCAGTACAAATACACCCGCGGCTCGTGGGACACGGTAGAGAAATGGGGGGCGCTGGTGGGCTTCGCCAACCGGGTCATCACCCCCACCTGGGGCGCCACCGGCCGGATGACGGTGGCGGATGAGGTCCACAACTGGCGCGACCCGCTGGTCGTTTCGGTCTTCCCCGCGCCGGGGGCGACGGCCTTCCCGACCGGCGGCCCGATCACCGCGACCTTCAACCGGGCGCTGGCGCCCTCCACCGTCACCACGGCGACGGTGCGGGTGGTGGCCCTTCCGGGGGGCGCGGCGGTGACGGGCACCGTTGCCTGGATCAGTCCCACCGTCTACTTCACCCCGGCGCTCCCGCTGGACCCGCACGGGCGCTATCGGGTGGAGTTGACGGCGGGCCTCCGCGACGCTGAGGACAACATCCCTCTGCAGCGGCCGGTGTCCTGGGAGTTCGGCTGGCACCGCCTCTACCTCCCGCTGGTCCTGCGGAACCGGTAGGAGATTTTTAGCAACGAATTACACGAAAATAATTCGTGAAATTCGTGGAATTCGTTGCTATCTCAGACAAGAATGCCGGGCACTGGAAGTGCCTGGCGTCACCCTAACGAAAGGAGGTCTCCATGAATCGCAAAATCTTCGTCGCATCCCTCTCACTGACCGCTGGCATCGTTGCCGTGGTGCTTGTACTGGCGGGCATAATGCTCACCCGATCGGTGGACGTCGTGCTGGCCCAGGTGGAGTTGCCAGCGCTGAATACTCCGTACAATCAGGACTTTGACACCCTGGCGAATTCAGGTACTTCAAACCCCTGGACGGATAACTCCACAATTATTGGGTGGTATTCCAACCGCGGAACCTATCGCGCCAGTACAGGCATTGACACCGCTGGAGCCCTTTACAGTTTCGGTGCTTCAGGTTACACCGAACGTGCTCTGGGCTCCATCGCTTCGGGCACTACAGGGGAGATTCGCTACGGTGTACGCCTCAAGAACACAACCGGCGTCACCATCACCGCGCTGGACATCGTCTACACGGGCGAACAGTGGCGGCAGGGTGGGAACAATGCCCAGCACGCGCTCTCTTTCACCTACCAGATTAGCCAAACGTTTTACAACATCACCGATGGCATCTGGATTGAGGTTCCGTCCCTGTTTTTCTGGAGCCCAATCACCAATTCTGGGGCGATAACCGGACCGCTGGACGGCAACCTGCCTGCAAACCGTCGGGAATTATCCGCTACTCTGGAGGTGATCATCCCACCCGATTACGAGATTATGCTTCGGTGGGTGGATATCAATGACGCGGGCAATGATCACGGCCTTGCCATTGATGACCTTTCCATCACTCCCCGCTCTAACGTACTGGCTCTGCGCATTTTCAAGGAAGTGACCCCCACCGTCAATGTGGCGTACCACGGGACGGTCACGTACACCGTTCTGCTGCGGAATATCGGAGGGGTGGACGACACCGTCCTCTTCACCGATACCCTGCCGGCCGAGGTGGACTTCGGGGAGTGGGTGGAGCAGCCGGAGGGGGCCACAGTCAGCAACGACGAGATCACCTGGAGCGGCACGCTCACGGCCGGCACCGCCATCACCTTCACCTTCACCGCCGTCCACATCGGCAACTACGGCGATGTGGTCACCAACACCGCCCAGTTCCAGGGCACAGAGGACGCCGGGAGCGCTCAGGCCGTCTTCACCGTGGAGAAGTTAACCGCCGATGTGACCTTCGTCTACCACGACCTGGAAGATGTGGTGAAATCGGGCGAAACGGTCTACCTGGCCGGCGACTTTAACAGTTGGAGCACCACCGCCAACCCGATGAGCGCCAGCGATGACCACAGCATCTTCACGGTGACCATCTCCGGTCTGGAGGTAGGCCGCACCTACGAGTACAAGTACTACGTGAATTCCTCTGACCTGGGTGAAAATAGCCGCTGGGATATGCTGAATACCACCAACCGGGCCATCACCGTGACCAGCGGGCTGGAAAGGGTGGATGATTATCGCAACGTGGTCGTCGGCTGGGCAATCCTGCAATGGCCATACACGCTCCAGACCGACATCAACACCCCTACAGGCCCGGTCTATGGGCGCGTCTACATCCAAAACGTGACCAACCCAACTGGCGAGGGCCGCGGGATCAAGGCTGAGGTGGGGTACGGCACCGGCGCAGACCCGGCTGCCTGGACCTGGTTCCCGATGACCTACAACGTAGATGATGGGAACAACGACGAGTTTATGGGCGTGATGACCCCTACGGCGGGCGGGGTCTTCTCCTACGCCGTCCGCTTTGACGGCAACTGGGGTCCGGGCAACCCTAACGCGGGCTGGACATACGGCGACATCAACGGAAGCCCGCCCTTTGAACTGGATCAGACCGGCGTGCTGACCTCGGTGGTTTACGACGTGGCGGTGAGCAAGACCGCGCGGGTCAGCGAAGTCGTGGTCCGGGATGGTGAGGGCGCGCTGGTCACCTACACCATTGCCATCCAGAACCGCTCCACCATCACGCCCACCGGCGTCGTCACCCTGACCGATGTGCTGCCAGCGGGCTTCGCTTACGTCAGCGACGACAGCGGAGTCGTGCCCACCGGCAGCGGCAGTGCTTCCGACCCGCTCACCTGGGGCTTCACGGACACGCTCCAGCCCGGAGAGACGCTCTCCTTCAACCTGGTCGTCTCGGCCACCGATGGCATCACCGCCACCGGCCGCTACACCAACACGGCCGCCGTAGCGGTGGAGGGCGGGGACTGGGTGCCGGAGAACGACACCGCCGAGGCGGGGGTGATGGTGTATCGCATCATCCCTATCGCCGAGGCGCGAGGGCTCCCTGTGGGCACGCTGGTCGCCGTCGAGGGCACAGTTACCGCTGAGCCGGGCATTTTCAAAGAGACCAACCCTCCCCAGAGTCGCAAACTCTATCTTCAGGACGATACCGGCGGCGTCCTGGTCTACCTGGCAAGTGGTCTGAATCCGGTGGCCCGTCATAACCGCGTGCGGGTTGTCGGCACGATGGACGCTTACCGCACGGAGACGGAACTCCTCCCGCTTAGCGCCGCGTCAGTCGTAGATCTGGGGCCGGGTGCCCCCGTTGCCCCGCTTCCCCTTGCCACCGGCGCGGTGAACGAAGATGTGGAGGGTCAGCTGGTGCAGGTGGCTGGCTACGTCGTTGCCAAGCCATACGCCTATGTGCTGCGTATAAACGACGGATCGGGCGACGTGGACATCTACCGTTATATCAATCTGGGCCAGTCCTCCGACCCGAACTACATTGACTTCACCCCATACGCTGTGGGCGACTACGTCGTTGTGACCGGTCCCACCCGCGGCTACGACTATAGTGGCACGATCCGCCGCGAAGTGCTCCCCCGGGGTCCCGCTGACATCCAGGAACTCTACCCCGTCACCTTCATCTACCACGACCTGGAGGATGGGGTACAGCCGGGCGAAGCAGTCTATCTGGCCGGCGACTTTAACGGCTGGAGCACCACCGCCACCCCGATGAGCGCCAGCGATGACCACAGCGTCTTCTCCGTGACGGTGGTTCTGACCCAGCCCGGCACCTATGGGTACAAGTACGTCGTCTATACCGATACCGTGCCCAGCGGCCCGGCGAACTGGAACTGGCTGCAGAGCCAGAACCGCTCGGTCAACATCACGGCGCCGACCACGGTGAACGACTACCGCAACATCCAGCCCGGCTACGTGGTGCTCCAGTGGCCACCTGCCGTCACGACCACCCTGGGCATCCCCACCGAGAACATCTACGGCCGGATATGGGCCGATGACCTGACTTCTCGGGAGGGCCCGCCACGGGCCATCCTGGCCGAGGTCGGCTACGGCACCGACCCCAACCCCGCGAACTGGACGACCTGGTCGCCGATGGTGTGGAATGTCCAGGCCGACAACAACGACGAGTTTATGGGCGTCCTCACTCCCACTGCGGCCGGTGTCTACTCCTACGCCGTTCGCTTCAACGGCAACTGGGGGACGGGTAACCCCAACAACCAGTGGTACTACGGGGATACGGACGGCGTCTATCCCGGTGAGCCGTTTGAGATAGAGAACGCCGGCATCCTCACCGTCCTGGCGCCGTCGCTGAGCCTTGCCAAGGCCGTGGCGCCTCAGGCCGGAGTGGAGTTGGGCGGCGTGGTCACCTACACCGTCAGGCTGAGCAACAGCGGGGAAGGCCGGGCCATCGGCATCGTCCTCACCGATGCCCTGCCGTCGGAAGTGACCTTCGGCGGGTGGGTGCAGCAGCCCACCAACGCGGTGGAAGCGGGCGGCGTCATCACCTGGACCGGCGACCTGAACGGCGGCGCTTCGGTGACCCTGGTCTTCACCGCCACCCTGGGCACCGACCCGTCCCTCTACAACCAGATCGTCATCAACACTGCCTATTATCGGTCCGACAACGCCGGGAGTGGCTTGGACCAGGCCGTCTTCGCCACCGCGCGGCGCTACTACATCCACCTGCCACTGGTGATGAAGAACTACAGGCCGTAGCAGGGTCGCAGGTCGCAAAGTCGCAGGGGACGCAGGGGCGCGGAGATTACGGAATACGCAATACGTAAAACGTAAAACGTAAAGCGTAAAGCGTAACTCCGTGCTCCTCTGCGTCCTCTGCGCCTCTGTGGTTTGAGCCACGGATTTCACGGATTACACGGATTTTTTAATTTTAATCCGTGAAAATCTGTGTAATCTGTGGCAAAAGAACTTTGCGTCTCTGCGGTGAGAAGAAAAGTGAGGTGGAAATGAGCAAAATTTGGAAAACTGTCCTTCTCCCCCTCATCCCGGTCACCCTGGCCCTGGCGGCCCTATGGGCCCTGATGGGGCTCCCTTCCCGGGCCGCAACGGGGGATACCCATACCATTTACCAGATTCAGTACACCGACATCCCCGGTGGCAACAATACCTACCCATCCCCCTATGTCGGTCAGGTAGTGACAACTTCGGGAACCGTCTGTGCGGTGCTCAATCGGGGCTACATCATCGCCCAGGATAGCGGCCCCTGGCAAGGCCTGTATGTGTTTGTTGGCGCCAGCGGTACCAGGCCCTCAAAAGGCACACTCGTGCAGGTGACGGGTGCTATCACCGAATATCAGGGGACGACCGAGTTCTCTTACCCCACCCGCGTCCGTCAGATGGGAGAAGGGCCGGACGTCTGCACGCCAACCATCGTCACCGCCGCCCAGGCCCCCTACAATAACCCTGCCCTGACGGAGCAATACGAGAGCGTCATCGTGGAGTACCGCAACATCACCATCACTGCGGTGCCCGACCAGTATATGGCGCTGTTCGTGGACTCTACCGGCTACACCGGCGCCATCTCCATCCGCTCCGACTACAGTTACGTCCCGCCGGGCGGTTTCGCCGTGGGCCAGCGATACGAGTACGTGCGCGGGCCGTTGATCACGTATTACCAGCAATATCGCGTGTACATCCCCGGCCCCGACGACATCCAGCCCCTGGACCAAACCCCGCCGACCGTCGTCGCCACCGACCCGGCCAGCGGCGCCACCGGCGTCAACCCCCATAAGCCCATCGCCGTCACCTTCAGCGAGCCCATCAGCCCCGCCACCGTCAACAACTCCACCTTCCTGCTGACGGGCCCGGCGGGGGCCGTTGAGGGCACCGTCACCTACGACGCGGCCACCTACCGCGCCACCTTCACGCCCAATGCCGCCCTGGCGCCGAACAGTCTCCACACCGCCACCCTCACCTCCGGCGTTCGCGACCGGGTGGGCAACCCCCTCACCACCTACACCTGGACCTTCACCACCGGCCCGGTGGATACGGACGCCCCCACCGTCGTCGCCCGCACGCCCGCCGCGGGGGCCACCGACGTCCCGCTGGACGCGCGCGTCGTCATCACCTTCAGCGAAGAACTCCATCCGGTGACCGCCGCGGCGGCGAACTTCACCCTCACCGGGCCGTACGGGGCCGTCCCCTGGGCCGGCGCCACGTACGACCCCGCCGCCCGCCGTATGACCCTCACCCCGCGCGGCCTGCTCCTGCCCACTGCCCGCTACACTGTCACCATCTCACCCGCCGTGACCGACTGGGCCGGAAACCCCGTCGCCGAATCCGATCGCACCTGGTCCTTCACCACCCAGGCGGAGCCGGAGATGCACGTCTTCCACGGCGACCTGCACAACCACACCTCCTACTCCGACGGCGCCCTCACCCCCTACGACGCCTTCACCCGCGCCATCGCCGCCGGACTGGACTTCCTTGCCATCACCGACCACTCCTACTCTATAGACGATACCGAGTGGCAGGACACGCTGAATCAGGCCAACGCCTTCACAGAGGACGGCCACTTCGTCGCCCTGCGCGGGTTTGAGTACACCCAGGGCGCCGAGGGCCACATCAACGTCTACAACACCGTTCGCCACGCCGTCCGCAGCAACGTCGGATGCGCCTACTGCGACTACACCCCCAACCTGGAGCCGGGGGCCACTGTGGAGGGCTTCTACCGCTGGCTCGCCATCACCGGCACCCAGTCGGTGGACGACGCGGGCGTGGTGGTGCAGTTCAACCACCCCGGCTGGATCAACTTCAACGACTGGGCCTACCACCCCGAAGTGGAGGACCTGGCCGAACTGGAAGAGGTGGGCAACGGCTGGGGCGCTTCGTACGTCTTCTCCTGGGACGAGTGGGTGCGCTCCCTGGACTACGGCTGGAAGGTCGGGGCGACGAACAACTCCGACAACCACACCGCTGAGTGGGGCACCATCACCGACCACCGTACCGGCGTGGTGATGCCCGCGCTCACCAAACGGCACCTGCTGGACGCCCTGCGCGCCCGCCGTACTTTCGCCACCGAAGATAAAAACGCGGCCCTCTCCTACAAGGCCAACGGCTACTGGATGGGCTCTGAAATCCCCAACACCGGCCAGATTCTCTTCCAGGTCTGGGGGAACGACCCCGACGGCGAACCGACGGCGCGGGTGGAACTGATCACCGCACAGGGGCGGGTGGTGACGTACACCCAGCCCGGCACCGCCGCCTTCACCTGGACCTTCACCCTGGACATCTCCCCCGGCGTCCACTCCTACTTCGTCCAGTCCGTCCAGGCCGACGGCGACCGGATCGTCGCCTCGCCGGTCTGGACGATGGGCGACGAGGACCTCCGCATCACCGACCTGACTGTCCAGCCGGCCATCCCCACCGTCTACAACCCCAGCCTCTTCACGACGCGGGTGACCAACCGCGGCGCCCAGACCCGCACTGTGACCGTCACCTTCTCTGTCGGCGAGACCATTCTGGGGGAGTTCCCGGTGACGGTCCCGGCCTGTACCCAGGGCCCCTGCCCGGACGGGTACGCGCGCGTTGCCTGGCAGCCGACGGCCCCCGGCCCGGTGACGGTCACCGCGGCGCTGGCGGGGGCCCCGGCGACCGACAACCCCGACGACAACACCCGTCAACTGACCCTGACGGTGACCGACGAGAAGGTGCCCCTCATCCTGCTGGACGTCGGCCACAACAACGTCGGTATAGACACCCGTTCGGTACGCCTCTTCGTCCAGGACATGGTGGATCACGGCTACAACGTCCTCTTCAACCTGGACGAACTCACCGCGGCGGACCTGAACACGGAGACGGTCAAACTGCTCATCCTCAACGCCTACGGCCCCGACCCGTTGACCGTCACCGAAACCCAGGCGATCGCGGACTTTGTCGCCGCGGGGGGCAACCTCTGGCTCAACGGCATGTCCGACTACACCGGCAAGGTCTGGTGGGCCTACGACGTGGCCAACCGGATGAACGGACTGGTGGCGGCGATTGAAGCCCGTACCGGTTACACCGTCCCGGTCCGCTTCAACGACGACGAGGTGCTGGACGGGAACGACAACAACGGCTACCCGTGGGGTATCCTCTGGCATGTCTTCCCGGTCAGTCCGACGACGGGGGTCGGGATGAACGTGCTGCGCGTTCAGTCCTGGTCGGTCTGCTCGCTGGTGGACCGGAACAAGCAGGCGCTGACGGAGGAGGAGCTGCTGGGGAACGGGCACATCTTCGTCGTGGGCGACCTGGATTCGGGAACCGGGACGTACAACTACCCCAACCGTACCCATAACACCGATGCGGACAACGAGGGGGATGCGTACATCTACGGCCAGACGGAGATACTGCCGGCGGCCGCGGGGTACGACATCCCCGGCCCGGCGGGGCGCCTCTTCCTCTACGGCGACGCCAACGATCCCTTCAACATCTTCGCCTATAGCGCCGGGGACGGCAAGCAGAACGAACTCTTCAACCTGGAGGTGGTGATGTGGCTGCTGGGCGAGCCGTTGCAGAAGAGCACCGTCGCCCAGGCCCGCACCGACCCCGAAGAGGACGATACGCCGGTCAATTTACACCGGCTGGTCTGGGTGGAGGGGTTCGTCACCGCCTCGTACGGGGAGTTCTTTGACGTCCTCTACGTCCAGGACGACACGGGCGGGATCACCGTCTTTGCACCGGCGGGGACGGCCTCCGGTGCGGTGGAGAGCATGCCCCGGCGGGGGGACTGCGTCCGGGTCGTGGGGACGGTGGACGTCTATCAGGGGGATACGGAAATCCAGTTCTTTGAGAGCGAGCAGGTGCAGGTGCTGACACCGACCTGTGTCTTCAGTCCAACGCTGGCGGTGACGGGGAGCATACCGCTGCCGCTGCGGACCTACAGCGCCACGCTGGAGGCCTATGAGGGGTGGCTGGCGGTCGTCACGGGCACGGTGGTGGCGCGCTCGGCCGATGGAAGCGCTATCTGGGTGGACGACGGCAGCGGTCCGGTGCGGGCGTTCCTGGACGGCTACAACGGCGTCTGGTCGGACGTCTTCCCGATGGACCGGGTGGTCGTGGCCGGGCTGGTCTCGGAGGACTACGACGGCCCGCGCCTGCGGGTGCGCGACTACCAGAAGCATAAGGATCGGCCGGATGATTTGATCTGGCTGGGGCGTGAATGGCGAACCTACCTGCCGCTGGTGCTACGCAATCGGTAGGATTTTTGCAACGAATTTCACGAATTACACGAATTGATGAACTCGTGCAATTTGTTGCCATCCAGCACACAGGGGCACAAAGGAACTCCTTTGTGCCCTTGTGACTATCTGCCATCTCTGCCCGACGCTGAACCGTCCGTAGGGCCAGGTTTGGTGCACCTTTACGTTAATCGGGTAATGAGGGCATTGAGGGATTAGCGCCCCCTCGTCCCCCCGGCCCCCTTCTCCCCCGCCGCGGCGGGGGAGAAGGGGGA
>FWWL01004992.1_pt1 | contig 13917 bp, 16 predicted proteins | sample 2228331 | NCBI WGS metagenome assembly FWWL01 (sample SAMEA103939775, study PRJEB20133) | metagenome | reverse complement strand
CCGATGTCCCCGATGCGGACTACAATGCTCCCGGACTCGACCGGCAGGACTCCCCCTGAGGCGCCGGCGGGACCGGAGGTGAGGGATATGAGCCGACTCGACTATACGGCCGAGCGCGACCTTCCGGGGGTGGACTACATGCAACCCCGCTTCATGCAGGGATTTTTCGCTTACGTCTTTGCCCGCCCCTATGCCGTCGGCCGAAGGGTCTTAGACGCCGGTTGCGGGGAGGGCTACGGGACGGACTACCTGGCCGAGGTGGCCCGGTGGGTCGTCGGCGTCGACCTGGACACGGCGTGCGTGCAAGCCGCCCGTCGGCGGTACGTCCGGCCCAACCTGACCTTTGCCAGCATGGACCTGTGCCGGATGGGCTTTTCGACGGGTGCCATGGACCTCGTCGTGTCCTTTGCCGTCATCGAGCACGTCGAGGACTATGAGGCCTACCTCCGGGAGCTGGCCCGGGTGACGCACCCGGACGGCGTGCTGATCCTGGAGGCCCTGAACCGACAGACCCCGATATCGTTGGACCCCTGGCACTACAAGGAGTTTACCGCCCCGGAGCTTCGGGCGGCCCTGGGGGCCTTCTTCGGCGACGTCGAGCTCTGGGGGATGGTCGGGCAGACGCCCCGGGCCGTCGCCTATCGGCGGAAGCGGGAGCGGGTCATTCGATGGGTCGTCCGGCTGGGGGGCCTCCGGCTCCGGCGGCGCTTGTCCCGGTCGGCCTATTTACGGCTGTACTTAGCGGCGCAGAAGGCCATGCGGCTCTGGCTGTGGAAGCGCCACCTGCGGGGGCAGGGCCTGACGGCCGAGGACTTCGCCGTGACCCGGGAGGACGTCGAGCGGGCCTGGAGCTTCTTTGCCGTATGCCGTCGGCCTTTCCACGCCACGTCCCGGGTATTCTTCGCTTCTCCCCGGACGGCTCCGGGCCGGGAGATGGCTTCCGAATCGGCGGGTTCACCGTAGCCGTCGGACCCGGCGGACCCAGTTGTCCGCGTAGAGGCTTCCGGCCCGACACTCGAAGGTGACCAGGTAAACCCCGCCCGTCTGCCAGGGAAACCGGTCGGCGTTTTCGAATCGGATGAAGACCGACGGGCTGGCGTCGGCGACCCGCAGGCGGGTCCCGTCCTGCCACCGGGCCGCGACGACGACCTTCAGGGCGATCGTCTCGCCCCGGTATGCGTATGGGGCGATGACGAATCGATTCCCCTCGACCCATCGGCCCGGGGGCCACCACTGGCAGGCCGGGCTTGCGGCTCCGAGATACAGGATGCCGGACACAAGGGACAGGCCACGTAAAACGGGGACTTGCATCCCGCCTCACACCCAGCGGTCGGGCCGCTGTTTCAGGTACTGGCGGAGGGTCCGCAGGGACACGCCCAGGATGCGGGCGGCGTCCTCTTCGCGGACTTGCAGGAGTTGCAAGACGGACTGAGCCGTCAGGCGGCGGACTTCGCCCAGGATGAACGGCCAGGGCCGGATCCGGTGGCCGACCTCGGGATGCTCGAAGAGATACCGCAGGATGCGGGAGACGAACGTCTCCCACTGGGCCTGCAGGTCGGCCCGGTCCGAGATGAAGTGGGCCTGGCGGATGGCCTTCTGGACCGTCGCCAGCTCGATGAACAGGCCCGACGACTGACGGAACACGGCCTGCTTGACGACCTCGATGAGTTCCCGGACGTTCCCCCACCAGGGGTGCAGACGCAGGCGCTCCATCGCCTCGACGGTGAAGCCCCGGGCCGGCCGCTGATACTGGCGGGCCGTGTCCTCCAAGACCCGTTGGGCGATGACGGGGATGTCCTCAGAACGCTCCCGAAGCGGGGGGACGTGGAGGAGGTAAACGGGGAGGCGTTCCATCTGCCATCGTTGCCACCACTGACGGGCCTCCTCGGCCTGCATCATGACCAGCGAGGCGCCCCAGACGAGGCCGTTCCGGGTCTTGCGGAGCACGGTCAGGACCTTCTCCATCCAGGCCGGGGGCCATTCGTGCCAGTGGTACAGGAAAAAAGCCTGCCGCCGTTGCATGGCCCGGGTCCATTCGGCCAGGCTCCGGGGATGGCGGGCGTCGATCCAGACGTAACTCCCCTGGCCCCGAAGGTGCAAGGCATACTCCCATAAGGCCGTCTTGCCGACCCCCGGCTCGCCGTGCAAGACCAGGCCGGCTCGGTCCCGCACGACCAGGTGCAGGCTCTCGGTCAGTTGAAGCCAGGGCTCGCTGATGCCCATCAAGGCGGGGGCTTCCTTCAACTTTCGGACCGGCATGGCCACCTATCTTCGGGATTCGATGTCGGGTGCGGCCGTCGTCCGCTGGCGTATGACCTCGTACAGGAGGATGGCCGCCGAGGCGGCGACGTTCAACGACTCCAAGTGGACCATCGGGATGCGGACCGTCTGGTCGCATAACTGGAGGACCGTCCGGGTGACGCCCTCCCCCTCGTGGCCTAACACGAGGGCCACGGCCCGGTCGCCCTTCAAGGCGAACCACGGCTCGGGCGCGTAGGGGTCGGCCGCCACGACCCACACGCCCCGCTCCTGAAGCTGTTGGATGAGTTGCTGGAGGCTCCCGTAGCGGGCGACGGGTACGTAGGTAAGGGCCCCGGAGGCGATATGGGCCACCGTCGGCGTGACCCGAACGCCCCGATGCCGGGGGACCAGGATCCCCTGGACCCCGGCGCCGGCCGCCGTACGTATGACGTTCCCCAAGTTCGTCGGGTCCTGGACGTGGTCCAGGACGAGGAAAATCGTCGTCGGCCGGACCGCTTCCAAGAGGTCTTCGGGGTCGGCGTATCGAAAGGCCGCCAGCCGGGCAAACACGGGGGCGTGCTTCTTCCGACGCAGGAACTCGGGGAGGCGTTCCTCGCCCGTCGTGTAGGGAATCCCATGCTCCCGCGCCATGGCGATGAACATGCGGTGCGAGGGGTGCCGACCGACCAAGACGATCAGGTCGACCTGGTCCGGCTTGGCCCGGAGGACCTCCTTGACCGCATGGACCCCGCTGACCCAGAGGGGCATGAGTTCCTTCAACTCTCGCTGGAACGACGGAGACCGATTCGACTCCGGCGTCGTCATGCCCGACCCTCCGGTCCCAGGGACAGAGACGAACTCCGACTCTCTATCATGCCAAGACCCGGAGCCATCGCAAGAGGCCGACGGCCAACAGGCTGGCCGGCGAGACGTCGGTCTTGCGGGCCCATACCTCCAGCCGGGCCGCCTCCTGCGCCCACGCTTGCCACTGGGCGGCCGTCAGGGTCGCTCCCCAGCGATGGTGCTCTTGATACGCCCGACGGCCGATGCCCCAGCGATTCCAGGCCGACGGCTCGTACTCGGACAGGCGTCCCGTCAAGACCCACAGACGCCAGAGCTCAAAGCCCTGGCGAAGAAAAGTATCCACGTCCAGGGAAGCCGGGTCCAGTCGCGCCAAGAACGAAAGGAGAGGCCCATAGTCCTTGTTGAGGACCCACGGCAGGACCGTGGCGGCCGAGGACTGACGGACCGACGCCGGCAGGTAGGGTTCGATGTCCGACCACTCGAGGGGCCGATTCGGTTCGACGACGGCCAGGTTCTCGAGGGCCTGAATCACGGGGACGACGTCCAGCAAGACCGCCACCGCCAGCCGTTGGGCCAGGGCCGGCGATAGCGTCAGCCGAAAGGCCCGGGCGAGTCGGACGACCCAGCCCGGGAAGTCCGCCGGCCCCAGGGCCGGCTGATGGAGGACCCACGCCCGAGAGCCCAGGGCTCGCCAGACCGACTCGGGCCACGGGGGCCATCCCTCGACCCACCACAGCAGGCCCGGCGGCGCTCGTAGGATGACCCGGGTGTGGCGTTCGAGGAGCTCGGCCGACAGGGACGCCACCGGGAGTTGGACGAGGAAGGCGACCGACAGCAGGGCCGACCCCGTCTCGGGCCAGGTCTGGACCTGGTCCCACCGGCGGATGCCGGGATACTTCTTGCGGAGCACCTTCCAGACGTAGTCCTGGGCCTTCATCGCCAGGAAGGGGGGCTCCGCCGAGCAGACGAAGACGGAGGCCTGGGTCCACTGCTTGTGGGCCGTCAGAAAGGCCGGGAAGTCCCCCACGGGGACGCCCCACGCCCGGACCTGCTCGGGCGATACGGTCGCCGTCGGGGGATGGGCCTTCGAGACCGGTGCCTTCCGTTTTCGGGCCATACGTCCAGTCCACCGGCCGTTCCACGATTCAGGCGTCGGGTATCGGGGGATGGGCGTCGAGGACACCCAACACCCGGCACCTCCCACCGAAGCATTATATCAGGCCGCCGCCGGACCGGACTCTTCCAGGCGTTCCCCCTTGCAGACGGGATGCCCCTGGAGAAACGCCGAGACGGCCATCCGGGGACGGTTTTCCAGTTGGACCTCCAAGAGCTCCAGGGCGTCCCGGCCACAGGCGACGACCCACCGCTTTTTGTCGACGTACACCGTCGTCCCCGGCGCCGCATCGTCCATGCCCGGCACGACCCGGGCCCGGGTGACCTTCAGGAGCCGGCCCCGCCACCACGTATAGGCCGACGGCCACGGGTCCATCGCCCGGACCTGCCGTTCGATCGACTCGGCCGGCCGGTCCCACCGGATCCGGCCCTCTTCTTTCTGGACCTTCGGGGCGAACGTGGCGGCCGATTCGTCCTGTTCGACCGGCCGGACCCGGCCCGCTAAGTAGTCCGGCAGGACCTCGATGAGCAGGGCGGCACCCGCCCGGGCCAACCGGTCCTCCAGGGTCCCCGTCGTGTCGTCCTCCCGGATCGGGACGACGCGCTGGGCGACGATCGGTCCGGCGTCCATCCGCTCGTTCATCTGGATGACCGTCACGCCGGTCTCCCGTTCCCCGGCCAGGAGGGCCCGGGCGACCGGGGCGGCCCCTCGGTACTTCGGGAGGAGCGAGAAGTGAACGTTGAGGCACCCGTAAGGCGGGACCTCCAGGACGGCCGACGGCAGGATGAAACCATAGGCCGTCACGACGAACACGTCGGCCGACCACGCCCGGAGGGCCCGGGCGACCTCGGGCCGCTTCAGCGTATCCGGCTGAAAGACCGGGACCTGGGTGCGGACGGCCCAGGCCTTGACCGGCGTCGGCTCGACCCTCAGGCCCCGCCCCCGGGGGCGGTCCGGGGCCGTGACGACGCCCACGACGGTACCCATCGGCCACTCGGCCAGGGCCTCCAGCACCCGGACGGCGGCATCCGGCGTCCCAAAGAAAAGGATGCGGACCATCGGCGTTCGATGCCCCTCACTCCTCCCACTCCCCGTGACGCTGACGCTTGGCGACCCGCCGAAGAAACGACGCCCGCGTGAAGGGAGACATGCGGTCGATGATCAGCTTCCCGTCCAGATGGTCGGTCTCATGGGAAAAGGCCCGGGCCAGCAGACCCTCCCCTTCCCATTCCCGCCATTCCCCCGTCAGGGTCTGCCCCCGGATGCGGACCCGCCGGGGACGGTACACGGGGGCGTACAGACCCGGAAAGCTGAGACAGCCCTCCTCTTCCCGGACCTCGCCCGCCTCCTCGACGACCGTCGGGTTGAGGATCACGAGGACCTCGTCGGGCTTCTGCCCGTGATGCAGGTCGATGACGCAGACCCGCTTCAGGATCCCCACCTGATTGGCGGCTAAGCCGATGCCGTTGGCATAATACATCGTCTCCAGCATGTCTTGCACGATCCGGTGAATCTCGTCGGTGATCTCGGTCACCGGCTCGGCCGGCTGTCGGAGGCGCGGGTCCCCGTACTTCAGGACCTTCAGGATGGCCATCGCATCCCTCCCCCTTCCCCGAAGCCTGCCGTCTTCGGCATGAGGGCTCCATCGCTTCCCGGCCTTCCTACCTCCGCCGGCCCCGGGCGGCCGCCTTCACGGCCTTCAGGGTCTTCTCCAACCGGACCTGGTACAACTGCATCAGCATGGGTCGGACTTCCGGGCGTTGCGTCAGGATCTGGTCCATCGCCCCGGCCGGGACCTCCAAGACGTCGACCCGACTGCGAGCGACGACCGTGGCGCTCCGGGGCCGCAGGGTCAGGAGACCGATCTCTCCGAAGATGTCCCCCGCCTGGAGACGGCCGACGGAGACCGGCCCCGCTTCACCTTCGTAGATGACCTCGGCGTCCCCCCGGAGCAGGACAAACAGCCGTTGGTCCGACGGGGCTCCCGCCTTCAAGATGGTCTGCCCCGGCATGAATAAGCGCCAGACGGCCGCCTGGCTCAGGACCCGGAAGGAGGCCTCGTCCAGCAATTCGAACAGGCTACACCGGCTCAGGGCCTCCGGCGTCAGGGCGACGCCCAGGGCCTGCCTGGACAGCTCCTCCAGCAGGGCCGGGACGGCCGCATGGGTCGGGTCGATGGCATGGGCCTTCTTGAGAAACCCGATGGCCCGGGTGTAAGCCTCCCGCCGGGCCGCCTCTCGGGCCATCTCCAAGTACATCTCAACGGCCCGCTCCGGCTCGCCCGTGCGCCATAGGACCTCCGCGTAAGCGTCTCGCAGGTCCTCGGGGACGGGACCCCCGGCGATCTGCCGCTCGATGAGGGTCCGGGCCTCGGCATAGGCCCCCTCGTTCATCTTCTGCTGATAGGACCCCACCGGGCCGTCTTCGGGAGTCGGGTTCGACGCCATCGGGCCGATCGTCTCCCTTCGGGTTGGGCAGTGACCGGGATGGGACGGACGTCCGCAGTCGTGCGGGCGTCCCGAGGGACCCTTCCTCAGATTTCATCCCGACGGCTGGGCCCCCAGAGTCCGCAGGGCCTCGGTCCAGGGCGCCTCCTGCCAACGCTCGCCCCGGAGCTCCAGGAGGCGCAAGACGACCTCGGCGACGACGCTGTTGGGCGTCGAGGCACCGGCCGTCAGACCGACGGTCAGGGGGCCCGACGGGAGCCAGCCGTCCGTATAGACGGGTGCCTCCATGTATGGCTTGTGGCGGATCCGGTCCGCCGAAATCAAGTCCTGGGCCCCCTCGATGTGAAAGCTCGGGACCCTCTGCTGACAGAGGCGGAGGAGGCTCCCCGTGTTGCTACTGTTGAACCCCCCGATGACGATCATCAGGTCGATGTCGTCCCTCCGCAAGAGCTCCAGGACGGCGTCCTGGCGGTCCTGCGTCGCCGAACAGATGGTATCGAAGGCCCGGAAGTGCTCGGCCAGACGTTCGGCCCCGTACCGGTCGACCATCGCCTGCCGGAAGATTTCCTGAATTTCCAGGGACTCGTTCATCAGCATCGTCGTCTGATTCGCCAGCCCGATACGGGCCAGGTGGACCGTCGGGTCGAAGCCCGGCGAGACGGCCCGGGCGAAGGTCCGCAAGAACGCCGTCGGGTCGCCCCCGTGACGGATGAAGTCGGCGACCTGATGGGCCTCCCGGTGGTTCAGGACGATCAGGTAGTGGCCCCCGGCGGCGACGGCCTGGGAAGCCGTCGCCCGGGTCTCCTCGTGCCAGTACTTCCCGTGGATGACGGACGTGAACCCGTCCCGGGCATACTGGCGCACGCTCTTCCATACGTTCATGACCGACCCACAGGTCGTGTCGACGACGATGCACCGGCGGGCCTGGAGGGCCTCCATCTCCTCGACGGGGACCCCGAAGGCCGGCAAGATCACGACGTCCTCCGGCCGGACGACCGAATAGTCCTTCCGGCCGTCCGGCGTGCGGGGAAGGAACTCAATGCCGCTCTCCTGAAGCCGGCGGTTCACGAAGGGGTTGTGGATGATTTCCCCCGTCAGGAAGACCCGGCGGTCCGGGAACTGCGCCCGCGTCTCGTAGGCGTACTGGATCGCCCGGTCGACCCCATAGCAGAAGCCGAACTCCCGGGCCAGCACGACTCGGGTCTGCCCGACCCGGACCTCGAAATCATGGGCCCGGAACCAGTCGATCAGGGCGCTCGCATAGTCCTGCTGTAAGACCGGCAGGACCTGCTTTTTCAACTGGAAGCCCTTCCGAATGACGGGACCGGATTCCATCCGACGACTCCCCATCCCGGGACGAAGTCATGGAGCGACGGGGTGGCGCAGTCTGACCTAAGACGACCGCTTCGAACGTGGCATCGCAACCGCCGCCATCGTTGACGGATCTCGGCACCCCCCGATGGACTCGGTCCGGGTAAGTACCTCTTCTACTATGATACTTCGCTATGATACGACGTTCCACGGACCCGGTACAACCTCCGCTCGGTCCATTCCGGACGCCGTCCGACGAGACGCCCGCCCCTTCGTCCGAGGCGTCACCCCCGTCGGGCTATGTACAGAATGATTATTTGTTATTTATGAATACAATCTGCTATTTGCCGGCCTGGGTCGCACCGACTCGCCTACTACTGTACGTGACCTTGCGTCTCCATGCAATCGGGATACCGTCGGAAGGATTGGAAAGTTGGAAAGATGGGGGTCCTTCACCCCCAAAAAAGGACGCCCCGATCCGCCGGACGATGCATGAACGCACCTGTCTATACGAACCGACTCATCAAGTTTCGTTTCTCTTGGGCACTAAGAGCCCCTTCAGATCCTGGAACTGGCGCTGAGCAGGTCCATGTACACCAGCAGGTAGAACTCCCGCTTGGCCTTGAGGTCCACGAAGAGGGCGTCGATGGTGGCCTGGGGGCCGGCACCGGGGAGGTGCATCGCAGGAGATGCTCCTCCTCCAGCGCCGCTACTCATGGCTGCAGGGTGGAAGCGCCGGGGGTCAAGAGGGTCGGCTCAGGCGTGCGGCCAGTTGCGTCAGCCGTCGGTGTTCCCCCGCTCCCCGCTCGTGCTCGACCCCATCATAACAGCGGCCCACGTCCGCGTCATCGGAGCCGTCCAGCACCGCCTCGCCCATGGGGAACAGGACCTCGTTCTCCTTAGCGATGTGCGCCCGCAGTAGCTCCACGTACTGCCAGGCGAGGTCCACCACCTCGTCCGCGTCCCCCCTGCCCGCTTCCAACCGGTCCACCGCCTCGGCGATCCGCCGCACCAGCTGGCGGCCCATCTCGTGCTCCGCCAGCATGACGCCGATGGGGCCTCCCTCCCGGGGGACTCCCCGCCGCTCCAGGCAGGGGAACAGGCAGTGCTCCTCCTTCCCGTGGTGGCAGCGGTCCACAAACCCCTGGCAGAAGGCCACCGCCTCCCGCACGTATCCGGGGTCCAGGGGGGTGCCGGACGGGACCGCCCGCAGTCGGGCCTCCAGGCCGTCCAGGACCCCGAGGATCACCTCGTGCTCGCGGACGAGTTCCTCCGTGGACCGCATGGCTTACACCATGGTGAGGCCGCCCGACACGCTCAGGGTCTGGCCCGTGATAAAGGACGCCCGGTCAGAGGCCAGGAACACCACGGCTTCTGCGACCTCCTCCGGCCGGGCTACGCGGCGCATGGGCGTGCTACGCACGATGGCATCGATGAGCTTCTCGTTGCCCGCCTGGATGATCTGCTGTAGGAGAGGGGTGTCCGTGAGGCCCGGGGCCACCACGTTCACCCGGATGTTGTGGCGGGCCATCTCCCGGGCGAGGGCCTTGCTGAAGGCGATCACCGCCCCTTTGGCCCCCGAGTACACCGCCTCCCCGGAGGAGCCCACGCGCCCCGCATCCGAGCTGATGTTCACGACCACGCCGCCGCCCTGCCGGACCATGTGGGGCAGGACCACATGGCAGGTGTTCAGGACCCCCCGGAAATTGATACGGATGATCTCGTCCCACAACTCCTCCGTGCTTTCCAGGAACGGCACGATCCGGTCCCAGCCCGCGGCGTTCACCAGCACGTCTATCCGACCCCAGGCATCCAGGACCTCCTGCACCGCGCGTACCACCTGGGCGCGGTCGGTGACGTCCATGTGCACCGCCCGGGCCTGTCCACCCCGTCGGTGGACCTCCTCTGCCACTTGCTGGGCCCCCGGAAGATTGATGTCTGCCACCGCCACCCGGGCCCCCTGGTCCGCCAGGGCCAGACAGGTGGCCCGCCCGATGCCGCTTGCGCCGCCCGTCACCAGCGCCACGCGATCTCGGAACTCCATCCTCCCCTCCGCCTCCCGAGCGGTTTAGCCCACGCCCGGGGGGACCTACAGCCGGAACAGTTCCACGGCGTTGTCCCGGACCACCTTCCGGTACACCTCCGGTTTCAGGCCCAGGGCCCGCAACTGCTCCAGGCTCTCCTTCCACGGGAGCCCGTTCGTCCCCCATAGGCACCGGTCCTGCCCCAGGCGGCTGTTCATGAACTGGACCAGTTCCGGCTTCAGGTACTTGGGCATCCACGCGTCGATGCCGATCCAGACCGTCTCCCACTTGTAGCACACGGAGATGAGCTCCTCCACCCAGGGCCAGCCCGTGTGGGCGCCCACGACCTTTAGGGCGGGGAAGTCGCAGAGGATTCGGTCGAGGTAGACGGGCCGCCCGTGCTCGGACGGCATGCCCTCCAGGACGTGGCCCACCTGCAGGGACACGGGGACGTCGAGCTCCACGCACTTGGCGTACAGGGGGTACATGCGCCGGTCGTGCAGGGGGATGTCGAAGCCGTAGATGTGCACGTACACGCCCTTGAACCCGTACTGCCGCACGGCCCGCTCGATTTCTTGCAGGCTCTCGGTAATGCGGAAGGGGTTGTAGCCCGCCAGCCCCACGAACCGGTCGGGGTAGCGGGTCGTGTACTGCAGGACTTCCTCCAGCTGGGTGTCCATGTACATCCAGTGGTTCCGGTACGACCACATCTTGCACTGGGTGATGAACACCTTCTCCACCCCGGCTTCATCCATGGCCGCCAGCATGGCCTCGATGCTGGGGAAGCTCGGCAGGCTTCCGCCCAGCGCCCGCTCCATGCGGCAGACGAGCTCCCCCTCCTTGGCCTTGTTCCACCGGGCGATGAACTCCGGGGTGGCCACGTAGTACATGAAGTCAATGGCCCGGACCTCCTCCATACCTTCCCCTCCTCGCCTCAGGCGCTGGCCCGCTCCAACGTCCGGTGCAGGCGCTCCTGCGCCAGCTGCGCGGCGCCCAGGGCTGCCGCGTACACCCCTTCCTCCTCGGGCGGGACCACGAAGCGCACCTGGAGGTCCTCCTCCAGGCATCGGTGCATGAGGGGGACCCGGACCAGGCCCCCCGTGAGCACGTACTGGGGCTCGCCCCGGAGCCGCTTCACCAGCTGGGCCGCCCGACTTGCCAGGGCCACGATGGCCCCGGCGCATACGTCCTCCGCACTGCGGCCGGCCGCCAGGTGGTTGATGACCTCGCTCTCGGCGAACACCGCGCACACACTGCTCACCACCGCGGGCTCCCGGGCCGCCTCCGCCAGGCGGGCGATGTCCGCGGCGGTGTAGCCCATGTACCGCATGGTCTTCTCGAGGAAGGCACCGCTCCCCGCGGCGCACTTGTCGTTGAGCCGGAAGGCCCGTACCCGGCCCCGCTCGTCCACCCGGATGGCCTTCACGTTCTGGCCCCCGATGTCGAGGATGGTCCGGACGTCCGGGTACAGGCGGTGGATGGCCCACGCCTGGGCGGTGAGGTCCGTCACCGCCAGGTCCCGGAAGGGAACCATGTGCCGGCCGTACCCCGTGGCCGCCACGTAGCCCACCGCCTCGCGGTGTAGCCCGGCGGCCTCCAGGGCCGCGGCCAGCCCGCGTTCTGCGGCCCGGGCGAAGTTGAAGCCCGTAGGGACGAGGCTGCGGGCCAGGACCCTGCCGTCTTCGTACAGCACCGCCTTCGTGTAGGCGGCCCCCACGTCGATCCCCGCCACCACCATGGCTACTGCCCTCCTGCCGCGGCGGCCACCTCCGCCCGCTCGCCCCGCAGGACGTGGTCCAGGGCGAACAGGGCGGCGCCGATGGCCCCGCAGTAGTGGGACTCCTCGCTCACGTTCACCGGAACCCCGCTCATCTCCCGGATGAGCTGGACCATGGCCACGTTCCGGGACACCCCGCCCGTGAAGGTGAGCTCGGGCTCGATGCCCACCCGGCGCAGTAGGGACAGACTGCGGGCCGCGATGGCGGCGTGGACCCCCATGAGGATGTCCTCTATCTTCCGGCCCCGCGCGAGCCAGCCCAGGATCTCCGACTCCGCGAACACCGTACAGGTGGTGGTGATGGTCACGGGGTTACGGGCCGTAAGGGCCAGGGGGCCCAGCTCCCCGAGCGGGATCTCCAGCGCCGCAGAGGCCGCGCCCAAAAAGCGGCCCGTGCCGGCGGAGCACTTGTCGTTCATGCAGAAGTCCAGCACCTCGCCGCCGGGGCCCACGCGGATGGCCTTGGTGTCCTGCCCCCCGATGTCCAGCACCGTACGGGTGTTGGGGAACAGGAAGACGGCCCCGCGCGCGTGACAGCTGATCTCCGTCACCTGGGTGTCTCCGAACTCCACCTTGAAGCGGCCGTACCCGGTCCCCACGGTGTATGCCACGTCCTCTTCTGAAAGCCCCGCGTCCCGGAGGGCCAGCTCGAAGGCGGTCCGGGCGGCCTCGCTCAGCCGTGCGCCCGTTTCCACCAGGGCCCGGCCCAGGACCTCCCGCTCGGGACTCAGGATCACCGCCTTGGTCTGGGTGGAGCCCACGTCCACCCCCGCTACGACCTTCTTCGCACCCCACATGGCCCCGCTCACCTCCCCGCCGCCTTGTGCGCTGACAGTGCCTCGAAGAAGGCGTCCACACGGTTCTTAATCGCCGCGTCCGTCCACAGCCGCGGGTCCACGAGGTCCGACTGGATGAACAGCCCGGGCACCCCCCGTTGCACCCGCATCCACTCCCGCACGTCCGGCAGTCCCGTGCTGGTGGTCCGGCAACTCTTCACTCCGTGGAAGCAGATGCCGTCCACCTTCCAGTCCCGCACCACCGTGTCCAGCCACTCCTGCTGGTAGAACATGGCGCCCGTCCACCCCCAGTAGGCGGCCCGCACCATCTGCTCGGCGAAGCTCTCCAGAGGCCGGCTCAGGTCGTACCCGAACCCCGGGAGGAACCCGCCGCCGGCGAACACCATGTAAGTGCTGTGTACGAACACCCCGCCCCAGGAACTAAAGAGCTCCACGAACCGGCGGAAGTGGCTGTAGCAGGCGGTACCCACCAGCACCAGGCGGAACCGCTCGTCGGGGACGGCGGCCATGCCCAGCCGGACCCGCTCCCGCATCTCCTCCAAGGCGAGCTCGAAGTACCGGGTTCCCTCCGGGGTCCCCCGGTACAGGTTGGCGATCCCCTGGTAGGTGACCCCCTCCAGGGGTGCGTTGAAGGGCGCCGGGACGTGGCGGTTGGTGTCGCACACCGCCTGGTACAGCTCCGCCATGCGGTTCGTCTCCCGCAGGTGCTCCCGGAACCGGTCCACGTCGAACCGCTTCCCCGTCACCCGCTCGCACAACTCGATGAGCTCGTACAGCTGTCCCAGCACGTAGCGGCAGTCGTTCTCGAAGGTCTCCCGGAAGGCCTCCGTGCCTTCCCGGAGGGACTCCCGCCCGCGCCAGCCCGGCAGGTCCAGGTTGAACACGGGACAGCCGTAGTGGCGCTCCCAGAACTCCGACCACTTGATGTACGTGTTGCACACGTTGTTGGTGACCACCAGGGCAGGACGCGGGACCCGGCCGTAGGGGTGCTCCCCCTGCTTGAGCTGGACCCCCACGTCCGCCTTCACGTACCCGCAGATGTCCGGGGAAAAGCCGTAGTCCTCCGCCAGCTGGATGTAGGCCTGCGACTGGCCCCGGATGGCGGTCTGGAGGGAGGTGATCTCCGGCATGTTGATGACGAAGTCGAAGGCCAAGAGCAACTCCGACACCGGCGCCATGACGAACACGTACGCCGTGGGGCGATTCGTCTCCGCGGCCTCCGTCATCCGACTCCACCACAGGTCCATCAGCCGGCGGCCCTCCCGCCGGCTGACGCCCAGGACCTCCTGTGCCGACGAGCTCATCCTCGTCACCCCCTCAGGCAAACTGGAACAGCAAGGACTCCGTGAAGGTCTCGACCTCCAGGCCTACCTGCTCGAACGCCGTCATGGTCTCCTCGAAC
>FWWL01007982.1_pt1 | contig 13918 bp, 16 predicted proteins | sample 2228331 | NCBI WGS metagenome assembly FWWL01 (sample SAMEA103939775, study PRJEB20133) | metagenome | reverse complement strand
CCACCCCGCCCGTGGGCCACCAGCCGGGTGCCCTCGATGGGATCCACGGCCAGGTCGGTCTCGGGGCCCTGGCCGGTGCCCAGTTCTTCGCCGTTGTAGAGCATGGGGGCCTTGTCTTTCTCGCCCTCGCCGATGACCACTCGAGCCCGCATGGGAATGCTGCCCAAGAGCAGCCGCATGGCATCTACCGCAGCCTGGTCGCCGTCGTTCTTGTTGCCCAGCCCCACCCAGCGGGCCGCCGCCAAAGCTGCGGCCTCGGTGCTGCGCACCAGATCCAACGACAGGTTACGGGTAGGGCGTTCGATGGCCAGCATATCTCACCTCCTGGTAGGCCCAGGGTAGGCATTTGTGACAAATAGTGCAAGTTTTATTTACAAGTTTTTGATAACATATGCTTATGATTGAACGGCGCCCCTTTCCCAATCCCCAGGCCCTGCGGGTGTTTTTGTGCGTGGTACAGGAGGGCAGCGTGGGCCGCGCAGCCCTGAGCCTAGGCATGACCCAGCCGGGAGTAAGCCAGCACCTGCGGGCCCTGGAGCAGCAAATCGGCCAGCCGCTTTTTCTGCGCCAGGGTCGGCGCCTGATACTGACCAAGGTGGGCCAGAACTTGCTGCCAGAAGCCCGGCGTGCCATAGAGGCGCTGGAAAGTTTTATGCAAGCAGCTCAGGCCTTAGAGCGCCTCGAGACCGGGCGGGTGGAGATTGGTGCCGCGACTACCATGGCGGTGTATGTGCTGCCGCGTTACCTAACCGAGTTCAAGCGGCTGTACCCGGACATTCGCATCAAGCTAGAGAGTGGCAGCTCCGAACGCCTGACCCAACAGCTGGTGCAAGGTGAAATTGAGCTGGCCGTGGTGGAGGCCATCGAGCACCTGCCAGGCTTCCAGCGGCAACTCTTTTACGAGGATGAGCTGGTGGTCATTGTCCCCCCCGAGCACCCCTGGGCCCGAAAGGACGAAATCGCCCCCGAGCTGCTGGCCGAAGTTCCGCTCATCGTGCGGGAGCCTGGGGCCATGACCTACCGGGTATTGGGATCGGCCCTGGAGCAGGCCGGCCTCGAGGTCAACCCCATCTTCTACACCGACAACCACGAGGTCACCAAGCGGCTGGTGCTCGAGGGGGCCGGGGTGGGTATCGTTTCCAATGTGGTGGTGCGGCCCAACGTCAAGGTGGGCAACCTGCGGGCGTTGCGGATTAAGGGCATGGAGTTGCGGCGGCTTTTCTGGCTGATCTACCCTGAAGAGCTGGGCAACCCCGCCGCCGAAGCCTTGCGGGATATGCTGCTTTCCTGAGCAAGCCGCTACTCCCGGCCTTGCTGTGTGGTCAGCCGGTGGTGAATCTGGCGGGTAAGCCACCAGACCGCGGCCATCACCCCAGGGATGGCCAGCCCGGCCGCCAGCTCGGGCGAGATGGGCAGGCCGGCCTCCTTACCGGCCTTGAAGAGGTAATACAGCAAGCCCACCACATAGTAGGAGATGGCCGCAATGGAGAGGCCCTCCACGGTGCGCTGGAGCTGGTACTGCATCTCCTGGCCGCGTTTGAGTTTGTGCAAAAGCTCCTGGTTCTGGGTCTCGAGGGCGATGTCTACGCGGGTACGCAGCAGGGCTCCGGCCCGCTCGATGCGCTGGGAGAGGGCGGCCAGGCGCTGGGCGGTGGAGTCCACCGTGGCCATGGCCGGGCTGAAGCGGCGCTGCAAAAACTCGCCGATGGTCTGGGTGCCGGGGATGGGGGCCTCGCGCAGTTCGGCCAGGCGGGCCCTGACCAGGGCGTGGTAGGCTGCGGTGGCGCTAAAGCGGTAGCCGTGCTCAGCCATAGCGTGCTCCACCCTGGCCGCCAGAGCCTCGAGCTCGTCCAGCAAGCCGGCATCGGCCTGGTTGCTATCGCGGATGCGGGCGGTAATCTGGGCTAGGGCCTGCTCCGATTCCAGCAGCATGGGCCGCAAGCTCCGGGCCACCGGAAACCCCAGCAAGGCCATCATGCGGTAGGCCTCCATCTCCAAGAGCCGGGCCGCAATACGGCCTGCGCGGGTCTCGCTGGTCTCCGGCGGGGCCACCACCACCATGCGCTCAAAACCGCTTTGCCGCAGGCGGAAATCGGTCACGGCGCAGCTATGCCCATTCCGGCCCATCAGCGAGGCCACCACGCTGTGCGGGCCCAGCCAGGGGCGGGCGATGTTGAGTGCCTCCTCCACCGGCCCGTGCAGCATAATCAGCTTGACCGCCGAAAGGGTACGACCGGGAATCCCCCGCAGCCAGCTTGTGTCCACCGCCAAATGGCCCAGGAGATCGGCATCGGGGCTGGGCGCAATGGCGGGCAGGTGTTGCACCAGGGTATAGGTGCTGAACTCGGTGTGCCGCTCCCAGCGCAGCGAGCCCCCCGGCAGGCGCAGGCGCAGGTAGGTTCCGGCGAGCTGGTCGAGCTCGAGCTCCCCCAGGCCCGAGAGCTGGCGCAGGTGCTCGAGCTCGGCTTCGCGCGAAACCCCCTCGTGCCGCACCGCCACCTGCACCACCAGGGCCGGCAGGCGGATGCGGGGGGTGGGGCGGGCATGCAGTTCGTTGTGGAGCTGAAGGCGCAGGGGATCATCGGGCGGCAATACACCCCGATCCCGCGATGGGGTATCGTCGGTCATCAGGTGATAGGTTTCTGGGCTCGAGCGCATCATCTCCCTCCCCATTATGCCCCAGCCCGCAGGGCTTCCAGGGCTGCCTCGGGGGTGGCCCCCTGGTGCACGACCTGCATCAAAGCCCGCACCAGATCCAGCGGCCTGGGGTGCTGGATGATGTTGCGCCCATAGACAACCCCTTTTGCGCCCTGTTGCAACACCAGGTAGGTGCGCTCCAGCAGGGTGGCATCGTCTACGCGGCCCCCTCCCCGCACCAGCACCGGCCTGCTCGAGGCTGCCTCCACCACCCGGTGGTACTGGCTGAGGTCGGTGGTGAAGTCGGCCTTGATCAGGTCGGCCCCCAACTCCACCGCCTGGCGCACCAGCGGCACAATCTTTTCCACATCCCCGTCCACGCTATACCCCCCGGCCTGCATCACCAAAGGCTCCACCATCAAGGGGAAGCCATAGCGCTCGGTGAGGGGTTTGAGCCGGGCCACGTTGCGCAGGCTCTCGCGCAGAAGCTCGGGCTGGTCGGGCAGCCACAGCAGGTTGACCACCACGCAGGCTGCATCCCAGCGGATGGCCTGCTCGAGAACCTCCTCCATCAGTTCGGAAAACAGCACGCGGGGCAGGCGTGGGCCATAGACGTTGGTGGTGTCGGTTCGCAGCACCAAAGCCGGCTTGTTTTTACCGGGCAGGTGTTGCAAAAGGTGGGCCTGGCCGGGGGTCAGTTGGATGGCATCGGGGCCGGCCTGCACCAGGGTGGCTACCGCCTGGGCCAGGTTCTCAATGCCCTGCAGAAAGCTCCCCTCTCCAAAAATGCCATGATCCAGGGCCACATCCAGACAGCGGCCATCGGGAGCCAGCAGGCGGTTAAGGCGAGGAAGCGCACTCATATTCACACCGGCTTATTCTGGGTCACTATCACGACGGTCAGACGCTGGTTTGCCGGGTACTTACACACCGTTTACAGAGGATTCTCGTTTCCTTGTTTGGGCCGCTCCCGGGGCTCTGTCTGCAAAAGCAACACTCCGATTAGATACTAGATGTCAGTCAAGGTCGTTTTGGAAACTTTCGTAGCCGTTTTCCTCGAGCCAAAGCTTGGTCTCGTAAGGCGGACGAAAGGCGGCCGGGTCGGCCACTGGCCCCTCCATCCAGTGGGGCTTGGCCAGGGCGGGCGGCTCCTGGCTCCAGTAGAAGTAGTACAGCGCCCAGTAGCCCTGGTCGTCGTGCAGAATTAGGGCATCCCCATAACCATCGCCCATCTGGCGCAGGGCCAGTTGTTTGGCCTCGGCATAGGTCAGTTCGTCGTACTCACGCACCCCCGGCATACCCCCTCCTACTTCGACTCGTTGATAAACAGGTTATACCCGTTGGCCTCGAGCCAGTGGGCCATCTGGTAGGGCTCCATAAAAACCAGCTCGCTCTGAGGCCCTGCCACCCAGTCGGGCGGGTGCGAGGGCACCGGCGCACGCAGGCCCAGCAGGCCAAACAGGTAGTACAGCGCATAGTAGCCCGCGTTCCCCTGGAGCACCAGCCCTTCCCCATAGCCGTCTACCAGCACCTTCTGGGCTTTGGCCTCGGCCTCGGCGTAGGGCATCCGGCGGAATACCTCGGCGGTCATACCTCCTCCGGAAACAACCTCAGGAAATCGGTGGTGAGTCGATCGGGGGCCATGGGGCGAAACACCGTGTTGGCGAACTGCTGGTGGAGGGGATGATCGCGGTAGAAGGTAATCACGCTTTCATCGGCAAAATCCACCACCAGCAAATAGCGGTAGCGGGGCGACACCCCCACCGCCTTACCCAGCTCGAAGCCCACCACCCCCGGAATCTGGCCCAGCACCCTCCGGGCTTGCTCAAACATCCGCTGCACCTCGGCCTCTGGGGCTTGGGTGTTGAAGACAATCAGGTGCCGCACCATAGTGGGTTTCACCCGTGCGTCGTCGCCAAGTGTAACCAATCCCGCAGCAGCTCCACCGTCACCACCAGGCCAGTGCTTTTAGGCCCTTGCCGCACCTGGGCCGGCAGCTCCGGCTCGCCAAGGTGATCCAGCACCGCCAGGGCTCCCTCGAAGCGCTGGCTGCGGGTGTAGTGGCTGTAGGTGATCAGAACCGGCAGACCCGCCTGCTGAGCGGCAAGCAGGCCGTTATGGGAGTCTTCGATGGCCAGGGCCTCTCCCGGCTTCAGCCTCATCTGCTGTAAGGCCTGGATATATACGTCCGGCGCGGGTTTCTTTTTCGCCACCATGTCCCCCGCCACAATGCACTCAAACCAGCCTGGCACCTCCGGCCCGGCCTGCTCGAGCAACACCTGCACGTTTTCTAGCGAGGTGGTGGTGGCAATGCCCAGCCGCACCCCCTTCTGGCGGGCCTCACGCCACAGCCGTAGCACCCCCGGACGAAAGGGCACCTCACCCGCCCTCACGATCTGGTTGTAGAGTTCGGTTTTGCGGCGGTGAAGCCGGGCGATGTCGGCCTCCAGCAGTTTGGGGCACTCGGGGCAGTGGTAGAGGTAGTGGGCGATGCGTTCCTTGCCACCGGTCACCCACAGCAGCCGCTCGTAGAGTTCGCGATCCCACTCAATCTCGAGGCCCGCCTCGGCAAAGGCCCGGTTGAAGGCCAGCCGGTGGCCCTCCTCGGTCTCGGCAATGACCCCGTCTACATCAAAAATCAGTGCTTGCATGCTTCCCCCTACAGTCTTGCAGCCGCGCCCTCAGGCAAAAACCAGGGCCTCTCCACGCCGTTCCAGCAGCCGGGGCACCCGCTCGGAGAGGCCCAGCTGGGCACAGAAGGCCACATCCTCGCCCAGCCCTTCGCGCACCAGGGCCAGGGCCGCCTCGGAGGCTTCGAGCAGGGGGCGGGCGGGCTTTTGCGCCAGGTGCAGGGCCATCTGCACCCCATCCCCCACCGGCTCAAACCCTTCGGCCAGCAGGGCCTGGGCCAGTACCCCGGCGGTGTAGAGGTCGTCTATGCCCACCTGCCCCTCCTTGCCCGCGCACAGGATGGCCACCTCGTCGCCCAGCCGGGCCGCCTGCTGCACGGCAGCGGGGGCGTTCAGGAGCGAGGCCAGCATTACCTCGCGGGCCACCTGGGCGGCCTTGTGGGCGGCCTTGGTGCCGTTGGTGGTGGCGTGGATTACCGTGCGGCCCCAGAGTTCGGCCAACGCTGCCTCGCGTGGGCTGTTGCCAAAGTCGAAGCCTTCGGGTCTGAGCCCGCCTATCTCGCCCGCTAGCAGTTCGCCGTTTTGCCGCAGGGCACGGGCCGCCTCCAGATCCGCGGTAAGCCACAGAGCCTGCGCCCCTGCCTCCAAAAACATCACCGCCGTACTGGTGGCCCTTATCACATCCACCACCAGCATCACCTCGGCCTCCGGCAGGGCGGCCAGGGGCAGGGGGTGTACTCGAACCCTCCTCATACCCGAAGCAGTTCCAGCACCGCTCGAGCCACCGCGCCAGGCCGGAAGCCCAGGTTCTCGTAGACGGCGGGGTAAGGGGCGCTCGCGCCAAAGTGATCGAGGCCCAGCACCGCATCGGCGTAGCGCTCCCAGCCCAGGCTGGCCCCGGCTTCCACCGCCAGGGTGGGCAACCCCTTGGGCAGCACGGCCTCGCGGTACGATTCGGGCTGGGCCTCAAAGGCCTCCCAGCAGGGCAGGCTCACCACCCGTACCGGAATCCCCTCGGCATCGAGCTGCTTCTGGGCTTCCAGGGCCAGGGCCACCTCGCTGCCCGTGGCCACGATGGCCGCTTTGGCATTGGGCCGCTCGGCGATCACATAGCCGCCCTTCAGGGTGCCTTCGGCGCCTGCCAGGGCATCGCGCTCCAGCACCGGCAGGGCCTGCCGGGTGAGCACCAAAGCGGTAGGCCCCTGGCGGCGCTCCAGGGCCAGGCGCCAGGCGTAGGGCATGGCCCGCAGGCTGGCCAGGTGCTCGATGGGCTGGTGGGTGGGGCCGTCCTCGCCGATGGCGATGGAGTCGTGGGTCAGCACGAAGATGCTGGGGGTGCCCATCAGAGCGGCCAGGCGGATGGCCGGGCGCATGTAGTCCGAGAAAACGAAGAAGGTACCCCCATAGGCGCGGTAGCCCCCGTGCAGGTTGAGGCCGTTCAGGATGGCCCCCATGGCGTGTTCCCGCACCCCGTAGTGCAGGTAGCGCCCGCTGGGGTTCTCGCGGGAGAAGGGCTGCATCCCGGCGGCCTGGGTGTTGTTGGAGGGGGTCAGGTCGGCGCTACCGCCCAGCAGTTCGGGGAGGTGGGGGGCCAGCGCGTCCAGCACCTTGCCGCTGGCAGCCCGCGTAGCCAGCTTGCCGCTAAAGCCGGGGAGAAGGGCCTCCCAGTCCAGCGGGGGTAGCTCGCCTTTGAGGCGGCGCAATAATTCCTGCGCTGCTTCGGGGTAGGCCTCGGCGTAACGCTGGAGGCGGGCGTTCCAGTCGGCCTCGAGCCGCTGCCCCCGGGCTACGGCGGCCCGGAAGTGCTCGTAGATCTCGCGGGGAATCTCGAAGGGCGGGTGGGGCCAGTTCAGGTTGTGGCGGGTGGCCTCGAGGGCCTCCGGGCCCAGGGGCTCACCGTGCACTTTGTGGCTACCGGCCTTGGGCGAGCCGGCCCCAATTACCGTACGTACCGCAATCAGCGAGGGGCGGGCGTCTACCTGGGCGGCCCGGATGGCCTGGCGCAGCGCGGCCAGGTCTTCCCCATCGACCCGCTGGGTATGCCAGCCATAGGCCCGGTAGCGCTCGAGCACATCCTCGCCGAAGGAGAGCGCTGTGTTGCCGTCAATGGAGATGTGGTTGTCGTCCCACAGCACAATCAGCTTCCCCAGCCCCCAGTGCCCGGCCAGGCTGCTGGCCTCCCCCGAAACCCCCTCCATCAGGTCGCCGTCCGAGGCCAGCACATAGGTGTAGTGGTCTATGAGGGTGTGCCCCTCGCGGTTGAACTCGGCGGCCAGCTTGCGCTCGGCTAGGGCCAGCCCCACCGCGGTGCTGATGCCCTGGCCCAGAGGCCCGGTGGTCACCTCCACCCCTGGGGTGTGGCCGTACTCGGGGTGGCCGGGGGTCTTGGAGCCCCACTGGCGGAAACGCCGGAGTTCGTCGAGCGGCAGGTCGTAGCCGGTGAGGTGCAGCAGGGCATACAGAAGCATGGAGCCGTGCCCCGCCGACAGCACGAACCGGTCGCGGTCGGGCCAGTGGGGGTGGGTGGGGTTGTGCTTGAGGAAGTCGCTCCAAAGCACATAGGCCGCCGGTGCCATTCCTAAGGGCATGCCCGGATTCCCGCTTTTGGCCTGCTCTACCGCGTCGGCTGCCAGCATCCGGATGGCCGTGATGGCCTGGGTCTCGATTGCGCTGAGGGTGCTTGCCATGTGTCTCCTTTCACAAGGTGGCCTTATAGGTAGTTTAGGCACGGCAAACTAAAACCATCAAGCATGGTTTTGGTTTTTTTGATAAATGATGCTTATTGAACCTCGAGCCGCAATTTGGCAGGCGCTCCTGCGCCCAGCATCGAGGGTCATACGCATTTCGGTAGTATCGTTCACTTCGGCAAGCCCAAACGATACTACCGAAATGCTTTTCTACTCCCTTCGGTCGGCTTGAATCCTTCACCTTTGACTACACCCCACGGTGAAGGATTCAAGCGGAAACGGTATTACTCCCTTTGGTCGGATACTACATCGGGCAGTTGATTCACCGATAAATCCGCCCTCTAAACTTCCCTATGATGTTGTCTATGAACTACGACGTACTGATTGTGGGCGCAGGCTTCGCCGGCTCCGAAGCGGCCTATGCCCTGGCCCAGAAAGGGGTTCGGGTAGGCCTGGTCACCACCAGCCTGGACTCGGTCTATCTGCCCTTCACCCCTATCCAAGGCCCCTTTCCCCAGGGCTCGCTGCTGGCCCTGGTGGGCGAGGAAGGGCTGGGAGGCTGGGAGCTGCACCGCCGGGCCAAGTACAGGCTGGAAAACCACCCCCAGATTCACCTCCTGCAGCTCTCGGTGACCCGCCTGATGCTCGAGGGCCCTGCCGTGATGGGCATTGAAAGCTGGGAAGGACCACGAAAAACCGCCCACAAGGTGGTGCTGGCGGTCGGGAGCTTTCTGAACCCTCGACTGTCCATTGGCTGCGTGACCGAGGGGGCCGGCCGCCTCTCGGAGGTGGCCTACCCCGATCTGTACCAGCACTTGGTGCAACTTGGCTTTAAGTTTACCTCTCAGTGTGCCGAGGTGCCCGAGCAGGACGGAACCCCCGGCTATCGGGTGGAGTATGAGGTGTTTGCTGAAGAGGAGTGGGAGTCCAGCACCATGCGCTTAGCCCGCGTCGAGGGCCTTTACGGTGTGGGTCTATGCGTGCTGGGGCAGGGTACATACGCCCAGATGGCCCAGGAGGGGTTGCGCCTGGCCGAAGCTTTGGGGCCCGGCACATAGCCCTACTCAGGAGGCCTTGGATGAGCCTTGACCAGCTCCAGTATCTTGCGATCCAGCCGCGATAAAGGGCGCCGCTCGGGGTTTTCTGTGGCCTCCCAGCAGGCTTTGTAGACCCGGATGAGTAGCTTTCGGTGGGTGAAGTCGTGGCGCACAGAGCCCACCGGCTCGGCAGAATCCAGCCCGAAGCGGGCCAGCAGGCGCTCCAAGGCGCCCGGCTCCTCTTCCATCGGAACCCCCCACAGCCCGCCCAGAACCGGCCCCTGCCGCTGTTCCAGATGAACCCCTTGGGGCCCTTGCAGTACCAGTGCAGCGAGCTCGAGGCTTTTCTGCCTGCGCACCCTGGCGGCAGGGTAGCGCTCAGGGCTGGCCTTCCCCTGGCAGAACGCAGCCACCGGACAGCCCCCGCAGCCTGGGTTCTGGGGTGTGCAAACTGTGGCCCCCAGCTCCATCAGGGCCTGGTTCCAGTCGCCAGGGTAGGCATTTGTTTGCTGTGCCAGAGCGGATAAAAGTGTATCGGCGGTCTCCTGCACCTGCTTCGGGGTGGGATTTTCCCAGGCAAAAAGACGCGATAACACCCGCCGCACGTTGCCATCCACCGCCGCTACCGGCTCCCCAAAAGCAATGGAGGCAACGGCCGCTGCGGTATAAGAACCAATGCCCGGTAAGGCCCGTAGCCCACGGGCCGATTGGGGAAGCACACCCCCCGCGGCCACCACCTGCTGGGCCAGGCGGTGCAGGTTGCGGGCTCTGGTGTAGTAGCCACACCCCTGCCAGACCTCTAGCACCGCTTCCTGCTCGGCCTGGGCCAGAGCCTCGAGGGTAGGGAAGCGCTGTAAGAAGCGATGGTAGTAGGGAATGGCCTGCTCGACCCGGGTCTGTTGCAGGAGCACCTCCGACAGGAGAACCTTGTAGGGGTCTGGCTCGCCCCGCCAGGGCAGCTTGCGCTGGTGGCGTTGGTACCAGATAAGCAAGGCGCTGTGTAGATCGCTGGACATGGAAAACGTCAAGTATCGAGGGTTTGTGGCGTTGATGGCGAGACTTAGCTCACCAGTTGCCGATGAACCACCATCAAGCACCGATTCTGCACCACCTGAATCCCGGCCTTTCGAAGGGTTTCAGCAAAAGCCTCGTTCACAATGCCCGATTGCAGCCAGACCAGCCTGGGCCTGGCCGCCAGAATATCGTCCAGATGTCCCATCAGGGCCTCGCTGCGGCGAAACACGTCCACGATGTCTATGGGCTGTTCCAGATCGGCTAGCTGGCTGACCACCGTCTGGCCCCAGAGCGTTTGTCCGGTGTAGGCCGGGTTGACCGGTAGCACGGTGTAGCCTTTGCGGGCCAGGTAATCGGGCACGTAAAAGGCGGCTTTGGCGGGGTTGGGGTGAGCGCCCAGCACAGCTATGGTGCGGGCCTGGAGCAAAAACTCGCGTAGGTTTTCCATACCGGCTTACCTCCCGATGAGGCTACGGCTGGCCCCCAAAGGCCCGCAACAGCGCCACCATCTCGTCATGGCCCGCCTCCAGGGCAATATCCATCACTGTTTTGCCCTGGAAGTTCTTCCAGCCCAGGTCGGGGCGGGCGTGTTCCAGCAGCCAGCGCGCCACCGCCGTATCACCCCGGCCCACCGCCAGGCTGAGGGCCATGCCGCTGCCCTCCCGCGCGCCATGGGAAAAGACCAGCTCGAGCATCCCGGGCTGGCTCGAGAGGGCCGCGTGGGGCAAGAGCGGAATCCCGTGGGCGCTTTTGTGCTGGGCCAGCGCCGGCTCGCGCTGTAACATCTCCCGAACGGTTTCCACCTCGCCCAGCATGGCCGCCGTGGAGATTTCCAGGGGGGCGCCTCGAGCCAGCAAATACAGGGCAATCTCCCGGCTACCCACATGGGCCGCTGCCTGGATGGCCGTCTCGGTGTCGCCGGGCCGCCATTCGTGCGCCAGATTGAGCAGCTCCGGGGTTTCTGCCAGCATGGTTTGCACTTTGCTCAGGTCGCCGTGTGCGGCCAGCACAAACTCGCGGATGCGTTCGGGCGTAGGGTGCATGGTCATAGCCTACCGCAGGCTAGGCGAAGCGTTCCGGATGGGCCGCCTGGTACAGCCGCCAGGCCTCCCAGTCGCGGGGGAGGGCCTGCAGCTCGGCCCAGTACCAGAAAGGCATCAGCAGCGAGCGCGCGGTGCGGGTCTCGTGATAAAAGATATCGGCTCCCAGGCCGCCTGCTTCCATCAGGCCGGAGTCGTAGTAGGCCTGCAAAGCGGCCTGCAGGTTATAGGGAATCTGGCGGAAGTCCACCTGCACGTGGTTCTCGCCTATTTCCACCACCATATACTGGGCCCGCACATCGCCGTTGAAGGGAGCCCCCACCGCCCCGCTGTTGAGCACCAGGGCCTCGCCCAGTTGGTACATAAAAGGGCGGTGGGTGTGCGAGCCCACCAAAAGCCGCGCCGGGAAGTCCTCGCTAATCTCGGTGAGGGTGCTCAGGGTCTGGTGCTCGTCGTAGCCTTCGCGGTAGTGGCGGGGGGGGCCGTGGGTGGGACGCCCCCACCACCCCTCGCCCAGCACCCGCTCGCCCATGCCCTCGGCCTTCTCCAGCCCAAAGGTTCGCCGGGGAACTTCTTCGATAACCACCTGGAAGGGTAGGTTATCCAGCCAGTCCAGGTGATCCCGAGATAGCTGCGCCACCGACCAGGCGGTGGGCTCGAACAGGGGGTCGGTGTAAAGGTCGTTGAGCGAGGGATCGCGCTGGGCCCACTTAACCAGCAGGTCGTCGTGGTTGCCCAGGGTAAACCAGAACCCCTGGGGGGCCAGGGCCCGGCCCTCTTTGGAAGAGGAAAGGTTGAGCAAACGCTCCAGCACCTCGCGGTTGGAGGGCCCCCGGTTCACCAGGTCGCCGTTGACGATCACCAGATGGGCCTGTACCTCCTTCAGGTCGGCTAAAACAGCCTCGAGGGCCGGAAGATTGCCGTGGATATCCGAGAGAACCGCAACGCGCATGGTTAGTTGGCCGGTGTAAAGGGGTTCTTCTGGATGGTGATAATGCCGGTGACCAGAGCCACTATAGCCAGCAGGCTGACCACGCTGAGGGCCTGCAAAAGCAGCCAGAAAAAGTCGCGCAGCCCCCACAGCGGCGAGGTTTTTGGAGTCTGGCGCAGGGCCAGAAAACCCGCCAGGGCCACGACCCACAAAAATGCCAGAACTACCAACGCTCTGCCCACAGTTTACTCAGGATAGCAGCGAACCCCCGTTCGAAATAGAAGGGGGCTCTCCTTCCTCGGACACAACGCGGAAAGCCTGGGAAATGGTTTTTACTTGCCTTCTGAGCTGTCGGGGTTTTCCTCCTCGGTCTGGTTGGGGTCGCTCGAGCCCCCACCCGGCGTGCTGTTCCCCGGAGCGGCTTCGCCCGGCGGAGGGGTGCGACTACTGGGCGGAGCTGCTTGTCCCGCGCCCACGCTGGCCCAGGCATAGGAGGCGCGCAATAAATCCAGGTCTTTCTGGTCTACCACCCCATCGCCGTTGAGGTCGCCCTCGAGCCGCTGGGTTTGGGGTGAGGGTGCAGGCGCTGGCTGGCCCTGTGGCGCGGGTTCGGGCTGAGCGGGCTGCGCTTGTCCGGGTTGAGGAGGCTGCGCTTGTCCGGGTTGGGTTGGCGGTGCTTCTTCAGGTTGAGGTGGCTGCGCCGGCTCCGAGGCTGTTTGATCGGTGGGCGCTGCCGGAGGAGTCTCCTGGGCCGTACCAGCGGCCTGGGTGGGGCTTCCCTGGCTTTGGGGCGGGTTGTTCTCAGGGGTTTGTGGCGCGCTGGGGCTGGGGGTGGCCGGGGTTAGGCGGCGGCCCCAGTTGCGGGCGATGGCCTCGAGGTCGCTGTACCGGTACTTTCCCTCACTGGCCGCACGCTCGATGGCCTGGGCGTTGCCGGCCAGCTTGCCGTTTTTGTCGTAGAAGGCCACCCGGGTCTCGCGGAAGCTGGCCTCGGGCCGAACTTTTTTGTCGGGCAGGGGGGTCGTGGTAAAGCGGAAGGCCTCGAGGTCCTTGCGCGGGCTGGTAAAGACCGCATCAATGTCCACCACGCCCCTTTCTTCGTTGTAGCGCAGCACGTACAGCAGGCTGGCATCGGCCTTGAAGCTGTCCAGGGCCAGCTTGAGGTCTTTGAGCGGAATCTGGGCCTGAAAGCCCCGGGCCTCGCGGTCGCGCACCCTGAACAGGTAGGGGAAGGGGTCGGCCACCTCGGCCAGCGGGAAGACCTGATCGAGCCGGGGCGGTGGGGTCTCGCCAATCACCAGGGTAACCTTCTGGGTGCGGTTGGAAAGGTTGGCGTCCTCCACGCTCACCGTAAGCTCGAAGCTGCCTTTTTCCTGCGGCGTGCCGCTGATGCGACCGTTGCTGTAGACCAGCCCCCTGGGCAGGTTGCCCTCGAGGGTGAACCGGTAGGGCCGCACCCCCCCGTCGGCGGTAAGGGTGGTGTTGTAGGGTTCGTCCACATAGCCGGTGTCGAATCGGAGGGTGAGGCGCAGGGGCTGGCGGCTCTGGTTGTTCTGGCTGTCCGAACCGCAGGCTGCGAGCAGAATACCCAGGAAGACCAGCCCTCCCAGCAATAAGACCCTGCCCAATACCGGTCGCTTGCGCATGCCTTAAGTTTAGACCTCCAGATGAACGCTGGTTGTGAAAATGGCCGGGCCGCTGCCCTTGTATAGTGTGGGGCATGAGTGTTAAGCCCGACTGGTGGATTCGCGAAAAGGCCAAACAAGGCATGATTGAGCCGTTCGAAGAGCGGCTGGTGCGCGACGGGGTGATCAGCTATGGGCTCTCGAGCTTCGGCTACGACCTGCGGGCGGCGCGGGAGTGGAAAATTTTTGCCAACGTATTCCACACCATCGCCGACCCCAAGGGCCTCGACCCCAAGAGCTTTGTGGACTACGAGGGC
>FWWL01007981.1_pt1 | contig 13929 bp, 10 predicted proteins | sample 2228331 | NCBI WGS metagenome assembly FWWL01 (sample SAMEA103939775, study PRJEB20133) | metagenome | reverse complement strand
GATGTCCGCGCCCGGCTGGTGGAGAAGCTCAGCGGCCTGATGCCTCCGCCGCTGCGGAGAGTGTTTCTGCTGACCACCGGCTCCGAGGCCGTGGAGTGCGCCATCAAGCTGGCCAAGACGCGCGCGGCGGCCCGGGGGGAGAGGCAGCGCAGGGTCATCGTGGGGTTCGACAACGCCTTCCACGGACGCACCATGGGCTCGCAGCTCGCCGGAGGCATCCCCGCATTGAAGGACTGGATCGGCTGCGGATGTCCCGACTTCGTGCAGGCGCCGTACCCGGACGGCTTCCGCTGCCCGGACACCTCGTTCGGCCTGTTCGAAAAGACGCTGGAGGAGAAGGGGGTGCGTCCGGAGCAGGTGGCCGGCGTGCTGAGCGAGACCTATCAGGGATGCAACGCCCGGCTCATGCCCCCGGCGTACGCCAGGGAGCTCCGCGCCTGGTGCGATGCGAACGGGGCGGCCCTTATCTTCGACGAGGTGCAGGCCGGCTTCGGCCGCACCGGGAAGATGTTCGGGTTCGAGCACTACGGCATCGTGCCGGACCTGGCCTGCTTCGGCAAGGGCATCTCGGGCGGGATGCCCCTGAGCGCGGTGGCCGGCACGGAGGAGATGATGTCGCTGTACGGGCCCGGGGAGATGACATCCACCCATTCCGCCAACCCGGTGTGCGCGGCAGCGGCGCTCGCGAACATCGAGGTCATCCTGGAAGAGGGCCTCGTGGAGCACGCAAGGGAGCTCGAGAGCGACCTGCTGGGAGCGGGCGCCCGCATGATGCAGGAGTCCGGCGGCCGGATCGGGCGGGCGGACGGCGCGGGTCTTGTGATGGCGCTTCAGTTCGTGCGGCCGGGCACCACGGAGCCCGACCCGGGACTGGCCTTCGAGGTGGTCCGGCGCGCCGTGGAATCCGGGGTGATGCTGTTCGCCCCCGTCGGCGTGGGAGGCGGGGCCATCAAGGTGAACCCTCCGCTGAACATCGGGCGGGATGCCCTGCTGGAGGGGCTGGAGGTCCTGGCAGACTGCGTCCGGGCGGCCATCGCCTGCGCCTGAGTCTCCCTGGAGGGCGAGAAAAGAGACGGCCTGCCAGGTCCGGGCAAGGTTAGACCTGGCAGGCTCGCTTCGCTCTCCCACCCTGCCCGGAACTTCCGGGGATACCCCTCATTGCTCCGGCCGCTGGGATAAGCGATCCTGGTGGCGCCAGCCGCCCCCCGCTCTTTGTGGAAGGGGCCGGGGCCTGCCAGATGTGCCGCGCTGACTGGCAGGCCCCGTTCTCCTTTCGTTCGGCCCTCTCCCTCGGAGAGGGCTGCAGGCTGGATTGCAGCAATCCGCTCTTATGTCAATGCCGGCCGGCTGGACCGGGCACGACGCGCGCCAGCGAGGCGATTACAAATTTACACCCGCTGGCGCGGAAATATGCGCCCCTGGAGTCAAATCAGGTATAAATACCGACCATCGCTGCGAGCCGGTCGCTCCACGCCGCCGGGCCGGCCCGGGAGGGAGGAAAGACGGCGGCGGCGTTGAAGTCTGCGGTAACGGTTCCGCAATCCCCGCCCGCGGCGAGGCCGTCGCCGGGCCGGGAACACCTGGACGGAGGTGCGCCGATGAAGTCCCTGAAAGTCAGACTCACGCTCCTCGCGCTGCTGCTCGGACTGGCTTCCGGATGCAGCGCGCAGCCCGTCGAGATCACGGACGAGGAGCTGCGGGCGATACCCCCGGCCCCCCGGGAGTTCCGGGCGGCTTGGATCGCCACGGTGGCGAACATCGACTGGCCGTCGCGGCCCGGACTGAGCGTGGAGCAGCAGAAGGCGGAGCTGCTGAACATCATGGACCGCGCGGCCGAGTTGAACCTGAACGCGCTCATCCTGCAGGTGCGGCCGGCCTGCGACGCCCTGTACGAGTCCAGCCTGGAGCCATGGTCCGAGTTCCTGACCGGGACGATGGGCAAGGCGCCCGAGCCCTACTACGACCCTCTCGCGTTCGCCATCCAGGAGGCGCACCGCCGGGGCATCGAGCTGCACGCCTGGTTCAATCCCTACCGCGCGCGGCATCCGCAGGGGAAGTCGGAAATCTCGCCGGACCACATCAGCAAAAAGCGTCCGGAACTGGTGAGGCAATACGGGAGATACCTCTGGCTGGACCCGGGGGAGAAGGCGGTGCAGGACCAGTCCATCGCGGTGATGCTGGACGTGGCGCGGCGCTACGACGTGGACGGCATCCACATCGACGACTATTTCTACCCCTACAAGGAGCGGGGGCCGGACGGCAAGATCCTGGATTTCCCGGACGAGCGCAGTTGGCAGGAGTACCGCAAAAGCGGCGGCACTCTCTCCCGGGACGACTGGCGGCGGGAGAACGTCAACAGGTTCATCGAGCGGCTGTACGCGGAACTGAAGAAGGTGAAGCCGCATGTGAAGTTCGGCATCAGCCCGTTCGGCATCTACCGTCCCGGGCATCCCGAAGGCATCAAGGGGTTCGACCAGTATGCGGAGCTTTACGCGGACGCCCGCAAGTGGCTCCACGAGGGCTGGCTGGACTACTGGACCCCGCAGCTGTACTGGAAGATAGACGCTCCCGCGCAGAGCTACCCGGTGCTGCTGGCCTACTGGGTGCGCGAGAACCGCCACGGCAGGCACCTGTGGCCGGGCAACTTCACCAGCAAGGTGCTCGAGGACTGGCCGGTAAGCGAGATCCTGGAGCAGGTGCGGGCGACCCGGCGGCAGCAGGGGGCCACCGGGAACGTGCATTTCAGCTTCAAGGCGCTGCAGCGCAGTCAGGCGCTGGCGGACGGGCTGAAGGAGCTGTACAGCGTGAAAGCCATCCCGCCGGCGTCCACGTGGCTGGACGACAGACCTCCCGCGCGTCCCGCACTGGAGCTGACCGTCGAGCCGGACGGACTGAGCGTGACCGCCCGCTGGAAGCCCGGCGACGACGAGAGCCCGTTCCTCTGGGTGCTGTATACCCGCCCCGGCGGACAGTGGAAGAGCCATGTGCTGCCCGGAGCGTACCGGGAGGCGAAGCTGCAGCTCAGCGGGGCGGACGATCTGGAGTACGCCGTGGCCATCGCGGCGGTGGACCGGTGCGGCAACGAAGGGCTGAAGGCGGGGCTGAAGGTGCAGCTGAGGAAGGCCGCGCAGTAGGCGGCCCCGCCCTCCGGACGGCCTCTTATTAAAGGAAACGGGCCTTTTCTTTAATAACGGGGTATGTTATTAAAGAAACTTGCGCTGGAGGGGGACGGAGCCGGCGGGCTGAGCCCGCCGGCCTCACGGCGTCCGGATGTCCGGCTGCCCCCGCACGCGCAGCACGGGGATGATGCCGCCCGGGGTCTCCTCCGTGCCGCTCACTCCGGTCAGCACCACGAACGTGCCCGCGGGCGGGAAGGAGACCGGCGACCCGAGCAGTTCCGTCGAGACCTTCAGGCCCGCCGCCAGTGACGCGTCGTTGGCGGCCGGACTCCCGTCGTCCACATACAGCCTGCCGCCCTCGCTGCGCAGCACGCCCGCCACGCGGACGAGCAGGCCGGTGTTGGAGATGCCGACCCCTCCCGCGGTGCCGGGAGTATACTTGCCCATCCGGCCGCCTCCGGCGGACGAGCACCTGATGTGGAGCGGTGCGGGCGGAGCGCCGGAGGACGTCTTCTCCACGGGTTCGTTCAGGACCACCACCCGCTCGGAGCCCCGCGTGCTCAACCAGCCGCGCACCGTGACGACATCGCCCGGCACCACACCGGCGCCACCCTGGACGAAGACTCCGCCGGTCCGCTGCGAACTCTGCGCGTAGAACCCGGACGGGAACACCGCGGACACCACCAGCCCGCTCAGCTCGACGCCCGCCCATCCGTTCTCCAGCGGGAACAGCGGAGTATCCGGCAGGTTGCGCAAAAGCGGGATGTCCACGGCGGCGTAGGCGGGAGCGTCGTTATCGTTGTTCCGGGCCGTCACCCAGATCATCGTGAACGGCTCCGAGTCCGGAACGGGCTGGCCCAGGTGGCCGACGCCGGAGTGCAGGTAGCTGGTGAACACGTAGGTGCCCGGCTGGCGGGCCGACACGAGCCGGTGAAGGTGCCGGTTCGGGCCGTCATCCAGGTTGGCGAACCCCGGCCTGCCGTCCCCGAACCAGTTCCCGATGGTGAGCCCGGGAGTGATGGAGAGCTGCCGCCAGGTGAAGCTCTTCAGCTGCCAGTAGCTCCCCCCGCCGGGGAGGAACACCAGCACCCCGTCGATGCCCTGGTCGCGCAGGTAGTTCTGGCCGTCGAAATAAAGGACCTTAGGCACTTCGAAGGTGTCGGGCTCCACGACGGCCATCCTGCCGTCCAAGATGCCGAAGTGCAGGTCGTGTTCGTGATGAGCCCGCGCCGGCCCGGTCGTCAGGGCGATCGTCAGCGCGGCGGCGAGGAACCAGAGTCTTCTCATCTGTCATCGTCCTCCTGTCCGGGGCGGGCCGTCTCCCGTCCGTAGGAGCAGCGGCCTTCGGGAGACAGCCCGGCCCCGGACTTCCGTGCGGCTTATCCGGAGCGGCGGCGCAGGGCGACCAGCCCGGAAAGCCCGGCCGCCAGGACCGCGAGCCCCGCGGGCTCCGGCACCACGTTCTCAGCCACCCAGTCCATGGCGAGGTCGTGCTCCTCCTCGGACATCCCCTTGTTGAACACCATGGCATACAGGTCCGACGGGCCGACCGAGCCGTCCTGGCTGTGGATGCGCAGCAACGCCAGATAGATGCCGTCCCCGGGCGAGTCAGGGTCGCCCTCGGCGGCCATCAGACGCACAGGCACATGTTCGTGCCACCAGTTGTCGGCTCCGATGGTGAACCAGAAGCCTGGCGCAACGGGCCCCGGGCCGCTGGTGGTGAAGCCGGGACCGTTCGGGTTCAGGATGCGCAGCTTCTCCGTCGCGGTGGGGGCGAATACGCTGCCGTCCCATTTCCAGACCGTGTCCGCGAACCCGATGCCGAGCTTGAGGCCCGTCAGGTCCAGCGGCGGGTCGGCGTACTTCCAGAACGAAGCGTAGCCCGGCTCATTGGAGATCCAGTAGCCCAGGCTGTCATCCAGCTCAAGCTCCACAGGGAACACCTTGTGGTCCTCGTCGAACTGCGGGATGCCGTCCACCTTATAGAACCGTCCCATCAGGAACGAACCGTCGCGGACGTCCACCCCGATGTGTCCCGTGAAGTGTTCATGCTCTTCCGCGGCGGCGGGCACGGCCATCCCCGCGGAGAAGCAGATGGCGAGCGCAGCCAGGGCTGCCGGCCATCGAAGCAAGTGTCTCATCCAGTCCATCGTCCTTTTCTCCTTTCGGGAAATAAGGGGAGAGGCCGGGAGCGGCTCCGCAGCCCGGCCTCCCACACTGCAGAAGAGTTCAGGCCCGGCCGCGCCGCCTCAGCGCCGCAAGGCCAGCCAGACCGGTCCCGAGCACCATCAGAGAGGCGGGCTCGGGCACTACGGTCTGGAAGTCATAGTAGAAGTAGCCGGACTGGAGCCGGACTCCGCCTAAGTCCACCAGCCGGAACTTCGCCGAGAGCGCCACGTCCTGGCCGACGGACAGGTCGGCCCAGAAGACGGGCGTGAACTGCCAGACGTTGCCGCTGCCCAGCACAGCCAGATCCGTCCCGACAAAGAGCGGGTTGCCGCTCTCGTCCGCAACGTGCAGACCCGGGCTGATCTCCAGAAGCTGCAGCGCCACGGTGGAGCCGTCCAACGACCCGGCATAGTGGGGGCTCTTGTTGAAGAGGATCTGCTCACCCTCGTCACCGCCATCGAGGCTCCCCACGGTGGCGATGGTCAGGCGGGCATACTCTCCCTCGGCAAGTCCCGACACGTACTTGCCCGACCAGATGCCGCTGCCGGGCAGCAGCGGGATGAACGGCTCCTCCACCCGGGCGAAGATCTCGGGCAGGCGGTTGTTGCCGCTGGTGTCCACGACCACAGGGTCGGTCTTGGGGCCGCTGTAGGTATAGCGGCCGACCCCGTGGAAGTGGTTGCTGTTCGGGTTGTCCTCGTAGAAGTGCCCGAACAGGAAGGTCAGGCGGTTGTAGTTCGGCTCGGGAAGGCCGGCATAGGTGCCGGACGTGATGAGCTGCCGGTTCTCCCAGCCGACGTAATAGTGCGGCCGCGCATCGGCAGCCAACGCCGTGATGAACACCATTGCAGCCAGGGCTGCGGTCCTCAAGACTGATATCCTCATCGAACGTTTCCTTTCGCGAGTGGTTCGGTCTGTCTGGAGGCGAAGCGCCTCAGTAAGGGTCCCAGAGATTGATGGACCTGTCGTCACGCCACGTCTCTTCCCACCTCATCCAGCGGGCGTGCCCGTCCAGGAAGACATAGTTGCTGCCTCCCCGGTGGGCGTTCTGGTTGACCTCCTGCTGGGGACGGATGCGGAACGGCCAGTAGCAGGGATGGACATGGTCCGACGTGCCATTGCGGCGCAGCTCGCAGATGTAGATGGACTGCGAGACGTTGGCCACCATGGAGTCCCTGATGTAGCCGTTGACGCCCGGCTCGTCCCCCGGAGCCGCCGGAGTGAAGTAGAAGTTCGTGCCGTAGCTGGTGCGGCGCGTCCCGGGCGCGCTGCCCCAGTTCGTGCTGGTGTCCGCCGGACACCGATAGAGCAGCTCCGTCCTGCTGTAAGGCTGAAGGCCGGCCAGCCAGGTGAGGCGCTGGTCGTTGTGGTCGGACGGAGGGTAGGTGTCCCGGTTGTCATCGATGTACATCCGGAACGCTATCCCCATCTGCTTCACGTTCGACAGACACCTTGTCCGGACGGCCGAGTCCCTGGCCCGCTGGAACACGGGGAACAGGATGGCCGCCAGGATGGCGATGATCGCGATGACGACCAGCAGTTCGATGAGTGTGAATCCCTCGCGGTCCCCGACAGGACCACGCGCATCCGGATGCGTCCTCATGTTCTTTGCCTCTCCTCTGAACGTTCGCCCGGGCGGCGCGCGGGCTGGCACAGGCCCCTGCCCGTGAGCGCCTCGAAGCTGCGAAAACGCCTCCGCTGCCGGCCGGGAAATCCCGGCGCCGCGCTCCGGCCAGGCGCGCCCCGCCACGGGACGCCGGCTCTCAGGGTCCGGCAGGACCGTCTGGGGAAGCACCGGGCGCCTGAGGCACACCGGCGCTCAGGCGGAAGCCGGAGGGGCGCACGGTCTCCGGCACGGAGGCTGGAATGTCAGAGGAGGACGGGAGGAGAACGTCCGGGGTGGTCGGTGACCGCACCGCCGGTCCAGCGCTGCTCCGGCTCCGGGACGCCGGCATGGCACGGGCCGGACGGTGACGGGAGCGCCAGGGAGACAAGGTCCGACGCCGCGAGGGCCCGTTCCAGCTCCACGAAGACGCAGTAGTCGGAATGAGGGTTGGCCAAGGCCGCGCCGCACCCCGAGCAGTCCGGATGCTCTTCGTACGCGTGCGTGTGCAGGCCGATCCCCAGCAGGCTGTAAGTCAGCACCGCAAGGGCCAGCCACCCGGTCGCGCGCGTGAAAGCTGTCTGTCTCCGGATGCTCATGGCGACTCAGCGCCGGCCGCTGCAGCCAGCGACTACCAGTAGCAGTTTACAGGCACTGCCACGCTGTGTCAACATTTGTGCCGGGAAGTGTACCCCGTTTTTTTCTTACACTGCTCGGGAAGGGCCGCCATTGACCTCGGGCTTCGCGCGCGCCTGTACGAGTCGCCAGCGGGGCCGTGGCCCCGGCCTCAGGATGGACCGCCCGTCCTACCCCCCCCGTCCGCGCTCGGGAGGGCGAGGCTCCCGCCGAGCCGCCTCCTCTGGCCGTGCCGTCCATCCCCCTCTCCCTCGAAGGGAGAGGGCTAGGGTGAGGGTGGCCTCGTCCCGTCCACACCGGGAGGGCGAAGCTCCCGCTGAGCCGTCCTGGAACGCCGCGTTACGGGAGCAACGGGTCGGCAGGAGCCTCCCCCTCCCGTTCGCCGGCCCGGGGACTATAGGGGGGCGTGGAGCGCCTGGCAGGCCGATGTCCCGGTTGTCAGGACGGCCCGTATATCCCCCTCTCCCTCGAAGGGAGAGGGCCGGGGTGAGGGTGGCCTCGTCCCGTCCACACCGGGAGGGCGAAGCTCCCACTGAGCCGGCCGGGAGCGTTGCGTTACGGGAGCGGGGGCTGGCGGCGAGACGGTCCATCAGAGAGTTCATCCGGACTCCTTTCCGGAGCGGCGCGCAAGGCTCAGGACGCAGGCGAGCAGCAGCGCGCCCGCCAGCCATCCGCCGATGACGTCGCTCGCCCAGTGGACGCCAAGATATACGCGCGTCCATCCGATGCCCGCCACCACAAGGAACGTGGCGGCCGCGGCGGCCCTCCGCCACTCCGGCCGCAGGGAGGGCCGCAGCACGGCATACAGGCAGGCATAGAACACCAGCGAGCCCATCGCGTGCCCGGACGGGAACGACTCTCCCCCGGCGGACGTCACGATGCGGACCATTTCGCCGTCCGGTCTCGGGCGCGTGACGAGCGCTTTGAGGAGGTTGCTGAGCGGCACGGAGAGGGTGGTGAGAGCCAGCGCCAGCGCGCCGCTTGCCTGCCGGAGAGCAACGAGGGCTGCGGCGCCCGAAAGGGCCAGAGCCACGACAGTCCCGGGCGCCCCCGCCAGCGTCAGGCCGAGCGCGAAGGAATCCAGTGCAGGCGAGGCTGCGCTCTGGACAGCCCGGCTGATTGCCAGGTCCAGCGCGAGGGTATGGCCGCCGCGGGCCAGCACCGCGAGCAGCGCGAAGAGCACGAGCGAAGCCAGCCCGGCGGGCAGCAGCGGCGAGGGGCGGCGTCGGGTCCCGCGCGGCGCTGCGCTCCCGGTCATCGCCCCTCCCTGCCGGATGCGGGCTGCTGCTGGGTGATGCAATGGATGTTGCCGCCGCCCAGCAGGATCTCCCGGGACGGCACCATCTCTACGCGCCGGTCCGGGAACAGCGCGGAGAGGGCCTTTGCGGCCTCGCCGTCCGACGTCCGGTCCCCGAAGGCCGGCACGACGAGCGCCCCGTTCGCGATATAGAAGTTGATGTAAGTGGCCGGCAGCAGCTGCCCCGGCCGGCGGATGGGCTGGCCGTTCGCGAGCGGCAGCGTCCGGCACTCCCGCGCCGAGACGGTCTGCGGGGGAGGCAGAGGGATGCGCGCCACCCGCAAGGGACGCCCGCGGGCATCCGTGGAAGAGAGCAGGATGCGCTCCGCTTCGGCGCAGACGGCGTGGCGCGGGTCGGCAGGGTCGTCCGTCCAGGCCAGCGCCACCGCCGCGGCGCCCGTAAAACAGCACAGGTTGTCCACGTGCCCGCTGGTGTCCGCATCGCCCGGCAGACCGCGCGGGAGCCAGATGAGTTTCCCGGCCCCCAGATATTCCAGCAGGGTCTCCGCAATCTGTTCGCGGGACAGCGACGGGTTGCGGTTCGGGTTCAGCAGGCACTCCTCCGTGGCGATGACGGTCCCCTCCCCGTCCACCGTGAAGGAGCCCCCCTCCATCACGATGCCGGGCCGGTAGGCGGGCGCGCGAAGGCGCCGCAGGATGCGCCCGGCCAGGGCGTTGTCGGCGCGGCACTCCGCGAGCAGCCCGCCCCACGAGTTGAACTCCCAGTCCACCCCGCGCAGCCTGCTGCCGTCCGTCACGAACGTGGGGCCGGTGTCCCGCAGCCACGCGTCGTCGCAGGGCACCGGGAAGACCTTCACCGCGCCGGGGAGCATCGCCCGTGCCTGAGCGGCGAGATCCGGCGGAGCGCAGACGGTGACCGGCTCGTATGCGCTGATGACCTCCGCCACCCGCGCGAACGCCTCCCGCGCCGGGCCGGCATCCTCTCGCCAGACGTCCGGACGGAAGGGCCATCCCATCCAGCAGCGGGCATGGGGCTCCCACTCGGCCGGCATCCGGAATCCATCCCGGAGGGGAGTCGTGAGGGGCGCGCTCACAGCCCTGTCCTCCCTGCGGTCAGCGAGGCTCTCCGTCCTTCCGCCGGTCCATCGGAGAGCAGAACAGCGGCAACCCCGCCGCATCCGAGCGCATCCGGAACAGCGCGGCGGAGCCGGGGTCCGTGATGTAGACGGTCTTCAGGTCCGGCCCGGCGAACTCGATGTTGGTGGGCCCGTATCCGTTCCCCTCTGTGTGCGGCACCTCGATGCGCCGGATGATGCTGCCGGAGGGGTCGATGACCAGGACCGAATGCGCCCCGAAATGGGTGACCCACAGGTTGCCCGCCTCGTCCATCGCCATCCCGTCCGGCTCTCCGGGCCCGTCGGGGGACAGGTCGGCAAACGGCTCCATCCTCCCCAGCGAGCCGTCCGCGCCCACCGCGAAGCGCACGATGCGGTTCTGCTGGGACTCGCAGACGTAGAGATGCTTCGCATCCGCCGTGAACGCCAGCCCGTTCGGGAACGCCATCCCTTCCGCCACCCGCGTCACTCTGCGCGTCCCCGCTTCCACGCGATACACGCAGCCCACCGGGTTCTCGCGGCCGGAGCCCACCGGGTCCGTGAAGTAAAGGTTCCCGTGCGGGTCGAATGCCAGGTCGTTCGGGCCCTTGAACGGCTGCCCGTCGCAGCGGTCGGCATACACCTCGCCCTTCTTTGTGGCGGGGTCGATCCGCACGATGGCGTTCAGGCCGTAGTCGCAGATGAACAGCGAGCCGTCCCGGAAGACGGTGATGCCGTTGGTCTTGCGGAACGGGGAGACCTCCGGCGACTCCGACCCCTTCATCCATTCGAAGGTGAAGCTGCCGTCCGGCGCGAGACGCGAGATGGTGTCGGCCGCGCAGTTGGAGAGGTACAGCGTCCCCCGGCCATCCCAGGCCGGGCCTTCGGGGAACTTCAGGTCCCCGCACACCTTCTCCAGCCGGGCCTCCTCCGCCGCTCCCGGTGCGACCGCCAGCAGGCAGACGGCAAGCGCCGCGCAGGCGCCTGCAAGTGAGATGTCCATCAGGCGGGACTCCTTTCCAGGGGACGTCTCCGGCCATCCCCCGCAGCATGACTTACGCCCGCACCGCCCGATGCCCTGCACGGGCTCCACCCGTCCGGCTGCCCGCTCGACCGGGATGACTGTCCAGGACGGGGGGGCCTGTGCTGCGTTCCCTTTGCAACTCCTCATCGGACGGGTATACTCTACCCTACGTGAACCGGAGGATAGATAGAACGATGGCATACGCCACCGAGAACGGAACGAAGTTGATCACCGTAATCCCCGGCGACGGGATAGGACCCGAATGTGTCGAATCGGCACTGCGCCTGATCGAAGCAGTCGGGGCCCCCATCAAATGGGAGACACGCGAGGCGGGCGCAAGCGTCTTCAAGAAAGGCCTGGAGACGGGAGTGCCTCAGGAGACCATCGAGTCCATCCGCAAGACGCGGGTGGTGCTCAAGGGTCCGCTGGAGACGCCCGTGGGCTACGGCGAGAAGAGCGCCAATGTGACCCTGCGCAAGCTCTTCGAGACCTACGCCAACGTGCGCCCCGTGCGCGAGATGCCGAACGTGCCCACCCCGTACAGCGGACGCGGGGTCGACCTCGTGGTGGTCCGCGAAAATGTGGAAGACCTTTACGCCGGCATCGAACATATGCAGACGCCGGGCGTGGCGCAGACGCTCAAACTCATCTCACGCAAGGGCTGCGAGAAGATCGTGCGCTTTGCCTTCGAAGTGGCGCGCGCAGAGGGACGCCGGAAAGTCCACTGCGCCACCAAGTCGAACATCATGAAGTTCTCGGAGGGGATGCTCAAGCGTGCCTTCGAGGCCATCGCCCCCGAGTATCCGGATATCGAGGCGAACCACATCATCATCGACAACTGCGCGCACCAGCTGGTGAAGCGTCCTGAGAACTTCGAGGTGATCGTCACCACGAACATGAACGGAGATATCCTGAGCGACCTTACGTCCGCGCTGGTCGGCGGGCTGGGCTTTGCTCCCTCCGCGAACATCGGCAACGGCATAGCGATCTTCGAGGCCGTTCACGGCTCTGCCCCCAAGTATGCAGGCCAGAATGTGATCAACCCGACTGCCGTCATCCTGTCCGCAGTGATGATGCTGCGCTATCTGGACGAGTTCGAGGCGGCGGCGACCATCGAGAACGCTCTGCTCCACACACTGGAGGAGGGCAAGGTGCGCACGGGCGATGTGGTCGGTTACGACAGGGGCGCGAAGACCACGGAGTATACCGAGGCGATCATAGCCAACCTGGGCAGGAAGCCGGCCAGTGTGCCCACACGCGAGTACCGGCCCATCAAGTTGCCCGAGGTCTCGCCTGACCCTGTGTTCGTGCGCCCGGAGACCCGGCGGGTGGTGGGCATCGATGTGTTCGTTGAGAGCGGACTGATGCCCGAACCGCTCGGTGAAATGTTGTCGACGCTGGTCGCGGAGTCGGCTTTCCGCCTGAAGATGATCTCCAATCGGGGCACACGCGTCTACCCGCCCACGGGGACGCAGATCGATGTGGTGGACCACTATCGCTGCCGCTTCATCCTGCGCGACGAGCCGGGCGATGCGAACGATGAGCAGATTCTGGAACTGCTCCAGCGCATCAGCACGCGCCTGCGCTGGGCGCATGTCGAGAAGCTCCAGGAGTTCGACGGCGCACCCGGCTATTCCAAGGCTCAGGGCGAAGACTGAGCGACGCGTCCGCATCCCACGCGCGGGACAGGGGGCGCCGAAGCGAGCGCTCCCTGACGAAAGGCAGGCAGACGGCCGGCGCAGCGCAGGCCACTGCGGATAAGATGTCTATCAGGCGGGACCCCTTTCCAGGGGACGTCTCCGGCCATCCCCCGCGGCACGGCTTCCGCTCGAAGCGCCCGATGTCCTGTCCGGGCGCTACCCGTCCGTCGGTCCGGGCTTCGGAGCGAGGATGACCCTGCGGATGAGCACCCGCACGCCCGCGCGCTCGCAGGGGTCCACCCGGAGCTGGAGCAGAGGAGTCCCCGCCGTCCTCCAGAACGGGATATCCCTCACAGGAAGGACGGCGTCTTTCCCGCGGGGCCAGGGCAGGCGCGCGGAGGCGAGCGGATGGAAATCGGGGATGTGGGCGGTCTTCCAGAAAAGCTCCAGAACGACCGGCACCGGGCCGGCCTCTTCGGAGACCACCCTCCCCTCCACGATGATGCGGTCCACCTGCCAGGCCGGGACCTCGAAGCGCGGCAGGTGGATCTGCGGGTCGGAGCCCGTCGATTCCACGAGCAGCCCCTCCCGCGTGCGGGACCTGACCTCCAGCTGCGCCAGCGACAGGCGCTCCATCGGGATGCCGGAGTCCGTCAGGTCGAGCACCACCGGCATCCGGACCGCGGGCGCGCTGCAGCTTTTGCCCACGGAGACGCGCTTCGGCTCCGGGAGCGGCCACGGAAGGGCTTCAGCCGCCTTCGCCTGCTCCAGTTCCTCCGGAGACAGCACGCTCCAGGAAAGCACCTCCTCTTCGGACGGCGCCCGGACCTCGGGGGGAGGGATGCCGCGGGCCCGCGCCAGAGCCCGCAGGAATCCGAAGCCCCTTCGCCGGTCCGGCTCCAGGAACGCTTCCTCGCCCCACTCGTTCCAGGCTTCCACCATCACCACGGGCGACTCCGCACTGACGTTCGCCAGCGCCCCGCGCACCATCCGCTCGAACTGCTCCGGGGTGTTCCCGGTCAGCACGAAGGCCTCCTGCAGCGCCCGTCGCGGGCGGTTGTCCCACCCGGGAAACGCCGTGGGCCAGTAGGAGATGCCCTGCTCCCTGCCGGTCCTCTTCAGGAACGGATACAGCTCCGACACCAGAAGTCCGGTCTGGGCGAAGTAGGGGATGACCGGACTGTCCCACGCCACTGTGGGCGGCCTGAGCGGGGAGTAGGTATACGCGGTGAACGCATCGAACCCCAGCCACCTCAGCCAGGCGATGTGCTGCGGGGAGTTGTCCGTGGTGACGGCCACCAGATAGACCCCGCCCTCCCCGCGCTCCCGCGCGCGCTGCCGCAGCGCGGAAAGCGACCGCCTTGCCTGCCGCTCGCCGCCGTAGCT
>FWWL01007965.1_pt1 | contig 13931 bp, 10 predicted proteins | sample 2228331 | NCBI WGS metagenome assembly FWWL01 (sample SAMEA103939775, study PRJEB20133) | metagenome | reverse complement strand
CCCGCTCCCCCCGCTCCGAAAGCCTCCCCACACCCCACACCCCACACCCTTCCCAACGAATAACGAACAACGAATAACGAATAACAATAATGGGAGTAAAACTATGGCAATAATTTCACAACCAGAAACCAAAGAACAGATTTTGTCAGCGTTTCAAAAGCTGTTAGCGGAAAAGAAAAAGAATGAGTCTAAGGTTTACACCAAGGAAGAGGAAGCTAAGAAGAAAAAGAATCAAGAATTAATTGAAGTTGCCGCTAATTATACCGTTGATAGTATTGTTAATGGGATGGCGGCGCTGCAATTAAATTTTGGCAGTGCGCTCCATGATTTGTCGGAACGGTTAAGCACAGAAGTTTCTAAGCTGGATGAACTGAAACAGGCGATCGCGAGCGAAAACCAGCACTTAGAAAACTTGCAGCAAATTCGCTTGGTGGCGGATGCCCTACATATTTTAAACCAAGAACACCAAGAGAAGTTACAAAGCTTAGAAAGTCAAGCCGCTTTACAAAAAGAAACTATTGAGAAAGAAAAAACCCAACTGAGGAAAGCCTGGGAAAAAGAACAAGCCGAATTTGCGTTATCTGTAACCGAAGAAAATGAGTTATTAGCCAAACAACGCACCCAAGAAAAAGCGGACTATGACTATGAAATCGCTCGCTTACGGAAGGTTGAACGCGATCGCTATGAACAAGCCAAGCGGGAACAAGAACGCACTTTAAAAGAACAAAACCAGGAAAAAGAAAAAGATTGGCAACAGCGCGAGAAATATCTCACCGACCATCAAGCGGAATTTGCCGAAAACGAGAAGAAAATTGCCAGCTTTGAGGAAGAACTGAAGCAAGCTTATATTAAAGCCAAAGAAGAGGCGATTAAAGAAGCGGAACGGGAGGCGAAGGTAAAAATGGATCTGTTTGAGAAAGAGTGGGAATCAACCCAACAAGGGTATGATTTGAAAATAGCGTCATTAGAAGCGACGATTCAACGACAAAATGAACAAATTAATAATTTAATCGCTCAACTCCAAGAAGCAACCAAGCAAGCGCAAGAGTTGGCGATGAAAGCGTTTCAAAGTTCCGCAAAGGACGCTTAATTGGTGGTATAATTGGTAAGAATAATTCACTGGCCATCAGATTCGAGATTATGATTTGAGATTATTAGGTTGGGTTGGCTTTCTCAACCCAACCCAATCAGATTATAGATATTTAATTGCCGTGAAAATGTCAGAAAATCAAGCCTAAAAATTAGGAGGAATTACTATGGCAAAAAAAGTTAATGCTAAAAGTACCAAGGCGGAAATCCTGGCAGCTTTGGCAGAAGTAAATCAAGAAAAGTCAGACCTAGAGGCGGAAATTAAAAAACTGCGTGAAGAACAGAAATCAGCCGCCAAATATCCTGCTCCGGGTACCGCAACGAAACCGACAGAAACTATTCCAGGAACAGAACCTATGAAAACGGCGGTGAATGCTCAAGATAAAATGAGTCAAATTATTGATAGTTTGGCTCAACTGCATTTGAGTTTTGGGGAAGCAGTGAGTGATTTATCAGAAAAACTGACTGCGGAAGCTTCTGCCCTAAATAATGTGCAAACCTTGGTGGCAAAAGAGTTAGAAACCTTAAAAGAGTTATACGGTTTAGAAGATGTTACGGAGAATACTCTGGATGATTTGATTTCTTCTTATGAGGAAAATTCTAAGACTTTTGAACGGGAGGAAAGTGAGAAACGGGAAACTTTAGACCAAGAAATGCAAGATTTACGCAAGTCTTGGCGCAAAGAACAAGAAAATCATCAAAGTCAGATTAAAGAACGCAATGAGACCCATCATAAAAATCGCCATCGTGAGCTTCAGGAATATCGCTATAATTTGGAATTAGAGCGGCAGTTGGATAGTGAAGCTTATGAAGAGAATAAGAAAGTTCTTTATAAAGAATTGAGTGAGATTAAAGCCGCCCAAGAAAAAGCCTGGAGTGAACGGGAAACCACCATAAGCGAGCGCGAAAAAGCCTATAGTGAAGCGAAGCAAAAAGTAGAGGCTTTTCCGGAAGAACTGGAGAAAAGCATTAAGAATGGCAAGGATGATGGCCGGAATATTGGCACCTATCAAGCTAAGGTAAAAGCGGATTTACGAGAAAAAGAAGTTGAAGGCCAAAAACGCAATTATCAGTTACGGATTGAATCTTTGGAAGAAACAATTAAAGACCAAAATGGGCGAATTCAAAGTTTATCGAAACAACTTGATGCGGCCTTGAAACAGGTGCAAGATTTGGCGGTGAAAGCGATTGAAGGTGCATCTAATGTCAGTTCTTTCCAAGCGGTGAAAGAAATTTTGTTAGAACAACAAAATAAAAATCAGCAGAAGACTAAGTAGGTGGTTATTTGTTGTTTGTTGTTTGTTGTTTGTTGTTTATTGTTTGTTATTTGTTGGTTGTTGGTTGTTTATTGATTGCACCTGAAGCACCAGAAGCACCTGAAGCACCAGAAGCACCTGAAGCACCAGAAGCACCTGAAGCACCAGAAGCACCCCTGCTTGTTTGCTGTTTGAGGGTTTTTAAAAATCACAAATAACAAATAACAAACAACTAACAAAAAACAACCAACAACCAACAACGAGATAATTTGGGTAGGATGGGTAGCAGGTAATCTAAAATACCGGCATAAATTGCTATCGATTCTCAGTACTTATGGAAGTAATTAAACGAAATTGGTTAAAAGTTGCGGAATATCTTTCCTTAGCTGGGGCGACGCTCGCAGCGATCGCCGCTATATTTTTTGAAGCGGTGATTTATGCCGGAGTATTACTGTTTCTTTCCCTGTGGCTGAATTTGATGATTAGATATCGTTGGCATCAGCTTCAGCAAGAAGAGATGATTCATGCCACTATGACATTGGAAAATTTGCTCCTCGATCTTCGCATCAGCATCGTGGAACGGGTGGAACAAATGAAAACGGAAATCACCCAAGTCCACAAAGTAGCCGAAAATCATGCCTCCCATGAGGATATTGATAATTTGATTATGGCGATCGAACAGGTACAAGGAGAACTGAATACCCTGGATGATTCCCTGATTCCCGTCAGACAACAGCTAGAAACTTTAATTACCAAAGTACAAGATTATTCCGTGGCCTCACAACGCCTCGAAGATTGGCAAAGACAACTGACGGAAACTCTCAATCGCTTAGAAATGCGATTCCGCGCAGCGGATCCCTTACGGGAATCGCTTTCCCAAGCAATACTTGCCGAAATCCAGAGATTTTATCGAGAAATTGCCCACTCTATTAATGAATTAAAACAAATTAGAGCGATCACACCCACATTCCCCACCGCATCTACCACAGACAAGCCATCAGAATTAACCGATACATTAGAAACCTCAGAAGAACCCGCAGAAACCTCAGCAGAATTAACCGATACATTAGAACCCGCAGAACCCCCAGAATTTTCAACCCTGACCGCAGCAGTGACGAACGGCGAGCGAGAAAACTGGGGAACTGCCGAACCATTTGCGGAACCCGTAACCTCATTTGTGGGGCAATTCCACCACGGCGATCGCTTCATAGAATCCCCTTTAGAAACTTGGCAAACTGCCGATGAACCAGCAGATCCATATGATCAAATCCAGCCCACTGAATCAGATATCCCTACACCTATCCCTACACCCCATTTATCAGATAGATCCGCATCGGATTTACCAGAATCGGCAACACGGAATCAGGCAAAGCCCCAAGAACACTCGGGAACTGCCCCCATCGTTTCCCAAACCGTCCCCGAAACAGAAACCCCGTCAGAAAGTTTGGCCATTACCCAACGGCAACCGGACTCAGAACTGCAAATACAGCAGGCAATGCCCCAGGCAATTCCCCCCAGTAACGCCTTCAGTAACGCCTTAGCCAATCATCCGCCGCAACCCATCTGGCAAACCCACGCGCCCCCAGACCCGCAATCATTTGCCCCCACTGGGTTTAGCGGTGGGTTTAGCGATCAGTTTAACGATCCTTTGGCCGTAATGATGCATAACAGCACCCCTCATTTGGATCTGAGTTACACTAACCTCAGTGGCGTCAGCCTCACGGGTGCCAACTTAGCCGGGGCCACCCTGACCCAAGCAAACCTGAGTGGAACCGACCTCAGCGGGGCGGACTTACGGGGGGCAGACCTGCGTGGGGCTGATTTAAGTGGGGCAAATTTGGATGGAGCGGACTTAGAAGGAGCTAATTTAGCCGGGGCAAATCTCACGGCAGTGGATCTGAGAACCGCTGACCTCAGAGGGGCAAACCTCTGTGAAGCGAATTTAGCAGGCCAAAATCTCTGTGGATTAAACCTTTCTGGTATCAACTTCAATGGCGCTAACTTAGAAGCGACCCACCTGATCGCCGCTAACCTGGCAGGGAGCCAATTAATTGCCGCCAATCTGACCTACGCCAATTTAACCGCAGCGAATTTAGAATTGGCCAATCTCACCGATGCGAATCTCACCGGGGCAAACCTTGACCGAACCAACTTTGGGGCAGCAGACAGACAGGGGATTCTGACCAGGACGGTTATGCCTGATGGGACTAAACATGACTAAGCCACGCGATCGCCACTCCCCGATGTGGCGCTTCGCTTCACCACCTGAAAAAATAAAATCCCTCCAGGGGATGATGGAGGGATCGGGGCTAGAAGATGTCAAACACTTTCAGTCTACTTTGATTTTCTTTAACTTTTGACTTTTTCGCTAGAGGGTCCCTACACATCATGGGTCATACCCATCATTCAACCCCTAGCCCACCCCACCGAAATATTGGCAAAACTTTGCCCACCCTACCGAGATAGCTATAAACTTTGAATGGTTTGTACATTAGCTTTGCTTTTATGACTTATTGCTTAGGCATCATCACTCGTTCTGGATTGGTCATCGCGTCGGACTCTCGCACCAATGCGGGAGTAGACCATATCTCTACTTACCAAAAATTATTTGATTTTTCTTTCCCAGGGGAACGAGTATTAATCTTATGTTCTTCTGGTAATCTGTCTATTACTCAAGCCATTATCACAATTTTGGAAAAAGAGATTCATGCCAACGAAGCCAGAAATCTCCACAATATTCCCACTATGTATGAAGTGGCTCGCTATATTGGCGGTAAACTGCGAGAAATCCAAAATGAAGATCGTCCTTGGCTAGAAAAAGATAGAATTGATTTTAATTGTTCTCTATTATTCGGAGGACAAATTAAAGGACAACCCCCGGAACTGTATTTAATTTATAGTCAAGGGAATTGTATTCACGCCACCAAAGATACGACATTTCTGCAAATTGGGGAAACGAAATATGGTAAACCGATTCTCGATCGCACCTTAACTTTTGAGACGGATTTAGAAGCAGCGGCCAAATGTGCTTTATTATCCATTGATTCTACCATGAAATCGAATATTTCTGTCGGGCCGCCCATTGATTTAGTCATGTATGAAGCCGATTCACTTGTGATTAAAAATCAGTTACGTCTATCATTAGGCGACCCTTATTTAGCCAAAATTCGCAAATTATGGGAACGTTCGGTCAAAGAAGCCTTCGAGCGAATGCCTGATATTGAATGGCAATATAAACGGGAAAGTGAGGAAAATATTTTTATCGACTAAATTGGCTGAATCTATCTAGTTATTTAGGGTGGGCAATGCCCACCCTAAGAATTCTGAACAGAAAGAAACCGGGGTTTTTAGATATAGCAAGAGGCCCCGGTTTCTACATATTTCCGTATGAGGAAATATTAGGCTGATGAAATATTAGGCAGCAGCCAAGTTGGCCGCCACGAAGTCCCAATTCACCAAAGAATTGAAGAAAGTTTCAATGTATTTGGGACGGAGGTTTTGGTAGTCCAGATAATAGGCGTGTTCCCACACATCAATCGTCAGCAGAGGGGTTTGGCCTTTGGTGATGGGGTTGTCTGCATTCAGAGTTTTCACCACTTTCAGGGTGCCATTGTCCAACACCAGCCAAGCCCAACCACTACCAAATTGAGTAGCAGCAGCATTGCTCAGTTCGGTTTTGAACTGTTCAAAGCTGCCAAAGTCCGCATTAATTTTATCGGCCAGGGCGCCGGAGGGAGTCCCACCGCCACCTGGCTTCATGCAGTTCCAGTAGAAGCTGTGGTTCCACACTTGGGCGGCATTGTTAAACACACCGGCTTTGGCGGGATCGTTGGCAGTGGCTTTGACAATTTCTTCCAGAGACTTGTCAGCCAGGTCGGTATCCTTGATCAGGTTATTCAGGTTGTTCACATAAGCATTGTGATGCTTGCCGTGATGGAAGCTAAGAGTATTGGCTGAGATATAAGGTTCTAAAGCGTTTTGAGCGTAAGGTAGGGTCGGTAGTTCAAAAGCCATCGTGTTCTGTTCTCTCCTAAGTGCTGTGAGGTTCAGGCTGCGTTAGGTGCAGCATTGACCGGCTCAGTATCGGCTTTTAGTAGATCAAAAATCCCTGACCTGAGCGTCACAAAAGTACACTTAGGATTTTATTACAGAAAAGTGACGCTGAAAAAGAGAAATATCCGAACCTGTGCAGTAGTTTCGGCAAACCGGGTTGCTAGGGATCCTATTGGCCTCGACTCTAGAGATTTTGACTAGAAACTTGGTTTCTCGATCGCGCAAAAAACTTGAGAAGAACTTTAGATAATTTGTGAGCCAGATCACTGCCTAGGTCAAATATTTATTTTTTATTGACAATGTTAAGTTTTGTAAACTTAAATAAATAGAACTATCGGTCAGATAGTGGTCTAATTTTTGGCAAATTTTGCCAAGATTTAAGTGGGTGTGGTTCATAATTTTGACTGCCCTGGAAACGGATCATTCATTGGCATCAAGGGAATGATTCGGCATAAGGATTAGTGATGTCGTGCATAAGAAAATAATAGTTTTAATGAAGAACTCACCAGAAAACATCAATAAGCAGGCTGTTCGGTTAACCGAAGAACAAAAACTGATTCTGAACCAGGTGGATAATGCGATCGCCTGGTTTAATCCGGCTGGTCAGCTAATTTTATACAACCAACCATTACAAAACCTGTGGAGCCTCGATTCAGTATGGCTAGACAGCCAGCCGCATTTCGCTCAAATTGCCGCTTTGATGATCGAGACGGGTTGTTGGCGTCCCGAACACCAAACCCAACTCCAAGAGGCGATCGCCCAAACGGATCCGCAAAAAACTACCAGTTGTCTATTGCACATCCAACAGATGACCTTACAAGTGGATATCACCGTGACGAGCGATCGCGGATATCTTCTGGTTTTTCGGGATTTAACCAAATATCATCGCTCTCAAGAAAGCCTGCAAGCAGAAGTCAAGCGCCTCAGATTTTTGCTCGGTCTGACCCAACGGTTACAAGCTGGTGGGGATTTAATCGAAATTGGCCAATTTGCCTTAACCTACTTGGTCAAGGCCATGAACGCCGCCTTTGGGGATGTGAAAGTGATTAACGGTGATGCCCAAAATCGCTATGCGGGGGTCTTGAGCAATAAAATTTCTAGCCAATTTATTGCCACCTACGGGGAAGCGGTAACGGCGGAGATGGAGCATATACTAAATCAGGGAATTCCTTATGGTCAAGGGTTGCTGTGGGATGTGGTAGACACGGGTCAACCTGTGTTTGTGGAGAATTATGCCCAACACCCCAAAGCCGTTAACGGCTTGCGTCACCCTGGGATCGGTCAACTGGGGATTTTTCCCATTCCTGCCACCACGGGAGAAATTATCGGGGTGCTGACTTTAGAATCTCGCACGGTGCAAAGACTCCAAGAAGCCCCCAATCAGGATTTACTGCTTGGGGCTTGTCGCCTGTTGGGAGCGGCGATCGAACGGGCGCAAACTCAGGAAATTTTACGTCAGAAAAATCTAGAATTGGAGCAAGCCTCCGCTTTAAAATCTCAATTTCTCGCGGCTATGTCTCACGAACTGCGGACTCCCCTGAATAGCATTCTGGGATTTTCTGATATTTTACAACGGCAGATTGGGGGTACTTTAACCAATCGTCAGTTAAGCCATGTGAAAGCCATTGAAAAAAGTGGTCAACATTTGCTGGGACTGATTAACGATATTTTGGATTTGTCCAAAATTGAAGCCGGTAAAGTCGATCTGGATCTAGCGCCGGTGTCCATACACGAACTCTGTAGCAGTTGCCTGAAAATGATTCAGCCACGAGCGGATAAGAAAAAGTTAGCCTTATCTCTGGAGCTAGATTATCGCCTTTCTTCGGTCTTGCTGGATGAACGCCGAGTCCGGCAAATGCTGGTCAATTTACTTTCTAATGCGATTAAGTTCACCCCAGAAGGCGGTCAGGTGAAGCTTTCGGGTAAATTGGTATCCGGCGATCGCATTCAAGGAGACTACAGACCCGATTGTTCTACGATCAACTCCAGCACCCCGTACCTCTGTTTAGAAGTCAAAGATTCTGGGATTGGCATTCCCCAAGAAAATTGGCATTTATTATTTAGACCATTTCAGCAAGTGGACTCATCTTTATCTCGCAGTCACGAGGGGACCGGTTTAGGCTTGGTTTTGACCAAACGGTTGGCGGAATTACATGGGGGAACAATCTCTTTTCAGTCTCAAGTTGGGGTCGGCAGTGTCTTCCGAGTCTGGTTGCCGGTGACAGAAATTTCGACAAATACTCAGGATTCTCCCCTGAAAGTGGCGCATAATCTTTCGCAACGGGATGAGCAAACCCTGTCCAAGTTTACGGGTAAACGCATTTTAGTTGTGGAAGATCAACCATCCAATCAAGTTTTAATGGCCGAGTACCTGGAGTCTTTAGGATATTTAATTGAGTTAATTTGTGATGGACAGACGATGTTGGAAACAATTGAATCTAATTTGATTACAGAAACATCTTTGCCCGATTTAGTGCTGATGGATATTCAACTGCCACAGATCGATGGGTTTGAGTTAATCCGCCGAATTAAAGCACATCCCTTATGGCAAGGAGTTCCTGTGGTGGCAGTCACCGCTTTAGCCATGACCGGCGATCGCGAGCGCTGTTTGGCAGCGGGAGCAGCCACTTACCTGAGCAAACCGTTTAAGCTGGCTGAATTATCATCAACAATTAAATCCATTCTCGAGCGCAATTCACCGTAAAACCAAGTCACGTTATTGGTTATTTGTCTGCAATTCCTTCCCCGGAACGCCGCTCGCAAATAACCAACAACAGCTCACCAAGAAAGATATGTCTCCTTTAATTTTACTGGTTGATGATGACCTCACAAATTTACTCTTACTCGAAGAGTTATTAGGGTCGGAAGGCTATCAAACAGATTCGGCAACATCAGCAATGGAAGCACTAGAAAAATCTGGGAATCGTGTCCCAGATTTGATTTTATTGGACGTGATGATGCCCGATATGGATGGGTTTGAGGCGTGTCGCCGTCTGCGAGAAAATCCTCAATTACAGAGTGTCCCGATTATTTTTCTCACAGCCTTAGATGATGAAGCATCTCAAATTCAAGGGTTAGAAAGTTTAGCCGATGCTTATTTCACCAAGCCGATTAGTTCAAATTTATTGTTGGCCAAAATATCCAGCTTGTTGCAGTTACAAACTATCCGAGAAAAACAGCAGGCAGACAAAGTTAAACCTCAGTTTGATTTGGCTTGGTCGGTGAATGAAGAATTAGTCGAAAAGTTTCGTTTGTTTGTGCCGGAGCAATTTCTTTGTCGGATTGCGCCTCAAGGGGTAGATTCAATTCGGTTGGGGAATGCGTTAGAAGAAGAAATCACGGTTTTATTTTGTGATATTCGCGGCTTTACGGCATTGGCTGAATCCCAGGAAGCTTTAGCAACTTATGAATGGTTGAATGCTTTTTTTTCTCAAATGAGTGAGGCGATCGCCGCTAATTATGGATTTATTGATAAATATCTCGGTGACGCAATCATGGCGGTATTCGATCGGCCTGGTTCTCATCCCTCCGACGGGATTAATGCCGCATTAGATATGGCTTATGCTTTACAAAATTTTAATCATAATCGGCAACAATTTAATTTAGAACATCCCCTGAGAATTGGTATCGGAATTCACACTGGCAAGGCAGTAATTGGCACCATTGGGTCGAACTCGCGCATGGATTCAACGGTGATTGGGGATGCGGTGAATACGGCATCCCGGTTAGAAGAATTAACCAAATATTACTGCTGTGACATAATTGTTAGTGAAACCGCGATCGATCGGGTTTTTCAGGATTTTCAACACCTCTCTAAGGCGGAAAATGTTTATGTGCGATCGCTCGATCGCCTGGTACTTCGCGGCAAGACCAACCCGATTAAAATTTATGAGCTTTTGGGGAATAGTCGCCTCATTTTAAACCCTATGAAACTGAAAACAAAAGCTTTATTTGAAGCCGCCATACAATTTTGGTTGGCTGAAGATTTTCCCCAAAGTTTAGTCAGTTTTGAGCAAGTTTTACAAGAAAATCCCCAAGATGCGATCGCTGAATTTTATGTCCAGCGTTGCCGCGAACAGATGTATTTATAGTTCTTGGTTAATCGTTGTTGATTGTTTATTTGTGATTAAATATGAGCTTTTGACTGATTTATTCGTATAAACAACCAGAATACCGTATAAATATACTATTCAATAGTATTCAACTAATATTTAACCGATTAACTCCATAAACACCAAATTTATACTTATGTAGAGCCAGCTTAATCTTAGTATATATACTGAATATATACTGAGTATTTAATTCTAAGTAAATCCCGAAAAATACGGACAATACTTAATCTCTAAAAAATGTTGCAAATTATTTATAAATCTTTTCGCAAATATTAAAAATGGTAATATATAAAATTAAAGAGTGGTTAAATTTAATTTGCACCACCAATAATTTAAAGCGAGAAAGCTACCCTTGATTTGCCGGTGACAGATCCGGGAATTGGGATGGCTGGCACCCCTGTGGAGTCGCTATTGCCAGGGTTTCCGCCCCTCGAGCGCGGCCACATTGGCAACCAAATCGCCGGTTTAGGGTTGGCAATTTGTCCAAGATTACTGGAGAGTTACCTGGACAGTCCCTGGACACAAGGGGCTTTCAAGGCTACCGGCTGAAACCCGTAGCATCGGGTTAATGATACGGCTTGATCAAAGGATTCACCCCGGAGGAAATTATGTTAACCAATGCCCTAGAAAATAAGAGCGATATTCGCGACACTACAACCTATTTACCCCAAAGTAAACCCAGGAAAAATATCAAAATTTTATTAGTTGAAGATACTCCAATTAATCGAAAAGTGCTGCTAAGTCAACTGAAACAAATCGGCTATAAAGCCGATTATGTGGAAAATGGACAAGCAGCCCTCGAGCGCTTGGCGGAGGAATCTTACGATCTGATATTTATGGATTGTCAGATGCCGGTTTTGGACGGATATGAAGCGACTAGGTTAATCCGGGAAAGAGAAGGAAAAAATGCTCATACGGTGGTGGTGGCTGTTACGGCTTATGCCATGGCAGAGAATCGCGAAAAATGTCTGGCTGCGGGCATGGATGACTACCTGACTAAACCAGTCAGAATAGAAGAAATTGCCCAAGTTTTGGCTAAATGGATGCCGGAAAAATCCCCTGAGAAAAAACCCAAATTGCTCGGCGCAGAAGTTAGTGATATTAGTGATAATTTAGGCACAAATGCTCTACCGCAACTAGAATTATCCCTAGGCCAGCGCTCTCCCAGGGAAACCGGGGATGACTTAACCATTGAAGAGATTATTGACCGCGATCGACTGCAAAAGATTAGTTTCGGAGACAAAAAGTTTATCGAACAACTGCTGATTAATTTTATCAGCAATACAGAAATTTATCTAAAAGAAGCCACCACAGCTTTGGTCAACAACGATATGGAAACCCTCGCCCGTCGTACACACCAAATCAAGGGCAGTTCAGCTACGGTCGGGGTGCGTTTCATGCCAGAAATTGCCGCCAAGGTACAAAATTATGCTCAACAAAATGAACTGCAAGAGATTCCGCAATTACTCCAGCAATTAAACGAACTTCTGGCACAGGTTAAACATTGGCAAAGCAATGAATTTTAAATGAATTTTGAAACTGATTAAAATTCATAAGGATTTTTCGGTTTGGGGATGGGTGTAATTGAATTGGCTTGAATAGTTAATTGTCGGCGCTCGCCAAACTTCTCCGTAATCATCACTCCCTGGACTTCTAACCAAGTATCCGGGGGATAAGCACTGCGATTTTCCTTCAGTTTCACCGGCAAACCAACGGGATAAACATCGGCGGCACAACAAGTAATCACAAATCTGGCCAATAAAATATATTGTTCCGGCAGTTCCGGGGCATGAATCACAAACCCTTGAACATTCACCGGCTGACCCGTATAAGCATCAGGTTCGGGATAAACCGTCAGTGTCCGCACCCAGCCAATCAGCGATCGCTCTTCCGGCTTGTTATTGGCATTGAATGGTTGGGGTCTGAGTTTGGTAAGCGCCATTAAATCATCACTGACCGTCTGACCTGCCAAAGGCACAAAATCCGTAACTTGTCTTTGCAAGGCTTTATCACTAGCAAACACCGTCGGTTTGAACATAAAACCCACCAAAGCCGCCACCAAAAACACCGTACCACTCCAACCCAAACCGGACGAGCTCATATGTAGCATCGAGCTATTGTCGTTTGAACCAGGCGTCTTACCACGGCCAGCCCTCGGGGCAAGATACCATGCTTTAAAACCAGCAACGGCGATTAACCCCAGACCCCCACAGACCGTCAGACCAAAATAATTGGGATGGATCAGCATCCCTAACTCTTCCGTCACCCAGAGTTTAACTAGCAAAACTCCCCAAGCGAAAATAGCCAGAACATCCAACCAGGGTTGGACTTTCTGCCAAAAAGCAGAGTTTGATTCATTAAACATAGCCATTAATTTAATTTCATTAATTTAATTTGTTTTCGGAAGTAGTGTTAATGTTTCGGAGAGTTAGGCAATATTCAGGTTATAAGCCAAACAGACCACAAAGGTGAGTTGAGCGGCGATAATCATTAAATAAGCCACGGTCTTGGGCTTGAAAATCCACAACAACAACCCGAGCGCTTTGATATCAATCATTGGCCCAAATACCAAAAAGGCTAGTAAGGAACCAGTGGTAAAAGTAGAAGCAAAAGATAAAGCAAAAAACGCATCTACCGTGGAACAAATCGACACCACCGTGGCTAGGATCAACATGGCAATAACCGAACTGACGGGGCCTTGTCCCAAACTGATAATAATTTCACGGGGGACAAAAATCTGCACGATAGCCGCGATCGCGCTGCCCAGAATCAGCACTCCGCCCAGTTCCCGAATTTCCAGCACCATATTATCCACCACCATCGGCAACTGCTGCACCCAACGGGGCCGACGAGACCATTTAGACCCGAAATTTTGGCCGCTATCGCTCACCGCAGTCCAGCCACTCTGCAAAATATTCGTTTCTAACCGTTGAGGGCCGCCGGTTTCCCCCAGCAAAAAACTGCCAGACTTTAACAGAGGCGAAATCGGCTCGTCCTGAGATGCCTGAGATGCCCCACTGCCCGATTTAGCCCCGAATAAATCCGCCGGACTCATCGACTTGGGCATTGCCCGAATCACCGCTGGTTGGAGAAACGGTCGTAAATCTTGCTGCACGCTAAACAACCAGCCCAACAGAGTGGCAATACCCAAAGAAAAGCCCAACCGCAACACCACCATTTCCGGCAACTCCCGAAACGCAGTCCAAGTAGACCAAACCACAATCGGATTCACCGTTGGCGCCGCAAACAAAAACCCAATCGCCACCGGGGGTGGGACGCCCTGAATCAACAATCGACGGGCCACGGGTACATTCCCACATTCACAAACCGGAAAGATACAGCCAATCAAGCTGCCCACAAACGCACCCAGGATCGGGTGGCGCGGCAACTTCGCGATCAGTTTGCGCTCTTCCACAAACAA
>FWWL01006348.1_pt1 | contig 13932 bp, 13 predicted proteins | sample 2228331 | NCBI WGS metagenome assembly FWWL01 (sample SAMEA103939775, study PRJEB20133) | metagenome | reverse complement strand
GACATATTCATTGGGTATCTCAAAGCCCCTGTAATCAATGGGAACATCTATTATCCTTCTTTCCTTTTTATCGAGAAAGACACAGATTCTCAAACTCCTTGGAGACAGACTCAGAATCCTTTGTCTCAAGAAATTCAAAGTTATTCCTGTATCCACAATATCCTCTATAAGGAGGACATCCCTGTCTCTCACATCCTCTCTGAGATCATAGTATATCTTTACCTCACCTGTTGTCTGTGTCTTGACATAACTTGAGGCTATTATGAAATCAGTAACGAGAGGAACCCTTATGTTTCGTACAAGGTCAGAATAAAACATGAATGCACCCTTAAGGATACCAACTGCGAGTATTTCCTTTCCTGCATAGTCATGATTGATCTTTTCTGCAATGCTCTTTACTCTTTCCTGAATCTGTTCAACAGTAAATAATGGCTTTCCTATTACCATATCTCACATCCTTTCCGGTGCTGATACACCCAGTATATCGAGACATTCTTTAATTATAATCCTTATCCCCTCCGCAAGTCCAAGCCTTGCTTTTGCGAGATTTATATCATCAGTAAGAAATCTGTATTTATTGTAATATGGATGAAATAAACCTGCAAGTTCCATAAGATAAAATGTAAATCTATGAGGTTCGAGTGTCCTCAATGCGGAATCAAAGACCAGTGGATACTGAACCAATTTCTTTATAAGCCTCAACTCTTCATCGAGACTTAAAAGACTGAAATCAATATCATCAAGATTATAGGGATCAACACCCATCTCGATCGCATTCCTCATGATACTCATTATCCTTGCATGGGCATACTGAACATAATAGACAGGATTCTCCTGGGATGTGAGCTTTACAACCTCAAGATCAAAATCGAGATGACTATCGGACCTCCTTGTGAGAAATATGAACTTGGCACTGTCAGCACCGACCTCATCAATAACCTCCCTCAGGGTAACAAACTCACCCGCTCTCTTTGACATCTGCACGGGCTTGCCTCCTCTCATGAGATTCACCATCTGAACGAAGAGTATCTTTAACCTCTCATCAGGATAACCCAATGCCCTTAAAGCAGACCTCACCCTTCTCTCATAACCGTGATGATCCGCCCCCCATATATTTATGAGATAATTGAATCCCCTGTCTATCTTATCCTTATGGTATGCTATATCAGATGTGAAGTATGTGTATTCACCATCACTCTTTTTCAGAACCCTGTCCTTATCATCTCCAAATCTCTCAGAATTAAACCAAAGTGCACCATCCCTTTCATATATAAATCCTGATGATTCAAGAACTGACAGTGTCTTCTGTACCTCTCCACTCTCGTACAGATCCCTTTCACTTTTAAAGTTATCAAACACTATTCCGAAAGCACCAAGATCATCCCTTATTCTATCCATCATTATATCCACAGATGTTCTCACAAAGAATTCTTCCACCTCATTAAAATCCGAATCCCTGTATCTGTCACCAATCCTTCTGTAAATCTCCATAGCAATATCCCTTATATATTCTCCCCTGTATCCATCCTCAGGAAACCTGTATTCCCTGCTCAGGATCTCCATATATCTTGCAAATACACTCTCACCCAGAAGTTTTACCTGTCTTCCGGCATCATTTATATAATATTCCCTTTCGACCTCATAACCACCTTTTTTAAGAAGATTCGAGATAGCCATTCCAAGGGCAGCACCCCTTCCATGTCCGAGATGTAGTGGTCCTGTTGGATTTGCGCTCACAAACTCAACCTGGGTCTTTACTCCTGCTCCTCTATTTATTACAGGGACTCTCTTTTCTCTTATAAGGTCTCCAAGGAATTTGTAGAGATAATCTCTGGAAAAGATAAAATTAATAAATCCTGGATGTGCAACAGAAACCTTTTCAAATACTTCTTCGCCACCAATTATACCCACTACTTCGTTCGCTATCTCAACTGGAGGTTTTTTTAGATGCTTTGCCAGACTCATTGCAATATTTGTCGATATATCTCCAAGACTCTCCTGAGGAGGTATGGATATCTCCACCCAGTTAGCATCAGGTGCAATCTTCCTTACAGCCTTCTCTATGATCAAAATTGCATCGAGCATAAATTTATTTATTATGCCTTATAGAAGAATCCAAAATAAAGATTGCAATCCTTGACTACTCTGACCTGTCTCAGTGCATTACCTAGGCAGGTTATCGCAATATCTCTCCATAATCCACTTCAATTCCATCGTCAATCTTTTTATAATATATGATTTAGATGTTTATGTGCTCGGGTAGTGCGGATTTCATCTCATATGTATGGGGCTTTATAGATACCGGGATCTCTCCAATGTAGCCATCAATCCCTTTTGCTTCTTCATCAGGCCTGGATAAACGGTAACTCGTTCTTTTTATCTCCGCACCTTTCTTCAATATTGCTTCCTGAAATCTCAATCCAGCAAAAGTCTTCACGATTACTAAATCTCTTACCCATTTTTCAACAGTCTCATGGTCAATTTTATTTATGGCATTCTTTAGTTCCTTCAATTTTTGCAGGATTTTCTCTGTGGCTTTTTTGATTGCATCAGGCTTTTTCTTCAGATACCATTCTTCCCATTCGGATAATGTCTTTCCTTCAAACTCCTGAATAAGTTCGCTCATTTGACCAACCACTTTTGGCCGTGTTCCCTGCGCATATTGATTTGCCAAATTGATGAGCGGTGCCACATATCTGGGAAACTCTGGCGTCTCTATGTCAAGATATCTCCTGATCTCTTCAACAGTGATTTTTATTTTCATATTACACCTTTTCGATTTTTTTCTTCATACTGAAGGTTTAAAAATTTCGTTCTGTATTTATAATCAAATGTAGTATCTACATCAACCAGACCATTTTTAATTAGATGTGCATTAAAGAAAGTTTTGTTCCATAAATAGAGATAACAAAGGAGGTTGTTTTTCTCATCGTATTTCACATTATCAAACCTCAGGAACACCTTTTGCCCCCGGGTTTTGTCTCTTAAGAATCGAATAGCCTCTTCTTTTTTTTCAGGTCTTTCCTTCACACCTAATAGTTTAATTTTTAAGCCATTATTTAAAATCAGTATCTCAGGTGAGACTATCTCTTTTACAGTGTAATATGTTTCTCTTTCGTAATGTGAATTATCTATCTTCGAGCCAAACCTTAATTTTTTTGGATCAACCTTCTTATCGAATCTTACAGGATCTTTAAAGATATAAGGTAATTTTTTGATCTCTTCTTTAAAGTCTATTGACAATTCTTCCTGCTTGATTATTTCAAAAGTTGCATCTTGAAAAATTGTATCCTGTTTTAACCCAAGTTTATCTTTTATAATCGGCAGAAACTCCTCATTTATTTCGTAGCCAATAGAGTTTCTATTCAGGTTTTTGGCTGCTAAGGATGTCGTGCCGCTACCCAAAAAAGGATCAAGAACAGTTTCACCAACAAAACTGAACATTTTGATAAGTCGTCTGGGTAACTCCTCAGGAAACATTGCCAGGTGTTTATCTTGTTTTTCACCAGGAAACTTCCAATGACCTGTGAAATACTGATTCCATTCTTCCTGTGTCAGCTTTGATTGTTCTTTAATTTCACGACTGACTTTTGGTGGGTTCCCATGTTTTTTGAAGATTAAAATGAATTCATAATCCAATTTAAGAATTCCGTTTCTAGGATATGGGAAAGAACCCATCACTGTGGCTCCGCCTGTGGTATGGCAGGTAGTAACCTTTTGCCAGATAATAGCGCCCATATAATCAAAGCCTGCACCCTCACAAAACTTAATTATTTCTGTTCTTATTGGTATGACCTTGTACCTTCCATAATAAACGGAACGGGCAAACTGATCGCCTATGTTAATGCACAGACGACATCCTTTGTGTAAAACCCTGTGGCATTCATTCCAAACTAAATTGAGGTTGTTGATGTATTCCTCATAACTCTCATGAAAACCAATCTGTCTCTCATCTCCGTAATCTTTCAGTTGCCAGTACGGAGGAGAGGTTATAATCAGATGAACTGACTCATCTGGAACCTCTTTCATTACTCTTGAATCCCCAATTATTATCCTGTGCCAAGTCTTCATGTGATCACCTCTTTGAATACTGGATTAACGGCTGAGCATATCTAAAACTCAGCACTTCACTCACCTACCAAAATATCTTAAGACTCATCAACAACCCACAAAGACCTGAAAATAAGGATTCATGAGCATATTCTGATTTTCTTTTACCTCAATATCCTCTCTTCTATCATCCCGTTCAATGACCACCTCAAGATATTGTTCGATTCTGTTGATTTCTTCCTTATTTCAGAAAGAGACTCGGTGAGGAGATATTCAATGTGAAATACTTATCATTGCTTAATCCTCTGTCTCATTAAGGCAAAAGACCTGAAACACTCCTTTTCTGGAGTTAAACCGATTGATGTGAGGTAACTACGCTTTATAGTATTCATATACATTGCCCTGTTTGTCTACTCCAATCTCTCATCTGCCCTACCACTTGAAGATCTTCTCTGTTATTGAACAGCCTTTATGATTGTTTATTGTAAAATAGCATGAAAAATATTCTTTTATCAAGTTTTCTAAACAATAAGCGCAATGGATACATAACAAAATCTGCACTTATCTATTCTCTAAGAAAGTCTAAAACTGGCAACTAACAGAACGGAAAGAAGATACAGGATTTGACTTATCTGATTTTATATGGTATCCTTTTAAAAAGGAGGGCATATGGATGTAATCGAGGCAATAAAGGAAAGAAGGTCTATAAATTTTTTTGATTCCTCAAAGAGGATTCCTGAAGAAAGACTTAAAGAACTACTCAGTATTGCGAGTATGGCACCATCATCATTTAACCTTCAACCATGGAAGGTTATATATGTAAATGATCCTGAAAAAAGAAAAATCCTTCGTGAATGTGCCTTCAATCAGCCAAAAGTGGAAGAGGCATCCGCTGTCTTCATTATCATCGCAGACCCCGATGCTGTCGAAGAAAATATCGATAATGTTCTTAATAGCTGGCAGGAACTCGGTTATATAAAACAGGAAGTGAGTGACACATATAAAGAGATGGCAAAGAATCTTTATGGAGAAAAGGATAGCATAAAAAGAAAACTATTCGCTGTAAAAAATGCATCATTATTTGCAATGAATCTGATGATTGCTGCAAGAGGGATGGGACTCGAAACCCATCCCATGGATGGTTTCGATGAAGAGATGATAAAAAAGAGATTTAAGATACCGGACAATAAGATAATTCCCATGCTGATAGCAGTGGGTTATCTGAAACCAGGCATCACCCTTTTGCCAAGGGCATGGAGAAAGGATGTCGAGGAATTTATGAGTATTGATGAATTCAAGGAGAGATGATCTGCATTGCCTTCGGAAAGAGGCTTGCAGAGACAACTCTCAAATTGAGATCATAAAAAGGAGGAGATTATGGGTTACAATGCAAAGGACTACTCAAATCTTATAGGAATGGAGGGATTCAGCGAGACCCTTCTTAAAAACCACTTCACCCTTTATCAGGGCTATGTAACAAACACGAATAAGTTGCTTGACACTTTGGATGCCATGCTTAAGGATGGAAAGACAGGCACACCTGAATATGCAGAACTTAAAAGAAGACTCGGCTGGGAATTCAATGGCATGAGGCTTCATGAATATTATTTTGAAAACCTTGGTGGTAAAGGAGGAATAAATAAAGAGGGAAGACTCGTGAAGATGATCTCTCAGAGCTTTGGAAGTTATGAGACATGGGAAAGGGATTTCAAGGCAGCTGGTACGATGAGAGGTATTGGGTGGGTTGTTCTTTATCAGGATCTAATGAATGGAAGACTCATAAATTTCTGGATCAATGAACATGATGTGAGTCATCCTGCAGGATGTAACCCACTCCTTATAATGGATGTATTCGAACATGCCTTCATGTTAGATTATGGTTTAAAGAGAGCAGATTACATAGAGGCATTCTTCAGAAATATTAACTGGAATGCGGTGGAAGGAAGGATAAAATGAATGCAATAGAGATTGCCATAAGGATGGAGACAGATGCAATAAAATTTTACAGGGAGGCATCAGAGAAGTGCAGTAACAGTGTTGGTAAAAAGATGTTTCTCAGTATAATGGAGGACGAAAAAAGACATCTCGACGCCCTGAATGAGATATTGAGGGGCATTGATATTTCGATGAAGGATATAAGTCCTTTAAAAAAGATAAAGACTGTATTTGAACAACTCAGGGATGAGATGATGAAAAAGGTGCAGGCAACACAGGATGAACTCGAGGCATTCCGAATCGCCATGAAGATGGAAAATGAAGGAATGGAGTTTTATAAAAAGATGTCATCAGAGGCACAATCAGAGAAGGAGAGAAGCCTCTTCCAGAGACTCGTCAAAGAAGAGGAACAGCACTACACTATTTTCTCTAACACCTACTTCTATCTCAGCCAGACAGGTAACTGGTTCATGTGGGAGGAACACAGTATAGTGGATGGTGGAACTCCCTGGGCATGAAGGAGGTGAAAACATGGGTTACACAGTTGTGGCACTCAAGGACAGAATTCTCGAGATGTATCCAGAGATAACCAGACATGGTATCTCCCTCTCCGTTGAATTCAGTCAGGAAAAAAATGTCTATATCGTTAAATTAAAAAAAGGTCACAACGAACTCACGACACATCTTGAGAAAAAGGATGCTGATGAATGCATGGATGGAATAAAGTGCATATATCTCGGCACACAGATCGGAGAATTCATAAAAAACTTCGGTATCTGAATGAAAGGAGGTGTTAAAGATGACCATTAAAAAGACAGGGAAGACAAAATCCATGACCTGTAAATGCAAGAGTTCTTGCTAACAGAAGAGGGGCTCAGTCCCCTCTTTTAACTCCATACATGGCACACCTGTAAGGATCTGGCGAATTTGGGCTACCTGTGAGTGAAGCCCTGTATCTGCATCCTCCCCTGCATTCATCTATATATTCACATCTGCATCCCAATTCATTGAGTTTCACAGGTCTTATTCTCTCCCAGACCCTTCTCAATCCTTCTTTCACATGACCATGGGGATTATCCTGATAAAATGTACACCTTGATATACCTCCATCTGCATTCACAGAGGCAAGGTGAAGTCCACAGGCATAATCCTTGATAGACAGATGGATGCCACCACCAAATCCATACCTCAAAAACCTTCCTCCCTCCTGAGGACTCACCATCAACTCTTGGTTCTCCTTAAGATTCCCTTCAAGACACGGTATATCAACGCTCCATTCCTTTACACCCATCTTTAGAAATAACCTCTCCATCTCATCAAAATCCTTGAGATTAAAGGCATGAACCATCGTTGATACAGAGAGGTCAAATCCACATTCAACAATCCTCTCTGCTAAAGAGATAACCTTTTTATATGTTCCTCTGCCCCTCAGGATGTCATGTGAATCCTCGATACCATCTATACTTAATTGAATCTCATGAAAATTTAAGTCCTTAAGAATTTCATTATCGAGAAGGGTACCATTCGTAAATAGAACCCTCCTTATAGCGTAGCGTGAGATAATCTTATTGAGTTCTCTGAATTCAGGATGAAGAAGCGGTTCACCACCTGTAATCAGCACCCTGAGACCCTGCATATCCTCAAATTCTTCGAGTACATCCACTATAACCTGAAGAGGAAGATCAGGTCCACCATTCCACTCACCAATATAACAGTGCCTGCACCTGAGATTGCATCTTTTTGTAATCTGTAACTCAAGATACCTCAAAGAAGGCTGGGGTGATTTATTGAGAGATGGTCTTGGTATATCCTCTCTTTTTTCGGTAATTATATCTTCATCCATACAGAATCTCAAAAAATCCTGAGGTATAGAGGATACCTTTTCATTATTCTGTATCCTGACCAATAAATCAAAAGCCTCTTCATCGAGCTCATACAATTCATCTGTTTTGATATTATAAAGTGAAGGCCTTTCGAGGTTTTTGAGGAATACATCCTTTGAAAGATAAAAACCCATTCCCTTTCCCCTTTCCTATTTCCTATTTTTATAATACCAGAGATGGGTATTATCAAAACAGGCTGTTGCGGCTTCAGTGTATCGAGAAAAAAGTACTTCGAAAATCTCGATACTGTCGAGATTCAGGAGACATTCTATCAGTTACCTGAAGAGAAGACCGTAAAAAGGTGGAGGGATGAGGCACCGCCTCATTTCAGATACACAATGAAGGTCTGGCAGTTGATAACCCATGAGCCATCAAGTCCTACATACAGGAGATTGAAAATAAAGATACCTGACAAAAAGAAAAAGAATTTTGGATTTTTTAAAAATACAGATGAGGTAATGGAGGCATGGTTATTAACTGAAAAGATCGCACAGATACTCAATGCAGAGATACTCATCTTTCAGTGTCCTCCGAGTTTCACTCCTTCAGAAGAAAATATAAAGAATATGAAAAGATTCTTCACGATGATCAGGAGAAATAATTTCTTATTTGCATGGGAACCAAGAGGGGACTGGGATGAGAGTATAATCAAATCACTGTGTGAAGAACTTGAACTCATTCACACAGTCGATCCTTTCATGAGGAAGCCTCTTTATGGAAATAAACGGTACTTCAGACTCCATGGCATAGGTGGATACAGATACAGATATACCTGTGAAGATCTCAGGAAATTACTGCAAATCATCACAGAAGATAGAGAATATTACATCATGTTCAATAATATCTTCATGTTCGAGAATGCAGTAGAATTCAAGAATATGTTACTTCAGCCCAACATCAAGGATCATCATAAGGGTAAACCCTGCGATCAGACCCGCGGTAGCGATGTCTGAGTTTCCATTTATCTGAGACTCAGGAATCAACTCCTCCACTGTCACGAATATCATGGCACCTGCAGCAAAACCCATCATAAACGGCAAAAGAGGCATGGCAACAGTGACAAGAAGGGCCCCCACAAGGCCTGCCACAGGCTCGACAAACCCTGAGAGTTGACCATAAAAGAAACTCTTTAATCTCGAGAATCCTTCTCTCCTCAGGGGCATTGATATTGCGAGTCCTTCTGGAAGGTTCTGTATACCTATGCCGATGGCAAGCCCGACTGCACCGCTAAGGGTTGCGGAAGTCATACCTGCAGAATTCGCACCAAATGCAACTCCCACTGCCATTCCTTCAGGTATGTTATGAAGTGTTACAGCAAGGAAAAGGAGGGTTGTCTTCTTCCATTGAGTCCTGATACCCTCAGCCTCGGTGATCTCCATTCCTCCATGAAGATGAGGAAGAAGTAGATCTATTATTCTCAGAAACACTGCACCTGAGATAAATCCAGTGGCAGGCAGAAGCCATGGCACATAACCCATCTCTGATGACATCTCGATTGATGGCTGTAAGAGTGACCAGTATGAAGCAGCAATCATAACACCAGCAGCAAAGCCGAGCATCATATCGAGAAGGGTTCTCTTCACATTTCCTGTAACGAATACAAAACCTGCACCAATGGCAGTAAGAAGATATGTGAATCCTGTCGCCATAAGGGTCTGGAGATAAAGTGGCATATCCTTCAGGAATCCCGAAATATCCATAATAAATAGTTTATCATGTATAGAAAAACCTCTGCGAGGTCTTCTAAACTTTTCCTGGATAACAACGATATGATATTATCTTTTCATGGTAAAGACAGGTCTGGATAATCTGCAAAAGATTCCACGAAGACTGAGAAATGCAAGGATGGGACTCGTGGTGAATCCCTCATCAGTAAATTCAGGATTAAAACATGCAGTCGAGATATTTTTCAAAAGATTCGACCTCAGAGCTCTATTCGGACCGCAGCATGGAATAAGAGGTGAAACACAGGATAATATGATAGAATGGAAAGGATTCACAGACCCATCCACAGGACTCCCTGTTTACAGTCTATACTCAGAGACAAGAAAACCCTTACCTGAGATGTTAAGGGATATAGATGTCCTTGTATTCGATATCCAGGATATTGGAGCAAGATACTATACATTTATCTGGACAATGGACCTCTGCATGGAAGCATGCATGGAAAACAACAAGGCATTCATTATCCTTGACAGACCGAATCCCATATCAGGAAATAAGATCGAAGGTCCTGTCCTCAAAGAAGATTTTAAATCCTTTGTTGGACAGAAACCCCTTCCTGTAAGACACGGGATGACGATTGGAGAGATAGCATTTTATTTAAAAGAAAGATACTATCAGAGACTCGAACTCTATATCGTAAAACTCACAGGCTGGAAAAGAGAAATGTGGTTCGATGACACAGGACTTCCATGGGTCATGCCATCACCAAACATGCCAACAATAGATACAGCATCTGTATATCCAGGGATGTGCCTCCTTGAAGGCACCAATATATCAGAGGGCAGGGGAACCACAAGGCCATTCGAGATATTTGGCGCACCATTTATTGATCCCGATAAATTGATCAAAAGACTTAAAGATATGAAGATAGAATCCGTAATCTTCAGGCCTCTCTATTTCCAACCAACATTCCATAAATATGCAGGACAGATCCTTGGCGGTGCGCAGATACATGTAATCAACAGAGAGAGATTCAAGCCCTTCAGAACAGGGGTTGCAATAATAAAGGCTATTCATGATTTATACGAAAAAGAGTTCAGGTGGAAGGAGCCACCATATGAATATGAATTGAAAAAACTACCCATAGATATCCTTGCAGGAACAGATAGACTGAGAAAGGACATAGAGAATGGAAAGATGCTGGATGAAATGGAAGAGTGGTGGAATGCTGAACTAAAGGCATTCGAAAAGGTAAGAAAGGAATTCTTACTTTATAGATGAAGATAAAGGCATTCATACTCTCAGCTGGACTGGGAGAAAGACTGAGACCCATCACAGAGGAATTACCAAAACCGCTCCTTCCTGTATTTGGAAAATCTATACTTGAAAGGATAATAGAAAGATTATCAGTACTCAAACTCGATGGAATAGGAATAAATCTCCATTATATGAAGGATATGATAGAGAAGAGGCTCAGGGGGAAAAATCTCCTCCATAATATCACGATATTTTATGAAAAGAATATCCTCGGAACCGGCGGTGGTATCAAAAATGCAGAGGAATTTCTGAAGGATAACATATTCATTGTTCACAATGGAGATATTATCTCTGATATAAATCTCCAGTCTCTCATAGATGAACATATCTCGAATGGATGCATAGCCACACTCGCAATAAACAGTGAACCTGAATACAGAAATATCATTATCGACAAAAATGGATATCTCTCTGATATAAGAAAGCCATCTCCTGAAGAAGAGGCATTCACTTTCACAGGGATAGCAATCTACTCTCCACGGATATTCAGATACATACCTGATGGAAATTCATCCATCATAAATGCATGGCTCAACGCAATAAAAGATGGCGAAAGAATTAAGACATTAGATGTGAGTAAATACTTCTGGGCAGACACAGGCACACCCCTCACATATGCGAAAACCCTGATTGAACTCCTCAAAAAGAATGGAGAGACACTTTATATAAGTCCCCGTGCCAGGATAGATGGTGAGGTGGATGGATATGCAGTTATTGAAGGCGATTCAGTCATCAAGAAAGGCTCCTGTATAAAAGACTGCATCATTCTTAAAGGTGAGGTTCATGGAAGATACGAAGATGCAATAATCTATGGTGAAAGGATCATAAGACTTCAGGACCATTCTATCCATGGAGTGAAAAAGGATGAGCCCGTCCTTATAGGAACGGGTGGCTCTCAGAGGAGATACTACAGGATAAGAAGGAACAACAAGACAGTGGTCGAAATGAGATGCACAAAAGATGATCCTGACTTTTCAAGATATATAAATTACTCATTCTTTTTCAGAAGGCATTCAATACCTGTTGCTCAAATAATAAGCATTGAAGAAGATAACAAAAGTGCAATCCTTGAAGATCTTGGAGATATGACGCTCTACTCATACCTGAAACTGAGACCATCCATAGAAAAAATCATAGAGATATATAAGAAAGCTGTAGATATACTCATTACCATGCATCACCATCTCATAAGATATATAGATGAATGCCCTTTACTCAGGGAAAGGATCTTCGACTACGAACACCTGAGATGGGAAAGCAGATACTTCATCGAAAGGTTTATAAATGATATCCTACAAATCTATCCCGAGAATCAGAGAGAACTCGATGATGAATTCCACAAACTCGCCATGAAGGTAGACTCATTTCCAAAAAGAGTGATACATAGAGATTTTCAGTCACAAAATATCATGCTCAGGGGTAAAGATGTATTTATTATAGATTTTCAGGGTGCAAGGCTCGGTCCACCATCATATGACATAGCATCCCTTTTATGGGATCCTTACACAAGACTTGACGACTCAATAAGAGAGAAGATACTTAACCATTATATAGAAAAGATGGAGACTATCGACAAAGAATTCAGAAAGGACGAATTCCTTGAATCCCTTATATACACAAAGATACAGAGGCACATGCAGGCACTCGGTGCATATGGATTTCTATCCTCAGTGAGAGGGAAGAAGTATTTCCTTAAATTCGTTCCTTATTCAATGAAACTTCTTGAAGAAGATTTAAAAGACAGAGAGATAGAATTTCCCTCTCTTTATGAACTCATCCTGAAAGGCATCGAAAGATTAAATAAGACCGATATCACAGAGGCAGTAACGAGTTTCATAAATCCGTAATCAAGGGTATCAGAGGTGTCATGGGGTGTATGGTAATGTGGATTCCTGAACATTGCTGTATCTGTAAGCATGAGTGCCTGGTAGCCGGCATCCCAGAATGGTGAGTGGTCACTGAAACGGGTCTCTATAATAAGATAGCCATTGAGGGGTGTGGTGTAAGGAACAAATCTCAATTCAGGCACAGAATCTTTGACAGAAGTTATAAACAATCTCATGAGTTCACTGGATGACCTGTTTCCTATAACACCGAGGAAATCTCCTGTATCAGGTGCCCTCACAAAAAATGGTTTAGACTGTGAACCTCTCTCACGGGATATATAACCAACAGACTCGAGTATGAATACACCCCTGTACCTCATTCCCATCTTTTTCATGGAGTTCACAAAGTTCTTACTTCCTATGAGAAAACCAGATGTGTACGCCTGTGGTTCTTCGAGTGTAAAGGCAACGAATTTCAGATTCCTGATTCCTTCATTTTTGAGTATCCTTGCTGTCTCGAGCATAACCGATACTCCACTGGCATTATCATCAGCACCAGGAGACTCAACCGCAGAATCATAATGAGCACCAAGGAGTATCCATTCCTTTTCTGAATCCATTCCATCAAGGGTGGCTATGATATTCCTGTATCTTCTTCCTGAGAATATTAACTCATCATACTCGACAGTATATCCAAGCCTTTTAAAACAATCCTCTATATAGATCGCCCTTTTTTCGAGTTCATCATAATTCCAGGAACCGTGTCTCAAACCCTCAATATTCCTGACATATTCCCTGAGATTTTTATCATCTATCTCAGATAATAACTTCCTTATCCTTGAGTTCATTCCTTTTTCTTAATTCCATGAAAAAATTTCTCAATAATTCCCTGCACTCTTTCTCAAGAATACCGGACACAACCTCGACCATGTGATTGAGTCTTGTATCACCTGTCACACTGTAGAGAGTCTTCACATATCCTGCCTTCGGGTCATCACAACCATAAACGAGTCTCTTTATCCTCGCACCAACAATCGCACCCGCACACATTGGACATGGTTCCTTTGTCACATAAATGGTCGCATCATCGAGTCTCCACCTCCGAAGCCTTTTGCATGCCTCCCTGATGGCAAGTATCTCAGCATGGGCAGTGGCATCATTCAATCTCTCCCTGAGGTTATGTGCCTTTGAAACAACCTCTCCATTAATAACAATCACAGCACCAACAGGAACATCTCCTATCTTCGAAGCCTTAA
>FWWL01007979.1_pt1 | contig 13933 bp, 10 predicted proteins | sample 2228331 | NCBI WGS metagenome assembly FWWL01 (sample SAMEA103939775, study PRJEB20133) | metagenome | reverse complement strand
TCTTTTTTGCAAAGTACGTTTTTATAACAGGGCTCATCATCTGTTGCGGTGATTTAGCTGTCGACACGTTTGGTATAAAGTCCGGAAATTCTTTTTCCATCATATTAATCCAGCCTGGACAGCAACTTGTTAACATCGGGAATGGTCCACCTTTTTCAAGTCTCGTCAAGAATTCGGTACCTTCTTCCATTATCGTAAGGTCTGCTGAAAAGTTTGTATCGAAAACGTAGTCAAAACCAAGTCTTCTAAGAGCTGCAACCATTTTGCCAGTGCTCACAGAACCCGGAGCCATTCCAAATTCTTCACCTATTGCAACCCTAACGGATGGAGCCGTTTGTGCAACCATTATTTTTTCTTTTCTTTCAAGCATGAGCATAACCTTTTTCCAATCCGGTGTTTCATATATTGCTCCAACTGGACATACGTAAGCACATTGACCACAAGCTGTACACTTTGTCTCATATACGGGCATATCGAAAGCGGTTTGTGGAAGTGTATCGCTCCCTCTTTCAACCATAGAGTAAACGTTTATACCTTGTCTTTCATTACATACTCTTACACATCTTTGACATTTTATACATTTTGATAGGTCTCTTGTAATCGACGGACTGCTTGAGTCAACGTATCTGTTTATTTCGTTTTGTTCAAATATAGGTTGGACATCGTATTTGTGAACTAAAGCTTTTAGTTCGCATCTTTCATCTGCTTCACAATACATACAATCCATAGGATGGGTGGACATTATTAGTGATAAATTGAATTTGACTGCATCGATAACTCTGTCAGTGTTTGTTTTTATTTTCATACCTTCTGAAACTTTTGTTGTACAGGCAGGTTGAAGTGTTCTTGCGCCTTCGATTTCTACGACACAGATTCTGCAAGCTCCAATCGGTTCAAGTGAAGGATGGTGACAAAGGGTTGGAATCTTGATTCCAATTCTTTCAGATGCTTGCAAGACAGTTATCCCATCTGGTACTTCATACTCTCTGTTGTTTACAAATATCTTAGCCATCACGTACACCTCCCAAAAGTTGTCAAATAAATAATCTCTATTTGCCCAAAATCTCCCATTACGTAGTTATTTTTTTCACTTTTATTATATCATATAACGTTAGTATTTCAATAACTATGAAAGTAATAATATACGAAAAAAAGCTTATTTCTCAACATTTAGATTATCTCAACGCAGAAATTCAACGATTTTCTCTAATTTTTCAGAAACTAAAATGTGAATTTTGTAACTATCAAGAGAATTTTTCGGTAAGATAGTTTTTTATGTAATCTGTAGATATATCTTTATCTGTAACCTTTTTCATCAATTCAGTCGATTCATAAATTTTTCCAAATTTGTGAAGGTTTTCAGTCATCCAATCTCTGATTTTCCCAAATTCTCCGTTCAACACTGCACTTTCGAAATCAATATCTTTCTTGAGTCTGTAGAATAGCTGTGCAGAATAGATATTTCCAAGAGAATAAGTTGGAAAGTATCCGAAAGCGCCACCGTACCAATGCGGATCTTGGAGAACTCCGAGAGATAGTTTTGGTGGTACTATGCCGAGATACTTCTCGTAAAGTTCATTCCAAACAACTGGAAGTTCAGAAATTTTGAGTTCTTTGTTTATAAGAGCGTGTTCTATTTCGAAACGGATTATGATGTGCAAATTATACGTGACTTCATCGGCTTCAGTACGTATGAACGATCTTTGGACTTTGTTTGCTCCTTTCCAGAGATCGTCTACGGAATAATCTTTGAACTCTGGGAAGAACTCAATAAACTTGTCGTAGATATATTGCCAAAATACCTTACTTCGTCCAACGATGTTTTCCCAAAATCTTGATTGGCTTTCGTCAAACCCCATCGATGCACTACTTCCTATTGGAAGTCCATAGTATTCTTCAGGAATACCGTAAGCAAAAGTTGCATGTCCGTATTCGTGGATAGTTGAGTAAATTGAGTTTAGAAGTTCGTTTTCAAGATATCTTGTGGTAATTCTGACATCGTTTATACCTATCTGATTTGTAAACGGATGTGCTGAAACATCGAGCCTGCCTTTTTCTTCACTATAGCCAAGTTGTTTCAAAATCCATTCGTTAAACTTTTTCTGTCTTTCGATATCAATTGGTACGTTAAAGATGTCATTAGTTTCTTTGCTTTCAACTTTCTTAACAAAATCAACTGTAAAATCTCTTAGATTGTACAATATTTCTCGTAATTGCTCAGGTTTCATTCCAGGTTCAAACATATCAAGAAGTGGTTCATAAGGATCTTTTTCGTAACCAAGTTTTTCTGCAATTTCTCTTTGGATTTCAACAACTTTTTCAAGATAAGGTTCTATTATTTTGAAGTCGTCATTTTTCTTGGCATCTTTCCAAATATGTTCGCACATCGTCGAAGCCTTAACAGCTTCGCTATAAAGTTCAGGTGGAATCTTTTTGTACTTTTCATAATCTTTTCTTCCAACCCTTAAAATTGCTTTGTCTATTTCGTTTTCAGGTTTTGATTCGTTCAAAAGTTTCTCATATTCAGGACTTACACTAAGCTGAAAAGCGTAACTTGAAAGTTCTCCAATTACTTCAGCTCTATAATTTGCCGCCTTTTTTGGCATATAAGTTTCCATATCCCAGTAAAGTAGAGACGTTGCTGAACTGTACCTTGCGATTTTTCGACAATATTCTTTGAATTCTTTCACCACTATCAGCCCCCTCGATTATTAGATATCTTCCACAGTTATTCTGTATTGTAAAGCCTCAGCTATTGACGAAGCATCTATATGTACAAGACCTTTTAGGTCAGCAATTGTTCTTGATACCTTTATTATTTTATCAATACTTCGAGCTGAAAGCCTTCTTGTTTTAGCGAATTCTTTCAGAAGATTTTCGGCAGGTTCTTCTAAAACAATATACTTTTCTATCATTTTGTGAGTTATCTTTCCATTTACTTTTATTTTCTCATCTTTGTATCTTTTGAGTTGAATATCCCTTGCCCTTTGGACCCTTTCGCGAATAACAGAACTTTTTTCACTTTGAGCAGTATTTCTAAGTTCTTCGTAAAGAATTCTTGGTACGTTAAGATGGATATCAATTCTGTCCAAAATAGGTCCTGAAATATTTTTCCAATATCTTTTTATTTCAAACGGTGAGCATTTGCAGGTAATTTCTTTATCTCCGTAGTAGCCACAAGGACAGGGGTTCATTGCTGTGATAAATTGAAATTTGGCTGGAAAGGTCTGTTTTCCTTTTGCTCTTGAAATTGTTATTACCCCATCTTCGATAGGTTCTCTTAACGCTTCTAAAACATCCCTTCTAAACTCTGGAAGTTCATCTAAGAAAAGAACTCCGTTGTGTGCAAGAGTAACTTCACCGGGAGTTAGATTTTGACCACCGCCGACGATTGAGACAACGGAAGATGTATGGTGTGGACTTCTGAAAGGTCTCTTTGTGATTAACGAATCTTCAAGAAGCCCAACAACACTGTATATTTTGGATATTTCAATTTTTTCTTCTTCCGTCATATCAGGAAGTATTGTTGGGAACCTTCTTGCAAGCATAGTTTTACCGGTCCCAGGAGACCCAACCATTAAAACATTGTGACTTCCGGCAGCAGCAATTTCTAAAGCTCTTTTAGGGACTTCATGACCTTTTATGTCGGCAAAATCTTCATCATTTTGGGTAGCGGGATGGCTTTCATTTTCGGTAGGATAGGCAGGGGTTAATTCACCTTTTAATACTCGTACTAATTCAACTAAGGATTTTACAGGTATGTATCTTACATTTGTAGCTTGGGCTTCTTTCGAGTTTTCGTAAGGAATTATGAAAACCTTTTCGTATTTTGAAAATTCAAGGAGTGTCGGGAGAACGCCTTTTACTTTTTTAATTGTTCCATCAAGTCCGATTTCTCCAAGAACTATTGCATCGATAGGTTCAACTATTTTTGAAACTCCCAAAACTCCTAATGCAATAGCTAAGTCTAAAAAAGCTCCCTCTTTTTTTACATCAGCTGGTGCCAAGTTTACAGTAATTACCCCTTGTGGTAAAGGAAGATTCGAGTTTTTGAAGGCACTTAGTATCCTTTGCTTACTCTCTTTTACAGCCGTATCAGCAAGCCCAACTATGTTTATATCTCTTCTGACATCTCGCTGGTTCAGGTCAACTTCTACAGTTACAAGTGTTGAAACCAAACCGTTTATGACAGACGAAAAGAGTTTATAAAACATGTCCCTATCCCCCATTTAAGATTTGATATGCTCTATTAGCTATTCTTGCAGTTAACCCCCAGATTATATAGTTTTCCCACTCGTAAAAATAAACTTTGTATCTTCCCTTTTTCCAATTATAATTTTTTCCATTTGGGATAAGTTCAAAAGGAAATGATTCATCAGGAATAACTACAACTTGAGTATTAGCGATAATTTTAGGTCTCTCAAAAAACACTACAGGAATTTCAAGTATTTTTGAAACTTCACAAGTGTTTAGATTATACTTGATTTCACTAACAGTAACCAAAAACGGATAAATTATCGTATTAAACGGGGTTACTAAGGGTTCTAAAGGTGCAAGTAAATTTTCAACATCGAGCCCAATTTCTTCTCTCATCTCTCGAATAGCACACTCGTATGGTGATTCACTTTCTTCTATCTTCCCTCCTGGAAAAGAGATCTCAAAAGGTTGAGGGATGTTAGGAGCCCTTACTTCAAAAATGAATTTATCTTTTTTCAAAGGTACACAAACAGCGTAATGTTCATACTCTCCTAAAAGTCTGAGTTTACCATTCATATTATTATCTAATTGCTGAATTCCAGTTCATTGAATTTCCGTAAATAGAATACCAAAAACCAGTAAATTCTTCATCAACGTAATAGCAGTGTATTTCAGAACCGAAAACGTAGATGTAGTCTTTCCAGGCTGAGATATATTTGGCACCCGGGACAGTGAATTTGGTTACAAGATTTTTTGAGACTTTGTTGTAAACAAAAACCGTACCTTTGTCGTTCAATATATAAATATTCTCTTTTCCAACGACAGCATCTCTTACTCTACCTTCGATAATTAAAAATGGATATTCAAGTCTAAAAACTTTCGTTTCAGAAACAGTTGGAACAAACTTGTAAACGATCGATACCTCGTCGATCAATGAAAATCCCATTCCGCTGTTTTCAATTACTCTTTCAGATATAATAGGAAGATTTGCAACTTTTCCGATAAGTTCTCCTCTTGAAGAATCTTGCCATAAAGTTCCTGTACCATCAACTATAAATACTTTTCCTGAGAGAGATATTGAAGGTGGAACAACTGGATAGGAGCCTATTTTATAGTTCTTCTTAATAACTCCTGAAACTCCTGAGTCTTGTATTACATAAACATCTCCAGAATCTGTAACTGCGTACATATAGAGACCATCCCAAGCTACTCCTTGAGACAAGTCATCGTTCAGTTTCAAACTCCAAACTAATTTTCCTTGTTCATTTATTGCATAGACTGTATCATCCCAAGACGTAAGATATACATTCTTTCCGACGGTGACGTTCCCTACCACAACAAAAGAGGCTTTAAAAGTCCAAATTGTTTTACCTTCTTTAACAGCGTACATAGTTCCCCTTAGTGTTGGAATATAGAGTACGTTATCCTTAACAGCCGGTTTTCCAGATATTTCATCGTTTATTACCAACTTCCAAACAAGATCCCATCTTTTTGGTTTAGGTGGAGTGACTGGTTTTTGCTCTGGAGTAACTTTTACAGGTTCTTGTATTATTGGTTTAGATTCAGTGGTCGACGTCGCACTTTGCTCTGTCGTAGTTGTCTGTGCAACAGTTGTTGTTGGAACTACTGGTGGTTGTGGCTGAGGTTCTTCCCTTGCAACAAAAACTAAGCTTTTTGCGGTAAAACTAAGATCACTTTGTTTAAGAGAACTGTCAATTACGATATTACCTGAAAAAAGGTTTTTTCCATCTGAAATCAAAGTACCTTTGTAGTTGAAAGTAACACTTTGTCTTACAACTCCTTTGTAAAGATATATCTTTGAACCATCACTAAAAGCGTGGTAACCTGAAAAATAAGCGTACTCTTTGAAACTTGGAAAAGTACCGAACAATTTAGGGATTTTTGGATTTGTTATATCAAAAACTTGGGTCTGAGATGAAAAAACGGCAAGATAATTCTCGCTTATAGAGACTTTTGTTGCTTTTATATTTTCCATCGACCACACAAGTCTATTGGAATAATAGCAAATTACACTATTATTTTCAACTCCTATAATATGATCATTTCTGACAACTATAGACTGTATTTTAGAACTTACATTTCCAACATTTACCGCCTTAGAATTTTCAATTTTGTAAACGACGTTCTGACTTAAAACATAGTTATTGTTCAAGTAAACAGGGTTCTTAAGTTCAATCTTTGTTTCTGCATCAAGGGTGTAGACTCCGTCTTGAGCAACTGCATAATAAATTTTGCCATCACTAAAGACAGCAGAAAGAGTCCCTTTAAGAACTTCTTTTCCATCTTCATCGACAACTCCTGTGTTAGTTACAAAATAATACCCAGCAAGAATTTGAATGGTAGCTACAAATAGTAAAAGAAATGCCAAAGTCTTTTTCATCATCTATCCACTCCTTACTTAATTTTTACATTTCCAAAACTTGTAAAATCAAGAATTTAAGGTAAATTGTCTCAAGTATATTGTAGATTTGTGGGTGATCAACAGGTTGACCACCTCTATACAGCAACCTGAGAAGTATTTTCGTATCTGCAGCAGATTCATATAAAGTGTTTTCAAATTCTGTTTGCGAAACTACTTGAGTACAAGAGGAGGTACCAAGTATACCACCATCTCTAAGCAATTTCATACTTCTTAAATTGATTTCTTTGTATCCTTTGAAGGCGGATTCTCGACTGCTTCCACTTTTGGCAAATGACGGTGGGTCTAAATTTATTATATCGTACTTTTTTCCTCTTCCATACTCCGATTTTAGAAAATCAAAAGCGTTTGCATTTACAAAGTCGCAGTTTTCAAAGTTATTCAATTTCGCAATCTCTTTTGCAACTTCAAGTGCGCGTTCGGAATAGTCTACAAAAGTAACATACTTTGCTCCACCTTTGAGCATATGCATACCAAAATTTCCAGTATATGAAAAACAATCTAAACAGATTTTTCCTTGCGCGTACTTTGAAAGCTCCAAAGCGTTGAAACGTTGATCCAAGAATGAACCAGTTTTTTGACCATTAAGATCAGCGAGGAATTTCAATCCATTCACTTCAAAAGGAATTATTTCTGGACCGTTTCCATAAATCCAATCGGTAATAGATTCAAGACCTTCTTTATTTCTTGAAGAACTTTCAGACTTTTCGTATATCCCTAAAGGTGAAAACAGGTTTATAAGAACCTTTAGGATTACGTCTTTTTGTCTTTCCATTCCAAGAGTGTTAAATTCTACAACCAAGTATCTGTCAAATTTGTCTACAATAAGTCCTGGTAATCCATCCGCTTCTCCAAATAATACTCGAAAAGCATTTTCATTTGCAAGCGAAAATCTGTTTTCAATAGCTCTCTTAATTTTCTTCTCAAAAAAACCATAATCGATCTTCTCGTATTTTCTTGTCAGCAATCGTACAGTTATTTTTGATTTTTGGTTGATGTATCCTCTTCCAATAAAATTGTCTTCATAACTAAAGGCATCGACAATATCTCCGTTTTCAAATTCACCAATTATCTTGTCTATTTCGTTATCGTAGATCCAAGGATGCCCCTTTTGGACTCTTCTTTTGATATCTTTTTTAAGATATATCTTCACAATTGAACCGCTCACGTCTTTTCCTCTCCTTTTTTCGTTTCTAAATTTACGTTAATTATACCACAAATTACTTATTATATGTTACATTCATAACTTTTTTTGAGATTTTCTGTTTAAATTCTCCGTTAAATGGTTTTTTTGATGTTTTGATTTAGCAAAGCGAACTAATATAATTGAAATCGGAGGGGGGATAATATATGCGAAGGGTTGAGAAACATCCGATTTTAGATTTTGAAAAGACGAAACAGGTAACGATTTATTTTGAAGGTATTCCTGTAGTGGCAAACGAAAGAGATACTGTAGCAAGTGCACTAATTGCAAACGGTTTTGATGTTTTTGGATTCACTGAAAAAGGTCATCCTCGTGGTTTCTTCTGCGCAATAGGTAAGTGTTCTTCCTGCCTAATGGAAATTGATGGTATTCCCAACGTAAGAAGTTGTATCACACTTGTGAAAGATGGAATGCAAGTTAAGAGACAAACAGGAAGGGGAAAAATATTATGGTGAATTACGATGTACTTGTTGTTGGAGCAGGACCATCTGGATTGACCGGTGCTATCGCTTGTGCTGAAAATGGGTTAAGAGTTTTAATTGTTGACGAGGGGATACAAGCGGGAGGACAACTTCCAAAACAGACTCACAAATTCTTTGGTCACGAAGGCTTTTTTGCTTCCGTAAGAGGTTTTCAGATTGGAAAAATATTAGTTAACAAAGCAAAAGAATTGTGTGTCGAATTCAAATTACAATCTACTGTTACGGGAGTATACGAAGATAGTGTTGTTGTATACGATAGAGTGCTTAATAAAACTGAGGAATATAAACCTAAGTACATACTTTTTGCAACGGGCGCATCGGAAAGATTTTTAGCTTTCAAAAACAATACTCTTCCGGGGATTTATGGTGCTGGCGCTGTTCAAACACTTATGAACCAATACGGGGTTCTTCCGGGAAAAGAATTTTTGATAGTTGGTGCTGGAAATATAGGACTCATAGTTGCGTATCAATTAGTTCAAGCGGGTGCAAAAGTGAAAGCAATTTTGGAAGCAGCAAACAAAGTCGGTGGATACGCAGTTCATTCTAACAAGGTAAAAAGAATGGGAATTCCGATTCTACTAAATCACACGATAGTTGAAGCTTTGGGAGAAGAAAGAGTAAAAGGTGTAGTCGTTTGTCAAATAGATGAGAATTTTAATAAGATAGAAGGAACGGAAAAAGAGTTCAGTGTTGATACAATATGTTTAGCTGTGGGACTTTTGCCTACGGTTGAGTTAGTAGCACAGACTGGCGCAAAGATAGAATACGTACCAGAACTTGGGGGATACGTTCCTTACAGAGACAAAGATATGAGAACGAGCGTTCCAAATGTCTTCATAGCAGGAGACCTATCAGGGATAGAAGAGGCTTCAACTGCAATGCTTGAGGGATATATAGCCGGTTACAACATTGTTCAAGACTTAACAGGTAAAGAACAAAGTGAAAAACTTTCAAAGTATAAGAAAGAACTTGAAGAATTTAGAAAGGGACCATTCTCTAAGAAAGTAAGAGAAGGACTTAAGAAATTCGGCATAGAGTTTCCAGAAGGTGGTTATAGAACTGAGGTACAGACTGAAAAACCTAAATTTAACAAATTCAAAGCTTTTATAGAATGTCCTCAAAATATACCGTGCAACCCTTGTGAAACGAGTTGTCCAACTGGTGCAATATCAGTTGGTGGAAATATCAATGGAATTCCGTGGATTGATTATGAAAAATGTGTTGGCTGTGGAATATGTGTCACGAAATGTCCAGGGCTTGCGATATTTATGTACAAAAAGGACGAAGATGGATACTCCGTGATAGGGATTCCGTACGAAGAGAGTTACATACCTAAAAAAGGTGAGAAAGTTATTGGTTTAAACAAAGAAGGAAAACAACTTTGCGAATGTACTGTCGAAAATATCACAATTAACAATAAAGAAAAAACACACATTGTATATTTAAAAGTCGAAGATAAATATGTTGATGAAGTTAGATATTTTAAAACTCTTGAGGAAGACAAAGAATACATCTGCAGATGTGAAGAAATTACAAGAAAAGACGTAGAAGACTTGATAGATTCTGGAATAACTGATTATGAAGAGATTAGACGTGTTCTGAGAATTGGAATGGGACCTTGTGGTGGAAAGACTTGTCGTGCTGTAGTTTTGAATATAATTGCAAACAAAACTGGAAAATCAATAGCTGATATCGAACTTGGTTTTTACAGACCTCCTGTGATTCCATTACCTTTTGAAGCTATCACAAATCAGCTAAAGGAGGAGAATAAAGATGGAGAATAAATACAGAGTTTGTATAATCGGCGGCGGAATAACAGGTACCACCCTTGGATATTACTTAGCAAAATACGGAGAGAAATCAGTTGCAATCTTTGAAAAAAATTACCTTTCTTCAGGTTCAACAGGTAGGTGTGCAGGAGGAATAAGGCAACAATGGTCTGAACCTGCAAACGTTAGACTTGCTATGAGAAGTGTGAAATTGTTTGAAAAGTTTGAAGAAGAAATTGGTATAGATACGGAGTATTTCCAAGGTGGTTATTTAGTGTTTTCGTATTCTGAAGAAGAAGCTGAGCAATTTGAAAAGAATGTGAAAATGCAGAGAGAAGAAGGACTTGACGTTCAGATATTTTCCCCAAAAGAAGTTAAAGAGAAATATCCGTATATAAATACAGACGGTGTAGTTATGGCAACGTTTTGTCAAACGGACGGGCATGCAAATCCTCATAAAACTGTCATTGGTTACGCAAATGCTTTTAAAAGATTAGGTGGGCATATCTACACACATACAGAAGTAAAAGGTATTGATGTTGTAAATGGAAAAGTTGTTGGAATAGATACAACAGCTGGGTATTTTAAATGTGATGTTGTAGTTAACGCAACCGGGCCTTGGTCCAAAGAAGTCGGAGAAATGGCAAATGTTGAAATTCCAACTGAAAGCTATAGACATCAGATCTTAGTAACTGAACCTGTGGAGAATTTCTTTCCTATGATGACGATAAGTTTTTCTGGTAATTTCTATATGAGGCAGACTCAACACGGACAGTTCATAATGGGTCAGGGGGACAATGACGAACTTGCTGGTATAAATTACAACGTGACTTTCAGATTTGAAAAAGAGATCGCAGAAAAAATGACGAAAATATTCCCGTTCTTGAAAAAAATTAGAATAATAAGACATTGGTCTGGAATGTACAATATGTCGCCAGATGCTCAACCCATAATTGGTGAAAGCGAAAAAGTTAAAGGATATTTCTACGCTGTTGGTTATTCTGGACACGGCTATATGGTAGGTCCAGCCGTGGGAGAAGCCTTAGCTGAGACGATACTTTTTGGCAAAAGCTTACATATAGATATTTCTTACCTCAATATTCAAAGATTCAAAGAAAGAGATGTTAGTAAAGAAAAGAATGTGGTATAATATTTGTGATAAACGAATTTCTTGGGGGGAACTCAGTGAAAAGGTGTCTTATTGTCGATGATAGTAAGTTTTGGAGAATGATTTTACAGTCTTTTTTAGAAAAGATAAAAGACGTTGAAATCTACACCGCAGAGAACGTTATAGAAGCTGTCAATATGGCTTTGAGGGTTAAACCGGACGTAGTTATTACAGATTACAATATGCCAGGTTTGTCTGGTCTTCAGCTTTGTATGTACTTAAGGTCAATAAAAGGTTTTGAGAAAGTGGGGGTAGCTGTCCTCACCGGTTCAGATGATGTGTTAAATGTTTTTTGGGCAACGAAAAGTGGTGCGGATAGATTTATTTCTAAGATGTTAAAAAAAGAGAAATTAGAAGAGGAGATTTTACAGTTTATTCAAAATCCGAATTTTGTGTACTCAGAAAGCAGTGTGGGTATAACGGTACAAGATATATATTCAATACTTGAAGCCAAGATGAGAACTGAGATTTTGAATCGTGAAATTTTAAGACTTGTTAATTTTGTTAGGGATGAAGGGTTTGTTATACGAAAACTTAGAGACCTTTTCTTAAATTTCTCAGCATTTTTAGGGATGTATACTCTTATCCTTTCTCCAGTTGAAGGAAGAATTTATTCTTTCGGTAAAAGACCAAATAGTAACAAGTTGAAAGATTTATTACTCGGAGTTTTGGAAAAACCTCTTGAACCTTCAATGTGGGTGTTTTATCCTTCAAATCACTCTGAACATGAAATTTCTAATGATTTAATTATTGCGAAGATAACTTACGAGAAAAATGAAATTGGAGTCATTGCCTTTGAACACGTTTCGGAAGTTATTAGTATGAAGATGATATTAGAAGAAGCAAGCGAAAGTCTTGGAGTTCTTTTCAATACTTTAAATGTTATTAAAGAGCTTAGAATAGAATCGACTACAGATGGGCTTACTGGACTTCTTAACAAGAAAGCGTTGTTAAACGTTTTGGATAAGGTTCACAGAAATTCAAAACAAGCTGAAAAAACATATGCTTTAGCAGTATTTGATATTGATAATTTCAAGAAAGTTAACGATACATATGGCCATTTGGTTGGAGATGAAGTGCTTAAAAGCGTTGCAAGGATACTAAAAGAAAACTTACAGAGCGATTGTTTCATCGGTCGTTACGGCGGTGAAGAATTTGTAGCTGTTTTTCCCAATGCTGATACTGAAAAAATTAAAGAAAATATCGAAAATCTGCTTCAAACAGTTAGAACAACCGAGTTTCCGACAATAAAAAAATGTACAATTAGTTGTGGAGTTGCTATCGGTGAAAATAAACAATCCGCTCTCGAAACACTCCAAGAAGCGGATCAATATTTATATCTTTCTAAAAAGACCGGAAAAGATAGAGCAAAATTTAATTTTGTAGGAGAACATCTGATAGAATTAGCCGGCAGTGATGTTCTCCAACAAATTTAGATTAAGTAGCTAACTGCTGAAACTATCATCATAGTGATTACCAAGTATCTTACGTATTTCTTGTTTAGTTTAATTGCTAACTTTGAACCTAAATAACCTCCGAAAAACGAACCTGTTCCAAGGATTAACCCTGGGACAGGTTCTATTTTATTTCCAAAGGCAAATAAAACCAACGAAATTACAGTGAATAACAATACGAGAAAAACCTTTAGAGCGTTCGTTCTAACAATATCAAAACCTTCAACTAACGTAAGAGCGTAGATTAAGAAGAATCCAACTCCGGCTTGAATGTATCCTCCGTAGAGTCCTATTAGGAAAAATATCACAAAACTTAAAATTGGTTTCCTTGTAACTTTTTTACCTTCTTCCCACACTTTTGGAGAGTAAATCATAAAGATTACCATAAATAAAAAAATTACTCCCAATGATTTTTTTAATACTTCGTCAGGAAGTTTTAAAACAATACTCGTTCCAACAACTGCGCCCAAAGTAGTTGGAATAGCTAAGAAAAGTGCTCGTTTGAAATCTATAACTTTTTTTTTTGTAAAACTCCCAACCGCAGAAATGTTTTGCAAAAGTATCGCTATTCTATTTGTACCATTTGCCACACTCGGTGAAAGTCCATACAAACCAAGTACAGGCAAAGTTATAAAAGACCCACCACCAGAAACAACATTTATTATCCCAGAAAAAAGTCCAGCCAAAAAAAGAAGGATAGAATTTAGAATCATCTTTCGCACTCCTCTTCATTCATAATAATCTCTTCGTATTTAGACTAGTTAGTAATACTAACTAAATTATACCATATTCTCTTCTAATTCAAACGAAAATTATTGAATATTTTGTTGTTATATCCTGAACCAAAATTATTTTTGTAAGTACAAAAAAATTTGGTATATTGACAAAAATTTTTGATTAGTGTAAAATATTTTTGCGCAACATTTTGAAAGGGAATGATTCAGATGATGGTTGCGTTCTTTTCAAATTTTAAGAAAGGGGTTATCGAATTCAAAAGGTATTGGTTCAACTCGGTATCGGGGGTAATAACGTTTCAGACTTTTTAAAGTTCTTAAATTTGGGGGTGAAGAGATGGCAAAGATTAGCAAAGAAACAAGAAATCTGATTCTTTTTCTTTCCGGAAGATTCGAATCACTTTTAGGTGCGAGTGCTCTTGCAGTTGCGTTTCCATTATACGTTTTGGACTTAACTGGTTCAGGGACGATAATGGGGATTTTCA
>FWWL01004950.1_pt1 | contig 13933 bp, 7 predicted proteins | sample 2228331 | NCBI WGS metagenome assembly FWWL01 (sample SAMEA103939775, study PRJEB20133) | metagenome | reverse complement strand
ATGATGGACATCCTGGAGCATCACGACTCCGTTGCCTCTGCACTCCAGTACCTGCAGTCCGTGCCCCACATGGGCGGCGGGACGTTGACCTTGGCCGACGCCCAGGGCCACAGGGCTGCCGTGGAAGTCGCCCACTCTGGAGCGCGGGTGGTGGCCTACGTCCAGGACCCCACGGGATGGGTGGTGAGCACCAACCACTTTGTCCACCCGGAGTTGGCCGACCGCTGGGTGGACCCGAACCCCCCGCACCTGCGGGGGAACTCCCTGGCCCGGCGCGCCGTGGTGGAGCGATGGCTGGCCCGACGAGGTGGGGCAGGGACCTTGGAGGAGATGGCCGCCCTCCTGGCCTTCCACCAAGGCCCTTTGGACTCCCTCTGCCGCCACGAGGAGGTGGATGGGGACAGCCGCACCGTCTCCGGGGCGATCTTCCTGCCTGCGGAAAGGGCGTTTCTCTTCTGCCACGGCTACCCTTGCCAGGGGACGTTCCTCCGCTTTGAAGTGGGCCGGTGACCTCTCCCCATCCCCCAACCCCCTTCCCCTCTCCGTGCCGGAGAGGGGAAGGGGGCCAGGGGGTGGGGGTGAGGTCAAGCCTGTAAGGGCGGTCCCCAAGGGAGGGGTATGGACAGACTTCGGGGTCCCGATTGTGCGGATTCGTAGAGCGTGCCAAGGATGTCACTGTGAGAGGAATGGGTATGGGCATGAAGCTGATCGCTGCGATGGTCCAAGACGAGGATGTGGAGGACCTCCTGAACGCCTTGATGGAGGTCGGGTGTCGGGCGACGAAGATCCACGCCACTGGCGGGTTCCTCCGCGGCTCCAACAACGTGGTCCTCATCGGCGTGGAAGCCGACAAGGTGGACATGGTCCTCCGGGTCATCCGCCAGCACTGCCACTCGCGCCGGCAGGTCGTGCACCCCAAGGACGCCCCTTTCCTGAACGAACCCATTGAGGTGGAGATCGGCGGGGCCGTCCTCTTCGTGTGGGATGTGGAGAAGTACGAACGCCTATGACCTTCGCCCTGCTCATTGACTTCGGCAGCACTTACACCAAACTGGTGGCGGTGGACCTGGAAGAGGGCCAAGTGGTGGGCCAGGCCCAGGCCCTCACTACCGCAGAGAACGACATCACCGAGGGCTTGCAGAACGGCTTGGCTCGCCTCCGGGAGACCTGTGGCCTGGGCCTATCGGATTTTGCCGTGCGTCTCGCCTGCTCCAGCGCCAAGGGTGGGCTCCGGGTGGTGGCCATCGGCCTTGTCCCCGAACTGACCACAGAGGCCGCCAAGCGGGCCGCCCTGGGGGCGGGGGCGCGCATCCTGCGCGTGTTCTCCCACAAACTGACCCTGCGGGACCTCAAGGACCTGGACGACCTCGCTCCGGACCTCATCCTCCTGGCCGGCGGCACCGACGGGGGAAATGACCGCGTCATCCTCCACAACGCGCGCCTTCTGGCTTCCATGCGCCTGGCCTGCCCCATCGTGGTAGCCGGCAACCGCGATGCCGCCGACGAGGTGGAAGCCACGCTCCGAAGCCGCGGCAAGGACGTGACGGTCACGGAGAACGTCCTCCCCCACCTGGGCGTGCTGAATGTGGAGCCGGCGAGGACCTGCATCCGCGAGGTCTTCATGCGCACCATCACGCGGGCCAAGGGTCTGGACAAGGTGGAGTCTCTCGTAGGGGGTGTGGTGATGCCCACCCCCATGGCCGTGCTGCGGGCGGCGCGGCTCCTGGCCGAGGGGGTGAGGGGGGAACGGGGCCTGGGCGAACTCATGGTCCTGGACGTGGGGGGCGCTACCACCGACGTCCACTCCGTGGCCCGGGGCGAGCCGACGGACCCCATGGTGATCCAGCGGGGCCTGCCGGAGCCCTACGCCAAGCGGACGGTGGAGGGGGACCTGGGCTTGCGGGTGAGCGCGCTGGCCCTCCTAGAGGCAGTGGGCGAGGAGACGCTGCGGGAGGCCATCGGGGTGGAGGGCCTGGATGTGGGGGCCGCAGTGCGGCGGCGAGCCCAGAGCCCCGGCTATGTCCCCGACAGCCCCGAGGAGGAGGCAGTGGACTTGGGCATGACCCGGGTGGCCGTGCGCGTGGGTGTGGAGCGGCACGTGGGGCGCTTGCGGGAACACCACCTCCCCACCGGCTTCTGCTACATCCAGGAGGGCAAAGACCTCACCCGCCTGCCCACCGTGATCGGAAGCGGCGGGCCGTTCCGCTCCCTGCCCAACCCCCTCCCGGCCCTGCGGGAGGCGCTGCGGTGGTCCTCTTTGACCCCCGCAACCCGTTCCTGCTCAAGCCGAAGGCCCCCACCTTCTACGTGGACAGGCGGTACCTCATGTGGGCCATGGGGCTCCTGGCGGAGGTCCACCCCTTGGCGGCCCTCCACATCCTGAAAGCGGACCTGAAGGAGGTGGAAGAGAAAGATCCCGTCCATGCCGGGACCTCCTCTCATCCCCCAACCCCCTTCCCTTCTCCGACACGGAGGTAGGGAAGGGGACGAGGGGGTGGGGGTGAGGTCCATCCGAGGAAGCGCAATCCGTTTCTGCTTTGCGAGGAGGAACCATGACCCAGTCGCTGCGAGTCGCCATCCTAGGGGCGGGCAATGGCGCCCATGCCATGGCCGCCCACCTGAGCCTGATGGGGCATCCCGTCCGACTCTACAACAAGTTCGCCCACGAGATTGAGGCCATGCAGGAGGCCGGCGGGGTCACCGTGGAGGGCGCGGTGGAGGGGTTCGGCCGTCTGGAGGTGGCCACCACGGACCCGGCACAGGTCATCCCCTGGGCCGACGTCCTCATGGTGGTGGTGCCGGCCTTCGCCCACCGGGTCCTGGCCCAGACGATGGCCCCTTACCTGCGGGATGGGCAGGTCATCCTGCTGAACCCTGGCCGCACGGGAGGCGCGCTGGAGGTGCGACAGGTCCTGCGGGAGGAGGGGGTGCAGGCTCGCGTCTACGTGGCGGAGGCCCAGAGCCTGGTCTACGCCTGCCGCATCCAGGGGCCAGCCCGGGTGCGCATCATGGGGATCAAGCAGCAGGTCCCCGTGGCGGCACTGCCGGCCACCGACAACCCCGTCGTCCTGGAGCGGGTTGCCCAACTCTACCCCCAGTTCACCCCTGCTCCCAACGTGCTCCACACCAGCCTGGATAACATCGGCGCGGTCTTCCATCCCGCCACGGTGGTCCTCAATGCCAACCGCATTGAGGCGGGCGAGGAGTTTGAGTTCTACCGGGGCATGACGCCCACCGTCGCTGCCTACCTGGAAACCATTGATGCCGAACGGGTGCGGACGGCGGAGGCCTACGGCGTCCCCGCACAGACGGCCATGGAGTGGCTTCAGGTCACCTATCCCGGGGTGCAGGGGAAGAACCTGTATGAGTGCATCCAGAACACCAAGGCCTACGCGGGCATCATGGCTCCCAAGTCCCTGGATGTGCGCTACATCACCGAAGACGTGCCCACGGGGTTGGTGCCCATCGTCTCGTTTGCTCAGGCCGCGGGCATAGACGCGCCGGCCAGCCGGGCCATTGCCGACATCTGCTGTGTGCTGCACCGCCGTGATTACTGGCGGACGGGGCGCACCCTGGAGAGCCTGGGCCTGGCTGGCATGGGGCCGGAGGAGATCGTGCGCTATGTCAGCGGGTGAACCCTGCTTCGCCGTCATCGGTGCGGGGCATGGCGGCAAGGCCATGGCCGCCGACCTGGCTTCCCGGGGCTTTCGGGTGCACCTGTTCAACCGCACTCCTTCCCGCATCCACGCCATCCGCCTGCGGGGCGGCATCGTCCTGGAAGATGAGAAGGGGGAGACGCGATTTGGCCCCATCCCTGTGGTCACCACCAAAATCAAAGAGGCCCTGGACGGCGCCACGGTGGTCATGGTGGTGGTGCCGGCCTCGGCCCACCGCGATGTGGCGCTCCTGTGTGCGCCCCACTTGCAGGATGGGCAGATCGTGGTCCTGAACCCTGGGCGCACCGGTGGCGCGCTGGAATTCCGCCAGACGCTGCAGCAGGCGGGCTGTTCGGCGCGCGTGGTGGTGGCCGAGGCGCAGACCCTCATCTGCTCCAGCCGCAGCACTGACCTGGCAGAGGCCAAGATCTTCCGCCTCAAGAGCCTGGTCCTTGTGGCGGCCCTCCCGGCCACCGACACGCCCAAAGTGCTGGAAGCCTTGCATCCGGCCTATCCCCAGTTCGCCCCAGCGGAGAACGTCCTCTACACCAGCCTGGATAACATGGGCGCCGTGCTCCATCCGGCTCTCACCATCCTCAATGCTGGCCGCATTGAGGGGACGCGAGGGGCCTTCCAGTTCTATGTGGAAGGTACGACGTCCAGCGTGGCCCGCGTCCTGGAGGCGGTGGACCGGGAGCGGGTGGCGGTGGCCCAGGCCCTCGGGGTGCAGGCCTTCAGCGCGCTGGAATGGCTGCGGACGGCCTACGCCGCGGTGGGGAGGGACCTGGGGGAAGCCATTCAGAACAATCCCACCTACCGAGGGGTGGGCGCACCGCGGACCCTGTCGCACCGCTACATCTTTGAGGATGTCCCCACCAGCCTGGTCCCCATGGCCGACCTGGGCCGCCATTTCGGAGTGGCCACCCCGGTCATGGAGGCGTTGATCACCCTGGCCTCCACGCTGCACGGCACCGACTACTGGGCTACAGGCAGGACCATGGAGCGCCTGGGCCTGAAGGGATGGACCATACCCCAGATCCTGCAATACGTCAACGGAGGATAGAGAGCATGGCGACCAAGATCTTGGGAGGTTCCTTGGGAGACTGTGTCCATGTGGCAGGGGTCCTGAACTTCCTGCGCCTGGCGGAAGAGCAGGGCTACGAGGTGGACTTCACTGGTCCGGCCACGTCCATTGAGGCCTTCCTCGCCGCGGCGCAGGAGGTGGACCCCGACATCCTGGCGGTGAGTTACCGCCTGACGCCGGAGAACGCGGCCCTGCTCCTAGAGGACTTCAGGCGGGCCTGCGAGGAGGCTGGCTTCCTGGGGACCAAGCGTTTCATCTTCGGAGGCACGCCCCCCGTGGCCGAGGTGGCCCGCAAGACCGGCCTCTTTGAGGCCATCTTCTCCGGCGAGGAGCCCATAGAGGCGGTCCTTGCCTACCTCAAGGGACAGCCCCTGGAGGAGATGCGGGAGGAGGACTTCCCCAGTGAGACCGTGCCCCGCATCCAGTGGAAGGCCCCCTTCCCCATCATCCGCCACCACTTCGGCATCCCCGCCCCGACCATAGACCCCACGGTGGAGGGCATCCGCAAGATCGCCGAGGCCGGGGTGCTGGACGTCATCTCCCTGGGCCCGGACCAGGACGCCCAGGAGAACTTCTTCCATCCGGAGCGCCAGAACCCCAAGGCCAAGGGGGCTGGGGGTGTGCCGTTCCGCACGGAGGAGGACCTGCGCCGCCTCTACGAGGCCAGCCGCTGTGGGAACTACCCTCTCATGCGCTCCTACTCGGGCACATCGGACCTCATCCCTTACGCGGAGATGCTGCGCCGCACCATCCGCAACGCCTGGTGCGCCACGTCCCTCTTCTGGTTCAACGTGGTGGACGGCCGCGGCCCCCTGAGCCTGCGCGATTCCATCCGCGACCACATGGAACTGATGCGCTGGCACGGCGAGCGGGACATCCCCGTGGAGGGGAACGAGCCGTACCACTGGGAACTGCGGGATGCCCACGACACGGTGGGGTGCGCCTCGGCCTACATCTACGCCTACGTGGCCAAGGCCATGGGCGTGCGGGACTACATCGCCACCTACATGTTTGAGACGCCGCCCCACCTTTCCAACAAGATGGACCTGGCCAAGGCCCTGGCCAAGATCGCGCTCATTGAGCCCCTGGCGGACGACCGGTTCCACATCATCACCCAGACCCGCACCGGGCTTATGAGTTATCCCGTGGACCCGGACTACGCCCGCGCCCAGTTGTGCGCGTCCGTCTACCTGCAGATGGCGCTGCGGCCTTCCATCGTCCACGTGGTGGGCTATGTGGAAGCGCACCACGCTGCCACAGCCGAAGACGTCATTGAGTCCTGCAAGATGGCCCGCAAGGTCATCCAGAACTGCCTCTACGGCATGCCCGACATGACCAAGGACCCGGAGGTCCTGCGGCGGCGGGATGAACTGGTGGAGGAGACGATGGTCCTGGTGGATGCCATCCGGCAACTGGGGGCTGGCAAGGGGACCGACCCCCTGCTGGATGTGGACAACCTGGCCGCGGCCGTGGAGGTGGGCCTCCTGGATGCGCCGCAACTCAAGGGGAACCCCTACGCCTGCGGCAAGGTGCGCACCCGCATCATCAACGGAGCCAACTACGCCGTGGACGACTCAGGCCGCATCCTCACGGAGAAGGAGCGGGTCCAGCGCATCTTCGCCACCCTGTGAGGGGCAGGGGAGGAAGAGCGCCGCGCCTTCCCCCGGCACCTTCGTTGGGAAGCAGAAAAAAAGCAGCACGGGGGCGCACTGCCGGTGCGCCCCCGTGTGCGTCCGCGCAAGGGGGACGTGCACGGCGGTCCGCCGAACGGACCGTTCGTCCGCGTCGCGCTGCAGGGGATCCTTCGGGGGCACGTTGCATGCCCCACCAGGTGGGCGAAACAGGGCTCGAAGTTGAAAAACACACCGAGTTCGCTGAAAGGCCCCCACAGATTGTGTTTATGAGGTTTGGCACCACTACAGGTCGTGGTGCCAGCGATTTCGCGCCCGGTTTTTCAACACCCTCTATTGCACAATTTGACCTTTGCATGGGTTTGCGGTAAATTATATTGGACTTTGATAAGCTGAATTCGGGTGGTTCGACGATGCTGCTCAGGCGGCTCTTGGGCCAGCGCAAGGTCCTCACCTGGCTGGTTCCCGGGCTGGGGGTCAAGCGATGGCTGGCTCTTTTCCCGATGGGGGTAGCATCCTGGGGCTGGGGCTTGCCCACCTTTTGTGAGATATCTATGCCGTCTGAACTTCCCGCCTATCGTCTACGTCAAAGCGGATGACATCGGCGGCTTCATGGTCCAACCACACATAGACGGAGCCCTGGTGGGCGGGGCCAGCCTGAAAGCCGAAGAGTTCATGGCCATCGTCCGTATCGCGGCTGAAGTCAAGAAGGTCTGCACGCTGGCTGGCATGCCGTTGGCCAGGGATTCGAAACCGCCGGGGTGCGAAGGGCGCCGAGGTCCCCCCAGACCGCTGATGGAGCGGTTCAAGAGGTTCGGCGATCCCTACATTCTGGTCTGTCTTGCTCTGGGGGTCTTTCTGGCACACCCCTTGTTGGCCCCTGGCCTGCCCAACACCGCCGACGGGATGCTGCACCTGGTACGCTCGGTCCTGTGGCGATGGGCTTGGGACGAAGGGGTTGGATGGCCGCGCTGGCACACACTCCTTTATCAGGGTTACGGCTATCCCCTGTTCAACTTCTACGCCCCCCTCCTGTACGCCACCACTGCGCTTGGGAGTTACCTGCTTCCCAGCATCTTGGCCGCGTTCAAGGTCGTCCTGCTCCTCGCCTGCGTGGGTTATGCCTGGGGGATGTATCTGTGGAGCCGCGACCTGCTCGGCCCCCAGGGGGCGGTTGTGGCCGCCGCGGCATACACCTTTGCTCCCTTTCGGTTCTTCGAACTCTACTTCGAGGGGAACTACGCCCAGTTTCTGGCTTGGAGTCTCTACCCCTGGGTCTTCTACTTTTTTCACCGCTTGGCAGCCAAGCGGGCGCGGGGAGCCTTTGCTGGCGCAGCTTTCAGCCTCGCCGCCTTGCTCTTGACCCACAATATCAGCGCCATGCTATTTGCCCCGGCCCTTGCTGCCTATCTCCTCTGGCTGGCCTTCGCCTATCGAGCACAGCACGCCTGGCGGTACATGGGGGCTGCTGCCCTTTGCTCTCTCGGCCTGGGCGCGGTATTCTGGCTGCCGGCCCTGGCCGAAGCGGGCTTCACCCAGGTGCAGGTCTTGACCCGGGGTTTCTTCGACGTGGCCGAACACTTCCTAGATGGGCAGGAGATGTTGGCTCCTTCGCTACCCCTCGACTACCGGGCGACAAACCCCCCGTTTCCCTTTCACTTTGGTCGCCTCCACCTGGCTCTGGCCGCCGCCGGGGCGCTCGCCCTTTTCAGGAAGGACCTGCAGCCTCGGGAGCGGGGGCATTTCGCCGTTGCCGCCTTTGGTTGCGCGGTAGCCAGCCTGATGATGTTGCCCGTTTCGCTGCCCCTGTGGCGCGCCGTGCCGGGCCTGGCCTTCGCTGAATATCCCTCACGTCTCTACGGGGTAGCCTTTCTCTTCTCTTCCTGGCTGGTGGGGGCCTCGGTGCTGTGGCTGTCGGGGGTTCCCCCGGCGCGGTTCGCTGCCTCGGCCCTGGCCTGCTTGGGCCTGATCGTGGCCGTGGGCGTGTACCAATTTCCTCGCCCGTTCCTGCCCGTGTCCCTCGCGCCGGCGGACCTGGTGGAGCACGACCGGGCTCATCCCGGCACCACCTCGGCCAGCGAGTACCTCAGCCGGTGGGTAGAAGCCCCGCCCAAGGCCCCGGCGATCTCCGCCGACCTGGTCAGGGTCTCCGTGGTGGATCCACCCCCCGGTGTAGAGAGCACGGTGGGCACTGCGACGTCTCAGGGCCTGCAGTTACAGGTCCAGGCCGGAGGCCCCGCGGAGATTGCCGTGGCCCAATTCTACTTCCCAGGCTGGCGGGCCTGGCTGGACGGGCAATCCGTGCCAGCCAAGCCCTGCCAGGAGAGCGGCTTGATCTGCGTGGAAGTCCCAGCCGGGGAACACGAACTGCGGCTGGAGTTCGGGGATACGCCTGTCCGATGGCTTGCCGGCAGGCTTGCGCTCGCCTCCCTCGCTTGCACGCTAGCGGTAACCTGGAAAATGCCCCGAGCCAGTCCCAAAGCGGTCGCTGAAGGGAGGCCCTGGCGTGAGGCAACCGTGCTTGCCACCCTGGTTCTCGGACTGCTAGCTCTCAAGGTTGGGTGGGTGGAGCCGCACACTTCTCTGTTCAGGGTGTATTCCCCCTACGGAGTGGCCCTTCCGGCCACACACAAGACCGCCCTTGCGGTGGGTGACCGGGTGAAGCTGTTGGGATACGACCTGGATCGAGAAGTGGTTCGGCAGGGTGAGGAACTCCGCGTTCGCCTCTACTGGCAAGCGCTGGGACCGCTGGAAATCGACTACTCGTCCTTCGTGCAGCTGGTGGCGGGGCCCGAGCCGCGGGCTTTTGCCGGGTCGGACGCCCTACACCCCGGCTATGTGCCCACGCATTCGTGGCATCCGGCCCTCTATGTGGTGGATGACCATCGGATCGCTATCCCTCCCGACGTGCCGCCAGTGGCCTTTCAGGTGTGGGTGGGGTTGTACGACCCTCGCTCCAGGGAGCGGATAGGGGAAGTAACACTGCCTCAGAGGGTCCACGTCCTCCCGGCGCGGCCCCTGACGCGGACAGACATCCCCCACCGACTCACAGCCCGGTTTGGCAGGGCGATCCAACTCTTGGGCTTCGATGCCTCGTTCGAAGGGGAAGAACTCCTGCTGACCCTTTACTGGCAGGCTGACGAACCTGTGGGGGCCGACTTCCAAGTCTTCGTCCATGGCGTGGCGGCCGACGGCCAGGTTGTGATGGGGGCGGATGGAACACCCCTGAACGGGCTGTACCCTACCTCAGCTTGGTGGCCTGGACAGGTCATTGTCGATGCACGACGCATCCAAGTCCCGGTGGGGGCTCCGCCAGCGACCCTGCGCATCGGCCTCTATGACCTGATGACGCTGCAACGACTGCCAGCGTACCGAGAGGATGGTTCGGAATGGCCAGACCACGCGGTGGAGATAGACCTGAAACCAGACCGCTGATGCAGGCCAATGGATTCAGGTGGCGTGGGCGTCTATCCGCGGTGCCTCTGCGGTTACCGGCTTCCTCGTGACCTCGGCCTCGCTTGCCCCTTCGGGGGCTTCTCCCTTTCCAAAGGTCGCCGGTCTCCCGTCGGGCCTGGGCCTGTTCCAGCAGGCTGGCGAACCTCTGAGCGATGGGGAGCACAGCGTCGGCGCGGCCTACCTGGCAGGCGCGCCGGGCCATCTTCGATGGTAGAGTTGCCGAGCCGCAGCCATTCCTTTCGGTCTAGGCGTAGAAGACCCTACGGACGCCTGCCACCGTCCTTCTTTTCGCTGGAAAACCGTTCCTTCGCCAGGGCTCTTTCTGGGCATGGGCTCCACTCCTTTGCGCGCCCTGGCGGGTTGACGGCATCGTGACAGCATCGCTGATACGGGGCTTTAGGGGGGAAGTGGGGAAGAGGGGCGAAAAAGGCCCAGAACTCCCCATCTAGTGGGCCTTCTGGGCCTCAGGCACGCCCCACCAGGTGGGCGAAACAGGGCTCGAACCTGTGACCTCTTCCTTGTAAGGGAAGCGCTCATCCCAACTGAGCTATTCGCCCACGCCCCTTCCATTATATCGCCCAGGGCACAACCTGTCAAACCAGAAGGGGGAGGCTCAGGGCTTTCCAGTTTTCATAGTTGTTGGCGGGTCAGCAGACTCAGCCCTCGGCGCGCCTCGCGTAGAATGAACTTATCCGCCGAGGTGCCCCTTTCCCCACAACGGAGGGCTTGCACATGGCGCACGACGCACCGTTTGACTGGGTCATCGCCCACGCGACCATCGTGGACGGCACAGGGCGGAAGCCCTTCCACGGACACGTGGGCCTCCGGAATGGCCGCATCGCTGCTGTGGTCACCACGGGCGATCCCCCCGAAGGGCAAGAGACCCTGGACGCCACAGGGCTGGCCCTGGCTCCGGGCTTCATAGATTGCCACTCCCATGCCGACTTCATCCTGCCCCTGGAAGACCACGGTGACATCCTCGCCCCCCTCCTCCTCCAAGGGGTCACCACCCTCATCACCGGCAACTGCGGCTTCTCCCCCGCACCGGTCACGGAGGCCTCCCGCCGCCTGGTGGCCGAGAACGCCCATACGCTCCTGGAGCGCCCCTTCTCCTCCCCTTGGAACTCCTTGGGCGAATTCCTGGACCACCTGGAACGCCAAGGTGTGGTCTTCAACACGGGGCTCTTGGTGGGCCACGGCGCGGTGCGCGCCGCGGTCCTGGGGGCCCGGTCCGACACCCCCACCCCCGCGGAACTCCAAGCCATGCAGGACCTGGTCCGCCAGGCCCTGCGGGAGGGCGCACTGGGCCTTTCAGCAGGGTTGGCCTACGCGCCAGGGGTGTTCGCCCGCAACGACGAACTGCTGGCCCTCCTGCGCGTCGTCGCCGAAGAGGGAGGCCTCTTCACCGTCCACGGGCGGGCCTACAGTTGGGTCTCGGCCTTCTACTCCCCCATGATCGTGGGCACGCCCCATAACGTGCGCTCCACCCGGGAACTCCTGGACCTGGCCCGGCAGGCCAAAGTCCCCCTGCAACTCTCACACCTCATCTTCGTCGGCCGGCGGACCTGGCGCACCTACCGCACCGTCCTCCAGGACATCCACCGCGCCGTGGACGAGGGGGTCAACGTCGCCTTTGATGCCTTCCCCTACACGGTGGGCAACTCCACCATCAGCGTCGTCTTCCCCGAGTGGTTCCTGGACGGTCTGGAGAGGAACCTGCAGGACTCCCAGGCCCTGCGCCGCCTGGAGCGCCAGATCACGGTCTTGCGCTGGACTCTGGGGATGGACTACGACGACATCATCCTGCTGTGGGCGCGGGACCCGGCCCTCTCCGACCTGGAAGGGCTGGATTTCGGGACCATCGCCCGGAGGCTGGGGAGGTCCAAGTTCCAGGCCTACATCCACGTGGCCCGGGCAAGCCAGGGCCAGGCAAGGGTGCTCCTGGGGACCTATTCGGGAGATGAAACGCACGAGGAGGCGCTGCAGGCGGTCCTTGCCCATCCGCTTTGCGCCTTCATGACCGACACCATCCTGACCCGCCAGGGGAGCCACAACCCGGCCTCCTTCGGGACCTTCCCCCGCATCCTGGGGCGCTACAGCCGGGACCTGGGCCTCTTCCCCCTGGAGGAGGCGGTACGGCGCATGACCGACTACCCTGCCCGGCGCTTCGGCCTGCGGGAGGTGGGACGGATCGCCGAGGGGTACTGGGCGGATCTCGTCTGCTTCCACCCCGAGACCATCGCCGACCGTACCACCCCCCAGCGGCCGGATGCACCCCCGACAGGGGTGGAGGCGGTGTGGGTCTCCGGCCGCCTCGTGGTCCGGAGCGGCCAGGTGGTGGACGCGGGCAAGCACGGGCGGGTCTTGCGCCGCGCTGGGTGAATAGCCCCTCGGGGCTGGCAGCAGGAGGGGTGCCATGCAGCGTACCGAAGACTTCCTCAGCACGCTGGAGGGAGTGGCTGTCCTCCTCTTCTTCTTCCAGGCCGTGCGGGTCCTCTTCTCCATGCTCTTCGGCGTCCTCTACGATGCCCTCTTCGTGGGGCCCTTCTCCCTCACGGCTGCGGCCATCCTCCTGCTGGCCTTCCTCGCCTTCCTCGCGCCTCTGGGTGCGCCGAGGGGTGGCCCGAGGTGGCTCCCTTGGGCGGCGGCGCTGGCCGCGTATCTCGGGCGTGCGGCCCTCACCCCGGACTGGCCCTCCCTGCGCCTGGGGGCGAGCCTCCTGGTGGTGACGGCCGGGAGCCTCTACACGGCAACCACCCTCCCCGTGCAGCCCCGACGAGGCTTCCACCTGCTGGTGCTGGCACTTGCTTCGGAGCAGGTCCTCCGGGCCGCAGGGAACACCTTTGACCCTTCTCTGAGGCCGGGCTGGCTGTGGGGACAGGTGGCGGTTTCCCTCCTTCTGGCAGCGGGGACGTGCTGGTGGCGCCGGAGGCCGGGAGATGCCCTCCTCGGGCCACGGGGCCAGGTGGGCCCCGTGGGGGGCCTCGCCTTCGGCGCGTTTCTCTTCGTGGAGATGTCCCTCCTAGCCCTCCCCAACGCCGTTGCCCGCTGGACGGGCATGGACTACACGGTGGCAGTCCCCCTCGTGCTCCTGGTCACGCTCCTCCCCCTCCTGCCGGGGGTGAGGGCCCTGACGCCGGCCACGGAGGGGCGGGCGGCCAGGGTCTGGGGTGCGTTCTGCGCCGGCCTCGCGCTCGCAGGGCTTTCACTGGGACACTTCCTGCGGGGAGGTCTCGGCCTCATGGGGCTCCTGGCCGCGCAAGGGTTCCTGGTGGCGGCCCAGGACCGGGTGGCCGTGCCGGAAGGTCGGCGCCGCCTCACTGGGGTATGGATCGCTGTAGGGCTTCTGGCCTTCGTCATCCTAAACTATGCCCATGCCTTCGCCTTCACCTACCCCTACACCCTTCCCTTCTTACGGGGGGCCGGTCTGCCCGTCCTCTTGGTGGCGACGTTTCTGGCCTGTCTGCCGGGGCTTCGGCCCGTTCCGCCTGAAGCACTACGGGTAGCGCCCAGGGGCCGTGCCCTGGCCTGGGCCGGTGCAGCCCTGGTGGTGGGGCTCTCCCTGGTCCTGGCGCTGCCCCCGAAGCCGGCGCTGAAGGAACTGCCGACCACCCTCCGTGTGGCGACGTACAACATCCACTATGGCTACAACGACCACTGGAACTTCACCCTGGAGGAGATGGCTCGCACCATAGAGGAGAACGGGGTGGACATCGTGGCCCTCCAGGAGGTGGACACGGGGCGCATCACTTCCTACAGCGTGGACGACGCCCTTTGGCTGGCGCGCCGGCTGGGGATGGAGGCGGTCTACCAACCGACCATAGAGCACCTCACCGGGATCGGGCTTCTCTCCCGCGTCCCCCTTGTCTCGGCGGAGGGGAGGCTCCTGACAAGCCGGGAGGAGCAGACGGCCATCATCGGCGCACAGTTGCGCACGGCAGGGGGCCGGGTCAATGCCTTCGCCATCTGGCTGGGCCTGACGCCGGAGGAACGGGCCACCCAGATAGACGAGGCCCTGGCCTTCATCCGGGGGTGGGAAGGGCCGGCCGTCTTCGGCGGCGATTTCAACTCCACGCCGGGGTCGCCCACGTACGAGCGGATCGCAG
>FWWL01002635.1_pt1 | contig 13933 bp, 12 predicted proteins | sample 2228331 | NCBI WGS metagenome assembly FWWL01 (sample SAMEA103939775, study PRJEB20133) | metagenome | reverse complement strand
ATGCGAATAAACAGGGTTTTCTGAGACCAAAGGCGAAGCGACGGAGGACCAAAACACCGTGGCGACCGATGACACTGACCGCTTCATGCGCGCAGGGCTTGCGCTGATCCAACAAGCCTTGTCCATTTTCGATGCCGATCTGCGGCTTCGCGTGAGCAATCGGCGGTATCAAGAAATGTTCGATCTCCCCGACCATCTTGTGACCCCAGGGGCGGGTTTTGAAGACACCATCCGTTACCTTGTCTATCGCGGTGAATACGGGCCGCAACCGGACCCGGAAGCCGCTGTTCAAGAGCGCGTCGCGCTCGCACGTGCCTTTAAGCCGCATTACATGGAGCGCCAACGCAGCAACGGGCGGTGGATCAGCGTTGAGGGCGCGCCCCTCCCCCAAGGCGGTTGGGTTGCGGTCTATACCGACATCACCGAAATCAAGATCCAAGAACAGCTTTTGCGCGCGCGGTCCGAAGAATTGGCCGGTCAACTTTTTGCACATGCCGAGCGGCTTGCCCAGGCCAACCGCGCCCTTGCCGCCATGAATTCTGCTTTGGCCGAATCGCGTTGTGAGATCGCCGAGATCGAAGCGCGCACGCGGCTTGTGACCGAGATGATCCCCGCCCACATCGCCCATCTCAACCAAGAGCTCGTCTATACATGGTCGAACCGGCGGCTTTCATCCTTGCTGCCTGGGGTTCCGAGCAATGTTGTGGGGCTGCGGGCGGACACGGTGCTCGGGGCGACCTTTCCGAAAATCGAGCCGCACTTGCAGCGCGCCTTGGCCGGGGAGGCGGCTGTTGTCGAAATCACCCATGACGAGAGTGGCCGGCGCTTGCGAGTGGCATTGACGCCTGATCCCGCGGGCGGCGTTTATATCTTGTCAACGGACATCACAGCCGAAGCACAGACCCGGGCGGCGCTTGCGCAAACCCAAAGGCGCGCTTTGGCCGCGCAATTGACCTCAGGGCTTGCGCATGACTTCGGAAATCTCTTGACCGTAATCATGGGCTTGCAAAGCAAGCTTGCTCGTCTTCCAGAGCTCAGCCCTGAGGGGCAGGAGCTTGTTCGCGCAACCCTGGCCGCAGCGCGCCGCGGGGGCGATCTTTTGCAGAAAATCGGGGCGATCTCGGGCCCGCGCGAGCTTCGTTCGGAACCGGTGCAGGTGCCGGCGCTCTTTGACGAGGTTAAAACGCTTGCTGGACCCTCGCTCGGGGCAACGATCCGACTTGACTGTTTGGTCGAGCCCGATCTCCCCGCGCTTTGGCTCGACCCGGGCGCGGTGCAGGACAGTCTGCTTAATTTGATCTTCAACGCGCGCGATGCGATCCTTGGACCGCAGGGAAAGGGTGCGGGCTCTATTCGCATCAGCGCACAACGGCGCGGTGATCTCTGGTTTGATCTGATTGTCGAAGATGACGGCCCGGGCTTCAGCGCCGAGGCCCTCAAGCGCGGGCTTGAGCCCTTTTTTACCACCAAAAGCGGCGAAGGCGCCGGGCTTGGGCTTGCCATGGTGTTTGACCATGCAGCGCTTGCCGGGGGCACGGTGCAGCTGTCAAATCGGCCCGAAGGAGGAGCGCGGGTTGTGCTGCGCTTACCCTTTCAACCCGTTGTCGACAGCGGGGAGCGCTTGCTTGTGTTGCTGGTCGACGACGATGTTGAAATCCGCGAAGATATACGCGAAAGACTCTGCGCGCTCGGCCATAGCGTCGTCGAGGCGGCTTCGGCTGACGAGGCGATGATGCTTGCCGAGGTTGCCGAGGTGTCGCTGGTTCTGACGGATCTTCGCCTCTCAGGCGGCGAAACTGGGCTTGACCTTGCCAAGCGCCTTGCCAAGCGCAGGCTTGTTTTCGGTTTCATGACCGCCCTGCCAGCCGAGGACTCCTTGCGCCAAGAGGCTGAGAGGCTTGCTCCGGTGTTAGCGAAACCGTTCACTGCCGCAGCCCTTTCGGCCTTTATTGCGCGCGCGGTTGCCGCACGGCATGCCAGGGCGGCTTGAGCGCGCGCGAAAGTGCGCAAAAAGTTGCGCTCGAATCGGCGCGTCGACCGGCGCGCGGGACATGCGGCGTTGACCGCTTTGCGACGGGCGCGCGGCGCATCCAGACCAAGGGGGTGACGACTTCGAAAGGGAGGCTCAGCACATGACAGCACGTGTGGCAATCCTCGACGACGATGCGCAAATTCGGCGAATGCTGGCCGATGCACTGCGTGAGGCCGGGTTCGAGACCACCACCTTTTGCCGTGCAACCGAGTTTGAAGCGGCGCTCAGGCGCGAGAGTCCCGATGTTTGTTTGGTTGACCTTGGCCTACCCGACCGGGACGGTCTTGTTCTTGTGCATCGTTTGGCGCTCGAATCGGGCGCATCGATCATCATCATTTCGGGGCGCGGAACAACAACCGATCGGATCACCGGCCTTGAGCTCGGTGCAGATGATTACATTGTAAAGCCTTTTGATCCGGCCGAGGTTGTGGCCCGCGTCAAGGCGCGGCTCCGCCGCACACGCACGCCGGTCGATGGCAGCCGGATCATCGCACGCTTTGCAGGCTGGGAGGCGCGCTTCGACCGCTATGTCTTGATCAGCCCAGACGGGCGCACCATTCCCTTCCGGCATGCAGAGGGCGAGGTTTTGCGGCTGTTTTTGGAAAGTCCAAAGCGGCTGCTCACCCGCAGCTTTATTCAAGAAGCCCTTGGCGGCACAGCCCGCGAAAGTTTCGATCGGGCCGTCGATGTGCGCGTCTCGCGCCTGCGCGCCAAACTTTCTGAAGATCCCAAAAACCCCCGTCTTATCAAAACGATCTACGGGGCAGGCTACCTGTTTTTGGCCGACGTTTCATGGCATGGATGATCGCTGGCCGGATGGGCTGAAGTTCGTCATGGTGGAATGCGCCGCGGCGCGCCAGACCTTATTAACCCTGACAGAAGCGCGGCTCTCTCGAAGAAAACGACGAGAACGTCGAAAACGGTCTCGCGCCCAAAGCGAAAGGTTTCTCGCCAGTCAGGCGAACACTGACCTGAGGGAAAACGCGCGCGGCTCACGCAACGGGTGTGACACGCAAGCGTTTTTTCAAATCTTGTCGCAACCCAACCGCCCGAGGCGGCAGCCGATCAGCAAGGCCATGTAAAGCCGTCTCTCCGTAAAGCCTCTCAATTTCTCCGAGATCCCGCGCTGTGGTCGTTGTGCCTGGGGGTCGTGCGGGTTCGTGGGTTGGGCCTGAAGCGCCCGACGGATGAGCATTTGGTTAGGGAAATTGGTTCAAGCCTCCCTGCGGCGCGCGGCGGGGAATAAACAAGCGGAACAAGGCAAAGGAATTAGATCGATTTTTTCGCAGAAGTCAGCGTAAGGTGCAAGGATACGCGTGGAAAGAGCCGCGCACATCAGAACCAACGCGTGCACAGATCATGACACAAACGGGGTCTTCGCTCGTCCAGACCCTTGAGGGCTGAGGCCTGCGCCCTCATCTCCCTCCAGGCCGGCGTGTTTCCCTGCCGTTCGTTGACGAGCCTCCGCAAGCGTGGGCGGACAACTTTACGCGACGAAGCAACACCCCGAAACTTTTCGGTAAGAGAGCTTCCGAATTGACCGCTCAGCCGTCTGCGTGATACCGACCCTCACCGCTTTACTCTGAGGCGCGCATTGATGTGCGCGCTCTGTGTTGTTCTTTGTTTCTGTGGCATCGGCACTGCCTTGAACCCTTTGCGACCGGCTCGGCAAGAAGGCACGCGTTAGCCCTGTCCATACGCTCCCGAGCCTGGAGCCGCATTCCTTTCCGCTTGCCCGTCTTAACTGAGGGCAGCGAAGGTCTGCCTAAAGATACCCGCGGACAAGGGCCCCGGAGATCAAAGACCATCCATCCGCGACAACGAAAAAAGCCAGTTTGAACGGAAGCGAGACGATGGCGGGCGGCACCATCAACATCCCCATCGACATCAACACCGCTGCCACCACGAGATCGATGATCAAAAACGGTAAGAAAATGACAAAGCCAATCTGAAAAGCGCGCGCCAGTTCAGAAAGCAAAAAGGCCGGGACAAGAACCGAATACGGTGCGTCAGGGCCTAACGCGGGGGGCTCGGGCCTTAGCGCGGCTAAAGTGGCGTAGGTCTCAGGATTGACGCGACCCAACATGAAGGCGCGGAATGGCTCAAGCCCGGCCAAAACGGCGGCCTCAAGGCCAATCTCCCCGCGCTCAAGCGGCTCCGCCGCAAGCGCCCAGGCCTCGGCCAGCACGGGTTCCATGACAAACCAGGTCAAAAACAGCGCCAGGGTCGTGATCAGCATCGACGGGGGCGCACCCTGCAAACCAATTGCCTGGCGCAAGATTGCGAGCACCGTCACCAGAAAGGGAAAGCAAGTCACCATGATCAAAAGGCCTGGCACAAGGCTCAGAACCGTCAACAGCACCAGGAGCTGCAAGCTGCGCAGGGCAAGGCTTTCGCCCCCGGCAAGCGTGACTGTAATCGGCTGTGCATTTGCTGGTGACGAAACCACGCTCACCGCAACGAGCAGAGCCACAGACACAACCGCGACGCGGCGCACGCTTGCACCGCAAAAGCGCAAGCTGCACCCTGAGGCCTCTTGCGGCTGTTCAAGCCACCCCAAAAGACGCCTCCGCGCCTCATGCTTGCCGTGTAAGCCTAGGGGCTCTCCCGCCGGGCCTTGCCTATCCAAAAGCCGCGCCATTATCTTTCCAATTCGTGTAAAAATGAGCCGTTGCATGGCCTTGGGTCCTTCTCGACCAGAATTCGCGTCGAGCCTGTCACGGGCTTATGCTGTTGCGGCATGGTCAGAGGAGTGCCTCTGCCGCCAAGGCGCGAGGGCGGCGCGGCGGAGACCGCTTCTGCGGAACAACGCGCGCGTTTTTTCCCGCCGTCAAAGCCTGCCCCGTAAATCGGCAACCTCGGTCACCCGAACGGCAAGAAAGCCGGCTCGGTCTCCCTCAAGCTCTTCGAGATGGCCGCGCGCAATGAGCCTGTCGCCCACGTAGAGCTCAACCGGGTCGTCGACTCGGCGGTCGAGCGGCAGGACGCTGTCCACCTTAAGCCGCAGCAAGTCGCGGATCTGAGGGCGTGCGCGCCCGACGCTCACCACAATTTCAATAGGGACCTGTGCCAGCGCGCTTGACGCCTGAGGCCGCAGGTCACCCTCGGGCTCAGAAATTGGCAAAGCATGCGTTTCGTGATCAGGCACGGCATTTCTCCTCATGAGACAGGGGGGTAAAGGTTGCCAAAGCGGCTTCAACGCGAGCGATCGCAGCTGCCAGATCAACACGCACCTCGGTCGTCCCAAGGTGCAAATCAGCCTGAAGTTCGTTGAGTTCGGGTGTCTCAACGATGCTGATCGGCGGCAGGCCCGCACCCGTTATCGCCGTGGCGTAATCCTTCTGCCAACCAACCGGGACCCTGAGCTCAAGCGTTGGCTCAGCCATTTGGCGTGCAAGGGCTGAAAGCTCGGCAACCACAAGCGGCAGCACCGAGGCGCGAGCAACCGCGGGCAAGAAAACCTCGAGCAAAGCGACAAAGAGCGGCTCGAGAGACGCTAAGATCTGGGTCTGCGCTTCACGATAGCCGAAACTTAGCGCCGCAATCCGATCGGCCACCTGTGCTGCGCGTTGGGCTATCTCCTTTTCCTCGCGGGTCAGTGCATCGTCCCAGCCTGCGCGATAGCCCTGCTCATAGGCAGTCAGGCGAACATCCTCGAGGTCTTCCGGCAACATGAGGCGCGGTTCACTCTCCGGTTCACCCAACGCAAACACAGCGAGCTGAAGCGGTTTCGGCATCAGCGTCCTCCGTCAGAAACGGCCCCGCTGCGCTCAGTGCGTGCCTTCGTTGGCTCTTTCGCCTCGGAAAGCCAGCCACGTAAAATTTCGAGTGCTTCTGCCTGCCGGGCTGATATCGTGGCGCGCATGCGCGCAACGGGGTCCTCAGGCAAGCTGTCGGCGCCGTGGCTGGTCGCTGTTGGCAAGGCGGCTCTCGGCATGCCGGCAATCTCGGCGCTCAAGACCTCGGGCGTTCGCGCATCAGGTCGCTCGGCCGGCGTTGCCTCAAGACTTGGGGCGGCAAGAAGCGGGGAAGGCGTGACTCCGGTTCCTTCTTTAGGTTCCACACGCGCGCTTGAGCGCAGCAAGATCCTGAGCAGCACAAGCGCCAAAACCAAGACGACAAACGCCAAACTCGCGAGGCGAACGAGCGCCCCCAGATCGATGCCAAGCCGATCGAACCAAGAGGCTTGCGCCGCGGTGCCGGCTTCGGCCGCAGCCTCGAAAGGAAGCGAGTGCAAGGTGATGCGGTCGCCGCGCTCAGGATCAAAGCCAACCGCAGCCGCGACAAGCTCGCGCAGGGCGACAAGCTCCTCCTCCGGGCGCGGAACAAAGGTGCGGGTTCCGTCGGGGCCGGTCTCGTAGCGACCATCGACCAAAACTGCAACGGTGATGCGCTTGATGCCGCCCGGAGAGCGCCGCACCTCGCGGCTCATCTGACTGACCTCAAAAGTCGTTCGGGCACGCGCCACTTGATCGCGGGCTTCGGCCCGCCCCTGCCCCGCTTGCGCTTCGCCGTCCGGAAGATTTGAGGCAACCCCCACGGCAGGATTTCGGGTATCAGTCGATGATGAGGAACGCTCCTCGCTTTCTGTGGCAAGCGCAACGCGGCTGTCGGGGTCAATCCGCCGCTCGACGATCGTTTCGCTTTCGGTGGCCGTTTCGACATGCACTTCGACGACCGCGCGGCCTGGGCCAACCCGAGCCTCAAGCAAGCGTTCAACATTTCGCTTCAGCTCAGCTGCGCGCTCCCCCCCGGCTCCGGGACCCAAGGGATCTGCCTGCAGCAAGCCGGTTGTGGCGTCGATCACCGCGACATCCTGAGGCGATAGGCCCGCAACCGCCGACGCCACCAAGTGTTTGAGCGCTTCGGCAAATTGGGGCGTGATGCCGCCCTGCGCGGGGGTGATCGTCACCGAGGCGGACATGCGCCGGTCGCGGCGGAACGTCTGCGTGCCATCATGCGCAATATGAACCCGCGCGGCCCGCACCTGCGGGCTTGATAAGATCGTTCGCGCAAGCTCGCCCTCTTTGGCGCGCCAATAGGCGGCATCGAACATTTGCGCGGTGGTGCTAAAGCCGCTCAGCCCGTCGAGAAGCTCGTAGCCAGCTGTGGTCGGCGGGGGTAGCCCCTCAGCTGCAAGCGCCATGCGGGTGACATCGCGCACAGCGGCATCAACATAAATCGCGTTTCCGCGCACTTCATAGCGAATTCCCCGCTGGTCAAGGGCGGCTAACACCTGACCCGCGGCCGGCCCCTCAAGCCCAGCGTAAAGCAACGCCATTTGCGGCGCCATGGCAAGCCGCGCCACCCCCACAAGCGCCGCAACAAGCGCCACAGCGGCCAACGCCGCGACGATTCGGCGTGTTGGGTCCAACGAGTCCCAGAGCGCTTTCAGCTTAAGCACGTGATTCCTCATCGGCGGACTTCTGCCCGGTTGCTGCGCCATCAAACGCCAGTGCGATTAACAATCGGTTAGCCTGAATCGGCGAGAACGGAGAGGAAACGAAAACCGGAGCGTATCATGTCTGCCCAAGCTTCAGCGGATCCTGCAGCGCGAAAAGACGCAAGCGCGGCGCAGCCGGCCAAGGCCTCGCGCCGCCAGCTGTTGCTGAGCCTTGTTGCTGCACCCATCGCGGGGGGGGCGGGGTTTTTCGTGGCGTGGTCTGGGCTTTTGCCGCCCTTTTGGGGCTCGGGTCACACGGGTCCGGAGCCAGCTTCCGAAGTCAACAACGAATTTGTCCCCATCCCGCCGATCACAATCAACTTGTCGGGCGCGCCGAGCAGGCACGTGCGTTTTACGGCCCAGCTTGACGTCCCGCGCCAGCACGCGGCGGAAGTGACGCGGCTCATGCCGCGCGTGTTAGACGTTTTAAACACCTATCTTCGCGCCCTCGACCCGAGCGAATTTGAGGAGCCCGCTGCCTTGATTCGCTTGCGCGGGCAGATGCTACGCCGGCTTCGCATCCTCCTTGGGCCAGAGCGGGTAAACGATCTGCTTATCACCGAATTCGTTTTCAACTGAGGTGGACACATGGACTTCTTGGCTGATCTTTTGCTGGCCGTGGGGGCAACGGGAGCCGCGGTTTATTGTGCCGTGCTCTCGCGGCGCTTGCGCGCCCTTGGCGGGCTTGATGGAAATTTGGGAACCGCAATCGCGGTTCTTTCCGCCCAAGTCGACGCGTTGACACGCGCGCTCGAGCAGGCCCGCGCAGCAGCAACGGTCGCTGACGAGCGCAGCAGAGCCAGCACCGAGCGGGCCGAAGCCGCAGCCCGCAAGCTCGAGCTCTTGCTTGCCGCGCTGCATGATTTGCCCAAAACCGGCGACGGAAAGGGCGAACAAGCGCATCCGCCACCGAAGCCGGCAGCGAAGGCGGCATCGGCAAGCCCGCTCGGGGCTGAGCACGGAGCTGATTTCCGAGCCGCGCCAAGCTCCTCGACCACGGCTGCGGATGAGGCGCCCGTTATCCCTGGCAAAGCTCAACTCGGCACTGAACCCGAATCCAAGCCGCTCTCGCCCAAAGGCGCGTTTGCTGCTTTCCCCCTTGCGCGGAGCGCGATGGGATCCTCCCAAAGCCCAAAAGGCGTTGGGTTCACGGACGTCTCTTCTAACTCGCGCCCGCCACTTAGGCGGGCGGGTGGGGATGATCTGCCCGCGGAGGAGGAGCATGTTCAAAACCGCAGCCGACTTGTGCGCCGGCGTCGCCTGGAGAGGGCGGCATGAAAAGGCGGCGTCTTTTACCCCTCTTGGCTGGGGCGTTGCTCTTATCTGCGAGTTTGAAGGCGCTCAGCGTTGGGCTTGCCGTGGCGCCGGTGCTTGCCGCGCCCGCGCAGGTTAACGCCGAGATGAACGCGCAGGCGTCGCTTCCAGCCCCGTCTCAGCTTGCTGAAATGGTGGTGCGATTGCAGGAGCGCGCGGCCGAACTTGACCAGCGCGAAGCCGAGCTCGAGGCGCGGGCCGCCGCCTTGCGTGTCGTTGAAGCTCAGATCGCGGCACAAATCGCCGCGCTCGAAGAGGCAGAGCGGCGCCTTTCTGCAACAATCGCCCAGGCTGATCGCGCTCTCGAAGAGGACCTCGTGCGGCTGACGGCCGTTTTCGAAGCCATGAAACCCGAACAGGCCGCGCGGGTTTTTTCGGAGATGGCCCCTGAGTTTGCAGCAGGCCTGCTTGGGCGTCTTCGGCCAGAAACGGCGGCAGCAATTATGGCGGGCATCGAGCCGCGGCTTGCCTACGCCGTGAGCGCCATTTTGGCCGGCCGCAACGCCAATGTTCCTCGCCGCGGAGAATCTCCGGATGGGACGTAACCTCACCATCGTTGCTTTCCCTTTAGCGAAACGGGGAACGTTATGCTGAGTTTGATTGGCATCCTTGTCGTTATCGTGATGGTCTTTGGCGGCTATTTGGCCGCGGGGGGAAGTCTTGGGATCATCTTGCACGCGCTGCCATTTGAATTGACGATTATCGGCGGTGCCGCGCTTGGGGCATTTCTCATTGCCAACGACTTTTCCGGAATAAAGCAAACCTTAGCCGATATTGGTAAAGTTTTCAAAGGCCCGCATTGGAAAGCAGAAGACTACCGCGACTTGCTCTGCCTTTTATTCGAATTGATTCGCGTTGCGCGGCAAAGCCCCGTTGCACTTGAGCCGCATATCGAAAATCCCGAGCAATCAACGATTTTCAACCGTTACCCGAAGATTCTCGCTGATCACGAGGCGGTCGCGCTGATCTGCGATACGTTGCGGTCGATGACGCTTAGCTTTGATGATCCGCATCAGGTTGAAGAGTTACTCGACAAACGGCTTGAGGCAATGCACCATCATGCCCTGCACGCAAGTCACGCTGTGCAAACTGCGGCCGATGGCTTGCCAGCGCTTGGGATTGTCGCAGCCGTTCTTGGCGTTATCAAAACCATGGCCTCCATCGACAAACCACCGGAAATTTTGGGTGGGATGATTGCGGGGGCCTTGGTTGGCACCTTTCTTGGTGTGTTTTTGTCCTACGGCTTTGTTGGGCCTTTGGCCGGGCGTATGCGGCAACTCGTCGACGAGGACGCGCATTTTTACCGCCTCATTCGGGAAGTCTTAGTTGCGAATCTCTACAACCACCCGGCCAATATGTGCATCGAGGTCGGGCGCCAAAATACGCCGCACGCTGTTCGGCCAAGTTTCGGCGAACTCGAGGAGGCGCTGCGTGCACTCAAGAAGGAGGCAGCATGACGCTGGCCCCTGGCTCCGCAATGCTCACAAAAACGTTGCGCGTGCTCAGACCGCAGCTCATTTCCATCCTGTTCGGATTGGCCTGCGCATGTTTTCTGATTGCTACCGCAGCAATGGGGCAGCCAATTTCCCTTCTATCTGGCGAGCATCCGAGTTTCTCACGCATTGTCCTTGTTTCGCGAACGCCCTTCGAATGGCGCCTTCAGGAAGAGGGTCTTGTTGTTCGGGTCTCAGTTCCGGGGCGCGAGATCGCGCTCGATACCGCGGCGCTTTTTTGGAGGATCCCGCGGACACGCGTTTCCGCGGCCCGGCTCGAGCAAGGAGATCTCGTGTTCGAAAAGGCCTGTCCCTGCCCCGTGAACGCCTTTGTTGACCGGCCCGGCGTTTTGGTTCTGGATTTTCATGATCCAGAGACGGCCGCGACCGAAAGCGAAGAGCAAAGCCAAGAGCTCCTCATCGCGCCTTTGGCCCGTGCCGAGCAGGGAGAGGCCGATGAAGCCGCGGTCGTTGTTGATCCACTTCGTCTTGTGAAACAGCCTCAGGCGAGCCCGTTTGAGCGCGTGCAAGGGGAGCTCGCCGCTCTCGCCGGACGCGCGCTTGCCGAGCGTCTCGCAAACCGTGTCGGCGCCAACGAAGCTCTCGGCCAGCGGCCTTCCGAACACGATGTCGTCAGAGCGCTCGCTGAACGCATCTCTGAAGCGTTAACGCGAGGGGTGGTTCGAGCGGCAGCTCCTGCACCCAACGCGCGGGCTCGCGGCGAGGCGTCGAGCCCGGCCTTGCCCCTCGCAGAGATCCCGCAAATCCGCATCGCTGCGCCTGAAGATGAACCCCTTGCTCCACCGGATTCGCGCTCACCCTCCGACGGTGGCGTGCAGGAGCCCCCACGACCCGACGTCGACCCGTGCCCCCCAGCCCCTTCTTGGTCATTTTTGCAACAGGACGTGACACCAGATTTTGCAGAGACACAGGCCCAACTTTATCAAGAGCTTTATGGCGAGTTCGACCGCCCGAACCCCGAGACAGCCCGGCGTCTTGTTTGGCATTATCTGGCCTGGGGCCTTGGGGCTGAGGCACGCCAGCTTCTGGCACTCCCCAATCTTTCAATCCCAGATCATGATCTCTTGGCAGCGGCCGCGGATGTCATCGATGGGGTCAGCTCGAACCGTACAGCCGCCTTTGCACAACTGCGCACCTGCACGGGACCTGTCGGATTACTCGCCGCTTTCGCTTCGCTGGAACCGTTTTCGCGCGAAGAGGTCGGCAGCCGGGTTGTCAGCTTTCTCGAGCTCCCCGCCCCGCTTGCTGAGGTGTTGGGGGAGCGTTTTATACGACAACTCCTTGCGCTTGACGAAAGGGAATCGGCAAATCTGGTGGTGACCGCGCTGAAAAGCCGTGGTTTCTTCGATCCGCTGCGCCTTCAGCTTTTGGAAGCAGAGATTGACCGTATGCGTGGGGATTTGGCGCTTGCAGCCGCCCGCGTTGCGGAGGCCGCAAAATCCGACGTCGAAGCCTTTCGACTGCAGCTTGAACTCGCCTTGCAAGCTGAAACCGTTCTTGACAATGATGTGCTGGCCAACGCCGTGACCATAGCGGAGGCCCACCGACACACGCGGGAGGGGATCGATCTTGCGCTTCTTGCAAGCCGGCATCTGGCGCGGAGCGGCCAACCAGGGGCAGCGCTGTCGGTTCTTGATCGTGCTCAAAACTGGCCGGCTGCGACGGGCTTGACCGAGGCGCTCGCATCGCTTCGGGGTGAGGCTTGGTCAGCCGCCCTGAACTTGCCTGACCGGGAATTTTTGGCGCTCGTCTTCAGTCGGTTACCCTGGCACGATTCAACCTTTCCGGCCCCACTTTGGCCTGCTTTGCGTGACCGTCTGGCCGCCTTTGGTCTTGACGATGTAATCGCGCAAAACGCCCCTAGAGACGAGGCAGAGCCGGGGCAAAGCCCTGCCGCAACTGCTGAGCGAGCGCCCATTCCGCACTTAAATACGGATCCGGCGTTGGTCGAGGAAGGCAAAGAAGGGTCTGAAAACGCCCGCGTGCGCACGATTGAAAGGTCACTTGAGCCCCCCGTTGCAGCGGGTGTGGAACAAAGCGCACCTTCTCTGTCACCCGCGCCCGATAATGCCGTTCCTCAGCCCGAAGGGGAAAACACCACCTTTGCCATCCATGCGCCACTCGACCCAATGCAGGAAAGCTTACGCCAGCTGCGTCTGACGGAGGAATTACGCGCGCGCTTGCGCGAACTTGGGCTGACCAGGTAACACGGTCTTGCGCTGAGCGAATTCGCCTTGGCAAGACATCAGGGTTCGTTGACGAAACCTTCCGCATCATCTTTGTCGGATTTTCAAACGCGCTTACAACGAACACCCGGCTGAAAGATGCGCACTCGATTCGCTCTCTGACGCTTGTCCCTGGCCGCACGCGCGCGCAACCGGCGTCGATCGGTCGAGGTTCAATACCGCACCGTACTCCCTGGCCGCACACGCTTGCAACCGGCACGGTGATGCCTGCGTTAGAGGCCCGTGTTGCGATTTTGTCCTATCGTCACGCCTTCGCGCCGAAAGCGCGCCGGTCGATGTCTCTAACGACGGCAGAACACGGGAATTCCGGATCATGCTCATTGAGCAAACCGTAATCGGCCCAAAAGCCAGAAGCGCTGTGTGTTTTGGTTCACGAAGTCCATCACGCGCGCGGCCCGACTCGCACGATCCAAAAGCCCCCTCGACGTCTGGTAGGCCAAAAAGCATCGCCGAGTCTCTCCGCATCGATGGGTAACGGAAGATCACGGTTTGAAGCCTGCCGCCTTATCAAAGGGGGCGCTGCCCCCTCTTGGCCTTTGGCCCATTCACCCCCGGGATATTTTCAGACGGAAGAAAGAGCGGCAAGAGTTTCCAGCATTTCCTCTCGCGCGCGCTTACATAAAACCTTACACATGATGACAGCGCGGGTAAAATTTATAACGAAAAGCCGCGCGAAAGGCCAATTTTTGAAGCGAGCACGCACAAACGCCAACCATGCGGAAACAAAAGATTATTTTTTAAACGATACCGCTTTCATTTTCTTCACTTTTGCTTTTTGAGCCAAGTGTTCGTGCTGCAAGAGCGCAGCGTGACGACCGAAAATTTAGCTCCGAAGATTACCAACACTTGGGGATGTCACCACAATCGAAGCGGGCTAACGGCTTGCCATCTTTTCCAAGGCCTCGGCTGCACGACGCGTGTTGTCATAAATTCCAAGGACGAGATACAAAAATCCTGCGATCAAAATCAGATAAATTCCACCACCAAGCAAAACTGCGGCAGCAAACAAAAGCCGCGGGGGCGAATCCATTCGATGCATATCGCCAAAACCGAGAAGTGCCGCAGTTGCGAAAAGTACCAAGATCACAATTGCAACGACAACAAAAAAATTGATGAGTGTTTCGAACGAACGAATGAAAAAGTTCCGCATATTCCGCCTCCTTTGCGCGCTTCAGTCTAAGACTTCATATTTTGGTTTGGAAAGGATACGCGCGTTGCTGAGGAGCTGTCAAGATTGAGCACTGGCCGACCGAGAAAACCGAAGGTGAGCAAAATCCGGGTTTGTTTATCCGAGCAAGTCGGAGTAAAAATCTCTTGCGGCTAATCGGGGCAGGCCGCGCCGAGAAGGCATGCGCGTGGACAACTTAGCCGGAAATACGCGCCT